>Ga0302199_1001848_pt1 | contig 10507 bp, 8 predicted proteins | sample II_Bog_N2_3_FD_194588 | JGI IMG/M metagenome (GOLD analysis project Ga0302199, IMG submission 194588) | Peat permafrost microbial communities from Stordalen Mire near Abisko, Sweden - II_Bog_N2_3 | ecosystem: Environmental > Terrestrial > Soil > Wetlands > Peat | place: Sweden: Abisko, Stordalen... | reverse complement strand
GCGGGCGCGCTCGGCCACGTCCACAATGGAGCGGGCGATGCCGAGGAAGTTCTTCTCCTCCGCCTGCTTGATGACGGGGACGATGAGGCCCCAGTCCAGCGCGACGGCGATGCCGATGTTGATGCTCTTGTTGTACTGGATGGCGTCGCCGGCAATGTGTGCGTTGACGATGGGGTGCTTGCGCAGCGCCATGACCACGGCGCGCGTGATGAACGGCATGTAGGTGAGCTTGACGCCGTTGCGCTGCTCGTACTTCGACTTTTCCTTCTCGCGCAGGCGCACGATGCGGGTCATGTCCACCTTGAAGACGGTGTGGACGTGCGGGCTGGTGGCCTTGGACTCCACCATGCGGCGGGCGATGATCTGCCGCATCTTGGACATGGGGACGAGCTCGCCGGGGAGGGGCGCGGCGGCCTTGGCCGGTGCGGGGGCCGCAGGGGTGGGCGATCCCACCCGTGACGGGGCGGCTGTCACGAGTGGGGCACCCGCATTCGTGGCGGCGGGGCTTTCCAGGTGGGTGAGGATGTCCTGCTTGGTAATGCGGCCGGCCGAGCCCGAGCCGGGGACCTGGGCGAGGTCCACGTTGTTGTCCTTGGCGATCTTGCGGACCAGCGGCGAGGAGCGCAGCTTTTCGCCGGATGCGGCGGCCGGGGCTTCAGACCCCACCCGTGACGGTGGAGCTGTCACGAATGGGGCACCCGCAGAGGTGGTGGGTGCAGCAGTGGGTGTCGCTGAAGCAGGGGCTGCGGGTGCAGCGGCACTGCCACCGATGACGGCGACGACGGTGTTGATGCCGACGGTGGAGCCCTCGGGGAACTTGATCTCGGTCAGCACGCCGGCGGCGGGCGAGGGAATCTCCGCGTCCACCTTGTCGGTGGAGATCTCGAAGAGCGGCTCGTCGCGCTCCACGGTGTCGCCCACGGCCTTGAGCCACTTGGTGATGGTGCCCTCGGTGATGGACTCGCCCATCTGCGGCATGGGGACGTCGGTGCCGGGGCCGGAGGCTGCGGCGGGCGCGGCAGCGGGGACGGCCGTTGCTGGCGCGGGTGCGGCGGCTTCCGGTGCGGACGGGGCAGGAGCTGCGGCGGCGGGGGCGGGTGCGGCTGCCGCGGCTCCGTCGCCGATGACGGCAACGACGGTGTTGATCTGCACAGTCGAGCCCTCGGGCGTCTTGATCTCCTGCAGGGTGCCGGCGGCGGGCGAGGGGATCTCCGCGTCCACCTTGTCGGTGGAGATTTCGAACAGCGGCTCGTCGCGCTGGACGGTGTCGCCCACCTTCTTCAACCACTTGGTCAGCGTTCCCTCGGTGATCGATTCGCCCATCTGCGGCATCACTACGTCAGTCGGCATGGCAATTCCTTTCAATCTATTGGGGCCCGCGGCGCAGTCTTCCCGGCGCTGGAGCGAACACCCGTCGCCTTCCGATTATAAGTCCCGCCGCGGGAAACGCCGCCGGCAGTCTTGCCACCGCCGCGGCGCGCGGCGTAGCGTGGAAGGCGACGGCCCACAGCACACAGTACGAAAGCCACGCACGCCATCAGGAGACGTCCCCATGCGCCTGAACCGAACAGCCCTGCGTTCCTCCGTCGTTCTCTGCGCGTGCCTGGCCGGCGCGGTGTTCGCCGCGCGTCTTTCGTGGACGACGATCGCTCACGCGGAGGACCGGGCGGCGATGCGGGATGCGATGCGGCAAGCGCCCTCCGCGGTGCCGACACTCCAGGTCTACTCCCGCGAGACCGTGGTGGACGTGACCGTAACCGACAAGGATGGCAAGCCCGTGCATGGGCTGACCCGCGACGATTTCACGGTGAAGGAAGATGGCAAACCGCAGGCGATCCGGGGCTTTGAGGAGTTTGGAGCGGACGCGCCTGCAGCCAGCGCGCCGCCCAAGCTGCCGCCGCACGTCTACACCAACCTGCAGCCGCCGCCGGCCAGCGGAGCGGTGAACGTGATGCTGCTCGACTTTCTGAATATTGCGGCCATGCCCGGGATCGAGATTCTGGGCGCGGAGGATGCGCAGGGGCGCGCCTTTGCCGCGCAGAATACCGTGAAGCGCGAGGCGAAGAAGTATGTGGCCACCATGCCGGCGGGGACGCGGGTGATTGTGCTGGGCCTGTCCAACAGCCTGCGCACGCTGCAGGGGCTCACGTCCGACCCGGCGCTGATTGGCGCGTCGCTGGATACGCTGGACTACAACGCGCAGGGCCGCGTGGCCACGTATCAGGAGTTCTGCGCGCAGGCAGAGCTGCGCACACGCATGACGCTGGAAGCGATGAACCAGATTGCCGCCGACCTGGCCGGTACCAGGGGCAAGAAGAACCTGCTGTGGTTTTCCGTGGGCATTCCCTGGCTCACCGACCCCAGCGCTCACGCGGAGTGCCTGCCGGACTACTCCTCCGATCTGCTGAAGACGTATGGGCTGCTCGCGGCCGCGCAGGTCACCGTCGACCCCATCGACGCGCGCGGCGTTACCACCATGCCCAACGCATTCATCACCTCGACCGGCGCACTGTGGGAGAACATCCCCGCACTGCCTGCGCCGCAGTGGATCGCAGCTTCACGTGCCTACATGCAGAAGACGGCGGAAGAGGAGCTGGCCATGGAGTCCATTGCGGAGGCCACGGGGGGAACGGCTTACTACAACTCCAACGACCTTGCGGCGCAGATCTCGAAGGCCATCGACAAGGGCTCGCACTACTACACGCTGACCTATGTGCCACCGGGGAAGAAGTACGACTGGGGCCACCACTCGATCAAAGTCACGGTGGAGCAGCCGGGCCTGCATCTGCTGTATCGCCGGAGCTACGATGCGGTCGATCCGGCGACGATCCAGCCGCCGCCGGCGCTGGCGATGGGGATCGAGCCCGCGCGGTCCGCGGCTGCTGGGCCGGTGGACATGCGCGCGGAGATGGGGCGGAGCATGCCGACCTCGCAGGGCGTGCTGTTCGATGTGCAGGTGGAGCCGAGCACGGAGACGGTGAAGCCGGGCGATCCGGCGGTGTTCGGCGTGTTGGATGTGAAGCTGAAGGCCAAGCCGCTGGCACGCTATGGATTCACCTACGCGTTTCCGGGTCGCGAGATTGTGCTGAAGCCAGCGGATGACGGCACGCAGCGCGGCTCGCTGGAGTTCGACCTTGCGGCGTACGATGGCGACGGCAACGTCGTCACCAGCCTGCGCCAGGCCATCGAACTGAACCTGACCGCGGAGCAGGCTGCGCAGCTCGCGCACTCGCCGTTCCGCTACTTCCAGCAACTGGACCTGCCGGCCGGTGCGCTGTTTGTGCGCGTTGGCGTGCTGGACCGCACGGCCAACAAGGTGGGGACGGTGGAGATTCCGGTGACGGTGGCGAAGCCTGTGCATACCGCCGCGCAATAAGGTTATGTTCGCGGCTCGGTGCCGGGACGCGGGGCGTACGATGGTTCCGCTGACCGAAGGAGATTCGATGCGCATCTTGAGCGCCGCTGCCCTTGCCGTGATTCTGTCCGGTTCGATACATGCGTACCCGCAGAGCCCGTTGCCGCTCTCCGGCTGTGCTACGCCGGCGGAGGTGCGTGCGACATTCGAGACCACGCTCGCGCAGGAATCGCTGGTCAAGTTGAAGATCAAAGACCGCGTTGTGCTGCAGCAGAAGGTGCTGGACGAGCTGCTGGCGAAGTATCCGCACGAGTACTTGCTGTACGAGCAGCAGATAAACCAGGCGCAGATACTCCAGATGTACGCGACGGACGAGGCGGCGACGGACGCGGCCAAGCAGAAGTTCGAAGCGCTGCGCGACCGTTGGGTGAAGGGTGCGAAGGACCATCCCGACGATCCGCTGGCGCTGCTGCTGGCAGGCCGCGCCCTGGAGGGCAAGGACACACCCGAAGCTCTGCGCATGCTCGACGCCGCCAAGGCCGAGGCTCCGGAATTTCCGTGGCCCGCGCACGAGCTGGCGCTGCAGTATTGGTCGGGAAAGTTTGCCGATGACGCGAAGATGAAGGAGAACCTGGAGGCGTTCTACTCGCTATGCCCTGCGTGGACTGCCGATTCCTCGTACGGCGGCATGAGGGACCGCATGATGCTGCAGAAAGACCTGCCCGCGATGGGCAAGACGACAACGGCCCTGCGCGCGCGGCTGGAAACAGAGACGGACCCGGTGCGGCTGAAGGACTACCAGATCCTTTGGCAGCGTGAGTTCCTGGTGCGGCCTCCCAGCGAACACGATGCGCTGCGCCAGCAGATCCGGCTGGACCTGAAGCGGCTGGAAGCGCTGGCGCCCAGCGGCGATGCCGGCTATCGCTCGTTCCTGGTGGAGGGCTACGGGTTGAGCGGCGCCTCCAAGGACGAGCTGGCAGCCATGGCGGATGCGGCCGCGCGCGACTTTCCGCACGGCGCGCCGGCCGAGACCAAGCTGTGGGATGAGTGGAACAAGCAGCATCCGCGGCCCGATGGACAAAAGGATCTGGACGCGTGGAAGGCGTACGAAGCCGCCGATCTCGACCAGGTGAAACAGCTTATCCGCGAGTTCCCGGACGATGTCTATGCGCAACGGAGCGAGCTGCTGCAGGTTGCGCTGGACGATGAGTTCATCTCCCAGGAAGACGGCATTGCGGCGCTGGACCGCTATCTGCAAGCGATGCAGGACTACAGCGGATTCGGCACCATGTCGTTCCAGGATGTCGATCCTCCGCGGTTCCTGCTGGACCATGGCTGGCAGCCGGAGCGCGCGCTGGAGCTGCTGAAGAAGACCAGCACCTACCGCGACGGCGGCCATACGAAGGTCGACTGGTGGGACAATATCGCCGACTCCGACCTGAGGCGGTTCCAACGCGGCGACGACTCCCAGGACCGCGACACGCTGGGCATGATTCTGAAGGCAGCGGCGCTGGCGGGCAAGCCGGATGAGGCGCTGAAGTTTCGCGCGGCGATTGAAGGGCCGCTGCCGAGCGACAAGAACGCCCGGGAGACGTACTGGACCAATCGCGCACGATTGGCCGCGCTGGACAAACGCCAGCAGGACGCGGTCGTCTACTACCGGCTGGCGCTGGACAGCCGCACGCACCAGCCGAAGTATCGCCATGGCCTGCTGCGCGACGAGCTGACCGCCGAGTTCCACGACCTGTGGAAGGTGCAGGGCGGTACGGAAACAGCGTGGCTGGCATGGAACCCGCCGGCCTCTGCCGCCGCGAGCGCAGTCTCTACAGACAAGGACAAGGCCGCGATTGCGAAGAGCGCCGCCGCAGCGAAGAAGCCGGACGCCGATGGCGACTGGCGCGATGCGGGCAAAGACATGCCTGCGTTCGAGCTGTCCGACTTTGCCGGCAAGACGTGGCGGCTCGGCGATCTCTCCGGCAAGGTGGTCGTCATCACCACATGGGCTACGTGGTGCGAGTGGTGCCGGCTGGAGGACCAGTACCTGGAGAAGTTCTACGAGAAGGAAAAAGACCGCAAGGACGTGGCGATCCTGAGCTTCGACGTGGATGAGAATCCCGGCCAGGTGCTGCCGTTCATGCAGAAGCAGGGGTATACGTTCCCGGTGCTGGCGGCCTTCTCCATTCCGCAGAAGATGCAGGACCTGGTGCCGCGCACCTGGATCGTTGGCGCGAACGGCCATTGGCTCTGGATGAAGAATGGATTCGACGACGCGCAGACGTATGCGGATTTTGAGAAGGAGATGCTGGACCGGATTGAGAAGGCGAAAGCCGGCCAATAGCCGTACCCGTTCCTAGTACCCTTAACCTTATGCCCGACCTCAAAGCCGCAGTCATCGGCACCGGCGGGGCGGCGCAGCTTCATCTCGCTGCGTACGCCGCGTCGCCGCACACGGTGCCCGTCGCCGTCGTCAGCCACTCCGCAGAGCGCGCCGCCGCGCTGGCCGCCGAGCATGGTATTCGCCCCTACATTTCGGCGGAGGCGATGCTCGCCGCAGAGCGCCCCGATGTCGTCTCGGTCGCAACGTTGGAGTGGGACCATGAGGCGCCGGTGCTGTTGTCGCTGGCCGCCGGCGCACACGTGCTGTGCGAGAAGATCATGGCAGACACGCTGGCCTCGGGCGAGAGGATGCTCGCCGCCGCGCGCGCGGCGCACCGCACGCTCGGCGTCAACTACAACTACCGTGCCGTGCCGGCGCATGGACTGCTGCGGCAGGCGATTGCCGCCGGCGACTTTGGCTCGCCGTGCCTCTTCTCCGCGCACATGCACGCGTACCTGTTCCCGCACCTGCTGGACCTGATGCGTTCCTTCTTCGGCGACCCGGTCGAAGTCACGGCCACCGCCCTGGACGACCAGGCGCTGCGGCCACCGGTATCGACGGGGCCCTCCGGTAGGCCGTGGACGTTTGGCGAGGGCGTCGAGATGCTCTACCACCCCTCGATCGCGACGACGGCTACGTTCCGCTTTGCGAGTCCGAATTTTCTGGCGACCATGTCGGCTTCGGCGCTGGTGCCGCTCGAAGAAAACTTCTGGTCCTTCGCGCTCTACGGCACGCGCGGCTCGCTCGCCATCGATCGCGCCACTCGCGCGAACCTCAACGGCACGGCCTCGCTCGGTGCGCTCGCCGCGAAGATCGCCGCGCTTCCACCCTGCTCCTACGCGGAGTCCTTCTTCCTCTCGGTGGCGGCCTTCGCGGAGGCCGTCGCGAACAACCGCCCCGCGCCCGTCACCGGCGAAGACGGCCTCGCCGCACTCCGACTGGACGCAGCTATGGTCGAGTCCATCCGGGCCGGTCGTGCCGTGCCACTCTCTGCAAACAACTCGACCACGGATGAACACGGATAGAAACGGATTAGGACAAGTCTCTTAATTCTTTTCGCTTGATCCGCTCTTATCCGTGTGATCCGTGGTCGGCTTTGTTTTGGATCGGTACCATCGGCGTAAATCGGTGTCAAGTTTTTGTTCCGGCCAGCAGCTCGTCGAGCGATTCACAGGCCACTATCTGCCGCCCGAAGACGCGGCCGAAGTTGCGCGCCGCCGCGTTGGCAGCGCGCTCCATGGTGGGGTCGGCGCTGTCGGAGGCTTCCAGCTCCAGGCTGGTGACGCCGCGGTCGGTGATGCCGCAGGGAATAATCCAGTCGAAGTCGCGGAGATCGGTGGTGACATTGAGCGCGAAGCCGTGCGAGGTGACGCCCTGCGAGACGTGCACGCCGATGGCGGCGAGTTTTTTTTCGAGCGCGCGGCCATGCACGTCGGCGTCCGCGAACTCCGTGCCGCCGAAGGTCCACACGCCCGTGCATTTGGGGATGCGCTTGGCCATCACGCCGAAGTCCGCGCAGGTGCGGATCAGCGCCTCCTCCAGCATGCGGACGAAGTCGACGGGGCCGAGATGCGGGCCGCGCTTGTTGGGGAAGTCGCCGCGCAGGTCGAAGATGGGATAGCCGACGAGCTGGCCGGGGCCGTGGTAGGTGACGTCGCCGCCGCGGTTGATCTCGTGCAGCTCCACGCCGCGCGCCCCGAGGAACTCGTCGCTGGCGACGATGTTGGCGCGCGAGGAGTTGCGCCCCAGCGTGATGACCGGCGGATGCTCCAGCAGCAGCAGCGTATCGCCAATGGCGCCCGCCTTGCGCGCCGCCACGACGCGAGCCTGGATGGCGAGGCCTTCCGCGTACGACACGCGCCCGAGTTGGAGGAGATGGATGTACATGCGCTCCGTTACCATCCGATGCGCTTCAGTCCCTGCATGGCATCGAAGTGGGTGTCCTGGCTCATCAGCGGGAGACGGTGCTGGCGGGCGAGTGCGGCGATCCAAAGATCGTTGGACGGGATGGGCTTGCCCGCCTTCTTCAATTCAGACCGGAGCTGAGCGTAGTGACTTGAGGTCTGCTCGTCGACTGCCAAGACACGGGTTGCGGCGATGAGCTCCTCCAGCCACTTCTCATACTCCTTGCGGCGGCGCGACTGTGCGATTCCGAACCGGTATTCGCCGAGAACGATGGACGGCAACTCTATACTCGCCGCCTGGCTGAAGAGCCGGACCGCCGCCGGCTCGTCGTCGGCTACGGCGGAAAGAGCGTTCGTGTCTAAAATCATCGCCAGATCACGCCCAGTCCTCAGGGTCAATCTGTTCGAATTCGCGCTTCATGATTCCGTTGATGCGCACCGTCTCTTTGTGAAGATGCTTCAGCCCACCCGCCAGCCGAACCCAGGGCTTCTGCTCTTTGTTGGAGGCAGCGGCCAGTTTCTCTTCCACAGCTTCTGTCACGAAGACGCGCAAGGCAACGCCGCGCTGGGCCGCAGCCGACTTGGCCCGACGGAAGATCGGATCGGGAATCTCAAGCGTCGTCTTCATATTGCAAGCGTCCCATATTTATGGGAGTGGCGTCAAACCGGCACCCAACAGCCTAGTGCGAGAATGGGTAGATGATCGCCTCACGATACCCAGATGCGATAGACCCGAGCCGCGTGGGCACATACTCACCCCTTGCAAAAGCTGGCGGGGGCTACGTCTGGGATGATGTTCTGGAATATCGCGTCTGGTGCCATCCCGAGCGAGGTGCATCCGACGAACACGATGGCAGTGACTACTATTTTTCCTTCGCGACCTATGCCGAAGCCGCTGCGTTCTCCGAGGTTACTCTCGGAGTTGAGGAGCCACTTGCCTTGATCCTCCAGGCGGAGTATATCGACGAACCAGTGGCCGGTGAGTACCGCCATATGAAGGATGCGCGCGTCGCAGAATGGCCCGTCGAATTCTTGCATCGCCCTCGACGGACCCCCAGAACTATACCTGATTTCCTGTCGCCCAACGCACCAGCGAATCGGCTAGACATTCTGCGTGGGCTAGCAAAGGCTGAAGTATAAGACCTCACGTTTCGATTACACATTCACCGCTTTGCCTTCGACGCTGCTGTACGCATCGAGCAGCGCTTCGGCGACCGTGGGATGCGCGTGGATGGTGAACATCATCTCTTCGACGGTCGCCTCCAACTGCAACGCGGTGACGGCTTCGGCGATGATCTCTGTGGCGTACGGCCCGATGATGTGCACGCCGAGGATCTCGCCGTACTTGGCGTCGGCGACTACCTTGATGAAGCCGTCGTGCGCGTCCAGGATGGTGGCCTTGGAGTTGCCGACGAAGGGGAACTTGCCCACCTTCACCTGGAAGCCCTTTTCCTTGGCCGCCGCTTCCGTCAGGCCCACGCTGGCCACCTGCGGATCGGTATAGGTGCAGCCGGGGATGCGCGTTTTGTTCACCGGCTTGGCGTACTTGCCGGCCATGCGCGCGGCCACCACCAGGCCTGCCATGCTGCCCACGTGCGCGAGTTGCGGCATGCCGCCCACGATGTCGCCGATGGCATAGACGCCCGGCTCGGTCGTCTCCATCCATTCGTTGGTCATCACAAAGCCGCGGTCGGGCTTGATGTTGGTCTTCTCCAGATCGATGCCGGCGGTACGCGGCGAGCGGCCCACGGCCACCAGCACCTTCTCCGCCTGCTTCTGCTGTGGCTTGCCGTTCTGGTCGATCCAGGTGACGAGCGCGCCATCCTTGTTCTTCGCGATCTTCGTATCCTTGATGGAGAGGTTGACGTCGATGCCGCGCTTCTTGAAGAGGCGCAGCAGCTCCTTGGAGATGTCCTCGTCTTCCACCGGCACCACGCGCGGCAGCATTTCGAGGATCGTCACCTCCGCGCCGAAGCTCTTGAAGATCGAGGCGAACTCCACGCCGACCGCGCCCGACCCGATCACCACCAGCGACTTCGGCATCTCCGCAATCTTCAGGATCTCGTAGTTGGTCAGGATGGTGTCGTCCGCCTGGTAGCCCGGCAGCATGCGGGCGTCGGAGCCAGTCGCGAGCACCACGTTCTTCGCCTTCACCGTCTCGTCGCCGCCCGCCGTCAGCTTTACCGCAACGGTATGCACGCCGTCCTTGGCCGGGCCGGTCAGCTTGCCGAATCCCTTGAAGGTCGTAATCTTGTTCTTCTTCATCAGGAAGTCGAGGCCCTTGGTGTGGCGCGTGATGACGTCGTCCTTGCGGGCGATCACGTTCTTCCAGTTGAGCTTCGCCTCGCCCACGCCGTCGATGCCGTAGGTGGCGGCATGCTTCAGGTGGTCCCAGATCTCCGCAGTAAACAGGATGGCCTTGGTGGGGATGCAGCCCCACAGCAGGCAGGTGCCGCCCAGGCGGTCGTTTGCGTCGATCAGGGCGACCTTGAGCCCGTACTGCGCTGCGCGGATGGCGCAGGTATATCCAGCAGGGCCGCCGCCCACCACCACTACATCGAAGATTGTGTCTGCCAACGGAGACTCCAGTTCAAACCAGAATTCGCAACATTCCAATTTTACGCCGGGCGATGGATTCGAGGGACGGCGCTGCGGCGCGGGCTGGGGCGCCGCGGTCGCCTCCGCTAGACTGGGAGTTGCGCCACGGGAAGCCGCATGTCAGCCGAAATCATCCTCCAGCAAACTCCGGACGGTGCCGCCCTGCTTGAGAAGCGTGAGCGGCTGGCGGCGGTTCGCGTGGAGCTGGCGGAGCGCGAAGCCGAGCTGGCGCAGTTCCGCGCGCAGCTGCGGACATTTGAAGGCCGCTACCTG
>Ga0302199_1001838_pt1 | contig 10539 bp, 9 predicted proteins | sample II_Bog_N2_3_FD_194588 | JGI IMG/M metagenome (GOLD analysis project Ga0302199, IMG submission 194588) | Peat permafrost microbial communities from Stordalen Mire near Abisko, Sweden - II_Bog_N2_3 | ecosystem: Environmental > Terrestrial > Soil > Wetlands > Peat | place: Sweden: Abisko, Stordalen... | reverse complement strand
CCGACCTCAAGCGTGAGGCCATCTCGCTTCAGCGTATCGAATCCCTCTGCCTTTACCAGGATGGTGTAAGTGCCCGGCGGGAGGTTCGCGAAACGGTAATAACCCCCAGAATCCGTATGGGTCTCTTTTGCTCCGACGAGTGTCGGCGTGGTGACCGACACACTGGCCCCCACAACCACAGCCCCAGAGGGGTCCTTTACCGTGCCCTGAAGGCCGCCCGTGGTCTCTTGCGCGAGTAGCAAAGGAGCAAAAAGCACGATAAGCAACAACGTGAGCCACTTCGGCGTGGCGAGACGCTTCAATTCTTCGGTCCAGTTTCCCATGTGATCCCCATCCTCGAATGAATTTATTCGGTTGCGTACTCCGAGTAGCCGCCAAGAGCCATGCTCATCGCATCGCCGGCGTTTTCCTAGATTCGTATTTCGGCGTCTAGGTCGGGGAATGGACCTTAGTCCGCAAAAAAAACAGAAAATCATGCAACGTCAAAAAAACAGTTGGCCCAAACCTCGATACCGTACCGTAAATTTCCTGACGCTTCAAGCTGCCTTGGAACATCCGGGGACAGCTTTCCTTAGAACATTGCATGAGAGATGCCATTCTCAGAGAATCTAGAAAATACTTTACCAGTCATTGAAAACAAACAATTTACAGAGAATTCATTCTCGCCGACCTCAGGCCGCGAATATGATATTGCGGAGACTTTACCTGCGATATTCCAAAAATGGGCACATGCTCTCGTTTTTGGGGAATCTCTGCGCAACCGCTTGCTGACGGATTCCGGGCGAGTGGGATATGCTCCTCCCCATGCACCTCACGCTCGCGCATGTCGGCGCACGCGCCAATTCCAAAGATGGATTCGATGCGCTTGCGCAGGTCTATCTCGATCGCTGCTCGCCTTTTGCGCGCTGCCAGACTGAGGCATTCCGCAGCGAAGATGCGCTGCTTGAGTGGCTGAACCGCCAGCAGGGCCGTCTGCCAGCCATGGCAGTGTTTCTGGATAGCCGCGGCAAGCAAATGACCTCCGAAGCCTTCGCCGGCTGGCTCGGCGCGCGCCGCGACCAGGGAGTGCAGCACATCGTATTCGCCATCGGCCCCGCCAGCGGATGGTCTGAGGCCGCTCTCGGCAGGGCCGAACTGCAACTCTCGCTTGGGGCCATGACGATGGCTCATGCCCTGGCCCGGCTGGTGGTCGCCGAACAGCTCTACCGGGCATTTACAATTCTCAGTGGCCACCCTTATCACGCCGGCCACTAAATAGGGGTCAGGGATCAGGCGACGGCCCCGATTTCCGATCTCTCACCGCCGACCGCTGGCAACTGATCACTGGCTACTGACAACTGACCCCTGATCCCTGACCCCTAAATATGACCGATTCGCGTAGAGGACTGATCCTGATCAATACCGGCCCCGGCAAGGGGAAGACCACGGCCGCCATGGGTACGGCTCTGCGCGCCGTGGGCGACGGCATGAGGGTGCTCATGCTGCAATTTCTCAAAGGCTCGTGGCATTACGGCGAGCTGGATGCCGTCCAGGCCTTTGGTTCCAACTTCGTCCTCAAACAGATGGGCCGTGGCTTTGTGAAGGTGGGTGGCGCAGAGACCGATCCCGAGGATATCCGCCAGGTTGAGGCAGCCTGGGCCGAGGCTCGCGAAGCCATCTACTCCGGCGAGTGGGATATGGTGATTCTGGACGAGATCAACTACGCCATTGGTTATGGAATGCTGGATCCCGCGGTGGTGGCCGAGGCCCTTCGCGGTCGTCCGGAGATGGTGCACGTCATCCTGACGGGCCGCAACGCCCACCCACTTTTGGTGGAGATGGCCGATACGGTCACCGAGATGCGCGAGGTAAAACACGCCTACCAGAAAGGCATCCTCGCCCAGCGCGGCATAGAATACTAATGCGAGGGCAATTCGCGGGAATAGCCTTCCCCCAGAGCCTGGAGCAAGACGCAAGAATCCGTCCCCGGATTTGAGGAAGAGATTGAATGTCCTGGTTCAAGCGTGAAAATGGCGAGTACGAATCCGGTTCCGGACCCGATAAGGGCGCGGATGCGGCGGAGAAGACTGTGCGTACCGAGGGTCTGTGGATCAAGTGCCTGGGATGCCGCCAGACCATCTTCAAGGCCGACCTCGAAGCCAATCTGAACGTCTGCCCGAAGTGCCAGCACCACTTCAAGATCGGCGCCCGCCGGCGCATCGAACTGCTGCTCGAGCCCGGCTATGAACTGGTGGATGGCGGCCTGCGCTCGACAGACCCGCTCAACTTTACCGACGTGAAGCCATACAAGAAACGCCTCTTCGCAGCTCAGGAGGCTACCGGGCTGGACGACGCCATCCTCAACGCCGTTGGCACGCTAGGGCACCATTCGATTGTCGTCAGCGCCATGGAGTACAGCTTCATCGGCGGATCCATGGGCGCTGTAGTCGGCGAGACCATCGCCCGCGCCGTGGACCGCGCTCGGCTGGGCTCCATGCCACTGGTTGTTGTGGCGGCTTCGGGTGGCGCGCGCATGATGGAGGGCGTGGTCAGCCTGATGCAGATGGCCAAGATTTCTTCCGCGCTTGCCCAGTTGGACGATGCCGGCGTGCCATACATCTGCGTGCTCACCGATCCCACCACGGGCGGCGTCACCGCCAGTTTTGCCATGCTGGGCGACCTTAACATCGCCGAACCAGGCGCCCTCATCGGTTTCGCCGGACCTCGCGTCATCGAACAGACCATTCGTCAAAAGCTTCCCGAAGGGTTCCAGCGGTCGGAGTTTCTGCTGGAAAAGGGCTTCCTCGATGCCGTCGTGCATCGTCGCGATCTAAAGGCCTACCTCATCCGCGCGCTGGATTTCATGAAAACCTCAGCGGCCGCCTCAGTGCATTCTCGTAGACCCCGAAAACGGACGGTCGAGGGTTGAGCTATCCCATGTCTGAAGGTCCAGAGATGGGCATCCCGCCCCACAGTAGACACGAAATATCCTCGCGCCCTGAAGCTTTGACCCGCGTAGTTTTGCTTCCATTCCCCATAGGTTCGAGCCAGATGGATCGCGCTCTTCCCCTTGATGTATCCGACCACTGACGATACCGCATACTTGGGCGGGATCGAGATCATAATGTGCACATGGCCGGCGAGACGATGACCTTCTTCAATGCGGCACTCCTTCTGGTCGGCCAACTTCCGGAACACCTCGCCCAAATGCTGTCGCAGATTTCCGTAAAGCACCTTCCTGCGACATTTGGGATAAAAACAATGTGGTACTTGCACTCCCATTTCGAGTGGCTTAAGCTTTCATACTCGTCCATCTGGATTCTCCTTGATGTGTGCTTGGCGGCTCACCTCGAAGAGTTTCTGGATGGACTCCCGGCAAAGCCGGGGGAACTCCCGGGATATTAGGGCCTGTTCCCACTACTGGCGCGGTGGCGCCGGGAGCCAATTTTTTCGAGTTCCAGGAGTGAGGAGTGACGCATACCGGGTGTCTGCTAACGACGATCGACGCAGAAATCGGGAAAATTGGCCCCGGCCCTTCGGGTTGCGGCGAAAAAGCGGCCATACTTCATTCTCGCCCTCGACTGTGGACCCGCCACAATCTTCGGGTTCGGCTTCGTCTGGCCGCTTTTTCGCTCGCAACGCCATTTACGCCAGTAGTGTGAACAGGCCCTAATTGCCAACATCTGAGTTCCATCTCTACCCGTAGTACTGGAAATGCTTCCAGAACTCTGGCCAGGGTAAGCGGATGTTGCGACACGCATAGACCTTGTCGCGGTTGCGGAACGTGTCGTTGACCACACCGTAGGGGTTTGAGAGCCCGGCGGCGACCTGGCAGGAAGCAAAGATCTGATGGAGCTCGTTGGGCTTGAAGCCGACCGCGATGACGGTTTGCGGAGGAGGGTCGCCGTAGCCGCGGAGCCAGTTGGAGTTCATGCCGCTGATAGCGCGGGGCAGGCCGTAGATGGGGCCGTAGAGGTTGACCGCGCCGGCTTCGCCCTCGTCCGCGGCCATGACGCCGACGGAGGCGCGATCGGCGGCGGGGAGGGAATCGCGTACTTGAGCGACGGTGGCAGCGAGTTCCGGCCAGCCGATCTGCATGTTGAACTGATTCGATGCCGCGTCCTGCACGCGCCACCATGACGAGTTGATGGGAACAAACGGAAGCATGAGGGAGGCAAGGATCAGGCCGCTGATTCCGAGCGATATCCATGCCGTGAGCAGGTACCTGGTCTGCCTTTGCGCCGCGAGCGACCGAAGCCAGTTTTCGGAGCAGGCCGCGCCGGCGGCGATGAGCATGGGGTATGCGGGGGCGAGGTAGTAGTCGCGGCCGCGGGCCGAGGCAAGAGCAAGCATGGTGAAAACGAAGATCCAGCCGATCATGCGCCAGGGCTTGCCCTCGGGGCGGCGAAAGAGAAACCAGAGGCCGGCAAATACGAGCGGGAGTGCCACAGGGTTCACGATCTTCCACAACTGATTGGGGAAGAAATAGTCTGTGCGGCCGAGGCCAATGTCGCGGGTGTGGATGCTGCGCATCCAGGCGAGGCTGACGAATTGGTGGTGGCATTGCCACCAGAGGTTGGGCGAGACGATAAGCATTGCGAGCGCGACGCCCGACCAGAACCAGGGGCTGCGGAAGTAGCTGCGGTTGGGCGTGAGGAGCATGGCGGCGAGGATGGCTACAGCGAAGAAGCCCATGGTGTATTTGGTCATGAGGCCGAAGCCGATGAAAGTGCCGACACCAAGCCACCAACGCGGATTGCCATTCTGGAGCAGCCGCACCACGCACCAGGCCGTAGCGACCCACCAAAGGAGGTCAAACGACATGTAGGACATGAACGAGCCGGCGAAGAAGGCCGCTCCGCCAATGCTGGCCGCAAATGCCGCGATGAGCATCGCCCTGCGGCCACCGCCTATGGCGCGCGCCATGAACCCGGTGAGCACGGCTGTGAGTCCGCAGGCAATGGCGGCGAAGGATCGGAAGCCGATCAGCGAGGTGCCGAAGAACACAAGCTCGATGCGTGCGAGGAATGCGGTCACCGGTGCGTAAACGACGTAACCCCACTCGAGGTCGCGGGCATTGGAGTAAGTGAGGAGCTCGTCGCGGTGGAAGCCGTAGCCGGCGCCGGCGATGAGATGGAGCACGGCCAAGCCGAAACCGAGGAGCCAAAGCACGGCTGTGTCGCTGGAGAGAATCCGGCGCAGGTGAGGCAAATCGGGCATAATGTCCTCGAATGTGAGGATGGATTCGCAGTTATGATAGCGCGAAAGGGCTGCCAGGCGTTGTGATGATGACATGGTGTCCCAGCCATAAGCTCTATCAGTGAAAATGCTCTGATTGTCGATTGGTCCAACCTGTCACTGTGGCAGAGGCAACTCGCTGGCTGGTGCCGGATCCTGCGGAGCGGACGGCCTGTCTTTGGATGCGAAGACAAACGGCTGGGGGCCCAAATGGCCGCGATGGCAGGTGCCGCAGGTCACCGGAACGCCGGAACTGTCGATCTTAGCCAGATAACTTCGGTTGATATCCTCAGTCATTGTGTACATCGTGCGAGCGACCCCCTTCATTGGCTTGGAGTCTGCGGCGAAATTGAGAAGCGGGCGACCATTGGGACCGATGTTCCCGCGGTCCTCCGCATGACAAGAGTCACACTGAGCGCCCAGTGCTGCTTCCCACTGCTCCATGATGTCGTGAACCTGATTTCCAGACAGGTCCCTGGGCAGCACCTTCAAGTTTGTGGGCGAAGGATATGTGAGGGGCGGAGGCGGTGCGCTGACTGTAGATTCTTGCATGCCTCCTGGAGCCTGTGCAGCCGATGTGACGATAAGGGCTGCCGTAACCATCAAAGCGGCTGCGGCAGAAGACGAAAACAGCAAGAACGATGGCTTCATGGCGGGATCTGGTCGGGGTTTGGCGCGTTGTGCCGAGGCGCTCTGGCTCTCGTCTTGCTGCCAAGATAGCCTGCGAACTACCAGCTCTCCTTCTTCTGCTGCTTTGACCACAGATAGTCGGCAATACGGTTGATGTCTTCGTCGCTCAGCACGTGCTTCCACGAGGGCATGTAGAGCGGCGGAGTAGGTCCGGATGTGTTCTCCAGTGGAGGCGCTCGACCATTGCGGATGATCGCGATCACTTCATCCTTGGTGTAGTCATCGGAGACATGCAGCAACGAAGGTACTTCGCCGCCTTGCGCGTTGGGGTTGGCGACCCCTCCTTGCAGTTCTGTGCCATGGCATCCCACGCAACCAAAGCGCGCGAAATTCTGCTTGCCGGCTTCGATCGCTACGTCCTCGGGCGTCCATGCGCGGGTCTTGCGAGACAGGATCAACTGCACATCGTCAGGTGTGGCAGTTGCGAGATAGGCGAGAAGAGCCTTGCGCGCATTGGTCTCAAGATCGTATTCAGGCATGGAACTGCCGGGATAGACGAGTTCGGGATTGACCAACTGTTCGTCGAGCCACTGGGTCGAGTGGCGCGTGGTTACGCCAAGCAGATCGGGACCGGTCTTTGCTCCCACACCGCCAACGCTATGGCACGCGATGCAGTTCTTTTCGACAAAGAGCTGGCGTCCGTATTCCGGTCCGGGTATCAGGCGCACGCTTGAATAGTAGCTTCCCATGTCTTCATTGGTGAGCGAAAGCATGTAATAGGTGAGGTCGCGAGCCTGAACTTTGCTGAAGTGGAAGTTAGGCATGGCCGATCCGGCCGAGACAGCGTTGGGCGTGAGGAAATGGCGCTCAAGCCACTCGGGCGCGCGGCGGTTTGCGCCCTCTCCAGTCAGGTCTGGGCCGATGCTGCCGCCGACGCCGTTGAGTTTGTGGCAGCCGCGGCAACCCTGCGTTTCAAACAGATGGCGACCCTCGGTCAGCTCCGGCACGCCCGGCACATCGCCTTCCTTGTGGCAGCGGCCGCATGAGGCGCGTATGTAGTCTTTGGCGAGCAGCGGATTCGGCCAGAAATCGACGTTCCCGTGAGCGCCGTCCTTGTCAGTGGCCAGGCCCTGGCCGCCATGACAGATGGTGCAACCGAATTTAGAGGGAATGTGCGGACCGAGGTTGGCATGATAACGGAAGGGCTCAGGAGCGTTCTTCATGGTGGGGTCTTCTACCCCGAGATGGCAGGTTGTGCAACGGTCCACGCGTTGCAGGCCCGTCAGCATTACTTGATGAATCACTGGCGGAGTCGCCAGCACGGCAGCTTTAGCCACCGCATTGGGTTCGCCCTGCGCTTCGAGTTGCAAGAAGCTTCTCTGATAGGTCTTCCAGGACGGGGTGTTAGCCTGCCAGGCCGCGGCCACAATCAAGGCCAGCGCAAGAAGACTGAGCGCAAAGAATATTTGCTGTAGTCTGCGTTCCATTATTCAGCCCCCCCGACGACATGTACCCATGGTGGAACCAGTGCCCAGCCTGGTCCGCGGAAGAAAGTTCCCACAACGATCAAGACCAGATTGACAGCGACAAAGAAGGCGAATAGCCAGAGGATCAACTTGCGGTCAACGGGGCGCCGGCTTGGGTTTCTGTCGAGATATGGAATCGCAAGCAGCGCCAGCACCATCAGAGCGGGGGCCACCACACCGCCAAGCAAAGCCGAGTGACTCACTAACTCCTGCAAGCCGAGAAAGTACCACGGCGCCTTGGCAGGGTTTGGGGTCTTTGCGGGGTTGGCCAGCTCTTCAAGGGGCGCGTGAAAGAAGAGCGAAATCGTCATGATGGCAGTCACGGTCGCCATCAGCGCGACGGCTTCGCGAACAAATGCGTACGGATACGAGAATACGGTATCTTCTTCTTCTTCGGGAGTCACCGTTTCGAAGATGGGCTTTCCGCTGACCACTTCCATGAGGCCGTAGGTTTTTGAACTGGATGCGGGCGCGGCTTGCAGAGGAGCGACTGTTGCGGGTGCGCCGATGGTGACCAGCGCCTCAGGCTTCGCGGGCTTGAGCTTCCAGACAGGGCGCGAGAGCCCGCCGTCTTTGCGTACCCGCCAGAAATGAACGATGGTAAGCAGGATCATGGCCGCAGGCAGTACAGCCACGTGCAGGACGTAGAAGCGCAGCAGCGCGGCTTCGCCAACGCTATGGCCGCCGAGCAGAAGTTCGCGCACCTGCCCGCCCACCAGCGGCGCATAACTGCCGATGTTGGTTCCCACAGTGATGGCCCAAAATGCCAACTGATCCCAAGGCAAGAGGTAACCGGTGAAGGACAGGCCCAAAGTCAGCAGCAGAAGCAATACGCCGACCACCCAGTTAAACTGGCGGGGCTTCTTGTAAGAGCCGGTGTAGAAGACCCGGCACATGTGCAGGAATACGCAGACCACCATGCCGTGCGCCGCCCAGCGATGCATGGCGCGCAAAAAGCTTCCCATGAAGACGACGAACTGGAGGTCCTTCATGTCCTGGTAAGCTTGCGGCGGGTAGGGCCTGTAATAGCACATGAGAGCTATGCCGGTAGTTACAAGGATGAGAAAGAGAAAGAAGGTTATGAATCCCAGATAAAAGGAGTGCCTGAACTTGAGATTCTCTTTCTTCACCTTGGCCGGATGGATATGCAGCCACACGTTGAGAAAGACCAGCTCGGACTTCCCCTTGTCGGTGGAGAGCGGATCCCGCCGCACAATCGATTGCCAGAATTCGCGAATCAGATTCATGGTTACACCATCAGCCGGTAAGTCGGTGGCACTACCTTGTCTTTGTCCACGCTGAGCTGCCCATCGCGAGCCTGCGTTACTTCAAACCAATCGAGCGCGCGGGGCGCGGGACCGTGCTGCACCGCGCCGTCGGCGCCAAAGACGCTGCCGTGGCACGGGCAATGAAAGCGCTGATCGCTGGAGAAGTGAGCCACCGTGCATCCCAGGTGTGTGCAGACCGCGCTGGCTACAGCGAATCCCTTGTCACGATCGCGAAAGACGAATATCTTCTCTTCGACCATGAAGGTGGGGGGACCAAAAGGGAAATCGGCGGGGCTGCCGATCTTGAACGATTGCGGCGGCTCATAAAAGACGCTCGGCATCAGAAACCGGACGACGGCGGCCAGACTGACCCCTACCGCCGAAACAAGGGCGGCCACACCGATGGATCCCCAGCTCAACTTGAAAAATGCTCTTCGATTCATGCCCTTGCTCCCCTATTCAAAGACTTCCCGTTCCTGCTGTTCCAGCGCTTCCATGGTGATGGCCCCGGTTGGGCACCGCTGGGCGCAGAGTCCGCAACGAATGCACTTCTCTTCGTTCTTGATGATGGCCCCCGCCTGGCCGGCTTTCAGTTCATCGGCGGGCACGCCGTAGCGATTCTGGATGAGCGCGCCGTAACGCGCATCGCCGCTCACCTGCACCAGATCCACCAGGCGCAGGCAGTTCTCAGGGCAAACATCCACGCAGCCGGCGCAGAGAATGCACTTCGATCCGTCGAAGATTGTATTCACCTGGCAGTTGAGGCAGCGTAGTCCTTCGGCGCGGCCCTGTTCCTCGTCGAAGCCAAGCTCGACCTCGGCGATCCCGATGCGCCGGTTCGCGGCGAGAACCGGCATCTTTTGCCGCGGCGTGGAGAGGAAGCCGCGCGGCATCTCCCAGTTGGGCAGAATGCGGAATCGGCTAAGAATCGTCTTCTTTGTCTTGCCGCTGAGGAAGACGTGAATCGACCGCGCCGCCTTGTGCCCATTGGCCACAGCCTCGACCAGGATGCGCGGGCCAAAGGCCACATCGCCTCCGGCAAAGACACCGGGGGCGGTCGTCATAAGGTTTTCGTCGATCTTGAGAATTCCGCGCGGAGTAACCTGCACGCCTTCTTCGCCGCTCAGAAAAGAAAGGTCGGCTTGCTGGCCGATGGCGAGAATCACGCTGTCGCAGGGAATGATCTTCTCTTCGTCGCTGAAGGCGGGATTGAAGCGGCCATTCTCATCGAAGACAGTGAGGCAGCGGCGAACCTTCAGGCCAGTAACAACGCCGTTTTCGCCGACGATCTCTTTGGGACCCCATCCGTTTTCAACTGTGATACCTTCGTGTTCGGCCTCATCCACTTCGCCCTTCCACGCCGGCATCTGCACACGCGATTCCAGGCTCACTAACTCCACTTCTTCAGCGCCCGAGCGCAATGCCATGCGGGCAGCGTCGAAGGCAGGCTGGAGTCCCTTGGCATCTTCATCCGGCTCCGCAAAATCCACGGCTTCGTGCACCAATCGAACGGCGGCGCGCGCAACATCGATGGCCACGTTGCCGCCGCCTACCACCACAACCCTTTTGCCCAGTTCGATCTCGAATCCCAGGTTCACGTTGATCAGAAAGTCGATGCCGTTGTAGACGCCAGACAGATGCGCGCCTGGAATGTTCAATTCGCGGCCCTTGTTCAGACCCGTGGCAAGCAGAACCGCATCGAACTTCGAGCGCAGATCGGAGAAAGAGATATCGCGGCCCAGCGTCACACGGGTATGCAGCGTAACTCCCATGGCCAGGATGTTATCGACTTCCATCTTGATGATTTCTCTGGGGAGGCGAAACTGCGGAATTCCCAGATAGAGCATTCCGCCGGGGACCGGAGCAGACTCGAAGACCTCAACGGTATAGCCGAGCAG
>Ga0302199_1001820_pt1 | contig 10609 bp, 10 predicted proteins | sample II_Bog_N2_3_FD_194588 | JGI IMG/M metagenome (GOLD analysis project Ga0302199, IMG submission 194588) | Peat permafrost microbial communities from Stordalen Mire near Abisko, Sweden - II_Bog_N2_3 | ecosystem: Environmental > Terrestrial > Soil > Wetlands > Peat | place: Sweden: Abisko, Stordalen... | reverse complement strand
CGCGGAGATGCACGAGACCGCGGGCCCGTCACTGCTCGGGCCGGGCGCCCTTGACTTCGACGCCAGCCCCCTCGGTGTGCAACCTCGCCGCGACCGCCAAAGCGACGTCGAAGAACTGCGCGCCAGCGCCGACCCCGAAGACGACGGCGCGGAAGAAGAGCTCATCGCGTCCGAGCGTCGCGACGAAGAAGGCCACCCTTAGCGACGTCGCTGCATCCTCAACTCAGACGCCGCCGTCGGTGGCTGAGTGACGTGAGCCTAAAATTACGTTTCGCATGCCCCTGGACCTCCGCCGAGTCTTTCGCGCCACCAAGGTGCCCGCCATCGACGGTTTCTTCTGGTTCTTGAAGCTCCTCACCACCGCCATGGGCGAGGCGACGTCGGACTTCTTTGTACATCGCTTCAACCCCGAGTTGGCGGTGATCGTCGGCGGCGTCGCGTTTGTGGCGGCGCTGTACTGGCAACTCACCAGAACCCGTTACCTCACTCTCCCCTACTGGTCGGCCGTCGTGATGGTCAGCATCTTCGGCACCATGTGCGCCGACACCCTGCACGTGGGCCTCGGCGTGCCCTACGTCGTCTCCGCGACGGGATTCGCCATCATCTTGGCGTTGGTCTTCGTCTCGTGGTCACGTACCGAGCACACGCTCTCGATCCACTCGATCACCACGACCCGGCGAGAGCTGTTTTATTGGGCGACGATCACGACCACCTTCGCGCTCGGGACGGCCGTCGGGGACTTGAGCGCGACGACCTTCAATCTCGGCTACCTCACCTCCGGTGTCCTCTTCGCGGTGATCTTCTGCCTGCCCATTCTCGGCTTCGCGGTGTTTCGTCTCAACTCGGTGGCGATGTTCTGGACGGCCTACGTGCTGACCCGTCCCCTCGGGGCGTCGTTCGCTGACTATCTCGCGATGCCGCGCGACCACGGGGGCCGTAACTGGGGACCGGGCAACGTGGCGCTCGTCTTCGGGGCGTTTTTCGTGGTGGGCGTGTTCGCTCTCGCCGCGCGCGACTACCGGCGACTCACGACGCGGCCTCGTCACGCTGGATGAGGAAGGTCCCACTCGAGCGGCTCACCAACTTGTCCTCCGCGTTCGTCAGTGTCGCCTCGGCGAAGGCGATCTGGCGAGTCAAGCGCACGACCTCGCCACGCAGGGCGTAGCGCTCACCGATCGCCGCCGGGCGCAGCAGTTCGGTCGTCATCTCGATGGTGCCCTGGGTGCGGTCTCGACCCGGCAACGCGGCGTTGATGGAGAAGTTCATCGCCGCGTCCAGCAACAGCGCGTGCACGCCGGCCTGGACCGTGCCGTGGGGATTGCAGGCGAGGTTCGTCGGGGCGAAGAGTCCACTCGCCCAACCGAGATCCTCGCCGTCCACGCCGTAGTGCTCGAAGGACCCACCGACCGCGCCGATGATCGCCATGCCGCCGTCGCCGAGCCACCGGTCCATGTTCTTTCGCGCCTCGCTCACGCTCGAGACGATACCGCCAGAGCCCGTCTAGGCTGCGCGCGGTGGGCTGTACCCACCCTGAATGAAGGAGAGCGATGCCAACTGCGGTCATTGTGGACGCCGTGCGCACCCCGGGGGGCAAGCGAAACGGGAAACTTCGAAACTGGCACGCGGTCGACCTCGCGTCCGAGGCCTTAAAGGCCCTCGCCAGTCGCAACAACCTCGACCCGAGCGTCGTCGACGACGTGATCATGGGGTGCGTCTCCCAGGTCGGTGAACAGGCATTTAACGTCGGGCGCAACGCGGTGCTCGCCGCCGGGTGGCCCGAATCGGTGCCCGCGACGACGATCGATCGCCAGTGCGGCTCGTCCCAGCAGGCGCTGCACTTCGCGGCCCAGGGCGTGATGTCTGGCGCGTACGACGTCGCGGTCGCGGCCGGGGTCGAGGTCATGTCGCGCGTCGCCATGGGTTCATCCGTCGGGAAGGACGCCGGCTGGCCGATGGGTCCGCGCGTCGCCGCGCGTTACGAGGCCGTCGGGGGAATGGTCAACCAGGGCATCGGCGCGGAGATGATCGCCGATCAATGGGGCATCTCGCGCGAGGAACTCGACGAGTTCGCCGTCGAGAGCCACCGACGTGCCGCGCGAGCGACCGCGGAAGGACGCTTCGAAGACGAGATCGTGCCGGTGCGCGTGCGCGATGACGAAGGACACGATACCGACGAGCTCATGACGAGTGACGAGGGCATCCGGCCCGACTCCAACGTCGAGACGCTCGGCAAACTGAAGCCCGCGTACAAAGAAGGTGGCAAGGTCACCGCCGGCAACGCTTCCCAGATCACCGACGGCGCCTCAGCGGTGCTCATCATGAGCGAGGAGAAGGCGAAGGAGCTCGGCTACACCCCGCGTGCTCGATTCGTCGCGTTCGCCCTGGCGGGCGTCGATCCGGTGACGATGTTGACGGGACCCATCCCCGCGACGACCAAGGTGTTAGAGCGCGCCGGTCTGACGCTTGAGGACATGGACCTCATTGAGATTAACGAGGCCTTCGCGTCGGTGGTGCTCGCTTGGCAGAAGGAGCACAAGGCCGACTTGGCGAAGGTGAACGTGAACGGCGGGGCGATTGCCCTCGGTCACCCCCTGGGCGCCTCCGGAGCGAAACTCTGCGCGACGTTGCTCAACGAACTAGAGCGCACCGGTGGTCGCTACGGTCTGCTCACCATGTGTGAGGGCGGCGGACTCGCGAACGCGACGATCATCGAGCGACTGGGCTAAGTCTCGCGGTCATTTATATTGCGTGGCGAGGAAGAACCCCGTGAACATCGTGGCGAGACCTCCCACTAACCACCACGCTGACGTCGAACCCGGCAGCACGCTCAGGTAGTTGAGCACAATGACCAAGACCCCGAAGACCAGCAGCCCGAGAATCAACGCGCCGTACCAGCGAGGGCTGTGGTCCTTCCCACGGGGTCGAGCTTTGGTGACGCGCCCTCTGACCTCTGGGCTGACGTAGCGGCCCACCGACTTCTTGGCGCTGGGCTTGGGTGAGGATTTCGCCATAGGTAACGATGCTACCTAGGTGTCGTCATGTCGTCGGAGTCGTCGGAGTCGTCGTCGGAACCGTATCGTTCTGACAGAGCGCCAGATCGACCGTTGAGCCGTAGGTCGCGGACGCACCACCGGACGGTGTTTGGGTCGTCACCGTCTGCGGCGCACCCGCGGCGCACACGATCACTGGGTCCGTCGAATACTGCGGCTCGAGTCCAGCCTGGGAAAGCGCCTGAGACGCTTGAGCGACGGTGTCGTTGATGACGCTCGGCACCACGACCTGGCAGTAGCCCGAAGAGACGATGAGTTTCACCGTGGTATTCGCCGAGACGAGTGCGCCCGCTTGGGGGACCGTCGAGACGACGAGATTGTGGGCCACGGTATTGGAACAGGTCTGGCCAACTGTCGGAGAGGCCAGGAGTCCTTGCTGAGACAATTTGGCGCCGGCGGCGACCTGGGAGAGGCCGTCAACGGATGTCAGCGGATACTGCGTGTTCGGAGCGAGCACAACAAGCGTCACGGTGGCGCCGGTTTGGGTCTTCGTGCCGGCGATGGGTGACTGGGTTATGACAATTCCCGGGATCACACCCGCCTGCGCGTTCGAGGTATAGGAGACGACATAACTCAACTGTTGATGCGAAAGTTGGTTCTCCGCGTTGGCGAGACTCATCCCGACTAAGTCCGTAACCGTCACCGGCGACGTCTTGACCCCGAGACTGACGATGAGCCTGACCGACGAGCCCTTCGCGAGGCTGGTGCCCGCCTTGGGGGACATTGAGATCACGATGTTCTTGGCTTTTTTCGAGTTCACCTGTTTCGTGCCAACGACGAAGTGCTCGTTCGATAGCTCCTGGGTCGCCGAGAGCACCGTCTGTCCGACCACGTTTGGTAGGGCGACGTTGTTGGTCTTGTTGCTCTGCACGTAGGCGTAAGCGCCGCCGCCCGCGGCGAGCAACACTATTAGCACCAGGATGATCGGACCAACGGGGTTGCGTCGTCGGCGACGGATGTCGGTGCGCGGACCCGACATGATCGGCACTGAGCGGGTGCGTTCACCGGGCACGGCGGCTACGGCGCGCGTTGCGTCGGCCCCGAAGAACGCGGTGTCGCGTTGGGCCGCCTCGACCGGTTGGCCCTCGCTGAAGCGAATCAAGTCGGCGCGCAGTTCGTCGGCTGACTGGTAGCGATTCTCTGGCGACTTTGACAGCGCCTGCATCACGATCGCTTCGAGGTCCTTGGGCACTGACTCGGAGAACTGGCCCATCGAGGGCACCGCCGCGTTGACGTGTTGACTCGACACCTCGACGGGTGTGTCGCCGATGAAGGGCGGTCGACCTACGAGCATTTCATAAAGCACCACGCCGAGCGCGTAGACGTCACTACGCCCGTCCACCGCAGCACCACTCGCTTGTTCGGGCGAAAAATACGTCGCGGTGCCCATCACCGAACCGGCCTCGGCCAAGTGGTCCTCAGAAGATATTGCCTGGGCGATGCCGAAGTCGGTGACCTTCACCTGACCATCGCGAGTAATGAGAATATTGCCCGGTTTGACGTCGCGGTGGACGACGCCACTACGGTGCGCGTAGCCGAGGGCCGCTGCCACCTGGGCCACAATCTGCGCGGCGCGCGAGGCCGAGATCGTCGCTGAGCCCCGGAGCATGTCGGCGAGAGAGGTCCCCTCGATGAGCTCCATCACGATGAAGTACGTCCCGCGGTCCTCGCCCCAGTCAAAGACCGGCACGATGTTGGGGTGGGAGAGATTGGCCGCAGCCTGGGCCTCGCGGCGAAAGCGCTCGACGAACAGCGGGTCTTCACTGAGTTCGGGGTAGAGGATCTTCAGCGCCACCGCGCGGTTCAGGAGCGTGTCTTGAGCGCGGTAGACCATCGCCATACCGCCCCGGGCGATGAGATGAGTTACCTGATAGCGATTTGAGTACAACCGGGGATCGTCAACGGGCTCCATACGAGGCCAAGCCTACGCTCTGACCATCACGACAACGACCCTGTCACTTCGCACACGTCGTCGACGTACCCGACGCCGGCTGACCATCTTCAACGGCGAGCGCCGCTTCGAGCACGCAACTGATCACGGGACCCGCGACGGTCGCGCCGGTGGCCGAGACGAGTTGGTCGGGCAACACGACGGCCACGGCCACGGTCGGATCATTCGCCGGGGCGAAGGCAATCATCCAGTCGTCGGTGTCCTTCGACGAGGTACCGGTCTGCGCGGTGCCGGTCTTCGCCGCGACGTCGTCCGCGGCGGGGAACACGCCAGCTGCCGTACCGTACTTGGCGACGTTGACCATGAGTGGCACGATCTGTGCGGCCTGGGCGGCGCTGAGCGGTCTCTTCCACACCCTCGGCTTGTAGCGACGGATGATCTTGCCCTCGGGACCGACCACGTTCTTCAATAGATGCGGGGTCATCTCGATCCCGCCGTTACCGACGGCCGCCGCGACCAACGCGTTCTGTAGCGCCGTCGTACGGACGTTCTCCTGACCAATGGCGGAGTACGCGAGGATCGGCAGGTTGGTCGTGAAGTACGACGCGGGCGGGAAGTTGCTCGCGACGCTGCCCGGAAGGTCGATCGGCGGTATCTCGTTGTAGCCGTACGCGTCGGCAGCGCCCGAGAGCGCGGTGCCACCCACGTCGAGTCCAACTAAGGCGAAACCGGTGTCGCAGGAAGGCGGCAACATCTCGGCGATGGTGCCGCCGCACCTGCCGAAGTCGAAGTTCGACAGGGTCTTGTCGGTGTCGGGCAACTTCGTCGTGACGAGATCGGGGTAGACCTTGGTCAACAGGGACGGATTCGACACGACCACCGCCGAGGTGGTCACGACCTTGAAGGTCGATCCCGGCGGGAACGTCTGCTGCGTCGCGACATTACCCAGCGGAGGGAAGCCCTCGGCGTCTCGCGTGTTGTCCTTCTTCCACGCCGCTGTGGCGAGTTTGAACGTCGACGAGGTCAATGGCGCCGGGTCGTAGGTGGGGTTCGAGAACATTCCAAGGATGTCGCCGTTATTCGGATCCATCGCCACGGCCGCGCCGTCTCGACCCGCGAGGGCGGTCGCCATCACGCGCTGGAGCGCGGGCTCGATCGTGAGCGTGATGGAATCGGTCGCCATCGTGGGCGCGAGGACCTGTTCGAAACTCTGAGGAGGTTGATCGTGCTCGACGAGGTAGTTGTTGTACTCGGCCTCGAGCGCCCAGTTCCCGTAGATCGGCGAAGAGAAGCCCACTAACCCTGACGTCAGACGTCCATCGGGGTATTCGCGTACGTAGACGTCTTGTCCCTTCGCACTTAAGACCGAGTGCGCGAGAATCGAACCGTCGGCCGCGATGATCGCCCCGCGCGGCGCGTTCGTGGTGGCGACGTTGTTTCGAGGATTGATCGGTGAGCTGTCGAGCGCCTTCGCGCGGAAAAACTGCAGGTTCGCCGACTGGGCTGCGACGACCAGAAAAAGCACCAGTATCACTGACGCCAGAATGCTCAGCCTCCTCGACACCGGCTAACCCTTCTTCGCGGTCGTGGTCGTCACGGCGCCGCTGGTTGTGGTCGTCGTCGTCGTGGTGCTGCCCGCTTGCCACTCCCCGTGCAGAAACGCGGCGTAGGTGAGGGCGGCTTTCAACGTGGGCTCCGAGATCGTCGCGGCGAGCGCGCGTTCGTCAACGGGACGAAGTTGCGTGGCCGGATACTGCGTCGTGACGCGCAAGAGCGGGTGGAACCACAGCACCCCTTGGGGTTCGCCTTGATAGATAGCGACGCTACCGGCGTCGTCGCCGAGATAGAACGTCGAGTACGCGTACCAGCGCACAATCGCGACGGCCCCGGCGACCACGCCCAAGAAGAGCAGCGTCGCGAGACACACCCGCCACGACACCAGGCGTCGGCGCTGACGCCGAGCTTTCGTCTTCGTGGCGGCGGCGACCGGTGGGGCGCTGGTCATGGTGCGACGTAGCGGTGCGGCGGCGAGGTTGACCTCGTCGAACTCGAGCAGTATCACGGAGATGTTGTCGCGCCCGCCCGCCACCTTGGCGGCGCTCACGAGTTGCTCGGTGGCGAGTTCCAAACCATTCGGTGCACTCGCCAGACGAGCGAGCGTGTTGGCGTCGAGCTCGTTGGAAAGACCGTCACTGCAGAGCAGTATTCGGTCGCCGGCGACCGCATTGATCGAGGCGACGTCGATGGCGATCGTCTCTTCAACACCCACACCCCTCGTGAGTTGGTGGCGACGTGGATGTACCTCGGCCTCTTCGGGCGTGAGACGACCCATCCGCACCCACTCCTCGGCGACGCTGTGGTCCTCGCTGAGTTGGCGCAACGCCCCGTCCCTCAGTTGGTAGGCGCGCGAGTCGCCGACGTGGACCAAGGTCGGTGAGACGACGCCCGAAAAGTCGTGGGTCAGCCCCACCGCGATGACCGTCGTGCCCATGCCGAAGTGCGCCGGCGTCGCCCGCGCGTCACGCAACACCGCGTCGTTCGCGCCCTGGATCGCTTCGACGAGGCCCTCGACGCTCTGGCTCTGGCGAAAACCGTCGCGCACCATGTCGATGGTCATCGCCGCCGCCACCTCGCCGGCCGCGTGTCCGCCCATCCCGTCCGCGATGACCGCCAGCGTGTCGTCGGCGTAGACGGCGTCCTGGTTACCCTGACGAACCAGTCCAATATCGGTCGCCGCGGCGTAACGCCAACGCGTCAACGAACGACCTCGAAGAGCACGCCGCCAACCTGGACGACGTCGCCGCGTTCTAGGTGCACCCGACCCTTCACCAACTCTTGGTTCACGTACGTACCGTTCGTCGAACCCAGGTCCTCGATGGAGAGATCACCCTCATCGTTCGAGAGGTGGGCGTGTCGCGTCGAGAGGTACGTGTCGTACAGTACGAGGTCGCAGTCACGACTACGACCAATGGTCACACCGTCTTCTATCTCGACGCGTTCACCGCTGCGCGAATCTGGTTCGATGAACTCGAGCGCCAGGCGACGCCTTCGCCGCCGCGCCCTCCTTTCGTAGTCCACGGGCCTCGCCTGTACTGCGGCGACGCGCAATACACGTGCGAAGAACAAGATCGCAACGACCATCACCAACACTTGTAGTGGTCGGATGACCGCCGCGTAGTTTGTCGACGCGGCGACGAGGCTCAAGCGAGCTCAATCCGAAAATGGAACCCGCCGACGGTGATGTCGTCGCGCGGTGCGAGTGACACGGCCGAGATCCTGTGCCCGTTCACGTAGGTTCCGTTGGTTGACTGCAGATCGCGAATTGCGACGCCCTCGCTCGTCCGCCACACTTCGGCGTGCTGGCGCGAGACGTTCGCGTCGTTCACGACGACCTCGACGTCGGGGCTCCGACCAATGGTTAGGGGCAGGTCCCCGACGATGAAGGACCGCCCGTCACTGACGATGAGGCGCGGTTGGCTTTCACCACCGACGAACTCGGTCTTCACCTCGACTGCGCCAGATTTGAGGTCGTCGTCGATGAATATCTCCACCTTCACAGGTCCCACGAACGCGAATCCCTCCGCGACGGCGTGTTGACGCACGGTCTCTTCGAGCTCACTCACCAGTGCTTTCTGGAATCCCTCGAAACGCTCGGCATCGATCGGACCCAGCCACACTCGAATCACGTTCGGTGAGATTGGCCCCTGACTCGAAAGTCGACGGGTGAGGTCCACTTCGCGCACGATGCGTGTGCCGATCTCGATGGGTTGCAGCGCGTTCTTGAACGGACGTGAGAAGGTGCGCTCGAAGAGACGCTCGAGGCGATTTTCGACGTTCTTAAGGGCCATGGCACTTTCAACTGTATCGGTCGACCTTCGCTAATCGGAGGTGCGGCGGGCTCTTTGAAACGTGTCGACTAATGTTGCAAGGTCTCAGGGCGAGTGGCGAAATTGGCAGACGCGCAGGCTTCAGGTGCCTGTATCCGAAAGGATGTGGGGGTTCAAGTCCCCCCTCGCCCACCGCGGGACGCCACGAATGCGGTCCTCGCATCCGTGCGCTGACGCCGTTAGAGAGCGCGCGCCGCACTTCGTCATCAATTTGTCACATGAATCGCCTAGTGTCACGAGACGGTTCGCGAGCATCACGGCGGGCGTCGCACCACGGAGATCGGTCCCCTTGGTCGAGGGGCGAGGGGGGATACGAGTTCATGGCAGGACTGGCCTCTTCTCGTGAACCGCGCACCACGCTGAACGTGGGGGGTGACGAGTGAGCCCCGAGCCGGTACTCGAAGCCCGCGAACTCGTCAAGTCTTTCGGCGAACTCACGGCGGTCAAGGGCGTGAGTTTCTCGATCGAACGCGGCGAGAGTTTTGGCTTCCTCGGGCCCAACGGCGCGGGTAAGACGAGCACGATGCGTATGATCTCGGCCGTCTCGCAACCGAGTTCGGGGTCTCTCACGATTCTCGGCCTTGACCCGCGCACCCACGGGCCCGAAATCCGAGGGCGCCTCGGCGTGGTGCCCCAAGAGGACACCCTCGAGCTGGAGTTGACCGTTCGCCTCAACTTAGAGATGTTCGGGCGTTACTTCGACATCCCTCGGGCAACCGTGCGCGAACGAGCGACGGAACTCTTGGACTTTGCTCAACTATCCGAGCGGGCGAACGACAAGGTCGACGACCTCTCGGGTGGCATGAAACGGCGCCTCACGATCGCTCGCGCACTGATTAATCGGCCCGAGCTGCTCATCCTTGACGAACCAACGACGGGACTCGACCCCCAAGCGCGACATCTGCTCTGGGAGCGCCTCTACCGGCTCAAGCGCGAAGGCGTAACCCAGATCATCACCACGCACTACATGGACGAGGCGGAACAACTCTGTGATCGGCTCGTCGTCATGGATCACGGCACCATCGTGGCCGAGGGCCATCCGAGGGAACTCATCGCTCAACACTCCACCCGCGAGGTGGTCGAGCTGCGCTTCGGCACCGACTCGCACGAAGAACTGCACGCACGCGTGGCCCCCTACGCCGATCGTGTCGAAGTCTTACCGGATCGAGTCCTGCTCTACGTCGAGAGTGGTGACGACACGTTGCGCGCGTTGCACGAAGCGGGCGTCGTGCCGACGACCGCCCTCGTGCGGCGAAGTTCGCTCGAAGACGTCTTCTTGCGCTTGACCGGGCGCACCTTGGTGGATTAGTGGCGAACACTCTCGACACGGCCCTCGGCTGGCCCCGCTGGCGTCGAAGCTGGTGGTACCACGCGACCTTTTACGCGCAGACCTGGCGCGGTTCGGCTGCGAGCACGGTCTTGTTTCCCATCTTCTATCTCGCCGCACTCGGTATCGGGGTTGGCCATCTGGTCAGCAAGCATCACGGCCTCGTCCAGGGCCAGACGTACCTGCACTTCATCGCCCCGAGCCTGCTCGCCACCACCACCATGCAGCTCGGCGAAGGCGAGTCCCTCTGGCCCGTGTTGGCCGCCGTTAAGTGGCTCCGGACCTATCACGCGGCGGCGGCGACGCCGCTTGAACCCGAAGACATCCTGACGGGCAAGTTGACCTGGGTCGTGTCACGGGCCTTTATGACCGGGATCGTCTACACGATCGTCATCGCCTCCTTCGGCGCGTTGCAGTCGTGGTGGGCTCTAACGTTGCCCTTCATCGGTGCGCT
>Ga0302199_1001799_pt1 | contig 10659 bp, 14 predicted proteins | sample II_Bog_N2_3_FD_194588 | JGI IMG/M metagenome (GOLD analysis project Ga0302199, IMG submission 194588) | Peat permafrost microbial communities from Stordalen Mire near Abisko, Sweden - II_Bog_N2_3 | ecosystem: Environmental > Terrestrial > Soil > Wetlands > Peat | place: Sweden: Abisko, Stordalen... | reverse complement strand
CCGTGCTGCCCTGCTCCAGTTCAAGGGCATCAAGCGCCGCCAGGAAGTCCGTGGCGTGGTAAACGGCGTCACCATCATCGACGATTTCGGTCACCATCCCACTGCGATCCGTCAGACCTTGGAGGGGCTTGCTCAGCGTTATGCAGGCTCCCGACTCTGGGCCCTCTTCGAACCCCGATCCAACACCACCCGCCGCGCCATCTTTCAGCACGATCTTCCGGCTGCGTTCGCCGCCGCCCACGGTGTCATCATCGGCGAGGTGAATCGCGCCACTGAACTCGCACCCGAGGATCGCCTCGACACGACACGCCTCGTCGCGGATCTCCAAAAGGCCGGCCATCCCGCATTCCATGAAGCTTCGGCTGACACGATCGTGGAAAAATTGCGCCCGCAGCTTCAGCCGGGTGATGTGCTCGTGGTTCTGAGTAACGGGGCCTTTGACGGCCTCCACGGCAAACTTCTTGCGGGTCTGGCATAGAGCGTGTTCCTGCGCCAAAATCCCTCACACTAGCGTCGCTCGATCGTGGTCGTCACCGGAACCAGCACGGGGTTGGGAATGATGACTTGTGAAGCCTTTGGTTGCCCGCGCTGATTCTGCGCCGGAACCACGGCGCGGATTGGACTGCCATAGTTTACGAAGCCGTTGAACTCGGTATCGTGATACACGGTATTCCCAGCTCCATCACTCCCCATCGTCGCTCCGGTTTGGACAACACCAAACGAGGTCGGTGTCGCGGGCACCACGACGACCCCTCCCTGCTGATTGGCAATCACCTGCAGTGCAGCATACTTCAAAGGCACGGGAATCTGCTGCCCCACCGTGATACTTGAATGATGAATCACCGCAGAGGGAAAGACTCTCCCTGAAGCCACATCATCCGTTTCCGGTTCATCTTCCAGAACTGCGGGCGCAGGCGTCGCCTTCGGCGTGGGGCTTGGACTTGGAAAGGGAACTGGTGTTGACGACAGCTTCGGCATCACCGGTGCCTTGTCGAGATAGCTCTCGGCGTCCTTCAAGTAATACGTTCCGCCGATCTTAACCGTCTCCGGAGCGGCCAAGCAGCACTCCATAATGAATAGTACCCCTGTGGAAACCAGTGCTGTCCTCGTGAAGCCTCTCATGGGAGTACTCTCATGCCATTTCCTTGAGATTGCGAACGACTGGCGAAATCTTGACTTGGGAGCCAAGTAAAACATAGTTTAACGTTATGACCAAGACGATCACAAAGATTGGGAATTCCCAAGGCCTGATGTTCGATGCTGCCCTGATGGATCTTGCCCACCTTAAGGTTGGTGATCAGGTCGCCGTGAGTATTCATGAAGGGGGTACGATTGTCCTGACTCCCGTGCGTCCCGTCATCTCGGCAGAGAAGGCTGCCTCCACGGCCAAGAGACTAATTCACGAGAATTCGGAACTCTTCCGCCGCCTCTCATGAGTCACCAGTTTATCCACCCTACGGTGGAGGCGGTAAAGGCAATCCACGAGGAGGTTCTTGCCGCGCATGGTGGATCGCCAGGCCTTCGCGAGGAAGCCTTGCTTGAGTCGGCTGTTGCCGCTCCGCAGGCCAGCATGACGGGCCAGCCCCTGTTCAGCGAACCTGTCGAAATTGCCGCCGCCTATCTCTTTTATCTTTGTCGCAATGATCCCTTCGTCGACGGAAATAAACGGACGTCCCTGGCGACCTGCCTGGTCTTTCTCTCTGAAAATGGCCTCCTGCCGGAAGAACATCTGGATAGTGATGCCTGGGAAGCTTTGACGCTTGGCGTCGCAGCCAGCGCCTTGGATCGCGATCAAACCACCACCGAGCTTCGCAAGCTCCTCCAATAACCTCTGCTGCTTTTCATGACTACCTCTCTCTCCTCTGTCTCCGCCCGACTCTGCGCCGCCTGCGGCATGTGCTGTGATGGTGTTCTCTTCCACTCCGTTGAACTGCAAAAGGAAGATTCACCCCGTCAGCTCGCATCGCTTGGCCTCAAGCTCCGCCGTAAGAAAGGGGTGGAATTCTTCCTTCAGCCTTGCTCCATGCACCGTGAGATCGGTGGCTCCTGTTCCTGCGTTATCTACGATCAGCGTCCTGCACGATGCCGCCTTTTCAGCTGCAAACAGCTTCTGGCTGTGACCGATGGGAGAAGTACGGAGGCAGCGGCATTGGAAAATATCCGCACGGCGCGAGCACGCGTGAACCGGGTCCTCTCACTCATGGCTCAGGTCGGCGAGACCAATCCCAACCGGAGCCTCGCACACCGCGTGGCCAATGCGCTGACCCTTCCGCCCAATACGGAACGGACCCTGCTTCAAAACCAGCTCGAGACCGCCATGCGCGAATTGGAGGCGCTGCTTGATCAAGAATTCAGGGTCGATGGGATTAAATCAGCGACCCCTTAGCGCGTTTTACTTAAACCGCGCTAACTGCCACATAGACTGTACCGGAGGATTCACCTCCACGAATGGGATTGGGAAAACTCACGACGTGTGCCTGCACGTTCGCGAAAACTTCCTCCAACTGCGCACAGAAGCTGTTATCGGGAGCCTCGTCCGACCAGAGGGCAAATACCCCACCCGGATGCAGATGCCGCTGGAGGGTGCGTAATCCTTCCACCGTGTAAAATCCGGCGTGGCGTTCATGGAGCCAGTGCCCCGGGGTATGATCGATATCGAGGAGAACCGCATGAAATTTTCGTCCCACCTCGTCCGTGTCAAAACCCCTCTCGGGATGGGCGGCCAGATCAAAAAAATCCCCCTCCACAAACCGGGTTCGAGGATCGGAGGAAAGTTCGTTTCCCAGAGGAACCAAGCCGCCCTGGTGCCATCGGATGACTGGCGAGAGAAAATCAACGATGCGCAGGGAACGAACGCTTGCGTGTTTTAAGGCGGCGGCTGCCGTGTAGCCCAGACCCAATCCGCCAACCACCACATCGAGAGGCCCGGCAGAGGGCGTTGCCGCCGCCAGTCCCAGATCGGCCAGCGCATCCTCCACGGCATGAAAGAGACTGCTCATCAGAAACTCCCCGTTGAGAATGACCTCGTAGACGATCTCATTCTCCAGCATCGGAATCTTGCGTCGTCGAAGAACGAGTTCCCCAAGTGGCGTGACGCAGTAATCCAATTCCTCAAAAGCTTTCTCCATCTCCCGACGCTGCTGGGAGAATGTGTACTTGGCGAGAAGTTAGCGCGTTTTAAGTCATGGTGTGACCAAAGATTTGCGAACGCCATGGATTTTGTTGCCAACACCAGGAGGAATTCCACAGAGACTGCTTTGATTTGTCTTGTTCCCGGAGAGGTTCTGTCTCATCAGCTTGAGGAGGTGATTGTGCCGCACCGTTCGGTTCGACACTCCCCCTCGTTCACTTCCATGAAAATTCCTCCCCTCCTGACCTTGGCCGCACTGCTGGTTTCAAGTCACCTGCATGCCACAACAGCTTCCCCGATTGATCCCAATGCCCTCTCCATGCTCAAGCGCATGAGCACCGCCCTTTCCCAGGCGAAAGCGTTCACCTTCCGGTCGAGCAGCATTATTGAAGTACCCGCCTTCACTGGGCAATCCGTGACGCTCTTCTCGGTTGGAGAGGTTGCCCTCAAGCGCCCTGCCATGCTTCGTGCCCGCCTTGGGGGGGATGCCCCTGCCTTTGATTTCACTTACGACGGAACCTCCGTCTCGGCGCTCGCCCCACAAACCAAGGTCTTCTCCACAGCGAAAGCTCCGGCAACAATCGATGAGATGCTGGCGGGGCTTCGGCATGAAACAGGGATTCGCTTTCCTTCTGCTCCCCTGCTTTACAGCGATCCCTATGCCATCCTGACGCGCAACCTCCTGAGCGCCGTTGTGATCGGCCCCACGAGTTTCAACGGGATCGCCTGCGATCACCTCGCCTTCCGCTCCCCGGGTGTCAATTGGGAAATCTGGATTGATGCGGGGCCGGATGCCCTGCCGCGCCGTCTCGCCGTCACATTCACCGACCAGCCCAACTTCCCGCGCACCATCATCAAATTTTCACACTGGAACCTGCATCCCTGGCTCTTCAATTCCTCGTTCGTCTTTCACAAGCCGGTGGGAGTCCGGGAAATCCCGTTTGCAGCCGTGTTTCAATCCGCCGATCGTTAAGGAAGCGCCATCTCACCTCCCTACGATGAAACCCCTCCCCACACTTCTGGCGCTCCCGATACTTTGCATCGCCCTGGCTCTCAGCCAAACCGGATGCACTGGCGTCTACACCTCAGGACCGGTCGCCTACGGTCCCTCGCCAGTGGTGCCCCTCTCCGGATGGGGTGGTGCAGGCTTCTATGGAGGAACCTATTACGGGACCAGCGCCACCTATTACAACAGTTCCTATTACCGAGGCGTCAATGGAGCCGCTTACCGCACGCCCTATTCCAACGGGGGTTACTACAACGGATACCGGGGAAATGCCTCCTGGTCCAATGGCTCCGGCAGTGCCAATAGCAACCGGGGTGGCTCGGCTTCCTGGAGTAACGGGAGCGGCAGCGCAAGTGGCTATCGGGGAGGTTCTGCTTCCTGGGGTGGCGGCTCCGGTTCCTGGAATGGAGCCGGGGGCAGGTCGGGCTCGTTTCACCGCTGATCCGGCATTTCAGTCCTTCAGGAGGACCGTTTCCGATACATCTCCAACTGGCAGTTGAATCCCCCGAGATCAACCGTCTGGCTGGATTCCAGCTTCAGGGCAGGATCGTTCGGCCCGGTGCGCAGAGGGTTGGCAAAGACCAGCCGTCCCCCTGGTTTCAATGCCCGAATGGCAGCTGCATAGAAATCCGCGAAGAGTCCCTGCATGTTCTTCACGCGGACGCGGCGACCGAGCGGCGGATTGGAAATGATGAGTGAGACACTGGCTGGTTTGATCCCGGCATCGCGTCCGGCATCCCGGAAATCGCAGCATACAAATTCGGCGCGCGTGGACTTCACCCCTGCCGCGGCAAAATTCCTCCCGGCAATTTCAATCGCCGCAGGATCGAGATCGGTGCCATGGGCAACGGCAACTCCTCCGAGTAGTGATCGCTCAATGAGTTCCAACCCTGATCCACAAAATGGATCCCAGATGATTTCCGGATCTGCAGAGCTTCCTGCCAACCAGGCCATGCAGGCAGCCAGCGGCGGATGTGATGCGGCAGCAACATCATCCTGACGATAGGCAAGTCGTGGATCGGGATAAAGACGCGGACGGAGTTCCACGGACGCCTCTGTTCCAAGCACGCCCACTGGGATCACATCGACCGACCAGAGTGCCTGCCGTGCGTCATTCAGCAGCTCGGGAGAGAGCGCATAGGCGCGCTCCACGACTTGTCGGATCGCGCCGCGCTGATGGCCGCGTGCAGGAAAATCGAGCCGATAGCGTGCGGGCCCCTCGGTTGCGCCAAGCATCAGGACGCTGGCCCGCTTGGAGCCGATGCATCGGGAGAGTTCCGAAATCCAGGCCTCTCCGTCGCCGTTGCGCAGGAGCCCAAGGCTGAAGCCGACGGTGGCAAAGCACCGCAGTTCATAAATCATCGCCAGGGAAAACGGTTTCTTTACGGAAAGTGTCACGCATCCAGGACGGACTTCACCGATGGTGAACGTTCCGCTCTCGAGTTTTTCCGTGGCCTCCTCGCGCACGAATCCTTCCAGCCCTCGACGGCAGCGCAGGAAGATCCGTAGCCCTGCATCAGCGGGCAGGAGCTCTTGCATTCGGATCGTTCCTGGATTTTCCCTCCGCAGGAGGGAGGCCTTTACCTTCTGCTCGGTCAACGCTGGAAAAGTGGCTCCCTCGCTTACTGCGGCTAGCGTGGCGGCACCACCGACCTTTTCAAGGACGCGACCGAGTTGGCGTTTTTCCCTCTCCTCGCCCGTCTGCTTGAGAAGCGATATCATTTGCTCCTCCGCCCCCTCTCCGACTCCGATCTTCGGCAGAGCCGTCATGGCATAGCGGCGGATCTTTTCCTGGGGGTCGCTGAGAAGTTTTGTCAGCCATCCTCGGACAGCACCCTTCTCCTCCTCCGTTCCGAATCTCGAGAAAATCATCCCAATCGCACGGATCACCGCCACGCTTTCCATCCGTTCTCGCGGTGAAGCTGCATTGAACCGCGTCACCCGCTTACCCCAGAGTTCTTCCTTGGGTAGGTCGCGCAACTGCTTATAGAGATCCTGGTCACTTTTCACAGGGCGGTCAGTATTTTTGAGACATAGAGCAGGATGAAAAGCGCGAGCAGAAAGAAGACTGCGCCCAGAATCAGCACACTACGAGTTTTATAAGACTCCACCGCGTCACTCTGAATTCGTTTCACGCTGCTGGCGAAGCGTCCCGTGGAGAGCAAAATCACCAGCATTCCCATGGCCACCATGCCAATGCCGGCATCCTTTCCCACCGATCCGGTATGCTGCATCTTCTCCTCCCCAACGGTCTTGGCAAACATCTGGAGAAAGAGATCAAACCGCTCCAGCATGAAGCCGAAAGCGATCAAGGCCAGCGCCGTCCGCAACCATGCCAGATACGTCCGCTCATTGGCGGAAAGATCGCTGTACTGCTTGATCATGGCTACAGCCTAACGGCTGAAGGGGGTTAGACTAAAGGCTTTTAGACCGTTAGGAATTTTTGATTGATTGATCTGCTTTACCTCCGTGCATAGTCTGCAATCAAAGGATGAAAATTTCCACGCCCATTCTTAGCATAGGCTGTTCATGCCTTGGTTTATTCCTTTTAGTTGGATTTCTTCTTTCTTTTTTAAAGCATGATTCCAGCTTTCCTCCAAATGTTATTAAATTAATAATTCCTATATGGATCGGTACGAGCTTTGTAGGACTAGCGCTCTCCCGGAGGTCTTTGAAACAAAATGGATTTGGTTTTATAAGCGCCGCCAGCATCTTGTTAGCAGCAGTTCAAGTTGGCATATTATTCCTTATTTTGTGCTCTCTGGGTAATATAAGAGGATAATGTGCATTTAGGCGCAGGAAGTTTTGATGCCTCGCTAGGCGCGCGAGCGAAGCTGTAGTGAACTACTGCGAGCGAGCAGCAACAAAGCGCGGCGCAAAAATCCCAAGCCTTCTCTACTGGGGCAAGCCCAATTTCTTGAGCTTCGGGGCGATGACGATCTGGCAATACGGGTTCACGTTCTTGTTCTCGTTGTAATAGTTCTGATGGTATTTCTCAGCCGGATAGAAAGCCGTGAGCGGCTTGATCTCAGTCACGATTGGATCAGGGAATTGGGCGGCGGCTTTCTTTTTGGAAGCCTCGGCTTCCGATGCCTGTTCGGGCGAGGAGGTCAGGATGATGGAGCGGTATTGCGTCCCGCTGTCCGCACCCTGCCAATTGAGCGTGGTGGGATCATGAGCCCGCCAGAAAAGGTCGAGCAGTTGGTTGTAGGTGACCTTGGCGGGATCATAGGTGATCTGGAGAACCTCGGCGTGGCCTGTCCGGCCCGTGCAGACCTGGTCATAGGTGGGGTTGGGTGTCGTTCCCCCGGCAAATCCCGAGGTGATCTTGGTGATGCCCGGTAAATTCTGAAAGACCGCTTCCATGCACCAGAAACAGCCGCCGCCGAAGACAGCTGTGGCGCTGGCAGGAGGGGTGGATGGCGAGGAGGCTGGGCTGGGATCGGCGGCAAGGTTGTGCATCATGGCGGTGAGAAGCAGTGTGAGAACCAAGAGTCTCTTCATCGTGCAGCACTTTCACGCATGCTGGTGGAAATTCCAACGAAAAGGTTGGTGGGGACGCAGCTTTGCTGACCTCGCTCCCGCGAGTGTCACCTTTCAGGCTGTGCCTTGCACAGGCTATCCCGTCCATCACCATGGACACGTATTGTCATTCGAGGCGATGAGTCGAGAACCAACCCGGTGGGAACCGGGGCGGTAGACTACGATGAAATCGTAGCCCGTAGGGAGCCACGGCTTTTCGGGAGAAAAGTGGCTTCAATTCTGAGGATCAAAAGATCGAGGATGCCTGGGCGAGGGCGACCTGCAGACAAAAGGCGTGCCGCTGGCAAGATGGGGAAGATCGAAGGGCAACAAGGCTCCCAACAAGAGGTTAGGAAAAATCGGGAAAAAGCCCCCTTCTACCCTATCACTGGAACTTATTCACACAACGGACTGCTCTGCACGGCGTTGTCACCGCCCGGCCTAAAGGGGAAAAAGGCCTTTTTCAGACACCGTCGCCCCTGAAGGCCCATAAACACTGGTGTTCCACGCTCTAAGGCTCTGGATTTTCTCTGCTAAAAGAGTCAGCTCGGGATGGCATCCGGGCTGTTCCACGAGGAATCTCTCGCGCTCCAATCACAATTGCGCACAAGTTATTCACAGATGACACCCATCGTAACTGGGATGTCCATCGAGCCTCTGGTTTCGGGATCGAGACCAATCCAAAATCACGTGTTTTTTAAGGACCCGCTTCCCTAGATCCTAGCCGAGTTTGAGCGTTCGTTCAGGCTGCTGCAGACCGGGCAGCGGAGCAACGTTTCGCTTGAGGTATCCGTATACCGCGACCCGCAGATCCGGCAAAAGATTCTATCCCGCTTGATGGCGTTAGCGTGCCTTTTTTGGAGGATTTCATAGCCGATCCAAAGGATCAAAATACCGGCAAGAAAAACTGCCAGATAGAGACAGACAAACCAGGAGAGCGTGATGGAAATCATGGATTGGAGGTCTTTTGATCTGCATGTGCAGGGGAACCCCAGAGCAGGAGCACGCGGCCCCAGGAATCCTTGTCAGCGGGCTGAAAGCGTTGGGCATGAATCCAGACACTGCCCGCCTCGTCACTTTCCGGATCCCCCGAGGAGTCGAGAAGGACACAATGCATGGGGAGTCCCTCGGGACTCACGCCGACCTCGTATAGAGCTGGCTGAAGCGCGGCATTCCCGGCGGGAGTGGGCGGCACCGTCGTCGTCTGCAAAGGCCTCGCAGCCAGATCATCCTTCCAACGAACCAACGTGGGAGGCAAGGGCTGTGATGGTTGGGAAGCAGTCGCGATCACCCGGCCTGTTTTTTTTTGCAATAGGTTGGCCATCTCTGGCAGAGCAGGTGGTTCCAGCGGGAGGAGAGTCTCGACCGGGAGAGGACGCAATGGGGGCGGCGGCTCCTCATAGCTCGGCCTGTATTTCAGGGGGGGGGGTGAGGGAATCGCGTCGCGCGTATCGTACTGGGGGGAAAAAATGGCTGGGTCATTCGCGGCAAGCCAGGGTGCCAGTTTGCGGGCAGTGGCGGAATCGGGCGGGATGAAATAGATCTGGGGCGAGTCGGGCTGACTCTCCGAGGGCGTCTTGTAGCTGATCGAGAAAAGACCGATCGTGGCCGCCTGGATGATCCCAGCAACAAGGATGAAACCGGGAAGGGCCAGGCGGGGAGCCTGGCGGATGGGCCACTCAAAGAGCAGATGCGCCAGATTGCCCAACTCCTTCAAATCCTTGGGAAGATGGTGATGCTCCTGCTCCCCATTCACCGGATGAAGCGGGGTCATGACGCGGGTCCCGTGCCGGTGGCAAGCACAACGGTGAACCCGCAGTGCACGCCGATGGTCATGATTCTGACGAGCAAGTCGTAAGGGGCGAGTCGGTCGGCCTTGATGATCAGACTGCCCGTCGCATGTGTCTTGCGAAGCGCCTCCTCCAACTCCACTGTGGTCACCACCGAGTTGTCGTAATAGATCTGCGGTAGCGGCGCCCCGGTCACACTCACTACCTGGGGATCATGTTGCGGCAGGAGCATGAATGGGGAGTCAGGAGCCTTCAGCGCGACACCAGGCTGGAGCACAAAATACCCTCCGAGCAGGAGATAGAAAACGAGGCTCAGCAACACTGCCAGGATGGGCGCCATCAGCAGGAATGGCGCACCGACACAGTTGCAGCGGGGAAGTCTCATGTCGTCTGCTCCGCAAGCCTCTTCCCGTCGCGGATAGCGCGGTCGGTCAGCAGATTGACGACCTCAATCCCACCCCGTTCCATGTCGTGAATGATGTCGTTCACACGCGACGTGAGATAGCTGTGGCCCAGGAATGCAGGGATGGCCACGGCGATGCCGGCGGCGGCATTAAGCAGGCTCTCGTACACGCTGTTGGAGAGTTCTGCCGTCGTGGCAAATCCGCCATGAGCGGACAGGATCAGAAAGGCGTCGAGCAATCCGAGCACCGTCCCCAGAAGTCCGACCAGCGGCGCAACATAGGCCAGCGAGGAGAGAATCGGGAGATTGCGTTCCAACTTCGGTATTTCCAGCAGGGCGGCATCGGTCGTGATCGACTGGAGAACGGCACGCTCCTCTTGCGGTCGCATGAGGGCTGCCTGCAGGATCCGCGCAACGGGGCCGTGGGAGGCTGAACATTCACCAAGGGCCTCCTCGATACGATTGTTGCGAATCAGCAGGGAAATGCCGCCGAGCAGTTCACCGACGCGAATCGAGGCCTTGTGGAGATAGAGCAAGCGCTCCAAAAAGACACCCAGCGCCACCACGCTGCAGAGGAGAATGATCCACATGAGCGGACCACCTTTTTGTAAAATCTCAAGCATTGCGAAATTCTAAGGAGGGATAGTGCTTGCAGTCGAGAGTCGAGAGTCGAGGGCTGGAGGGTTATCGCTGCAATTGTGCTTTTGCTGGCCTTCGACTTTCTGCCTTCGTCTCACAACTTCCCTGCCTCTCAACTAGGCAGGCTCTGCTGGGTGGTGGAGCCTTCCGGTAAGGCTGTGGCCGTGGC
>Ga0302199_1001741_pt1 | contig 10853 bp, 9 predicted proteins | sample II_Bog_N2_3_FD_194588 | JGI IMG/M metagenome (GOLD analysis project Ga0302199, IMG submission 194588) | Peat permafrost microbial communities from Stordalen Mire near Abisko, Sweden - II_Bog_N2_3 | ecosystem: Environmental > Terrestrial > Soil > Wetlands > Peat | place: Sweden: Abisko, Stordalen... | reverse complement strand
CTGGACGCGATGCCCTGGGCCACCAAGATCTACAAGCGCGACATGGACGTAACCAAGTACAACGTCCCGTTCCTGCTGCACCCGTACATCGCGCTGTACTCCACGCGCGGCTGCCCGGCGCAGTGCACCTTCTGCCTGTGGCCGCAGACGCTCAGCGGCCACGCATGGCGCAAGCGCTCCACAGACGACGTTGCTGCGGAGATGAAGTGGGCCAAGGAGAACTTCCCTCACGTCAAGGAGTTCTTCTTCGACGACGACACCTTCAACATCCAGAAGGTCCGCACCATCGAGCTCTGCGAAAAGCTGAAGCCACTCGGTATCACCTGGAGCTGCACCAGCCGCGTCACCACCGACCGCGACACGCTCAAGGCCATGAAGGAGGCCGGCTGCCGGCTGCTCATCGTCGGCTTCGAGTCCGGCGACCCGCAGATCCTCAAGAACATCAAGAAGGGCGCCACCGTCGAACGCGCGCGCGACTTCGTCAAGGACTGCCACGACCTCGGCCTCATCATCCACGCCGACTTCATCCTCGGCCTCCCCGGCGAGACCCGCGAGTCCATCCGCAACACCATTAACTTCGCCAAGCAGTTGGACTGCGAAACCATCCAGGTCTCCGTCGCGCACGCCTATCCCGGCACGGAGTTCTACGACTACGCCAAACGCAACGACTTCATCACCAACGAGAAGATGGAGGACGGCGGCGGGCACCAGATGGCGCACATCGAGTACCCCGGCCTTCCGACCGAGTACGTGATGGAGATGGTGCACCGCTTCTACGACGAGTACTACTTCCGCCCCAAGGCCGCGTTCCGCGTGGTCTGGAAGGCGGTCGTCAACCGCGACGTGCCGCGCCTCTACACAGAGGCCGTCAGCTTCATGAAGCTGCGCTCCAAGCGCAACAAGGCAGCGCGCGCCAAAAAGGAAGAGACCGCGCTCAAGGCCCAGGAATCCGTGAGCATGAACGCATAGGCCTCGAGTTCTGCATCACAGGGGGCGGAGCCTATGCTCCGCCTTTCCTTTTGTTGCAGCAGGCCCGGAGAAGTACCAATGAAGCACGCCTTGAGGCCGTCTCAGTACGCCATCCTGATTGCCATCATGCTCACCGCATCCGTCGGCGATTCCCTGCTGGCTCGCGGCATGGCACAAATGGGGCCGATGGATATCCATCACATGGGCCGGCTGCTGCTCCATGCGCCGTTCAATCCGTTTGTGGCCGGTGGGATCGTCCTGCTCATCGGCTTCTTCGCCGCCTACACCACGGCGCTGAGCTGGGCGGACCTGACCTTTGTGATGCCGGCAACGGCATTCGGCTACGTCGTGATCGCGCTGCTCGGTCGCTTCTGGCTGCATGAGCACCTGTCCATCACGCGCTGCATTGGGATTGCACTGATCGTATGCGCAGTGGGATTCGTGGCGGGTGGACCCTCGCGGACTGAACATCCGAAGCTCGACCAGATGGATGCGGGGCTGGGACCGTTATGACACTCTCGCCCATCCTGCATATCTGGGTGTCGATCGGCTTCGTCGCCGCGCTCGCGGTGCTGGGTGAGGTGCTGATCGCCGCCGGCATGCGCCAACTCGGCGACCTGGACGACATTCGCGCCGTTGGCGGCCTGGGCGCGGCCATCGTCGCGGTGCTGACGAACGCGAGGTTCGTCGCTGGCTCGCTCTGCATGGCGGCGAACTTCTTCGCTATGCTCTATGCCCTCAGCATCGCGAACCTGTCGCTGGCAGGGCCGGCGATTGCCGCGCTGACCTATATTGGCAACGCATTCGCGGCCAAGCTCTTTCTGCGCGAGCGCGTAGACAAGCGCCGCTGGCTGGCCACCGTGTTTGTAGCTGCAGGGGTATTTCTGCTGACGCGCTAGCCTCTAGACAAATCCCAGATTGTTCGTCGGGAACGCCGCGATGTTTGGAAAGACGGTCGCCAGTTGCGCCGTGGGCAGACCGAACCACTGCGCCAGCGTCGCAGCATACTGCACGCTGCCGGTCGAAGGCACCCAGCGGCCGTTGCTGCCGGAGTCGTCCGGGCCGCCAAGCGCAATCGTGGGAAAAGTCCCGTACATCTGGCCGCCCTTGACCGCGCCGCCGAAGACGATGTGGTGCGAGCCCCAGGCATGGTCCGTGCCCGTGTTGGAGTTCGGCTGGAACGTCCGCGCGAAGTCCGACATCGTGAAGCTGGTGACCTGCTGCGCGACGCCCAGCTCCTGCGTGGCCGCATAGAACGCCGCCAGCGCCGGACTCATCGCCGAGAGCAGCGAGGCCTGCAGAGTCAACTGCGTGGAGTGGGTATCAAAGTTGCCGACGCCGCAGAAGAAGATCTGGCGCTGCACGCCCAGCGCGGCGCGTACCTGGATAATCTGCGCAATCTGCTTGAGCTGCGAGCTCAGCGGCCCCGCCGGGAAGACCGTCTTGAAAGGCGTGACCGACGCCGTAGCCGCCGTGAGTACCGAAGAATAGTTGTAGGCGTTCGACGTAATCTTGTCGTCCGCCGTAATCAGCGAGACGCCGCTGTTGAACGTAATCAGCGACTGCGCGGCGCTCTGGCGCGCGCTGCACTCCGAACCCTCCGAGCAGTTAGCGTTGCCCAGGTTGCCGGGTGATACCGAGACCGGCGTGGTGGAGATGCCATTGCAGAACAACGTATCGCCAGCGACCGACGTGATCATCGGCACAGTCGCGGAGGCGTTGTAGGGGCCGGTCATCACATCCGACATGCGTCCGGCCCACCCCGTCGGTGTCGCGCCGGAGGCCGCCGCGTTCTGCCACTCCTCCTGCTGGTCGGGGTGCGAGAAGAGGTTCGTGGGGACATTCGCGTTGGCCGCAAGGTACTGCGCGCGAGTGATCGGGGCAGTGAGCGTGCCCACGTTCACCACCAGCGCAGCATTGCCGTTGTTGAACAGCGTCTGCACGTCCGGCAGGCTGGGATGCAGGGAGTAGTTCGGCAGCGGCGTAAGCGGCAGCAGCGACGCCTGCGGAATCGCGATGGAGCTGCCTCCGGCCGTCCGCAGGGTGGCATAGTTGTTGTAGCCCTTAGCGTCATACGGCACGACCATGTTGTTGGCGTCGTTGCCGCCATAGAGAAAGATGCAGACCAGCGCCTTGTAATCGGCGGTGGTGGCGGCCAGCGCGTTCAGCGCTCCGAAGGGACGCATCCCGGCAAGATTGCCGGCGGCGGCGAGCGAAGCGTAACGAATAAAACTGCGGCGACGGATTTGCATGGCTGCCTTCCCTGTCTTACTTAGTGGATCACCTTATACTGCGAGGACGTGACGATGAGGAACACCGCAATGCGCACGCGCTGTGCGTTCGATGTGAGCGGCGTGATGGTGTTGATGATCGTCGTGTTCATGTTGGCCGGCATCTGCGAGTGCATGAGCAGCGTGTTGAGATAACTCACCAGCGTGGCGGGGTTCGCCGCCATCGTGCCCAGCGTACTCGTGTTGGAAAGATCCACGCTGAACCCGGAGATCTTATTGTTCACAATGGAGTCCGCCAGCGAGAGCCGCAGCACCGCCGTGGCCGTGTTCTCAATATCAAACTCCGGAGCATTGATCGTCGTCCCGGGAATCACATAGTTCGGCGGGAAGAAGTTGAACACCGAGTTAGCGAAGTACGGTTCCTCGTTGAGCGGGCTGGAGTAGTTGGAGAGCGTGAAGTAGGAGCCGTTCACATCCGTGTTGTTGAAGCCAAGCCCCCGCATCATCGCGGTGATGAACAGCACCGGCTCGCGCAGATGGCCGCCGTCATAGCTGGAGTTCGTATCTCCGGCGCGCGCCTCCTGGTCGGTGATGATGGCCGTAATCACGGCCTGCATGTTGCCGCGCACCCCGGTGCCGTCATTCGCAAAGACCGCGGCAACCCGCGAGACATAAGCCGGGCTCGGCGTGCTGGTCACCAGGTGCTGGATGAGCTGAGTGCAAACGAACGGGCCGACATTCGAGTTGTTGAAGATGTTGGTCAGCGCTCCGGCCAGGTCAGCCTCCGCTGTGCCACCCGCGGAGAGCACTGTGCCATTCAGCAGCGTCTTCGCCGAGGTGTCGTGGGAGCTCTCCACCGCTGCCATCGGATAGGCATAGTTCGCGGTGCTGTTAGGGAACTTGGTTGGAGTGCCACCGGTCGCGCTGGCATACGTCCACCCGGTGTATGCCTTGGCGAAGGCCTGCACCTGCGCCTGGGTATACGAAGGAATGGGATTGCCGGAGCCGTCGAGCTGTTGTGTTCCATCCTGATTGAGCTCATACAGGCCAAGTGTGAAGAGTTGCATGTTCTCGCGCGCAAAGTTCTCATTCGCGATCTGCCCGGTGGCCGGCTTGGCACTGTTCAGCATGTTCAAATAGGCGCCCATCGCGGGCGACAACGCCACATCATTCATGATGGTATAGAAGTTGCCGAAGGCATCATTCGCCAGTGCGTTATGAAACTGTGGGATAGCCGCGCCGTTGACCGACTGTGTAGAGACGACGAACATCTCGGAGAGCGCGAAGGCCACGCGCTGCCGCAGTTGATCATTGCCGGTCACAGCCGCCTGCCACCACTCGGACTCGGCGCAGACGCGGGAGTTATTGGCAGCCAGACAGACGGCGGGCAGCGGGCTCAGTGGGATAGCCGCCAGTTGTGTCGTGGGCTGGGCGAACTGTTGGTTCAGATAGGCATTAATGCCGATCGTCTCGACGTTCTGAATACCCGCTGCGGTGGGACCGAAGCTGGTCTGGTCCAGAATGCGTGCCGCCTCCGTGGGAGACACGGTGACGGACGGGGGCGTCACCACCATCGCCGGAGTGCCCGCGCCTGACGAGCATCCCGCAAGCCATGAAGCAACCAAAACAAATGATATCGGGGCCGATACAGCAGAAACCACACGTGAACGCAACATCATGATGACGATCCTCCACGCTATCGCGGACACTGAAACCATACGCCACCGTGCGCGGCTATGTCTGTCAGGTAAACCTCATTCTTGCGCTTAGTTGTGTTTTTTTGAAACTTTATTCGTATCGCGTTGCGACTCATGCACCTCATTCGACAACTGAAAGCTAAATCAGCCAGCGCATCAGGCCGGTCGCAGGCAGATCCGGCGTGAGGAACGTCGATCCCGGCACGATGGCCTCCGCGGCAAGCCGTCCGCTGCGCGCGGCGCCTTCCATGGTGGAAGGCCACTCCGTGCGCGTCCAGTCGCCCGCAAGATACAGTCCATCGCCCGGCGCATCCTGCGCGGGACGATAACGTTCCAAATCGGGAACCACAGAGAAGGTCGCTCGCGCCTCCTTCAGGGCTCCCGACTTCAGCACCTTCGCTTCGCGCACCTTCGGAAAGAACCTCGCCAGCTCCTCCAGCGCCGAAGTGAGAATCTGCTCCCGCGTCTCATGCAGCTCAGCAAACGAAGCGCTGATGACCAGCTCCAGGTACTGTCCCGGCTCGCTGACGCCCGGCTCGTCGCGCCGTATGCGGGTCTTGTTGAAGACCCACTGAATTCGCGTATCGAGCAGCGCCGCATGATCCAGCTCCGTGATCTCGCGGTCAAACCACAGATGAATCGTCGTAATCGGCGCGTGAGTAAATTGCTGCATCGCCGGCAGAAGGCTCCTGCTCTGCGGCGAATCCTCCGGCAATGTCTCTAACAAACGTTGCGTCTGCTCAAACGGCAGCGCCAGCAGCAGCTTCGACGCGCGCAGTTGCATACCCTCAGAGTCAGTCGTCTGCCACAACCCGCTGCTCAGGTGTTCGATCCGGTCAACGCTGCTGCGCAGATGCAGCGCAGTTCCCTGCTGCTCGGCGAGTTGCGCAACGCCGGCATAGAACTCCGAGAGCGGCTGCGTTGGAATGCCCAGTCGCCCACCCTGCGGAGACTTCAGAAACGTCTCATGGAAGACCTGTCCGGCGTATCGCGTGGAGCAGCGGTCGAAGCTGTCGTTCAGCGCTCCAAGGATCACCGGCTCCCAGAAGTGGCGAATGGCGCGGTCGGTCTGCCGGGTGCGCTTCAGCCAGGTGGAGAAGGCCTCATGATCGTCCTCTGGATAACCCCGCAGAAACTCGAGCAGACCGAGTGCGATGCGCGATTTGTCTGCGAGAGACAGCATCGGCGCGCGCAGAAAGCTGAGCGACGAATGCCCCGGAGACGGCAGCGCCGCCGGGCCGATGCTGCTGCGCCGCGTTGCGCGGGATGTTGTTTCGGGCTCAAGAAACGTGATGCGGTCGTACCAGCGAAGGTGCTGGTCGGCTCCGGCCAGACGGCACAGATCAATCAGGTTGGTGCAGCAGCCGAGCAGCACGTGCTGCGAGTCGATGACTTCGTCCAGCGCAGGATGCAGATACGAATACGCACGCCCACCCACGTAGGGCTTGCGATCCAGCAGCGCGACACTCGCCCCCGCGCCGGAGAGCGCGACCGCCGCAGCCAGCCCCGCGACCCCCGCGCCCACAATCAAGACATCGGAATCGTTCGCATGGTTCATCCGAAGAGCCGTACCTTGAGCGTTTGTACGAAACCCATGGCAAGAATCGCGAGCTTCTGCGAGGTAGGCACCGACACTCGCCCGCGAAAGACGGCGGGCGGGTCGGCGGCGATGCGATCCAGCAGCCGATGATAAATTCGCACCAGCACGCGCATCGAAGGCCGCGAATCGGCGTCCAGCATCGGGATGAGTTCGTAGCCGCTGCGATAGAGCGTCTGTGCGTGGATCCCGAAGTCGCGCAGCAAGGCCAGCTCATTCGGCACCATCTCCGCTCCGGCTGCAAGTGCCAGAATCCGCTCCGGCGCAACGTGCTGCTTGCGGAGCTGGTCCGCCGCGAGATAGATGCGTCCGCGGTCGGCGTCTTCCTTGACATCGCGCAGAATGTTGGTGAACTGGAAAGCCGTCCCCGTGTTGATAGCCAACTGCTCGGCGCGGGGGTCGGTATAGCCGAAGATGCGAATGCAGACCAGGCCCACGACCGACGCGACGAGATAGCAGTAGTGTTGCAGCGCGGCGACGCTATCGTAGATCTGCACGGTGCGCGGTTTGCCGTCGGGTCCGGTCAGCGTGCTCTCCGTCACGCCCTCCGGCGTCTGTGACAGGTCCATCGCCGTTCCCGCAACCAGTTGCTCCAGCAGCTCATCGGAGATGCCGAAGCGCTGTTGCGTGTCGTTTAGCGCAAGAAACACCGGATCATCCGTCGGCGAGCTGCGCGAGGCGCGCCATCCAGAGGTCCACTGCGCCATCGCGTCGCGACGTGCATCGAGCGAGAGCGATTCATCATCGGCCAGGTCATCCGCCTTGCGCATGAAGGCATAGACCGCGCACATGGCATCGGATTTGTGCTCCGGCAGGACGACAAAAGCGTAGTAAAAGTTCTTCGCTTCGCGTCTGGCAATCGCCCGGCAGACAGCGTACGCTGCATCCACCTCGGCAGAACGAGAGGAGTTCATGCAGCGCGGCCCTCGGGCTCAGGTCTCAACACAGCCCCCAGCTTCCCTGCCAGCACTCCACCTAACAGGCGGAGCTTCACAACCTTGCTGACTACCGGCCGCGCGCGCAGCGTGTCATAATCCTGTGCGGCGATGGCGTCGAGGATCGCGAAGCCGCCCTTGACGAACAGCGAAAGTGTGGCCGCCAGGTCGCGTTCCACCAGCTCCACAATGCGCTGTCCGCGGGTGAGCCGCGCCCGCGCATCAGCGACAAGAAACTCCATCATGGCGCGAAAGTTGGCATCGAACCGCCGCGCAAGAATCTGCTCGTCCGTCACGCCGAAGCGCTGCATCGCATCCGCAGGCAGATAGCGCCGGCCGCGCGCGCTATCCTCCGCCACGTCCTGGTAGAAGTTCGCCAGTTGCAGACCCGTGCAGATCTCATCAGACAACAACATCAACTCTTCCTCGCGATAGCCGCTCACCAGCAGCACCAGCCGGCCTACCGGATTCGCCGAGTAGCGCGAGTACTGCTCCAGCGTCGCCAGCGATTCGTGATGTGTGTACACCTGGTCCTGCTCGAAGGCGGAGATCAGATCATCAAAGGGCGCGATGGGCAGGCGGCACTGTGCGATGGTCGGCTGCAACGCGACGAAGACCGGGTGTCGCGAGAGCTCCGGCTGTGTAAAACACTCATGCAGCATGACGCGCCATTCGCTCAGCAGACGCGTCGCCGTCGCCGTATCTGCGACCTCATCGCCCAGATCGTCCGACGTTCGGCAGAACGCGTACACGCTGTGGAAGTGGGGCCGCAGAACGGCGGGTAAGAAGAAGGTTGCCACGTGGAAGTTCTCATAGTGCGTCGTGGTCAGCCGCTTGCACCAGGCCTGCGCCTCCACCAATGAAGGCCGCACGCTGGGCGTGAGATAGATCTCGGGGGCTCCAAGCAGGCCATCATCCAGCCCCACGGATGCACCGTATGCCGAGGCAGCAACGCTCATACGGAAACCTTCTCCATGTGACTCGCGTTCTTGCCAGCATGCATCTGGGGAAAGATAGCCGTCTTGATCTCCGGCGCCATCCCCTCGGCGGGACGCGTCAGCATCCTTCGGTAGACCTCGGGCAGTTCCTCCAGCGTGGCCGATCCAGTCAGGAAGTCGTCGCACAGAAAACGGCCGGAGCAGAGCAGATCAAACGCCCGCCGCGCCGTCGCCGGCGTGTGATGGAAGCTGGCCTTGATCGTCAGGTCGGAGTAGTGAATCAGGTTCGTGTCCAGTGCCACCGAAGTACCGGCCGGCGGCCCGCCAAACAGGTTCACCAGTCCACCCTTGCGTGCCATCTGCACCGCCCACTGCCATGCCTCCAGCGTGGCCACGGCCTCCAGCACGATGTCCGCGCCGCGCCCTTGGGGGGTAAGCGCGCGTGCCGCAGCGATGGCATCATCCACGTCGCCCAGCCGAACCACCTGCTGCGCCCCAAAGTGCTTCGCCGTCGCCACCTGGTCCTTGCGTTTGACGACGGCGATCACATTCAGCCCCGCCAGCGATGCGGCATGGATAAAGAGCAGACCGATAGGCCCCGCCCCCAGCACAATAGCCGTCTGCCCGGCGTGCGCGTTGGACTCCTCCAGCCCGCGCATCACGCACGCCAGCGGCTCGGTCAGCGCAGCGTGTTCCAGTGGCATCTCATCCGGGACGCGGAGAGTGTTCTTCTTTACGATTCGCTCTGGAATGAGAAGATATTCCGCATACGCTCCGTTATTGAAGATCAGGTCCTCGCACAGGTTCTGCTGGCCGTTGGCGCAAAAGTAGCAGGCATCGCAGGGCGCGGAGTTCAACGGAACCACGCGGTCTCCAGCAGCGAACGCCGTAACCCCGGCGCCCACCGACACCACAGTGCCGGCCATCTCATGCCCAAACAGGCGGTCCAGCGTCAGCATCTTCGCGTGGTAGCCGCGCCGGTAGACCTTCAGGTCCGTCCCACAGGTCAGCGCCGCGCCCACACGCAGCACCATCTCCCCCGGCCCCGGGACCGGGACTGGAACCTGTTCAATGCGCAGGTCTTGCTTGCCGCGAAGCACGGCGGCTGCCATGGTCTCTGCCATCCCTCTATTTTCTCACCCCGGCCCCCAGAATGCGACGCCGGGCTCCCTCGCCTGCATCTGATACCCTGAGCCCATCACGAGTAAATGAGACTTTTCTCCCCAGAAGCCTACGCCAAGAGCATCGTCGCATCCGTCCAGGAGTATGCGCTGCTGTGCGCCCATGCCATCGGCGATCTGTTCTCCAAGCCGCGGTACATCAACGACATGTTCACGCAGATGGACTCCATCGGCGTAGGTTCGCTGCCGATCGTGGTTCTGACCGGCTTCTTCACCGGCTGCGTCCTGGCGCTGCAATCGGCCACCTCCCTGAAGGAGTTTGGCGCCGTCAACATGACCGGCCGGCTCGTGGCGCTCTCCATGGTCAAGGAGCTCGGGCCAGTGCTGACCGGGCTGATGGTCTCCGGCCGCAACGCCTCCGGCATGGCCAGCGAACTCGGCTCCATGAAGGTCTCTGAGCAGATTGACGCTATGCGCGCCCTGGGCACCGACCCCATCCGCAAGCTGGTGACCCCACGCATCGTAGCCACCGTGGTCATGCTCTTCTTCCTGACCATCATCTCGGACTCCTGCGGGACCGCGGGCGGCGGTGTGGTCGCCGTCGGCATGCTCCACCTGAACGGTCATACCTTCTTCACCACGGCCTACCTTACCCTCAAGATGGGCGACGTCGTCGAAGGTCTGGTCAAGCCGCTCTTCTCCGGATTCATCATCGCGACCATCGGGTGCTACTACGGCCTCAAGACTACCGGAGGCACGCGCGGCGTGGGCAAATCGACCACCCAGGCCGTAGTCGCCTCCTCCGTGCTGATCATCCTCATGGACTTCCTGGTCACGCAGCTCATGATCGGGATCTTTGGACGCTAGCCTATGACCGAGATCATGACCGATGAGCAGGCAGCCGAGCGCATCGCGAAGGGCGTGCCCGTCGTCGAGTTCGATCACGTCTGCCTCGGCTTCGAGGAGCATCAGGTACTCAAAGACATCAGCTTCAAGGTGGCGCACGGAGAGACCCGCATCATCCTCGGTCCCTCCGGCGGCGGCAAGAGCGTCCTGATGAAGCTGGCCAATGGCCTGCTGCTGCCGGATACAGGCGATGTTCGCATTCTGGGCTGGTCGCTCCAGCAGATGACGCAACGCGAGCTCTTTCAGATGCGCGCCCACGTCGGCATGGTCTTTCAGGAGAGCGCGCTCTTCGACTCGCTCAACGTCGAGGACAACGTCGCCTACCGCCTCGAGGAGGAGCACGTCGACCCCGCAGAGATACACACTCGCGTGGTGGAGGCCCTCCACTTCGTCGAGCTCGAGAAGGCCATCGACAAGTTCCCCTCGGAGTTGAGCGGCGGCATGAGGCGCCGTGTCTCC
>Ga0302199_1001729_pt1 | contig 10886 bp, 6 predicted proteins | sample II_Bog_N2_3_FD_194588 | JGI IMG/M metagenome (GOLD analysis project Ga0302199, IMG submission 194588) | Peat permafrost microbial communities from Stordalen Mire near Abisko, Sweden - II_Bog_N2_3 | ecosystem: Environmental > Terrestrial > Soil > Wetlands > Peat | place: Sweden: Abisko, Stordalen... | reverse complement strand
CGCGACGACGCAACTCAACATTTTGCAGCCAATCCAAGATAAACAGCGTCCGTTCGATGCGGCCCAGCTCGCGCAGAGCCACGGCCAAACCGTTCTGGCGCGGATAGCTGCCGAGCTTTCTGAGCATGAGCGAGGCCGTCACCGTACCTTGCTTGATCGAAGCTGCCAGCCGCAGAATTTCATCCCAATGAAGGCGTATCTGCTTGATGTTCAACGGACCGCCGATCATGGGCTTGAGAGCATCATAGGCGATTTTTCCTTTGGGGATGTACAGTTTGGTTTCTCCCAGATCGCGGATGCGCGGAGCGAAGCGGAAGCCGAGCAGATGCATCAGCGCGAAGACATGATCGGTGAAGCCGGCCGTGTCGGTGTAGTGCTCCTCGATGCGCAGGTCGGACTCGTGATAGAGAAGCCCGTCGAGCACATAGGTCGAGTCGCGAAGGCCGACGTTGACCACCTTGGCATGGAATGGCGCGTACTGATCGGAGATGTGGGTATAAAACGTCCGCCCCGGATCGCTGCCGTATTTTGGGTTGATGTGACCAGTGCTCTGAGCCTTGCTGCCTGTCTTGAAATTCTGTCCGTCCGAAGAAGAAGTCGTCCCGTCTCCCCAGAACTCTGCGAAGGGCTGGCGGAACTGGGCATTCACTAACTCGGCCAGCGCGGCCGAATAAGTCTCATCGCGGATGTGCCAGGCTTGCAGCCAGGACAGCTTCGCGTAGGTTGTTCCAGGACAAGCCTCGGCCATTTTGGTCAGGCCAAGGTTGATGGCGTCTGCGAGAATCGCCGTCAGCAGCAGGTTCTTGTCTGCGGCCACTTCGCCATTCTTGAGATGGCTGAAGTGGCGGGTGAAGCCTGTCCATCGGTCCACTTCGAGCAGAAGTTCCGTGATCTTGACGTGCGGAAGCAGTTGCGCCGCCTGATCGATCAGCGCCTGCGCTGTGTCGGGAACCGCCGCATCCAGAGGCGTGATCTTCAGTCCTGACTCGGTGATGATGGCATCGGGCAGGTCATTGGCGAGCGCCATGCGATTGACCGTGGCAAGCTGCCCCTCCAGCATCTCCAGGCGTTCATCCAGATAGAGCGCGCAGTCCGCATTCACGGCCAGCGGCAATTCGCCGCCCTGCCGAAGCGCAGCGAACTTCTTGGAAGGCATCAGATATTCGTCGAAGTCCTTGAACTGGCGAGAACCCTGTACCCAGATGTCGCCGGAGCGAAGCGCGTTCTTTAACTCCGACAGCGCGCATAGCTCGTAGTAACGCCGGTCGATGCCGGACTCGGTCATCACCAACTTCTCCCAGCGTTTGTTGATGAAGCTGGTCGGTGCGTCGGCAGGCACCTTGCGAGCATTGTCGGCGTTCATTGTGCGCAGCACTTCGATAGCGTCGAGCACATCTTTGGCGGCGGGCGCCGCCCGCAATTTGAGCACGTCGAGGAACTCCGGTGCATAGCGGCGCAGCGTTGCATAGCTTTCACCAATGCGATGCAGAAAATCGAAGTCCTCGGGCTGGGCAAGTTTCTGCGCCTCGGTCACGCTCTCGGCAAAGGCATCCCACGACAGAACGGCTTCGATAGCCGCGAACGGATCGCGCCCGTTCTGCTTGGCTTCCAGCAAGGCCTGGCCGATACGCCCATACAAACGAACCTTCTCGTTGATAGACTTCCCCGCTGCTTGGAACTGCTGCTGATGCTTGTGCTTTGCCGTGTTGAACAGCTTGCCGATGATGCGATCATGCAGGTCGATTACCTCGTCCGTCACAGTGGCCATCCCCTCGACGGCCACTGCCACGAGAGTGGCATAGCGCCGCTGCGGCTCGAATTTTGCCAAGTCCGCAGGTGTCATCTGGCCGCCCTCGCGGGCAATCTTGAGCAAGCGATTCTGATGCACTTGCCGCTCGATGCCGACGGGAAGATCAAGTTCATGCCACACTTTGAGGCGCTCGATGTGTTCGAGCATATGCCGGGAGTTTGGCTTTGTCGGCGACTGGCGCAACCACGCCAAGCGGGTTGTTCGACCATTCTCGCGCCGGCGGAGCAGGTCGTCGAGACGCTTCCGGTGTTCCGCCGAAAGCGGATCGGCCAAAGCCGCATGGAGACGCCGGTTGGCGCGCGTGATCGCCTCAGAACATATGCGTTCGATGGTGTCGATCACCGGAAAAATGACCAACTTCCGCTGCAGGTGCTCGATCAATGCGCCTGCCAGAACAATACCCTTGTCCGTCTGCATGGCCAATTCGCCGATTGCGGAAGATGCTTGCCTGTAGTGCCGCAAGCCGAACTGCTCCATGCCAAGATAGGCGCGCAACTCCAGCAAGTGATCGCGTCTGGTCTCTGCGCGCCCGGCATATTGCGGCCAACAGGCGGCGTCTACTCCTATCTGTTTGCCGATCCACTGCAATAAAAAAGATGGAATATCGGAATCGGGCAGCAAACCTTGTCCAGGGAAGCGCAGCAGGCACATCTGAACGGCTATGCCCAGCCGGTTGGCGTTGCCGCGCCGCTGCCGGATCAAAGACTGATCGGCTTCGCTGAGCGTGTAATGCCGAATCAGATCCTCATCGCAATCGGGATAGCAGAGCAGGCTTTGCCGCGCGGCGGTCGATAACAAGGAGCGGCGCGGCACCTCAGGCCTCCGCCTTCAGATATTGATAGACCGTCTCCCGGCTGACACCAAACTCGCGCGCCAAACCGGCCTTTTGCTCACCGCCGGCAACGCGCTGGCGCAACATCGCAGCTTGTTCGGCGGACAGCGACTTCTTGCGCCCTCGATAAGCGCCACGCCGTTTGGCAAGCGCGATTCCCTCGCGCTGCCGTTCGCTAATCAAAGCCCGCTCGAACTCGGCGAACGCGCCCATGACAGAGAGCATCAGATTGGCCATCGGCGAATCTTCGCCGGTGAAGGCCAGGCTTTCTTTTACGAACTCGATGCGCACGCCGCGCCTGGTCAGCTTCTGCACGATGCGGCGCATGTCGTCCAGATTACGTGCCAACCGGTCCATGCTATGTACCACCACCGTGTCGCCTTCACGCACAAAGCCCATCAAGGCTTCCAGCTCGGGCCGCTGCGTGCCCTTCCCTGATGCCTTGTCCGTGAAAATTCTATCGACGTGCGTCTGCTCAAGCTGCCGATCTGGATTCTGATCGAAGCTGCTGACCCGAACATAACCAACGCGCTGACCCTTCAATGGATGCTCCCGGCGGAATCCGTCAGAAAGAAATCTATAACCCTTGCCGTCGCATGTCAATAATTAAAGAACAGGACCTTATTCTTACGTATTTGCCACTTCTGCCTGACGCCAGAATGATGTGTACCCCAATCTGACATCCATCCCTTCTGCCTTCCATCGCTCGAACGCCTTAGCGTACGATTTTTTCCCTTTTCTGAAGCGACCCCTGAATGGATACGCGATACTGTCCTGCGGGAGGCGCGGCAGCGATCAGCCGCCTCGGTCGAATTGGTTTTGGCAGAGCTTTCGGCCAACCGCACCATCCCCGATCAGATCGCCCAACAAGTGAGCCGGACGACGCAGGAGGTATCCCGGTTGGTCAGCCAGTCCGCCGACCAGGCGTTGGCGCGCATCGAGGCCGGAGCTGTGAAGGCTGTTCGCAATGCGGCCGTCAGCGAAGTGGGCGCGAAGATCGAGAGCGCCATCGTCGGCCCAATGGCGACTATCGAAGAGGCGCTGCGGAAGCTGAAGAGTTCTGCCGAGCACGCGGAAACAGCTTCAAACCATTGGAGGAGTTTTACCAAAATCTTCCGCTGGCAACAACTTGCCATCGCCGTTCTTGCCGGCATCGTGATCGGCGGAGCCGGGACGTGGTACTTTGCCAGTCTGCCGCTCAAAGAAGCGGCAGAGTACATTCTGCTTCTCAAAAATGCTCCAGCCTCTCCACAGAATGCGACCCAAAGCACTCCGTCTGCTCCCCACCATATCCAACACAATCAGAAGCCGAAAAGCGTTGAGGAGCCTCAACCACAGGTTGAGGCAGCTCCAGTGACGCAGCAGCCGTAAGGACCGAGGCGCACATCATGCTTTCCATCTCGCAACCACTTTCGGCAGGCCAGGCGCGGACGTACCACGCGCGGGAGTTCACATCGAACGAGCAGAACTACTGGAGCCGCGACCAGCAAGGTCATAGCGAGTGGCAGGGCAGGCTTGCCGGAGAGTGGGGTCTTTCGGGCGCTGTCGGCGCGGAGCACTTCGCCCGCCTGAGCGAAGGCCAGCACCCGCAGACGGAAGCGCAGCTCGTCCGGCATCAGACGGCCAAAACCTATGCCGGACAGTTCGGCAGGGAGACGACTTCGGTCGAGCACCGGGCGGGCTGGGATGCGACCTTTTCCGCGCCGAAGTCGGTTTCGTTGACCGCCCTGGTCGGCGGCGACGACCGGGTACGGGAGGCGCACCGGGAGAGCGTTCGCTCGGCCATGGCCGAGTTGGAGCGGTATACCCAGGCGAGAATTGGCAACATCCGCGCGCCGGAGACGACGGGTAAATTTGCCGCCGCCACCTTCGAGCACGACACGGCCCGGCCAGTCGGAGGCTACGCAGCGCCCCAGCTCCACACCCATGCGGTGATCTTCAACGTCACCGAACGGGAAAACGGCCAGACCCGCGCCCTCCAGCCCCAGGAGCTTTTTGCTTCGCAGAACTATGCCACGAATGTCTACCGATCGGAGCTGGCCGTCCGGCTCAAGGATCTGGGATACACGATCGAGCGCGGCGAGTCTGGCCAGCCGGAAATCAAGGGATACACGAAGGAGTACATGGAGGCCAACAGCCAGCGCCGGGAACAGGTGAAGGAGCATATGCGCGCCAGCGGACTAGACGGACCGGCAGCCGCGCAGATCGCCGCGCACCGGACGCGAGATTCCAAGCAACTGCTATCGCCGGAGGAGGTGTTGCGGCAGCATCGGGAGCTGGCGGCGCAGCACGGCCACCAAGCGGATCGAGTGGTTGCCGAGGCGCGGCAGCAGGTCCGGCAACACGCATACGTTCCCGACAAAGCCGCCCAGGTGTCCGTGACCTATGCCCGCGATCACCTCTTCGAGCGTTCGGCGGTCGAGAACGAACGGGCGATTCTGGCGGCGGCGCTCGGCAGGAGCATGGGCGAGGCGAACTTCTCCCAGGTCCGGCAGGAGTTCGACCGCAGGGTCCAGACGGGCGAGTTCCGCGCCGTTGAAGCGGAGGCCAGGTTCGGGAGCGCGGGCCAGCAGTACACCACAGCGGCGATGCTGCGCATGGAGCGCGAGACCATCGGCAAGATGCAGGAGGGCAACCGGCGCGGCTATAGCGATCCAATGCTGGTACCGGCGGACATTCGTATCGCAACCGAAGACCGGCACCCAAAGCTGAATGTCGGCCAGCGCCAGGTGATCGATGAGATTTTCCTGTCGCGGGAGAAGATCGTCGGCTTGGATGGAATCGCGGGCGCGGGAAAGACGACGACGCTGGCCGTGGTGCGCGAGGGCGCGGAGCAGGCCGGGTACAAGGTCGAGGGTTTTGCGCCGACCAGCGGCGCGGCGGATAAGTTAAGCGATGCCGGTATCGAGACCGAGACCTTGCAGGCCCATCTTGCCCGAGGCCAGCGGCCAGACACGGGCGAGCTCCGGCTCTATGTGATGGACGAGAGTTCGCTCGCGTCCACCAAACAGATGCACGAGTTTGTAAGCCGCCTGCACCCGAACGACCGTGTTTTGCTGGTCGGCGACACCCGCCAGCATGAATCGGTCGAGGCCGGCCGCATCTTCGCCCAGCTCCAGGACGCGGGCATGAAGACGGTAAAGCTGGAGGAGATTGTCCGGCAGCGCGATCCGGAGCTGAAACAGGTGGTCGAGCAGCTTGCGCGTGGCCAGGTGGGAGAGGCTATCGCCGGTATGGAGCGGCAGGGCCGCATCCATGAGGTGCCAGGTCATGAAGACCGCATCGCGGCTATTGCCAAGGAGTATGCCAAGTCGCCCGATAACACGCTGGTTGTCTCGCCCGACAACCGCTCCCGCGCGGAGATCAACCAGGCCATCCACGCCGAGCTACAGGCGAAAGGCGTTGTCGGCAGGGAGGAACACCGCGCCCAGGTGCTTGTGACGCGCCAGGACCTCACTGGAGCGGATCGCGCGTGGGCGGCCCGGTACCACGAGGGCGACGTGCTGCGCTACAGCCGCGGCTCGAAGGAGACCGGCATCGGCAAAGGCGAGTATGCGCGCGTGGTCCGCGTCAATGCAGACAGCAACCAGCTCACCGTCGAGCGGAAGGACGGCACGGAACAAAGCTACGATCCACGGCGCCAGCAGGGAGTATCCGTCTACCGCGAACAGGAGCGGGCTTTCTCAGTGGGGGATCGGGTGCAGCTTACCGCGCCATCGCGCGACTTGAAGCTGGCCAACCGTGAGCAGGCGACCGTCGAGGGCATCGGCCAGGATGGGCGAATGAGTTTGAAGATGGATGGAGGCCGCGAGGTCGAGATCGATTCACTGAAGTATCCGCACCTTGACCACGGCTACGCCGTGACGAGTCATTCCAGCCAGGGCCAGACCGCCGACCGTGTGCTGATCCACGTCGATACCGAGCTGGGGGCCAAGGACTTGCTCAACAACCGCATGGCCTACGTTGCCGTCTCGCGCGGCGCATACGACGCGCAAATCTTCACCAACGACCGCGAGAAGCTGGGAGCGGCGCTGGGACATGATGTATCGCACAGCAGCGCCCACGCGCCGGAGATGAAGCCAGAACAGAAGCAGGAGCAGGCCGTCACGCCACAGCGGGAGATTGCGCCGCAGCATGAGCAGAGCTTCGATTTTGGTTTGGGCCTCTAAGGGGGCAAGCTGCCGCCCCCTGCCGCTCCGGAACCCGCCCGCGTTTGCGTAGGGGGTACTGATGTGTAACTGACGATCTGACGATCAGGCGACGATCCAGGCGCAACAGCGATTCTGGACCCTGGGGAGTTTGCGGGGATCGATCATGATCGTACCCAACTGATGGGGTTCGTGGTCTCTCCGGTGCCTGAATGCGAGGCAATCGGGGCCACCTGCCGACCGAGAGTGTTCCCCTTCCCTGCTACTGAGTGGCCACCGCGATTGCGCTGGCTCCAGACTCATACGTACCGCTGGGCAGGGGCAACAGCGTGCCCGCGCCGCCGTTCACCCAGTACGCGGCAGTTTGACCAGCAGATCCCACCATATACACATCGCTGCCTGAGAAGCCGATCCCGGCGGCAAAAGAAGTTGCGGGAGAGCTGATCGTATTGGTGGGCAGGGGCAACGACGTGGCCGTGCCGTTCAGCCAGTATGCGGCGGTGGTGTTACCCGTCGCGCTGGGAACTCCACTTCCCGACACATACACATCGCCGCCCGAGACCGCGATCGCGTTGGTGCCATAGTTTCCAAAGTCGGCGGGGGGCATGGGCAACGTCGTGGGCGCGCCGTTGTTCGCCCAATAGATAGCGGTGTAGCTGCCCACGTCTGGGCTCGTGGTTCCCGACACATACACATTTCCGCCCGAGACCGCGATTCCGTCGGCCCAATAATCGCCGGTAAAACCGTTGGGCGCGGGCAACAGCGTGGCCGTGCCGTTCACCCAAAGTACGGCGACTTCGTCGCTATCGGTGTTGCTCGCAATTCCCGTCACGTAGACATCGCTGCCCGAGACCACGATGGTGCCAGCGCTAGAATATGCCTTGCCGCTGGGTGGGGCTAACGTGGTGGCCACGCCGTTCACCCAAAGCACGGCGGTGCTGTTGCCCGCAATATTCTCCTCAAATCCCGTCACATATACATTGCCGCCCGAGACCGCGATTGCGCCGGCCCCTGAGATTGTCATGCTGCTGGGCAAGATTGTGGCCGCGCCGTTCAACCAATATACGGCGGTATCGTTCGTGCCGTTCGATGCAGTTCCCGCCACATACACATCACTACCCGAGATCGCGATCCCGTAGGCATACGAGCTTGTCATGCCGCTAGGCATCGATAGAGCCGTCGCGGTGGCAGTTGGGCTGCTGGAAATAAGCTTCCAGATCTCGGGCAAATTGTTGCCGGGGCCTCCTGCAGAGTTGGCAGTGAGCGCATATCCGGTGATGTAAATGGTTGTGTTTGGGCTGATGGCCGGGTTGACGGTGAAGCTCTGCGCGACCTGCGATGCCGCCGCATAGGTGCTGTTGCCGGATTGGCTGGCGTCGATGGTGCAGGTTCCGGCTGTCACAAATGTGGCCGTCGTTCCGGAAACCGTGCAGACAGCCGGAGTCGCCGAGGTAAGGGTGACCGCGGCGTCGGAGCTAGCTTCTGACGAAAGCGTCAGCGGCACTCCCACTGTCTGCGTGCCGGGATTGGCGAATGTAACGGTCTGCGTGGTATGACCGATGCTGTTACCGCCGCCGCAGCCGCTGACGAGCAAGGCCAGCGACGAAATCGAAAGAAGAGGGAGCAGCTTGAGACGCCTCATGTGAGAGTTTCCCCTTGCCTGTACGCACTTGCGGTCGTTGCGCCGGTTGTTTGCAGCGGCGGTGCTCGTTTGTGGGTATTGATTCCAACCTAACAATCTTATAACACCGTTACGGCTCTGTACTTGGTGGTTCTGCTCATCCATGCGGGCGCTGGGGCACAAAGGGTAAGTCTTGACCCACGACCGCCGCCCCGTGTTTTCAAGGGCTTGCATGGGTCAAATGTCAAGGCCATAATTAAACCATGAAATACGGCTACGCCCGCGTATCGACTGACGACCAGAGTACAGCCTTGCAGCTCGCGGCCTTGAAGCGGGCCGGATGCAAGACGTTTTTCAAGGACCAGGGCTTGTCAGGAGCCACGACCAAGCGCCCTGCCCTGCTCCGTTGCCTCAAGGCATTAGAGGACGGCGACACGCTCATTGTCTGGAAACTTGACCGCCTGGGCCGCAGCTTGCGCGATCTGATAGCCATGCTCGACGACCTCAAGGAGCGCGGCGTCAAATTCCGTTCCCTTACTGAGCAGATCGACACCGAGACGCCGACAGGCCGGGCCATGTGGCAGATGATCGGCGTACTGGCCGAGCTGGAGCGCAGCCTCATCAGCGAACGGACCCGCGCCGGAGTGAAGGCCGCGCAGCGCCGGGGAGTGAAATTCGGCCGTAAGCCGAAAATGACCCCGCAGCAGATCGCCCACGCCCGCAAGCTGATCGACCAGGGCGAGGACCGGCAGAAGGTTGCCGACCTTTTCAAAGTCGGGCGGAAGACCTTATACCGGGCGCTTGCGGCGTGAGATAGCCTTGGGCTCGCTGATGCCCTCGTCTTCTTCGCGGGCATCTTGGAGATAAAATTCCTGGAGTTTCGCTTGGAGAAGTTTTTTGTCCGGCAACTTGGTCTTGTACTCAGCGATCAGAGCTGGGGAGAGACTGCGGCTGAGTGCGTATTCGACTATCTCATCGTTTTTGCTGGCACACAGTAAGACGCCTATCGAGGGCTGCTCATGCTCTTTGCGTACATCGCGGTCCAGCGCCTCCAGGTAGAAATTGAGCTTGCCAAGATATTCCGGCTCAAACTCATTTACCTTGAGTTCAAAAGCGACAAGAGCGTTAAGGCCGCGATGGAAGAAAAGCAAATCAAGTGCAAAATCCTTCCCGCCGACTTGCACGGGGAATTCTGAGCCGACATAGCAGAAGTCACGGCCCAGCTCCAGTAAAAAATCCTTCATGCGGTTGAGCAAGGCATGGTGGAGATCGTTTTCGGAGTGCTCTTGCGGCAAGCCAAGAAATTCGAGGGCGTAAGCATCCTTGAAAACATTCTGGGCGTCTGGGTGGGATTGCGGTAGTGCTGGCGACATCTTGGGCGGGCTGAGAACAACCCGCTCGAAGAGCGCCGCTTTGAACTGGCGCTCCAACTCGCGTTTGGTCCACCGTTCCTTGACTGCCATGCGCAGGTAGAATTCGCGCTCTTCGGGCCGTTTGCTCTGGCTGAGAATGATGACATGGTGGGTCCAAGGCAATTGTGACACCGCTGGCGTCACAATTGCCTTATCGCGATAGGTCTCATAAAACCGCTTCATACGAAAGAGGTTACGGGGAGTAAAGCCACGCTGGCCCGGCTGCGTCTGGGCAATGTACTGGGCCAGTTGCGGCACCACGCTATCGCCCCACTCTGCGGCTTCGATCTTGCGGCTGATGTACTCGCCCACTTGCCAGTAGAGATCGATCAGCGTCGTATTGACGGCCTGAAATGCCCGTTGCCGAGCGGCTGCAATGAGGCCGACAATCTCGGCAAAGCCCGCCTCATCCGTTACGTTAGCCTTGGTTAGAACGTCCATTCTTCAATTCTCTCTGATTTAGGCGCTGGGCCGTCAATGGATCGAAAACCCAGCTCTTGCACCTGTCTCGCAGCTCCAAGTATACTCGTATAACAGTCTCAGTGTGTAGGTGTATACATGTATATCGTTGCCGTCATTGCAGAAAAAGGCGGGGTGGGTAAAACGACCCTTGCCCTTGACCTCGCGGTTACCGCCAGCCAAAAGGGGCACACTGTTGCCGTTTTGGATGTGGACCCACAGGCTACCGCGTCGAAGTGGACTGACCGGCGCGATAATGAGCGCCCGTGGGTAGTTCCTACCCATGCGGCCAGACTTGCCGCCACCATTGAACAGGCAAACGGTCAAGGCGTCGATTTCATCGTGATTGATACGCCGCCTCATTCCGCCACGGATGCAGCCGAGGCAGCTCGCCGCGCCGATGTGGTTTTAACCCCGGTCGAGCCGCATTTATTTGCCTTGGAAACCGTGTCCAAGTTGGCCGATCTTTTGAAAGTTGCAGGGAATCCACCCGCGTTTTTTGTTATCAATAAAGCGCCGACGCAGGGGAGCGAAGGAGCCAACGCCGCCGAATTCATCGAGAAGCAGGGCTTTACCGTTTCCCCCGTCATTATCCATTTGCGGG
>Ga0302199_1001723_pt1 | contig 10901 bp, 8 predicted proteins | sample II_Bog_N2_3_FD_194588 | JGI IMG/M metagenome (GOLD analysis project Ga0302199, IMG submission 194588) | Peat permafrost microbial communities from Stordalen Mire near Abisko, Sweden - II_Bog_N2_3 | ecosystem: Environmental > Terrestrial > Soil > Wetlands > Peat | place: Sweden: Abisko, Stordalen... | reverse complement strand
AAGATGAATGCTTTAATGTCCTCGTGGGAGGGCAAGAACGTGAACGACCTTATTGCCTCATGGGGACCTCCGACTCAGACCATGTCGGACGGCAGCGGCGGTCAGATTCTCATTTACGATCAATCGAGAACCATAGTTTTGCCTGGTAGTTCGACAACCACGACAAATTACAATGGAACCACCAACGGAAATGTCTACGCCACCCCGGGCTACGCGAACTATAATCAAAATACTTCTGGCACAGCAAATTCATACACAACGTACAATCCTCCAACGCCAATCAATATCAGCCGGCAGCGGATGTTTTGGGCTAACAGCGATGGTGCAATTTACCGTTGGTCTTGGAAAGGTCTGTAGTTACGATCCGAGGACAAGGGCAAATTTCGCAAGAATATGAATAGCCTATTATTCTGCTCAAAGGCGCGCTGTGTCATTACGTTTTCCGCAGTTCTAATTCTTGCAGCGTTAGCAGGTGCAGAGGCGATAGACGAATTGAGGGCCAAAGCCGCTGAAGGCGACCCAGCGAGCCAGAATAATCTTGGTGTGGCGTATAGGGACGGAGAAGGAGTAGCAGTGAACCGCCAAGAGGCAATTAAATGGCTATCCCTTGCTGCTGAACAAGGAGATGCTCTAGCGCAGTTCAATCTCGCAGCTTGCTACGACCTTACCGTTTTTAAAGACGGCAAGGATATTGTGCTAGCTGAGAAATGGTATCGAAAAGCAGCTGAACAAGAACAACCACTGGCGCAGTTCGCTTTGGCTGAGATGTATCGCGTTGGCGATGGGGTACCACGAGACTACTCGGAGGCAGCGAGGTGGTATCTCAAAGCTGCCGCTCATGGAAACACTCCGTCCTACAATAACCTCGGCGTTCTTTATGACGAAGGGCTTGGGTTGTCCCAAGACAGCGTAGAGGCAGCCAAGTGGTACACAAAGGCTGCAGACGAAGGCATCGCTGATGCGCAACTGCGCCTCGGAGACATGTATCGTCTTGGTTTGGGCGTTGCTCAGAGCGCAACGGATTCAGCGAGGATGTATCTGAGCGCCGCGAACCAGGGCTTATCAATGGCCCAATACAACCTAGGCGTTTGCTACAACGTTGGCTTCGGCGTTTCAAAGAGCAGGGTTCTCGCGTATGCGTGGTGGAAACTGTCAACAGCGCAAAAGAATGAAAACGCAAAGAGCAATTTGAAAAGTGTTATTCGAAAAATGACTGATGCGGAGATTTCCGAAGCTGAAGAAAAGGCGAAAGAATTCTCGGCACAGGTAGAGAAGACGGTCACGAATGTTCCCAAACCCCGTTAAGCGGAGAATAGCTCGTCGCTTCGGCTGATATTGCGGCAAATGCGCGGCCTCGCTGGCGATGAGGTCTACCAGGCGCCGCCGCGCTTGCCTGTCGACGTCAACGGACGATTACCAATTCCGGAAAAACTATCAGTAAGTTGAAGTGATTCAAATTTAGGTCGTGGATAAGGCTATGGCCCATACTTACAGCCTAACGATTCCGCTGTCGTTTCAGGATTTTCCATATCGATAATGAGCTTAATGGTGAACGCGTTTTCGGCTTGCATATCGCTCGACAGGACGACGGCGATTGGCTTTTGCCAGTCCATAAATAACCCGTTCTGGGGGTGCTCGAGTTACCCTCGATGTCGCGGGATGATTGAACGCGCTTAATCCCGTTGTCGCTCGTTGACCGCCCTTGACAACGATTTTCAGCCGTTGAAAACCTAATCCGGCGCGTCGTCCCCTCCCCTATTAAGGACACCCCATTTGGCGAAGACGGCTCAGGCGGGCTGGCTCGCAAAGCGCAGCGTCAGGAAGCCGCCTCTCAATTAAGGACCAGGTCCGCTTATTGCGGGAACGCTCCGGGCAACGAAACGCTCCCACCCCGCCCTTTCCCGGAAAGCAGCCTCCCAGCATTGACAAGGTCGTTCTTGACCACGAAGTAGGTTGCTTCGTCCCAGCCGAGATCCTCACGAAGGGACTGATTCCCCTTTGATCCACCTAGGCTTGATAGTGTGCTTAGGAAAGATTGGCGGAGCTCATCGGTCACCGTTATGCTCGGCGAGCCGTTTGGGAAAGGGTCCTCAACCAAGGATGTTGAGCCGTCCGGAGATCGCAATCCAAGTTCCGTTACTGGATTCCCAGAATTAGAAGCTACAAATCGCTCGGGCCTTAGCGTGACTGTTTTTGCGCCCAGCGAAGCGTAGTCGGACGGATTACAAGTTAAGACGATCACCTGGAGCCCTCGTGTTGCAGCGAGATCCAACATGCGTTGCAGCTGGTTGACACGTTCAGGATCAGCGTAGGCAAATGCATCATCGAATATAACGGGCAGACATCCGCCATGGTCTGCCGCAAGAACCTCTGCCATAGCGAGGCGGACTGCAGCGGCCGTCTGCTCCCTGGTCCCTCCACTCAAGTTATCAAATTCAAAGGGAGAATTACCGAAGCCGAGACGTGAAAGCCTCAGGCCCGTGAACTCGTTTGAGTCCAAGTCAACCTGTGCAAGCGCGCCGGCGCCAAAAATGCACTGGAGGTAGCCCGAGATCCTGTCCGCAAACGGCTGGGTGAATTGCCTGGCGAGGCTCCGCTGCTCGTCCTGAAACAGCCGGTCCAGCAGCAATATGGCCTGTGAATACCTTCTCACCCTTATCAGGTGTTCACCTGCAGAGCTGGCCCTTGCCTTTGCCGTGGCAACGTCGGCTGCCGGGTCTTCGCTGCCGTCTGAACTTAGCGATGCCTTGGCAACAGCCATTTGTGTCCGGGCCTCGTTCTGTTCACTGGTCTTCTCCTTGAGGGCCCGCGCTATCCGCTCGTGATCGGCCTGCAGCAGATCCGGTTGCAGGTTGGCAATCGCCGCGGTGGTTTCGTTGAGGAGTTTCTGTGCCCCGCTTTGTGCGAGCTGAGACTCAAGCAACGCGCGACCGAGAGCCTCGTCGTCGCCGTGAGTCTTTAGGAGCAGTTCGAGCTGTGCATTTAACCCCGTCAGCTTATTCATTTGCTCGTCTGCCTCCGCCTTCCTCTCCGCCATTGCCTGGTCAGCGGAAGCCGACTGCTTGGCGGCGCGGTCATGGGCGGTCTTGGCCTCGGTTTCCTGCGACTCGGCATCACCTAATTTTTTCGCCAAAGCATTCGCCAACACTCTTGCCGCGGCCTTGTCCTTAGGAATCCCTATATCAGGCGCAAGGGCAGCGAGGCGCACTACATTAGCCTTCGCGGCAACGAGGTCATTCTGGGCGTCTCGCAACTCCTCCTCCAGACTCTCCACCGCCATCCCGTCGAGTTCCGATTGGGTCGACTTGATACTGGAAGCGAGTTCCTCGCGGCTTGAGTTAACGGCAATGGCATCCTTGACCGTTTGAAGTCCAAACGAATCCAAGACTTCTTGGAGTTCCTTTGCGGCCTCGGCCTCCAATTGTCGGGCGTCAGCCAGGCTTGTGCCGCCACCAGGCTCGATGCGAAGCCGGATGTTCGAGCCAATCACCAATTCCGTGTCCTCAGTGAGGACTCTTCTCTGCCCCACCTTGATTTGCTTGCCGCCTGCTTTCACTCCCTTGTCGGCGGCAACTACCTCGATGCCCGTCGCCATCGCCTGCAGGGCGGAGCGGGCGTTTGAGCAATCGGTCGCTAGCTTCTGGATCCTGTGTAGCTTGGCCTTGTCCACCTTGGCCAATTTGGCGAGCTGGCCCTCGAGCCCATCCAGATCCCGCTGGACCTTGCGCACTTTCTTAATCCTTTCGCTCACCTTTGTATGATTTTCCTCTTTTTCGAAGAAAAGGACGTGGGCCGAGGCCAAGTCTCGCCGGATACGTGCAGCTCGCGCGGCTTCAAATGCCCGACCATTTGCCGTCTCCGCTGCGGCGGCTTTTTGTCGGGCTTCCAGGCTTTTCTTCTCCAATTCGGCGATCGCTTCCCGTTGCGGTTTAAGGCTTAGATCAAGATCAGAAATTCCCTGTCGGATCTTTCGAATCTGCTGGCTTGCCGAAAGAAGTGCGTTGTACCGAGCCATTGCTCCTTTCGAATCATGGGACTGCTCAGACTCTTTTTTCTGAAGTTGCGAAAGGTTCCGCTCCGTTGCCTCGGTTGTTAGAAATTCCGTTTCCAATCCAGCCAGGCTCGCGCTGGTCGAGACAAGGGTTCGGGATGCGGTCTCTAAGTCCGCCGCCGCTGAATTAAGTTTTCTAACCCGGTCGAGCGCGAGCTCGAGGTTCCCCTGTGCCTGCGTCTGCGCGAGTTCTGCTTTCTCCAGCTCAGATTCCGCCTTGGGTTTGCCGCCCTGCTTGTAAATTTGCTCCTGGATTTCCGAGAAATGTCTCGCCACGCGGTCGTCGAGCGGGGATTGGAGGGCCGCGGCCCCGCCCATTTTTTGCAAACGCTGAAGCAACCCGCCTTGCTGGGCCGTAGCATGCGAGGATGGGTCCCTGCCCGCTTCTCCCTGCCAGACCCAAAGATGCCCCCACTGGATTGCGACGGCTTTGCCCGAGACTCCGCTCTCCACCCCAAGGACGTCGGCAAGCCTGTTCTCGGCGCTATCCCCTGAAAGCGGCGCGGCGTTGGACGGCGCCAAGGTGGTTGTGCCGGCCGGGCCAAAGCGCTTCCTGAGGAGATACGTGACGCCACTTTCTTCGAAAGCCAGTTCCACCTCCGGGTTTCCCGAGTGCAGCGACGAAATCATGGCCCGATGGAATTCGGTATTGCCCTTCGCCTTTAGAAAAAGGGCGCGATGCACTGCTTCCACGAGGGTGCTCTTGCCGGCTTCATTCTGACCGCCGATAAGAGTACGCGAGGGATCGAACTCCACTCTGACTTCACGGTGTAGTCGGTAGTTGCGGAGTGTGACGAAGGAGAGGCGCATGGCGATCTGCCGTTAGTGGGTGGCGCACGCGGCGTGAAGCTCGCGCAAGGCGATGCGCGCCACCGCGGCCTCCTCGTTTTCACCGGCTGCCAGGGCCACCAACTTTGTCGCCACGAGCGAGACCAAGGGATCGCTCGCCCGCCGGGTAAGGCCGTCTAGCTCGGCCGGAGACGGCGCAATCACGGTCTGGTCGTCGAGCTTGACCCGGAGGAGGCGTGCCTTCCAGGCATCGACCATTTCCTCTAGCCGTGTCGCGGGCTCAATTCCCAGCGAGCCCTTCAGGTGCAACCAGAGCAGGTCCTGGTTAGCGCGGGTGTCAATCTTCTGGTCCACAAGCTCCTTCAGGTGGGCGAGGCTGCTGTCATCCGAGAAGCGAAATTCAAGTTCATGCCATTCGATGGCTCCCGTTCGCAGGCATTCGACGCGGGGTGGCTCGCCCCGAATGGCCTCAACAAGGAGTATGTTTCCCGGGTTATGCTCCCCACCCTTGACGAAGCGATCCAGTTCCGGCGTTCCCGAGTACCAAGCTTTGCCTCCGACCTGCTTCGTGCCGTGCCAGTCGCCCAGGGCGACATAATCAAACGACCTCTCGGAAAGCCGGGTCAGGTCGATCAGGTTCGGCGTACCCGCATCCGATTCCTCGTCGTCCTCAATGGAGCCAAAGTTAAGAACACTGCCATGGGCGAGAACGATTCGGGGCTTGTCGCCAAATCGCGCGTCAAAATCCTGCGATGATCGTAGCCAGGTGGTCGGGTCGGTCGTCTCGTGCCGGCGCAGGAGTGGACAGGAAAACAAGACTGCGTTCTCCAATTCAAGGGGCTCCTGCTTAAGAAGGACGTTCAAGTTCGGTGCCAATTGACCCTGCTCCCGTTTGAAGAACTCCTGCTCCCACAAGCTGCCGGCTCCGCCATGGTCGTGATTTCCCGGAATTACGAAGACCGGAATTCCAATGGAACCGATTGCGCTACATGCCGCCGCCACGGTCGCCTTGGTCGCATGTGGCGAATCGAAGAGATCCCCGGCAACCAATACAAAAGCCGCATCGCCCTCCTTGGCTCTATCTCCTAAACGCCTAATGACTGCGAGGCGCTCGTTTTGGAGCAGAGCACATTTATGAACATCTTCCACGCCACCAAACGGTTTCCCAAGTTGCCAGTCAGCAGTATGGAGGAAGGTAACTTTCATCGCTTCATTTGGCTAAGCTGCCCTTTGCTTCTCAGACGTCGGTGGATTGCGTTGGGTTTACGACGCTGAAGATCGGATGCCCCTTATAGGGGGCGAACGATTGATTGCAATAGGGCTTAAGCCGCCCACGAGCCGCCACGTCCAGGCCGGCGCTCTCGCGGACCAAGTGCAGAAAGGCCGAACAGGGCTATGGCCGGCGATTGGGCAGAGGGGGGTTGGATGGGGTCTCCTGGAAAGGCATTTGTATCCCGCGACGATCTTCTACAATTATGAGCATGCTCCCTCAGCTCCTGCACTGTCCCCCGCCCTTCATCGTTCGCCCCCTCCGCCGCTAAGCGGATCCGGCCTTTCCTGATAGACCAAAGCAGTAGCACCAATTCAAAGCGCCCGCAATGCGGATTCTAGCAGACAGCCGATAGCCGAGCAGCTCCATCCACCAAACTCTGCACTGTGCCCCGAATCAATAAAAGCACCCGTGAAGCAGCCCGGCTCCGGCAGTCGAAATTCCGCGAGCGGACGCGGTCATCAGGACTCGTCGAGGTTCGAGCGTTGTTGCCGAAATCCATCGTCGCTGACATGGAACTCGCTGCCCTTTTTCTGCCAGCCGGAACCAAAGACCTGCTCTTGCGAACAGCGCTCGAAAGTCATCTCGAAAAAAGCGCACGCGATCTAAAACAGATGGCCCAGGTCATTTCCAAGTTCTGGGGCCCAATCATGGAATACAAGGCGTACTCCCCTGCCCTGCTTCGCACGGGTCAATCGGTCAGGGTCAAGGACCGCATCTACTCGTACGAAGAATCGTTAAAGCTGGCCGAAATCCGCGCCACCATCCTCGCATTCTTTAGAGCCCGCGGCGTTAAGTCACCCGACCAGGCCGCCTTCGCCGTCTACAAGCTCGCCACGGAGTGCAAATAAGCCTCCGGGAGGATATTAGCTCCCTACCAGGAACGACACGAAGGCTCCTCCACGCGTTACGCGTAACGCGTCGCAAAATCGTTCGCCTCGTTCTGGCAAATGGGCGCAAGCGCAGCTCTTTTAGACGCTCTTTATACGCTCTTTTAGGCCTTTATTGTTACGCACATGTGTACGATAAATGGACGCACGTTTAGACGCTGTCTAAATATGTGCCGGCCTTTTTATTTAGACGCACCTTTAGTCGCGTAGTTGGACAACATTTAGACGCGAGAATTGCGTCGCCATTGGGCTCCACCTGGTGCGTCTGATTAGGTGTCTAGTCTTTGTCTAAATATGACAGCCTCGAGGCGTGTCCGGTTTTGAGATTGCCGGCCTACATTCATCGATGGACGGTTTTGCTTGCATCTAGTTGTATGCCTAAATAAGCGTCTAAATATGGCAACCGCCTCAACTTCAGTTTCTTTGGCCGCGGCTCTCGATGCCAGGAAGGGTGGGGTCCACCGGGGGCTTCCGCCGTTAGCTGTCTACTGGACCTTGAGAAGGCATGGCTCGGCGATCGCGTCCATGACCGAGCAGGGATGTGGCTATAGGGTGATTCGGAGCCGGATCGGCGAGTCCGCATCGCTCATGACAATCCGAACGTCGGTAGCGCGAATGCGTGAGGACAATGTTTACAGAATTGTCGGCAAGGGAAGCTGGGAAGAGCTGGCGGCTCTGCTGTTCGTCAACTTCCCGTCCTACGAGACAATGGAATTCTTTAAGACCTACGTTGCCCCGGGCGAGGCGGGCTACGATGCCTGGCAGTCGACGGTGAAGGCCACAGTGAAGCACCGCGGCCGAAAAAAGGGTTCGAAGAATCGGACGGCCGCAGATGAGGGAGGGCAGAAGGCACCCCCACCAAGATCCAGGCCCGTCAATACAGGGGTATCCCGGCCGGCTGCGCCACAGGTCCGGGAGGGAGCGCATGCCGTATCTGGCTCCAACACCAGGACCCGTGAACTTTCGGGCAGGAGGATCATTGCGTGAAGCGCTTCATAGCCTTTCCCAACGACAAGGGCGGGGTGGGGAAGAGCCACACTGGCTCAATTGTCTTCGATTGGCTGACCGCCAAGGGGCAAAATCCCCGGTTGGTCGAGGTGGAACAGAGAATGGATTTCTCTCAGGAGTTGGTTTGGCGGGGCAAATACCGCTACCGGCAGGATGCGTCCGACGATGAGAATCGAAACGCGGTCGTCGCCATTACGCTCGCGGAGGTGGAGAAGGGCCTGCTGAACCCCAGCCTTCATCCGCTCGAGGCGCTCCAGGTTGTCGCTCAGGGCAACAGGCCGCTCGTGGTCGACTGCGGCGCCTCAGTCTGGGCCCTGCTCTCGGAATGGCTCATTACCCGCGGTCAGGCCGATACACTGAAGGCGCTGGGTTACGAATTCACCTTCTTGGTGCCTGTCCTCGCAAACGACGTGGAGGCGGCGCGGTTCTACGCGAACAATTACGCGGAGCTCAGTGGGCTAGGGGAGGTCGTCCTTGTTCGGAACGAGCGCGACGGCTCCAACTATTTTCCCATCAGTCCAGAGCTGGTAAAGCGTGAGATCTCTATGCCGGCGGCAATATACGATCTTCGCGAATCGCTCCTCTCGGCTGACGGCTATCGTCGAACGCTCCGCGAAATCGCAGACGATTCTTCCGTAAGCCGGCGAGCCCAACTCGACGCCGAGGAAGCCCTCTCTGCCATCGAGGGCCAGCTCGATAAGCACGCCGACATCTTGCTCAGCAACCCATAACCTCTGCCGCCTATGAACTCACAGCACCCACGCGATATTGCCCTGGCGCAAGACGTCGCCGATACCGTCCGCTCAGCCAACCGCCCTGTGTATTACGCCCTCGCCGGGCTCACGGTCCTCAACCTGATTGTCCTCGCAGTCACCTGGAGCAAGTCCGGTGGTTCAGAGGCGAAGATCGCGGCCACGGCCGCAAGGCTCGACGCCTCGGCGGCCGAGATCAGCTCCTTGGCTGACTCTGTGAAGCAAGCCGCGTCCACGAATGAGCAGGCCGCGAAGGCGATGGCGGAGGCCTTTGGGCAAGTTGCCAAGCTCCAGGGCACCGTCAGTGCGCTAAACGCGAGCAATGCCTCGCTTGAAACAACGGCAGCAAGGATGCGGGCCCTGGCCGAACACCTCGAGAGCAACGACGCGGGAAGAGCCCAGAAGTAGGTTTGGACGCTTTCCCTTAGGATAGAACGCCTTGATATGGACCAGATAGCCGATCGCGTGGCTGCCATGTCCGCCGGGATCCGAGGCACAGCCTGGTCCCTTGATTGCTTTATATGGAAAGAGTAGGGGATCCAAGACGTGCTGATATCGGGCGTTTAAGTTCCGACAGGTCACTTGCCCGCTGCCACAAATCAAGTGCAAGCGAAACGCTGCCTTTGAATGGGAGTTATGCGTATCCGCTGGGATTTTGGTTCGTCTAAGGGACCTTACTTGTTTCCAATTCCCTGACGATCTCTTCGCTCCTTCGTTGCGCAGCGAGCGTAGCTTCAGGGCTGAGACGGTTCTCGAGCACTTTCTTATTCCCGATTGCGCCCTGAAAACCCGACGCGGCTGCAATATTTGTCCAGGCGAGTCCCTCGATTTCGTCTATCGGTACGCCGTCGCCGTTGGCAAACATGATGCCAAGGCTGTACTGAGCGGGTGCGATACCCTGGGTGGCCGCTTTGCGATACCATTTCACAGCCTCAGCGCTGTCTTTCGGGACACCGTCGCCGTTGGCAAACATGACGCCGAGGTCGTATTGGGCGGATGCCAACCCTTGGTCGGCGGCCCTGCGGTACCATTTCATAGCTTCGCCACGGTTTTTGGGTACTCCGTCGCCGCTAACAAGGATGACTCCAATGTTGTACTGAGCTAACGCGATACCTTGGTCCGCGGCCTTGTGGAACCATTTCACGGCTTCGGCTCTGTCCTTTGGCACACCGTCGCCGTTAAAAAACAACAAGCCGAGATTGTACTGAGCAGATGCATAACCCTGGTCTGCAGCTTTGCGATACCACTTCGCTGCTTCAACGCTGTCCCTTGGAACGCCGTTGCCGTCGGCAAGCATGACTCCGAGGTTGAACTGAGCTAATGCTAGATCTTGAGCGGCTGCTTTGCGGAACCATTTGACTGCGTCGGCACTGTCCTTAGGCACACCGTCACCGTCCCGGTATACGACGCCGAGGTCGTACTGGGCAGCTCCGAGGCCCTGGGTGGCAGCATTACGATACCATCTCACGGCCTCGGTCATGTCCTTCGGAATGCCATCGCCGATCGCAAGCATTGCACCAAGTTTGTACTGTGCCTGGGCCATGCCTTTTTCAGCAGCCTTGAGATACCAATTCGCTGCCTCGGTGTTGTCTTTTGCCACGCCGTCTCCGTTTTGAAGCGTAACAGCAAGATTATACTGAGCAGCTGTGTTACCGTTTTCGGCAGCCTTACGATACCATTTCACCGCCTCGGCACTGCCTTTCGGCACGCCTTCGCCAGTTTCAAACATGACGGCAAGATTGTACTGAGCCGGCGTGTTGTTTTGTTCGGCAGCTTTGCGATACCAAGTCACTGCCTCCACGCTGTCTTTTGGCACGCCTTCGCCGGTTGCAAGCACGACGCCGAGATTGTACTCGGCCGGCGCGAAACCTTGATCGGAAGCCTTACGATACCATTTCACCGCCTCAGCACTGTCTCTCGGCACGCCTTCGCCGGTTGAAGACATGACACCGAGGTTGTATTGGGAGGTTGCGAACCCCTGGTCTGCAGCTTTGCGATACCACTTCGCTGCTTCAACGCTGTCTCTTGGAACGCCGTTGCCGTCGGCAAGCATGACTCCGAGATTATGCTGGGCAACTGCGAGTCCTTGGTCGGCGGCCTTGCGATACCAACCCACCGCTTTGAGGCTGTCCTTCGACACA
>Ga0302199_1001717_pt1 | contig 10925 bp, 10 predicted proteins | sample II_Bog_N2_3_FD_194588 | JGI IMG/M metagenome (GOLD analysis project Ga0302199, IMG submission 194588) | Peat permafrost microbial communities from Stordalen Mire near Abisko, Sweden - II_Bog_N2_3 | ecosystem: Environmental > Terrestrial > Soil > Wetlands > Peat | place: Sweden: Abisko, Stordalen... | reverse complement strand
GAATCTTCCCCGTTGTAGCATTCAGCAGCCCACCCACGCCCCACACCATGTGCGCCATCGGGCTGTACACCACAATCGTCCACAGCACCGTAAACATCAGCATCGCAGAGAACTTCATCCGCTCCGCGAACGCCCCCGTAATCAATGCTGGCGTAATAATCGCAAACATCAACTGGTACACCATGAACGTCTGCAGCGGAATCGTAGGCGCATACACACTCGGTGACATCCCCACCCCGCGCAAAAATGCATTGTGCAGCCCGCCGATAAACGCGTTCCCACTACTGAACGCCAGCGAGTAGGTCACCAGCGCCCACAGCACCGTCACCACGGCCATCATGGCAAAGCTCTGCATCATCGTGCCCAGTACGTTCTTCTTCTGCACCAGCCCGCCATAGAACAGCGCCAGCCCCGGCCCCGTCATCAGCAGTACTAGCGCCGCGCACATCAACATCCACGAGTTGTCGCCCGCGGTCTGCGCCGCGGCAATCGCCACCGCCTGGTCGTTCAGTTTCTTCTCCAGCGCTGCGATACGGTCCGCCTCTGCTCCTGCCGCCGACGGATCGGGCGCCGCCACCCATGCGGCCGCAAACGGTACCTGCGCCTTCGCCTTCGTCAGTCCCACCAGCGGACAACCCGCCAACACCCCAAGGCACAACCCCAGCAACACTTTCCCAAACTTCGAACGCATCAGCCGATCACCTGTATCTGATATTGGGTCAACCGGTCGCCGCGCCTTGTTTCTTTGGCCGGGAAGACTCCCGCAAGCATCCGATCAACCCTATCTTCTCGCCGAAGTTCGAACCCGCTCCATGACACGCAGCGCAAAGAACCCAGCGATAGCGGATTTTCCGCCCCGCCCACTTTACACAATCCGACCGCTAGCAAACCGTAAAACTTCGCTGGTCCGTATCGACATAGAGCCGAAGTTCTAAGTCCTGGATCATATAGAAGCCGCTCATCCTGAGCGGAGGCTCTCGTGGTTTCACCGCGAGAGCCGGAGTCGAAGGACCTGCCATCCCGCTTGCCGAGACGAGACGCATGCCCACTTTCTGGCAGTAATTTGCCGCCCCCACATCCCCCTACGGCGTCTCCGCCGCATACCCGCGCTCCCGCATCCACTTGATCAGCATGTCGGTCCACGGCTTCAACTGCGGATTCGTCGGAGCCAGCCCCGCCCCATGCCCCCCATGCTGGAAGATGTGCATCTCCGCCGGCACCCCTGCCTTCACCAGCGCCGTATAGAACATCACACTGTTCAGCACCGGCACCGTGTGATCGTCCGTCGTCGTAAACAGGAACGTCGGCGGCGTCTGCGCCGTCACATGCAGCTCCGCCGACATCGCATCCATCTCCGCCTGCGTTGGACTATCGCCCAGCAGACTCGTCCGCGACAATTTATGCGTATACGAGTCCTGCATCGTGATCACCGGGTACGACAAAATCGCGAAATCCGGCCGGCTGCTCTGCTGCTCAATCGCATCCGTCGCTGTCGCGTTCCCTGCATCGAACTGCGTCTCTGCCGTCGCGGCCAGATGTCCGCCCGCCGAAAATCCCCACATACCGATGTGGTCCGGCGCAATCCCATACTGCGCCGCATTCGCCCGTACTGTCCGGATCGCCCGCTGTGCATCGCCCAGTTCAATCGGTGTGTGATACTTCGGCCCCAGCCGGTACTTCAGCACAAAGGCCGCCACCCCGTGCGCGTTCAGCCACGCCGCCACATCCGAGCCTTCCCTCACCATCGACAGGTGCATATAACTGCCCCCTGGCGCAATCACCACCGCCGTCTTCGTCGGATTCGACGCCGGAATATAAGCCGTAATCGTCGGCTTATCCTCATCCGCATCTCCCACCGCCCCCGGCGCCCCATTCGCCCACAGCAGCTTCGGCGCCGGCCCACTCGCCGCCGTAGCCACAGCCTGCACCGGCGCGACAGGCTGCATCGCCGGAGCCTGCCCCATCGCAACCGCCCCACCCACCGCAATCCAACACGCCACTACCAACCCGATCCGCCGCATCATCCCTCCACAAACATCCGCGCACCATCCTACCCGCATCGAGCACAACAAGTCTTGCGCCGGCACGCCACGTCCGCCAGCCCCACCAGCCTCTGTGTTCTCTCTCTTACTCCGTGATCTCTGTGGTTCGCGTTTGCTCTTAGGGCGCCCAACACTTCACAAACGAAGCACCCACCTCCGCCTTGAAGACAATGGACGGACAATCCGAGGGAATAACCACCGCCTTACCCGGTAGGAGTTCCACCTGGCCCTCTGCCCCGCCAAAAACCGTACCCCCACCGGTCAGGCCCACCAGGCACCCCGGCCCTTGCGTCGGCACCACCACCTCTCCCCCGGCTGCCACGTCGTACCGGTCCACCACAAAATACTTCTGCTCAATCAGCCGCGTAAATCTATCCATCGCGACCGGCCGCACCTTCCCCGCCGCCGTCTTCAGCTTCATCACCTTCAGCGCCTGCTCCACGTGCAACTCCCGCGGACGCCCATAGTCATACATCCGGAAGGTCACGTCGCACGTCTGCTGCGTCTCCAGCAGCACCACGCCCGGCCCAATCGCATGCACCGTGCCCGCATCCACAAACACCATGTCGCCCGCGGCCACGGGCACAAACTCCATCAGTTCTTCCAGCGTCCCGTCTGCAATTGCCGCCCGCACCGCATCCACCGTCGCGGCCGGCTTCAGTCCCAGCATGATCGTCGCGCCCGGCTCCGCCTCCAGCACATACCAGCACTCCGTCTTGCCCCGCGGCTGCCCCATCGCCTGCGCCTGCGTGTCGTCCGGATGCACCTGCACGCTCAGCTTGTCGCTCGGAAACAGCAGCTTTACCAGCAGCGGGAACTCCTCGCCGCCACCGTCGCCCAGCACCGCCTCCGTCTGCTCGTCCACCACTGCCGCCAGCGTCTGCCCGGTCAGCGCGCCCGTTTCCACCACGCTCGCCGGGCCCGTCAGCCACGCTTCACCCACCGGCTCACTTGTCCGCGCGAACGCCTCCGGCCCATACCAGGGTTGCAAGTCCCACCTGCCCCACGGCCGCGGACTAAACCACGGCGCCAGCCGAAACGGCCCCAAGCCTTCATTATTCATCGATCCCCTCCCCCGAAAGAGTCATGCAAACACCCTAACAAATTGTCGTCAGCCGCCATTACAAAAGTCTTACACCAGCCGCTCCCGCTCCCTGCTAGCGTTGAACTCACGGGCATCCCAAGCAAGTACCCGACACATACGCATTGAGGCCAACCAGACTCTTATGACCCCTACGCTCCTGTCCCCTGAACCCACCGAAGTCCAAACGCCAACCCTCCCCCGCGTCAGCACAGCGGCCAGCACACCGGAGGCCGTTGAGGCCGCCCGCCTGCTCGCCGCCGAGGTCGCCCGCAAGGTCAAGCAGGACCTTCGCATGGGCCGCGAGCACCAGCAGGGCCGAGTCAACTGGATCACCGCCATCGTCATGGGCCTCTTCCACGTCGGCGCCATCGCCGCACTCTTCTTCTTCTCCTGGAAGAACCTGGCCGTCTTCGCTGTCATGTACTTCTTTGCCATCAACGTTGGCATCGGCATGTCCTACCATCGCCTGCTCACGCACCGCGGCTACCGCGTGCCCAAGTGGCTGGAGTACTTCATCACCGCCTGCGGCACCATGGCGCTGGAGGGCGGACCCATCTTCTGGGTCGCTACCCACCGCGTCCACCATCAGAACTCCGACCACGACGGCGACCCGCACACCCCGCACGACGGCACCTGGTGGGCCCACGCCGGCTGGATCATCTCCGGCCGCGCGCTCCACTCGGAGACCGCACTGCTTGGCCGCTACGCTCCCGACCTCACCCGCGACAAGGGTCATGTCTGGCTGAGCAAATACCACTGGGTCCCGCTCACCGTCACCGGCATCCTGCAGATCATCCTCGGCGCCGCGCTCGCGCCCGCGGGCCACATGGTCGTCGGTGCGCTCGGCATGCTCCTCTGGGGCACCTTCCTTCGCGTCACCCTCGGCCTGCACGCCACCTGGCTGGTCAACTCCGCCACCCACCTCTTCGGCTCGCGCCGCTTCGAGACCAAGGACGACTCCCGCAACTCCTGGTGGGTCGCGCTGCTCACTGGCGGCGAGGGCTGGCACAACAACCACCACGCCCATCCCGTCAGCGCCCGCCACGGCCTTACCTGGTACGAGTTCGACGTCAACTACTACGGCATCTGGCTCATGGAAAAACTCGGGCTCGCCAAGAAAGTCCAGATCGCCAAATTCGACCCCAAAAACCCCAAACCCGCAGGCGTCCTGTAACCAGGCGCTCGTCTAACTAGACCCCTCGTCGCAATTACGTTTGTCATTCTGAACGCAGTGAAGAATCCCCGCATTTCGCTCACAGCGCGACAACATCAAAAGGCCGTCCCACCCGGGACGGCCTTCACCTTTATATATCCGCTTTGATCCGTTCCATCGGTGTCAATCCGTGTTAAGCCTTTGCCAACGCCACCCTACCCCATCGCCTTCTCCACCACATCCCCCGCCTTCATCAGGTCCACCTCCTTCACCTCCAGCGTGAAGGCGTCCTCGCCCTCCACGCTCCCCTCCGCGTTCGCGCTCACCCTGTGCCACACCCCCGCATCCTGCAGAATCCGCGCCACAGCCTCCGCATCCTCGCGCCGCCCAAAGTCCCCCAGCGTCGCCAGTGTCCCATCGTCAACTTCTGCGTCCGCCTCCTCCACCTCCTGCAGCGGAAACAGCCCCATCTCTTTGCGCAGCACCGCCATCGCCCGTTCCCGGTCCGCCTTGGCTACGATCAGGTCCAGCGCCACCGGCGGCGAATCGTACATCCCCGTCCCGCTCCGCGGCTTGGCCACATCCACCAGCCGGAACTCCACCTCGTGCTGCTCCAGAGACTGGCACGCGCGCCCGACCTCGATCGCATCGTGGAACCGCCCCAGCAGCGTCTCCCCCGCCGCCACGCTGCTGTCCTCCGGCACTGCCATATCCAGCGTCGGGGCCGAACCCAGAATGCCCACCGGGATCGCCGACTCCGACCACGCTCCCCGCTCCTCGTCCTGCGGACTCCGCCCGCTGCTCACCGGCGCCGCCTGTGCGAGATCGGCGGCGGCTTTCAGGTTGCGCCGCGTCATCTCCCCGCGGAGCACTTCGAGCGCCATGTCCGTCAGGTCGTCCGGCTTCGCCACCAGCTCCAGCAACTCCCCGTCCGACATCGCCCCATACTGCGATTGCAGCCGCCCCAACATCTCCGAATCCAGTTCATACGCCATGCCGCCGAGAATACCACCCCGCCTGCATTCATCGATGTAACTTTCGATGCGCCGTCTTCGCTGAGAACTGACACCTGTCTCTCACGGCGTCCCCGCCTGGTGATAATGTGCCTGCTCCGCAAACCGCCGCTCCGCCCCGCGTGGATCGTCCTCCACGCGCGGCTTTGTCTCCCACATCATCGTCGCCCGCGTCTTGAGGTCATACGGCGGCCAGTACGGCAGCTTGCCACCCTGCGTCGCCTCCTTGGTTTTATCGTCCCCGTTCGGATTCCCCGTCCGCCCATATGCAATCAGTATCTGGCTCATCAGCGCAGCCAGCGCATTCGCGTCCGCAACATGCTGCGGGTCGGTCCCAATCTGTCCCCTCGCCATCGCCACGTTGTCGAACATGAACGGTATATCGATCGTGTGCATCGCCCGCCCATTCGCTCCGGCAAAGTTCATCTGATACACCCACGTCCGCGGCTGGCTCACCGGGTCCGCGGCGCGACGCTCGGCCTCCATCCGCTGCCCCGGCCACGCGCGGAACGCCGTCGCCGCCGCACCCACCACCTGCATCGGCGAGTAATCCGGATGGATGCGCCGAAACTCCGCCACTGCATCCTCCGCCTTCACCGGCCCCAGGTACTCATGCACCGCCGCATCCAGCGTGGCCGTCGCGTTCTCCCACACGATCTCTCCGCGCGCCACCACGGCTGTCTCGTCGTGGACATTCCCCAGCACCATCGGTACCATCGCGCTCTGCTTTGGCGCGTCCGGGTCAAACGGATTCCGCGAGAGCACCGCGTTGTCCACCGCAGGCAGCCAGTCGCCGCTTACCACCCGCGCATCCTCCTGGATCTGCTCCATGGTCAGCGAATCCAACTTCGCCACCAGCTCCTTGCCCTTCAGCCCACTCGCGCCCATCGCCGCCAGCACCGTCTGCGCCCGCCCGCTGGCGATTTCCACTGACGCGCCCTTGATCTGCTGCCCGCTCATCGTCATCACGCGATGGAACAGCCCCTTCGCCACCGGAGTCGCCATTAGCGCCGCGCACTTCGCCCCCCCGCCCGACTGGCCGAAGATCAGCACCCGCTCCGGATCTCCGCCAAACTCCGCAATATTCTCCTTCACCCACTTCAGCGCCAGCACCAGGTCCAACTGCCCCGCATTGCCAGACTGCTCGTACTCCGGCGCAAGATCGCCCAGGTACATATACCCAAACGCATTCAGCCTGTGGTTCACCGTCACCACCACCACGTCGCCGCGCCGGCACAGCCGCTTGCCGTCGTACAGATCGTTGTTCACCGTCCCGTTGTTGTACGCGCCGCCGTGGAAGTAGCACAGCACTGGCCGCTTCTTGCCATCCCGCAGCCCCGGCGTAAACACATTCAGCCGCAGGCAGTCCTCGCTCTGCACGCCCACGTCGCGCGGCCCTCCCGGCACGCCGGACAATGACGTCGTCGCACTCCCCGCAGCCGGGTTGGCCGCCGCCGCACTGCGTCCCAGCGCCCGCGATGCAATCTGCGGCGCCATCGTGGTAAACGCCACGCACTCCTTCACCCCCGCCCACTTCGCCGGGGCCACGGGAGCCCGGAACCGCGTCTTCGATGTATCCGCCCCATACGGCACGCTGCGGAACACGTTGATCCCATCCTCCACCACCCCACTGATCTTCCCTGCGGTCGTCGCCGCCAACGGAGACGCATCCCCGCTCGCCCACGCCTTCCCCCGCAGCGCTACAGCCGCCGCAGCCATCCCCGAATTACGCAGCAGCGCACGACGATTCATCCCAGACCTCTCCCCCCGCGCCTATACCCGCGTTCGTCCGCATCCATCCGTGTTCATCCGTGGTGGACTTTCTCTACACCTTCGGAGAAAAATCCGTCAGTTTCAAGAACGTCACGTCGTGCAGCTTCACGAACGTGCCGTCCTTCTCCGTCTCCGCCTTCAGCGCAATCCACTCCGGGTCCGCCGAGAATTTCGCCCAGCTCTCCGTCGCCGCCGCCCGGCTCGTATGCCGCATCAGGTAGGTAATCGTCCGCCCCGCCAGCGGTTCGTCCGTCGGTACCCAGTACGCCACGCCGTGCATCCCGCAGCGCGCAAAGATTGCCGTCTCCCTGGACCGAAACCGCTCCAGGATTGCCGCCTGCTTGCCCTCGTTCAGGTGGTAGATGCGCAGCTCATACACCGTCTCGTCGGTCACCGCATCCTGCGCCTGCGCCGCCTGTCCAGCCATCATCGGAATCGGAATCATCGCCGCCACCCCCATCGCCTTCATCGCATCCCGTCGCTCCATCGTCATTCCCTCCCTATACCGCATCCAGACACTATACTTTCTCCACAGTATGAACATCACCCGACGCCGCGGCGCCATCGCTCTCACCATCACCCTCGGGGCGATCCTCGTCGGCGTGTCCATCTACCTCAACATCAGCTACATCGTCCTGCACAAGGGCCGCGTCCTCTCGCTGGTCTTCGGCATCCTCCTCTTCGGCCTGCTGGTCGCCGGAGTCGTCCTCAACACCATCTTCCTGGTCCGCGAGCTCCGCCGCAACGAGCGCCAGGACTCCTTCCTCAACGCCGTCACCCACGAACTCAAAACCCCCATCGCCTCCATCCGCCTCTACCTCGAAACCCTCCAGCGTCGCGACGTTCCCGAAGCCCAGCGGCGGGAGTTCTACAGCGCCATGCACGCCGACTCCGACCGCCTGCTCGCTACCGTTGAGCAGGTGCTGAAAGCCGGCGAGCTTGGTACCCGCCGCCGCCACGACCGCGTCCTGCTCGAGCTGGCGCCGCTGGTCGAGGACTGCATCTCCATCACCCTCCAGCGCCACCACCTCCCCGACGACGCCATCCGCCTCGACCCCGTCCCCGGGTCCGTCCGCCTCTACGTCCGCGGCATTGCGGAAGACCTCAGCACCGCGGTCATGAACGTCCTCGAAAACGCCATCAAATACTCCCCCAACGGAGTCCATGTCTTGTGCTCCATCGCCATCGTCCGCCACACCCTGCTCGTGCTCACCGTCACGGACACGGGCGTCGGCCTTCCCCCCAACCAGAACAAGCGCATCTTTAAACGCTTCTACCGCGTCCCCGGCCGCAACGCCGTCCGCATCAAGGGCACCGGCCTCGGCCTCTTCCTCGTCCACACCATCGCGCGCCAGCACGGCGGGGACGTCACCGCCGCCAGCCCCGGCCCCAACCTCGGCACCACCATCACCCTCACCCTGCCGCTCGCCAACCCCAACGCTGACTCCCTGGGATAACCTGAGCACTTCTTTTGCTTGTCAAAGCAGAGGTGAATGCAAGGACAAATGCGGGGATTCTTCGCTGCGCTCAGAATGACAAGCAAAAGAATTGCTCGGAATGGTTCTTGCATTTGCACCTGCACTTGCCATATCTTACTTTTCCCCCGCGCCTCTACGATCCGCCTTAAGATGGAACCAGCATGCTCCTCTTCTGGAACTATTTCGTCCTCTCCTTCAGCGCGCTTCTGCCGCTCATCAACCCGCTGGGCTCCGCCCTTATCTTCCTCACGCTGGTCGGCCAGGCGCCCATCCCGCTCTACCACTCCCTCGCCCGCCGCATCGCCGTCAACACCGTCCTCTTCCTCATCGCCATCGACCTGCTCGGCTCCGCCCTGCTCCGCTTCTTTGGCATCTCCCTCCCTATCGTCCAGGTCGCCGGCGGCCTGGTCATCTCCGCCATCGCCTGGTCCATGCTCAACCAGGAGACCGACGCCCACAGCCCGGAAAAGATGCAGGCCACCACGCAGATCCAGCCCGGCGACCTCGCCTCCGATCTCCGCCAGAAGGTCTTCTACCCGTTCACCTTCCCCATCACGGCCGGCCCTGGAACCGTTGTCGTCATGCTCACGCTCGCCGCCCATACCCCGCAGCGCCCCATCCACGACAACCTCATCGCCCACGCCGGCCTGCTCGCCGCCATCCTCGTCCTTTGCCTCTCCGTCTACTTCTGCTACGCGCACGCCCACCGCATTGCGAACACCATCTCCCCCTCCACGGTCCACGGAATCCTCCGCATCATCGCCTTCATCCTCCTCTGCATCGGCGTCCAGATCGCCTGGAACGGCCTCCAACCCCTCCTCCAAAGCATCCTCCACCCCGGCTAGGTCTTTCGCTCTTTCGCTCCTCCGTGTGCTCTCTTTTCCTCCGTGTCCTCTATGATTCGCTTTTCTGTCCTCTGCGATTCGTCCACTGTGTCACCGTGATTCGCTTTCGTCTATCCTGCCCATAGCACCGGCCAATCGACTCAACTGTAGGGAGAGACGATGGCACTCAGCGCCAACGGCGCGCCACATACCAGCCTGGGCCGAAGGCCTAGGTACTCGACCCCTCAATGGCAGAGGGTTGAAGGCCCGATACATCGATGATTCCGCTCCTTCTACTACTCGCTGCAATCACACCACCCCAGCAGGCGACCAAGATCGTCATCAAGAAATCCGATCACACCCTCACCGTCTACCATGAGCAGACAAAGCTACAGACCTACAAAGTCTCGCTCGGCAGAAGCACCGGCCAAAAACAGCAAGCTGGAGATCGCAAGACACCCGAAGGCCTTTACGTCGTCGATGCGAAGAACGCGGCCAGCGGATTCCACCGCGCCTTTCACCTCTCCTACCCAAACGCTGAGGATCGCCAACGCGCCCAGAGGCTCGGGAAGAGCCCAGGTGGCGACATCGAAATTCATGGTCAGAAAAACTCCCTCGCCTGGCTCGGCCCGCTGGCCCGCCACGTCGATTGGACAGCAGGATGCATCGCCCTCAACAACGACGAGATCGACGCCATCTGGTCTATCGTTCCCGTAGGTACCACCGTTGAGATTGACCCATAGCTATGACCGGCCCAACTCCATCCGCCCTCATCGCCGTCATTGAAGACGAAGACCACCTCGCCCAGGGTCTGCTCTTCAATCTGCGCGCCGAAGGCTATCGCACCCACCACGAGTCCGACGGCGACGCTGCCCTCGCCTATCTCCTCGCCGCCCCTGCATCCGGCCCCGACCACATCGCCGTCATCGTCCTCGATTGCATGCTCCCCGGCACCGACGGCTTCGCAATCGCACGCGCTCTCCGCGAGGCCCAGCGCTACACGCCAATCCTCATGCTCACCGCACGCTCCCGTCCCGAAGACATCCTCGAAGGCCTTGAAGCCGGCGCCGACGACTACCTCCCCAAGCCCTTCGACCTCAACATCCTCCTCGTCCGCATCAAGAGTCTCCTCCGCCGCACCGCCTGGCAAGCCGCCCAATCCGCCACCCCACCCCCAGCCCCCGCGCCCGCCGACTCCTACTTCTTCAACAACCGAACCATCCACTTCGACACCCTCGAACTGATCGCCCCCAACCGCTTCACCAACCTCACCGTCATGGAGGCCGACCTGCTCCGCTTCCTCACCGAGCGCGAAGGCCAGGTCATCCCGCGCGCCGCCATCCTTGAACAGGTCTGGCACGTCCACGCAGACACGGACACCCGCGCCATCGACAACTTCATCGTCCGCCTCCGCCGCTACATCGAAGACGATCCCGCCGACCCACAGCACCTCATCACAGTCCGCGGTATCGGCTACCGCTTCCTCGCCAACCCCTGAGTTGTTTGATTAGTATGAAAGCCGTCATCCTGAGCGAATCGTGGAGCGGGCAGTCGAAGG
>Ga0302199_1001700_pt1 | contig 10976 bp, 8 predicted proteins | sample II_Bog_N2_3_FD_194588 | JGI IMG/M metagenome (GOLD analysis project Ga0302199, IMG submission 194588) | Peat permafrost microbial communities from Stordalen Mire near Abisko, Sweden - II_Bog_N2_3 | ecosystem: Environmental > Terrestrial > Soil > Wetlands > Peat | place: Sweden: Abisko, Stordalen... | reverse complement strand
CCACCTGCTCCTCCTCTGGAACTATTTCGTTCTCTCCTTTAGCGCGCTGCTTCCGCTGATCAATCCGCTCGGCTCTGCGCTCATCTTCCTCACCCTGGTCGGGCCGGCGCCCATCCCCGTCTATCACTCACTCGCGCGCCGCATCGCCATCAACACCGCCCTCTTCCTCGTCGCCATCGACCTGGTCGGCTCCACCCTCCTCCGCTTTTTCGGAATCTCCCTTCCCATCGTCCAGGTCGCCGGAGGCTTGGTCATCGCCACCATCGCCTGGCAGCTCCTCAATCAGCAAAGCAACGAGCCCAGCCCGGAAAAAATGCAGGCCGCCGCCCAGATGCAGCCCGAGGACCTCGGAGGTGATCTGAAGCAGAAAATCTTCTACCCCTTCACCTTTCCAATCACTGTCGGCCCGGGCTGCATCGTCGTCATGCTCACACTGGCGGCCCATACCCCGCAGCGCCCTATCTCCGATAACCTCCTCGCCCACGCCGGCCTGCTGCTGGCCATCCTCGTGCTCTGCCTGTCCGTCTATCTGTGCTACGCCTACGCCCCCCGCATCGCCGTCAGCATATCCCCCTCCACCGCCCACGGAATCCTCCGCGTCATCGCCTTCATCCTCCTCTGCATCGGCGTCCAAATCGCCTGGAACGGCCTGGTCCCCCTCCTCGCCAGCGTCGTCCATCCCAAATAGGACTTCGCATCCTCCTACCGCTGGCGGCACGGAATCTAGCTTGCGACCATCGGGAGCACCGCCGCGAAGCCCAATACGCTTCACGAAGTGACCGCTCCACGCGCAGTGCGCACTTCCCGCAGAACCATCCCCTTCCGCAATTTCCCTCTAAGATTGAACTTGATCATGACCGATTCTCCCCTCATCGCCCTCATCGAAGACGAAGAACACCTAGCCCAGGGCCTCATCTTCAACCTCCAGGCTGAAGGCTTCCGCACTCATCACGAGGCCGACGGCGACGCCGCCCTTGCCTATCTCCTCGCTGCGCCGCAATCCGGCCCGGAAAAAGTCTCCGTCATCGTCCTCGACTGCATGCTCCCAGGAGCCGACGGCTTCGCCATCACCCGCGCCCTCCGCGACGCCCAGCGCTACACCCCCATCCTCATGCTCACCGCCCGCACCCGCCCCGAGGACATCCTCGAAGGCCTCGAAGCCGGTGCCGACGACTACCTCCCCAAGCCCTTCGACCTCAACATCCTCATCGTCCGCATCAAGTCCCTGCTCCGCCGCACAGCCTGGCAAGCCGTTCAGACAGCAGCCAGCACCCCCACCGAACCGCCGCCTCCGGCCGACACCTACTTTTTCAACAACCGCACCATCGACTTTGCGGCTCTCGAACTCGTCGCCCCCAACCGCATTACCCAGCTCACCGTAATGGAAGCCGACCTGCTCCGCTACCTGACCGATCGCGAAGGCCAAATCGTCTCCCGCACCGACATCCTCGAACAGGTCTGGCGCGTCCACGCCGACACCGACACCCGCGCCATCGACAACTTCATCGTCCGCCTCCGCCGCTACATCGAAGACGATCCCGCCAACCCCCAGCACCTCACCACCGTCCGCGGTGTCGGCTACCGCTTCCTCGCCAACCCGTAAATAGTCAACTGGAGGTTCAATATGAAGAGCGTCTTGGCATTATTCGTAATTGCGATTCCCATGTTCGCAGCCGCGCCCAAATGCAAGGAGAATCCCAAGGTTGTCGCCGTCTGCTACTCCGTTCATGGGCGACTATCGCTGGGGGCAGACACAATACGCCTGCGGCTTTGGCCCGTGGGAGCGACGCGTATGTTGGGGGTGACCGCGGGGCCTACTCCGGATGATGCGGACGCTCCAATTACCCCAAGAAACCTTACATTCAACCCCGGAGACTACCCTATTTATGGAGACTTCGAGGTATGTCCGTTTACCCCGGAGCGGAACGGCGAGATGCAGATGGTGTGTATCGAATCGGCCTCCCATCTTGTCACGAAGCGCTAGTCTCCCAGAGTTCCTTGGAGTAGCAGCAGGCTTCAGCCTGCGGGAACACGGCCCGGAAACAAACAGGGTTTCAGCCCCGGGCACTTTCTCCGCATCACCCAAGAATTCCCGCGTCCCCCAAAGATCCCTATGGCTTCACCCGGCGTCCATGCGGTAGACTGTGCCCCAAGAGGCCGTGCGCCTCGCCCGTCTCTGCAGGGAGGCACGCTATGTCTCGATGCACCCTCCGCAATATCTTCACCGTCCTCATCTACGCGGGCGTTGCCATCTTCCTGTACCCCTATCTCACCGGCCACTTCTCCAGCGCTATCCTTTACCTGGTGGCCGGCATCGGCCTTGCCGTCCTCTGTGGCATCCTGCGCTGCGTCTGCATCGAAGGCGATTGCCCTGACCGCATCCCTCCCAAGCCAGGCTCCGAGCAGCCCCACCCTCACTAACCTTTTGCAACTCAGAGTCCGCGCCACTGCGTTCTTCGTGCGTCGCAACCTCTGCAGTCCTGCCGCATCCCCGTCGACCGTTAATCAATCGCGCACAAGGGTAATCTGGCCGCGTGCCCGCAAGTAACTCGCTCCGGCGAGCATTCGTAACTCATTGATTTTATTGCTAGGACTTTTCAGGGAGGTGTGCAACCATTTGCCTGTAAGTTGCAAGTTGCTTCCTTGCCGGTTCAATGCCGGGTTTTGCATAGTCACTGCCTTTTGCTTCAAAAATCACAGGCCCCGATTAGTACCAGGCCCCAGGAGTACCTCCCCATGCGATTCAAATCCTCCCTAATTGCCTTGTCTCTCTCGCTCGTCTGCCTCATTCCCCGTGCCGCCTTAGCCGACACCCTAACCCTGACCGACGTAGGCCCCGGCAACAACACCGACGGCGTCTACACCTACCCCTACAATTTCACCATCAACGGCACTGAGACCGAAGTCTCCATGTCATGCCTGAGCTTCGACCGCGACGTCACGATTGGGGAGACTTGGACCGCCACTTCCATGAGCGTCCTGAGCATCGGCTCGGGCGGCACCGACGGTGAGTCCCAGACCGCTTTCCTTGAGGACGCCTACCTCTATAACCAGTACGACGCCGCTACTGGCAATGCCCTCCTTACCACCGAGATCCAGTTCGCCATCTGGGACATCATGGATCCCTCCGGCGTCGCCAGCCAGAGCGGCCTGGACACAAACGCGAAGAATCTGGTTCTTGCGGCACAGGCCAATTACGGCAGCAACCTTGCGAGCTATGCGAACGACACTGTGTTTATCCCCACCAGCTGGCCCTCAAACGCCGGCCAGCCCCAAATATTCATGGTGGATAACCCTGTGATCGTGCCCCAGGTTCCGGCCCCCCCCGCGACCCCTGAGCCATCCAGCCTGATCCTGCTCGGAACTGGCCTCGTCGGAATGGCAGGCGCCATGCGTCGCAAGCTGCACACGGCATAATCGAAACACGCAGCCCGCCGGCAAGGGCGTTCCCTCCTCGGGCGCCGTCGCAGCGGCTGATTGCAAAAGGGTTTGCACAGAAAGAGCGGGCAGCCGACCACTGCCCGCTCTTTCCTGTTTTCGCCTAATCTCTCTCCTGCTATAGTCGATTATGGGTCGCAGAATCCTAGCCATCACGCTGCTGATAGCCTTTGCGTCCCCGCTCGTAGCGCCCCTCCTCGCCGCAACCGCCAGTCCTGAAGCCTCATTGCCCGCATGCTGCCGCTCCAACGGCTCCCATCACTGCGCCATGATGCACCTGCGCGGCTTGTCTGGCGGGCCGGCATTCCACGCCCCGCCCTGCCCCTTCTATCCCTCCGCGACCACCGCGCCGCGCCTCCTCACCGCCTCGCTCGTTGCGTCGCCGACCGCCTCCGCGCGGGTCCGCTACGACCAAGCGCCGCCGGCATCCGGCCCCCACCGCGCTGCGCCCGTCTTTACCGCCTCCGCAAACCTCAAGCGCGGGCCGCCCACCCGTCTCGCCTAGAACCTCGCTCCTCTCACTTACCCGTCCCACACCGGCGACGTCGCCTCGCACCGACGCGCCCCTGTCCGTCACTCGCCCGTGACCGCGGAGCCATCTATGCCTACGACTACCTGGAAGTACCTTCGAGCCCTTGGATTCTGCCTGCTCCCTTGCCTGCTCCCAGCCTCCATCGCACGCGCCAGCGTCTTCTCGCAGCTTCAGGGCGTCGTCCACGACCCCCAACATCGCCCGCTTCCCGGCGCTCACATCAGCCTCGCCGCCGCAAACTCCGCCTTCACCCAGTCCACTGACTCGAACGGCGTCGGAGCCTTCTCCCTCCCCAATATCCCGCTCGGCGACTACACCGTTACCATCACCCACTCCGGCTTTGAGACCCTCCATCAGCCCCTGACCCTCCACTCCGACACCTCGCCCGTCCTCCACTTCATGCTCCAGCTCGGCGCAGTCTCGCAAAACGTCACCGTCACCACCAACGCCGACCTGGCCAACGTTAACACCGTAACGCCCACCACGCTCGTCTCCCGCATCGACATCGCCCAGACTCCTGGCGCCGACCGCACCAACTCGATGGCGATGATCACCGACTACGTTCCCGGCGCCTACATGACCCACGACATGCTGCACATGCGCGGCGGCCATCAGGTCTCATGGCTCATCGACGGCGTCGAGATCCCCAACACCAACATCGCCAGCAACCTCGCCGCCCAGATCGACCCCAAGGACATCGACTACATCGAAGTCCAGCGCGGCAGCTACACCGCCGACGTCGGCGACCGCACCTATGGCGTCTTCAACGTCGTCCCCCGCACCGGCTTTGAACGCGACCACCAAGCCGAGCTCGTCCTCTCCGCCGGCAACTTCCTTCAAACCAACGATCAGATCAACTTCGGCGACCACACCGAGAAATTCGCCTGGTACGCCAGCCTCAACGGCAACCGCAGCGACTTCGGCCTCGCCCCGCCCATTGGCAAAGTCCTGCATGATGCCACCAATGGATACGGCGGCTTCGCCTCCCTCATCTACAACCGCACTCCCAAGGACCAGTTCCGCCTGGTCACCCAGCTCCGCCACGACTTCTTCCAGATTCCCTACGATCCCAATCCCAACAGCGTCGAAAACCAGCAGTACGATTCCAGCGGCCTGCGTGACACCCAGGACGAAACCGACAGCGTCGCCGCCTTCACGTACCTGCACACCTTCAACCCCTCCCTCGTCCTCCAGGTCTCGCCCTTCTATCACTACAACCAGGCCGACTACAGTTCGCCATCCACCGACGCTCCCGTCGCCACCACCGCCGATCGCACCTCAAATTACGGCGGCGGACACCTCTCGCTCAGCGGCCAGGTCGCCCACAACACCATTCAGGGTGGCGTCTACTTCTTCGATCAGTACGACAACTACCTCTTCGGCGCCATCTTCCATGACGGCAGCGGAACATCCCCAATCCGCGAGCCCGACGCCACCAGCGGCAGCGTGGTCGAGGAGTACATCTCCGACACCTTCAAAGCCACCTCCTGGCTCACATTCACCGCCGGCTTCCGCCAATCCCGTTTCGACGGTGCCCTATTCTCTGAGGACGTCCCCGCTCCCCGCGTCGGCGTTGCCCTGCGCATACCCAAGCTCAACTGGGTCTTCCGCGGATTCTACGGCCGCTTCTATCAGCCGCCACCACTCCTCACCGCCTCTGGTCCGGTCCTCACCTTCGCCAACAGCAACAACACCGCGCTCGCCCCGCTCCACGGCGAGCGCGACGAAGAACACCAGTTCGGCGTCCAGATTCCCGCCCACGGCTGGCTGCTCGACGTCGACACCTTCAAGAACCGTGTAAACAACTTCCTCGACCATTCCAACATCGGCGACTCCAGCATCTACTTCCCCGTCACCGTCGACGGCGCCCTCGTCCGAGCCTGGGAGCTCTCCCTTCGTAGCCCGCGCCTTGGTCACTTCGGTCAGGCGCACGTCGCCTACTCCAACCAGATCGCCGAGCAGCGCGGCAACATCACCGGCGGCCTAATCTGTACCCCCATCGGCGATCCCTCCTGCGACTCCGGCTTCGCTTACACCCCCGTCGATCACGACCAGCGCAACACCCTCAACGTCGGCTTCAACGCTACCCTACCCTGGCGAGCCACCGCCTCCACCAACGTCTACTACGGCTCCGGCTTCACCAACGGCGGCTACAATCCCACCGGGCCGCCCGCCGATCCGCGCTACCCCAACCAGTACCTGCCCGCGCACACCACCTTCGACCTCGCCCTCGGCAAAACCATCACCGAGAACATCTCCGCCTCGGTCACCGCAACCAACGTCGCCAACCGCCGCATCCTGCTTGACAACTCCCTCACCTTCGGCGGCTTCCATTACAACGACCCCCGCCAGCTCTACGCCGAACTCCGTTACCGCTTCAAGTTCTAGGCAAGGGCGTAGTTCCCAATGCTCGGGTGCCCCATCCATGGCAGCTTTATCGCCATGGGTGGGATGGAAACGCTACACTCAAACTCAGCACCATATGCGCATCTTCACCCGTTACATCCTCCGCGAAGTCACCTCTTACGCCCTCCTCGGCGGAGTCCTCTTCACCTTCGTTCTCTTCATGAACCACATCAACGAGATCCTCGATCTCCTGGTCCGCGGTGCCTCTTTCGCTGACGTCCTGCGCATCTTCGGCGACATGCTTCCCAACACCCTCACCGTCACCATTCCCACCGCCATTCTCGCCGGCATCCTGCTCGGCCTCAGCCGCCTCGCAGCCGACTCCGAAGTCACCGCCATGCGCGCCTGCGGCATCGGAGCCTTCAGCTTCGTCCGCATCGTCTCCATCCTCTCCTTCGCCGCCCTCGCCGTAGGCCTCGTCAACGCTCTCTACTTCGTTCCGAAGGGCGCCAGCGATCTGCTCCGGCAGGAGGACCAGCTCAAGTCCTCTCAAGCATCCTTAGAAATCCAGCCCCGCGTCTTCTACGAAGACTTCAAGAACTACGTCCTCTACGTCCAGGACGTCCCCTCCGGTGCCGGCTCTGCCACGTGGCGGCATGTCTTCCTCGCCAACCTCACCCAGCCCGCAAGTCCCGACATTACCACCGCCGAGTCGGCCACCATCTCCAGCTCCGGCACTGCCGACCAGCAGGGCCCCACCCTTCACCTGGCCAATGGCGGCCAGCACCAGATATCCCCCACCGACCCCAATCAATACGACATCTCCACCTTCATCTCCCTTCCTCTGCCTCTCCAACTTGCTACCCAGGATGCAACTCACATCTCGCGCTCCAACACCCGCCTTCAGGCGCTTCCGTTCCATGAGCTCTGGCAGCGTGCCCACGGCCTCGACCTCGCCGGCCACCCCATCTCTGCCGCCGACAATCGCGCCGCCCGCATCGAGCTGAACTACCGTTTCTCGTTTCCCTTCGCCTGCCTCGTCCTCATGCTCATCGGCGTGCCCCTCGGCCTATCCTCCAAGCGCGGCGGCAAGAGCACCGGCTTCGTCCTCACCCTGCTGCTGGTCTTCGCCTACTACATCCTCTCTATCAATGGAGTCGCCCTCGCCAAGTCCGGCAAGCTCTCCCCCTTCGTCGGAGTCTGGGCCACCAACTTCATCTTCGCCGCCTTCGGCCTCATCCTCCTCCAGCAGCTCGCCGGAGGAGGCGTCCTGCTCAACTTCTTCACCACCGTCGGCGCTACCCTCGGCAAAAAACTCGCGGCATTCGCCCCCAGCAGCATCACTGCGGTTCTATCCCGCCTCACCGGCTCCTCCGGCGATGCAGCCGCCCGCGCGGCCGCCGCAAATGCCTCCTCCAGCCCCAACAGTCCCGCCGGCCCTTACTCGCGCACCACCCTTCCCCGCCGCACCCTCGTCCAGCACATGCGCAGCCTCTTCAAAACCAGCTTCCCCCTGCTGCTGGACGAGTACGTCATGCGTTCCTACGCTGCCAACTTCATCATGTCGCTCGGGGCCTTTGTCCTGCTCTACGTCATCTTCACCTTCTTCGAACTGATGGGCGACATCATCCGCAACCAGACCCCCTTCGTCATCGTCGGTCAATACCTGTTCAACCTCGTCCCTTACATCGTCTCTGCCGTCACCCCGCTCTGCTCGCTGCTCGCAGTGCTCATCACCTTCGGGGCCCTCAACCGCAACTCAGAACTCACCGCCATGAAGGCCACCGGCATCAGCCTCTACCGCGTGCTCGCCCCTGTACTCGTCCTCGCAGCCATCCTCGCCTCCGCCCTCTTCGCCTTCGACGAGTACTACCTCCCAGGAGCCAACCGCCGTCAGCAGCAGCTCCGCGCCGAGATCAAGGACAAGCCCGCCCAGACCTTCATCCTCGCCGGACGCAAGTGGATCTCCGGCCAAACCGACCAAGCCGGAGCCCCCGAGCGCATCTTCTACTACCAGGCCTTCGACCAGGTCCGCGACGTCTTCGCCAACCTCACCGTATTCGAGTTCGATCCCAAAACCTTCACCCTGCAGCGCCGCATCTTCGCCGAAAGCGTCCGCTGGGACCCCACCGTCAACAACTGGGTCTTCGACAAAGGATGGCAGCGCACCTTCGCCGGCGAAACCATCGTCCCCAACGGCTATCAGCCCTTCACCGTCGCCACCTTCCCCGAAATCCGCGAGCAGCCAGCCTACTTCGTCAAGGAAGACAAACCCTCCGACGAGATGTCCTACGGCGAACTGAATAACTACATTGCCGACCTCCGCCAGTCCGGATTCGACACCATCAAGCTCAGCGTCCAGTTGGAAAACAAGCTCGCCGTCCCCGCCATTACCCTCGTCATGGCCATCCTCGCCGTCCCCTTCGCCGTCTCCATGGGCAAGCGCGGAGGCCTCGTCGGCATCGCCGCCGCTATCGGCGTCGCCATCGCCTATTGGATCGTTGCCGGCGTCTTCAGCTCCATGGGAAACATCAACACCCTCCCACCCATGCTCGCCGCCTGGTCCCCCGACCTGCTCTTCGGCATCGCCGGAACCTACCTCCTGCTCCGCACCCCCACCTGATCGCGCGGCCCCACCCTTCCATCCCTATTGTTTGTCATTCTGAGCGGAGCGAAGAATCCCCGCATCTTGCCGGTGGCGCACCTAACCGCGCGGCCCCACCCTTCCATCCTATTGTTTGTCATTCCCGAAGGGAATCTGCTGTTGCGGTTTCCGTTGCCTGCCCCCATTTGTTTGTCAATCCGCATCCGCCTCTTCCACTGTCGCAACCATGGGAAGAATAGTGTCCACCTTCGTCAGCTTAAACAACTCCAGCACCCGCGGACTCATTCCCGCCGCAATAAACCGAACCCCTTTCTCCTGACACCGCGCATAGTGCCTCACCACCATCCCCAGCCCCGCGGAATCCATATAGGGCACGCTGGTCAGATCGAAGATGTTAACCGCTGGCAATTCGCCGCCCGGCAACATAGATTGCAGATCGAACAAGCTGTTCACGGCATCGGGCGACTGCGCCGCAAACATAGCGCGCGACGTAAAAGGCCCGGAGAAATGAAAGATCACCGTCGCCGGATCTTTGCCCGCTTTCCGTTCGCAGGCAAGAGCAAGACGATTCGCCTGAACTTGAACTTCTGGCATCAAGTAACTCCGTATCTGGCGCTGAATTCCTCGAATTCTACCACTCGTACGCAGGATCCTTCCGAAACCACCAAGCAGGATAATGGCGAGTTTGAAGTTTCCAGGAACCAGATTAGGCAGGCAGTTCAATCTAAACTCATGTCCTAGTTTTGTATTCTCTGCCGCTGGAGCCTCGGGCTCCGCATACCTGCCGCATCCAACAACGTAGACAGTTACGACGTGCGGAGGGCCCAGGGTTCGCGCGAGAAAGAACCCTGACGATGGCTGCACAATGCGTGAAGAAAGAATCCACCCCTCCGGTTTGCGCAATACACGGCGTTGCTTTGATGAAGTCGGCAGTTCCGATTGACCTGGTGAACTCCGTTCCCTGCTTCATCTGTCCCGTCAGCCGTGAAGTTGTGCGCGAGTGATGAATCAGGATGGACCAATTCGGCGACGGCCGACGGCAGTCTTCAAATCCGCGCTTGCAGTTGTTTCGATCAATCGGCCGGGAAATGTCCCTCAGTAAAAAAACCTCAATGAGTGCCATTTTCGCTGGCAATCACTGGCAACTTCGCCACCTCCCACGCCGTGATCCCGCCCGCCAGTTCAATCAGATTCGTAATCCCATGCTGGTTCAGAAGACTCACCGCGATAGACGACCGGTATCCACCCGCGCAGTGGACCGCAATTCTGCGATCCGGCGGAACCTCCGACATACGTTCCTGCAGGTGCGCCAGTGGAAGGTTGACGCTCCCACTCAGGTGTTTCGCACCCCATTCGCGCGGCGTACGAATATCAATCACCAGCGGCGGTTTCCCGGACGCCAGTTCTTCCGCCAGCATCAGCGGACTCACCCTCTCCGTCGCCGAAACCAGGTCCTGCCGCTCCGCCAGCGCCCCCATCCCATCCTTCAGAAAACCCTTCACGTGATCGAAACCAATCCGTCCCAGGCGCAGTGCCGCCTCCCCCTCGCGCCCCGGTTCGGAGATGATCACGATCGGCTTCGCGCTATCCAGAACAGTCCCAGCCCACGTAGCGTACTGACCGTCCAGCGCAATGTTGATGCTTCCGGCGATGTGCCCCTTGGCATACTCCCCCGCATCGCGGACATCGAGAATCTGCACTCCCGCATCCCCCAATTCGAGCAACTCTGCCAACTCAACCGGCTGCAAGACCTCCCGCAGAGTCTTATCCAGCGTGGTCCGCTCCCGCGTGTTCAGGATCGCGTCGAACGTGAAGTAGGCCGGAGCGTCCGGCTGATCCGTCGTCACCAGCCGCGTGAATTCATCCTTCGTCATCGGCTGTAGCGCGTAGTTGAACCGTCGCTGCTCTCCCAGCGTGGACACCGTATCCGACGAAAGATTCTTTCCGCAGAGTGAGCCCGCCCCATGCGCCGGATAAACCAGCGTCTCATCCGGCAACGTCAGCAGTTTGCCATGCAGCGATTCGTACAAATATCCGCTGAGTTCCTGCGCAGTC
>Ga0302199_1001694_pt1 | contig 10987 bp, 7 predicted proteins | sample II_Bog_N2_3_FD_194588 | JGI IMG/M metagenome (GOLD analysis project Ga0302199, IMG submission 194588) | Peat permafrost microbial communities from Stordalen Mire near Abisko, Sweden - II_Bog_N2_3 | ecosystem: Environmental > Terrestrial > Soil > Wetlands > Peat | place: Sweden: Abisko, Stordalen... | reverse complement strand
GGGCTTGCATGGCGGCGAAGTCTCGGCGCGGAGCACTGGAGCGTGTCATGCCTTATAGCTTACTGCTATATGTCTAATATTGACACTATATTATGCGAGGTTCAGTAATCAGAGCTCTCCTACAGCACTCCCTCCCAAGTTGTTGCGCTTTTGCGGATATGTGCGGTTCGTTTGCAGAGTGCCTCTTGCAGTATTTACGATTGCGTACGAACAGGAGGCATTCATGGATCGCCGTCAATTTTCTACTCTGCTGCCGATGCTCTTGGCTACTCCGGCCCTCGCGACCGCCGCTGACGCTCAGGAGCACGGCCAGCCAACCGCGTCTGCTTTTCCAGCACTGCCGAAGCTGACCTCGGGCCAGTACGTCTGGGGCGAGGCATACGGCACGCAACGGCCGGCACGCACCTCGCACCGCTTTCTTATCGGCATGTTGCCGGACAATATCCGGCTGGAGGCGCATGTCACTTTTCTCGCCCCAGGCGCGCCGGCCGAGCCCATCGAGCACCACAGGCACTCTGAGATGTGGTTTGTTCGCGAAGGCACAGTTACGCTGATGACCGCGGGCGTGACGCGTACGTTGAAGGCGGGCGACATGGGGCTTTGTGTTGCCGGGGACGATCATTATGTGACCAATGCCAGCACGACCGAACCGGCGTCGTATTTTGTTCTGTCTGTGGGGCCGCCGGAGTAGTGGCGCTGGAATCGAAGCGCGAAATGCGTGTGCCTCGGAGAGGAAGAACCCATCCGAGGCACACGAGAAAAATTACGCCGATTAGATTTCTTAGAAACGGACGACAACGCCGCCGGAATAGCGGAATCCATTGGTGCTGAGTTTTATACCGCTTTCCGGGTTATCGGTACCGAGGGCTTTAGCCCCAGGCCGCGCATCCGCTTCTCCGCCCTCAATATCGAATATCGAGATCTGCTGTGTGAAGTATTCCATCTGGACGGGACGAATCGAAATATGTTTCTTCAGCTTTATATCGACGCCGCCTCCGGTGACCATCGTGAAAGCGTTTGTCGTAATAGAACACGAACCGATGCACTCCACACTAGAGTCAGGCTTGATAGAAAAGTGAGTAGCCCCAAAGAGCTGGTCGACGGAGATGCTCGCCCGTTGAAATCGTCCGTGCCCAAGGCCAAACCGCCAAGATGGACCAGCCAGATAACCCTGTGTATGGAAAGTCAGTGGGGCGACATGGTCCGTGTAGCCGGCAAACTCGACTGTCGCACCATAGTGCTTAGTGAAGTAGTAGCTTCCGGAGGCTTGTCCGCCGTTGAGGCTCAATGGAAAAGGGGATTCATTGATTCCGATGTAGGCTCTCGAATAGGAGTAGCCGCCGAAAACTTCCCATTTGTCCAAAGCCGCCGGTTTCTGTTGTTGAGCTGATGAAAGAATCGAACAGCATGTTAAAGCAAGAAACAATGCAAAAACTTTACGCATGAAATTTCCTTCTCTGCTTGTAGAGAGCAGTTGTGGGGGGCGTCCACTTGACGGGGGTTGACAAGGGGGTGCCGTTTCTGGAAGTAAATGATTCTTAATAGATTAGCATGACTCGCCCAAGGGGGAGCCCACCGACGGCTGTGGATATCGCGCGGTGTTCCCGAAGTTGCAACAGATTCGCACTATTGCAGGGTGAGGCAGCACGGCCCGACCTTATAATGAAGAATGGCTGGTTGTGTCTTGACCCTCGTTGAGGGGGCAGGAACGCAGTCAGCGCGACTTCCAAGCCCGGTGCTTCCCCTTGAATGATGCCATCACGATCCGCGGCGCGCGGACCCACAACCTGAAGAACATCTCCTGCGAGATACCTCACGGTAAGCTGACGGTGATCAGCGGCGTGTCGGGCTCCGGCAAGTCTTCGCTGGCCTTCGATACCATCTATGCCGAGGGGCAGCGACGATACGTCGAGTCGCTTTCCTCTTATGCGCGCCAGTTTCTGGAGCGGATAGAGAAGCCGGATGTGGATGAGATAGACGGGCTGGCCCCGGCGATTGCCATCAAGCAGAAGAACTCGACGCGCAATCCGCGCTCGACTGTTGCCACGGCTACGGAAATCTACGACTACATGCGTCTGCTATACGCGCGCTGCGGCACGGTGCACTGCGTCTATTGCGACGGGCTGGTGAAGCGCGACTCGATGGACGAAGTGGCGCAGACGATTTTGCAACTCGGCGAGGGGACGCGGCTGAATGTGCTCTTTCCGGTGCGGCACGCCGAGGCTGAACCGGCTGCGGAAGCCAAGCCCGCGCGGCGCGCGCTGAAAGCGGCGAGCAAATCCACCGCCAAAGGAGCGAGCAGCGCTGCGCCGGAGTCCCCAATGACGGAGGGGTTGAAAGCCCGGCTCATGGAACTGCGCGCCTCGGGATTCAACCGCCTCTATCAACAGGGCCGCATCTTCGAGTTTTCCACGCCAGAGTCGCTTCTCGATCTCGACTTCACGCTTCCAGTGTTCGTTCTGCTGGACCGGATTGTTGTGAGCGCAGAAAACCGCACCCGCATTGTGGACGCTGCGGAGACCGCATACCGCGAGGCCGGCGAGGTGACGTTTGAAGAGGTTCCGCGGGACGAAGCCGCAGCTCGCCCGCGCCATCGCTTCTCCGGCGCGTATGAGTGCAAGAGTTGCCATCGCGCAGGCAGCGAGCCGGAGCCGCGCCTGTTCAGTTTCAACAATCCCTTTGGCGCTTGCCCGCGCTGCCAGGGCTTCGGCAACACCATGGACTTTGACCTGAACCTGATCATCCCGGACAAGGGGCTCAGCCTGAACGACGGCGCCATCGATCCCTGGAACCGGCCGAAATACCGGCCATGGTTCACGGAGTTTCGCAAACAGGCGGCGGAACTGGGCGTTGCGCTGGACGTGCCGTGGCGTGAGCTACCGGAGGCTGCACGCGAGATTGTTCTGCGCGGCAAGGGCGCTTTTGTGGGCGTCTACGGGTTCTTTGCCCAGATGGAGCGCAAGAAATACAAGCTGCACGTGCGTGTGATGCTCAGCAAGTATCGCGGCTACGCCGAGTGTCCCGACTGCCGGGGCCAGCGGCTCAGAGCCGAGGCTCGCAGTGTGCGCATCAACGGGCAGAATATCTGCCAGGCGACCGCGCTCACCATTGCACAGGCAAAGGAATTCTTTGATGCGCTCAGGCTTTCGCCCATGCAGGAAGAGATTGCCGGCTCGATTCTTGAAGAGATTCGCCAGCGGCTCAGTTTTCTGGACGCGGTGGGCCTCGAATACATCACGCTCGACCGCCTGGCGTCTACGCTCTCCGGCGGCGAGGCGCAGCGCATACAGCTCGCCACGTCGCTAGGCTCGCGGCTGGTGGGCGCGCTGTATGTGCTGGACGAGCCTTCCATCGGCCTGCACACGCGCGACACGGCTCGGCTGATTCACATTCTTCATGAGCTGCGCGATCTGGGCAACACGATCATTGTGGTGGAGCATGACGCCGACATACTGCGCGCCGCCGACCATCTTCTCGACCTTGGCCCCGGCGCAGGCGAACTGGGCGGCAAGCTGCTGGCCGAAGGCGTTTTGGCGGAGATTGAGGCCAATCCCAACTCACTCACCGGCCGCTATCTCTCAGGGCAAGTTTCGATTCCCGTGCCCACGCGCCGCCGGTCGCCGGGCCGTGAGCGCCTGGTGCTGCGCGGAGCTACGGCGAACAACCTTCACGGCCTCGATGTGGAGATTCCTCTGGGAATGCTGGTGGCCATTACCGGCGTCTCCGGCTCGGGGAAATCCTCGCTCGTGCATCAGGTGCTTTATCGCGCGGTGATACGAGCGCTGGGGCAATCCGATGGCGCGGACCCATCGAGCGTTTACAAATCGCTAACCGGCGTGGAACGGATCAATGACGTGATGCTGGTGGACCAGACGCCCATTGGCCGCACGCCGCGCTCCAACCCCATCACCTACATCAAAGGCTTCGATCTGGTCCGCGAACTGTTTGCCGCGCAACCAGAGGCCAAGCGACTTTCGCTCACGCCGGGACATTTTTCTTTCAACGTGCCTGGAGGGCGCTGCAACACCTGCGAGGGCGACGGCACGGTCACCGTCGAAATGCAGTTCCTGGCCGACGTCGAGCTGCCTTGCGAGGACTGCAACGGAACACGATATCAGACAAAGATTCTCAATGTGACGTACAAGGGCAAGAATATCCACGATGTGCTGCAAATGACCGTGAAGGAGGCGCTGCGCTTTTTCGCCGGCCAAACGCGGCTGCTGGAGAAGCTCGCTGTGCTGGACGAGATCGGCCTTGGTTACCTCAGGCTGGGACAGTCGGCGACGACGCTTTCCGGCGGCGAGGCGCAGCGCGTGAAGCTGGCCGCGCATCTGGCTCAGGTTCGCGCGACCAACGCCAGCGCCAGGCCTTCCGAGGCCAGCCGCGTACTCTACATCCTCGACGAGCCGACGACGGGGTTGCACTTTGACGATGTCTCGAAGCTGCTGACGGCCTTCCGCAAGCTGATCGACGGGGGCGGTTCGCTGATTGTCATCGAGCACAATCTGGACGTGATCAAATCCGCGGACTGGGTAATCGACATGGGCCCCGAGGGCGGGGAAGCAGGCGGCCGCATTGTGGCCGAAGGAACGCCAGAAGAGATTGCGGCGAACCTCCACTCTCACACTGGAAAGTGGCTGGCGGGCGTGCTGTAAGCGGACTATATTCCGGCGCGAAAATCTGCGCGCTAGAGATTTGTTTGAGGAGTCTCTGCGCAGCTACCTCACGAGAGCAGCCTTTGTCGCGGATTGCGTAAATTCAAAGCGCAGGAGCAAGACGCGGCTGGCAGCTTGCCCGTCAGCTTGCGCAGGCTTGAATCTCCACTGGCGCGCGGCTTTGAGAGCCAGGTTAGAGAAATACTTGCTTCCGGTCGAATCGATCGTAGCATCGGAAACTTCGCCGCTAGGATCAACGGTGACGCGGATACTCACATGGACTGTGCCGCTAATGGTATCCCTTATGCGGGCCGGTACGTCGGGCAAGACCTGATTGACGACGGCGCCGCTCACCGCAGTGGCTCTGGCGCTTTGTTTCTTCGCAACGGAAGAGGGATGCTGGGGCGCGGCGGCAGGCGACACGGCTTGCGGCTCTCCGATTGACGGCGAGGGATGGGGCTGGTGAGAGCGCAGCAGCAGGCCAGAGATTACCAGGAGCAGAACGAATGCGGCGGCAACGATTGCCGTCAGGCGCAGCTTGGCAGGCTTCGTCGGACTGGTTTCACTAGCAGGCTCCTGAAGAGATAAGGGCAATTCGAGGCGAGCCTTGATTTCACCGAGGGTGCACCGGCGCTGCGGATCGATCCGAAGACACTCTCGCGCGATGGTGGCGAAGGGTTCCGGGATGGACTCCGGCACTACCGCCTCCCTCTGCGTCGATCTATCCCAAAGCGGCGGATGCTGGGTGAGGCTTTCGACCAGCAAGGCGCCGAGCGACCAGATGTCCGCAGAGGGCAAAATGGGCCCGGCGGCGCTTTCCGGGGCGTCATAAACGCTCAGCAACGCAACGGTTTTGATCGGCTGGCCCGCAACTCGCAGGCTCTCGCTGAAGATCTTCAACTGATCATCGACAACCATGATGTTGGACGGCTTCAGATGACCATGCACGAATCCGTTCGTGTGAAGATAGCCAAGCGCATCGAGCACCGGCTCAAGCATCTCGCGGGTTTCGGAGGGGTTGAGCGGCCGCTCGGGAAGAATCTGGGAGAGATTTTCTTCGGCGTATTCCGTTACGGCATAGAGCAACAGGGTGCTGTCGATGCGCCAGCTTCCGGTGTGAAAGATGCGCATCAGATGAGGATGAGAGAGGGTTGCTATGGCCGCCCAGACCCGGATGCGGGCTTGCGCTGCGTCCTCATCTGACGGAATAAGCTTAATGGCGGCTTTGCGCGAGGGATCTCCGTCCAGTTCGGTGAGGAAGACGCCGCCCGATCCGGAGTCGCCTAACCATCGGAGGAGGGGAAATCTTCCGTCAATGACTTGGCCAATCCAATTGCTATCAACTGATGAGGTCATGGTTGAACCATTCTAACTCAGTGCAAACAAAGTGAACCATAGAAGGCGCATCCTGCTTCGATCGACAGCGAAGGTATCATTGAGGTGGAGTCACTTCCGCGCAAGGGCATTGCAGGAAGACGGATGCTGCAACACAAATGATATGAGGCTATTGAAATGAACGAATGTGCCAAGAATAAAGGACTTATGGGCAGGGAAGTGACCGGAAAGCCAGTCACCAGCTGCGCGGATCTGAATGAGGTATTTTCGGGATCTCTGCCGGCTTTTGGAGGCGCCTACCTGCGGCGAGTCTATGAAGTGATGAAGCAGGTGATCGAAAAGCGCATTCCGCTGGTCGTCACTTGCGCCGGACCAATCACGGTTTCCGATCAGCATCGCGCGTGGCTGATTCCACTGCTCAGGGCGGCGAACACGGCGTACATTACGGTTACCGACGCCATCTGCTACCACGATGGACATGATTCGCTCCGGAAGAGCGATGAACGCCCGATCCGCGAGGTAGATCTGTTTGGTAATGATGCCGAACTGCGCGAGAACGGCGTGATTCGCGTGACCGACACCGGTTTTGACGAGCAGGTTCTTTTCGACCAGGACGCCGTGTTGACGGACGTACTGCAAAGGCCTGAGTTCCAAAAGCGAATGACGACAACGGAACGCAACTATCTGCTCGGCAAGTACTATGCCGAGCGGGAGAGTGCGCTGGGCATTGCGCCGGGCCTGCTGAGCACATGCTCCGATCTTGAATTGCCGGTTTTCATCGGCGCGCCCGCGGATGGCAGCGCGTTTCTGAATTCCGTGAAGCTGTGGATGCTGGCGCGGATGGGAAAGATCAAGTATGGCTTCGATTACGATCTTCACGAAGACGTCTTCGAATCCTGTGCTTACCATCATTGGGGATTGTTCGGTTCCGAAGCGAAGTCGTTTGCGATTCTGGTATTGGGCGGGGGCGTTCCGAAGAATTATTCGCTGCAACCGGAACCGACGCTGTCGCAGATCTTCTTCCTGGAGGATATTCGCGGCTACGATTTTGACGCTCAGATCGTTTCATCCCCGGTGACGGATGGCAGTTTGTCATCGTGCGCGCCGTCGGAAGCTGTGTCGTGGGGCAAGATCAATCCGGAGACTTACACGACGCAGACGGTCAGTATGCAGGGCGATTACTCGTCCTACATGCCTTTCATTGTTCGCGCGCTTGTGGGGAAGGAATTGCTGCATCATCCGCCGGAACCGCTTCGCCTTTATGCCAAGCGCGATGAGCTCAAGAAGAAACTGCTTGCGGCGATTGGGAACGACGAGGGGGCCATGGCGAAAATCATGGAGACACTGTCGCTTCCTGCGGCGCTCAAGATATAAGAGCCTGGCTGAATACTTTGTTTATGCGAAGGGGACGGGCCGAGGTCCGTCCCCTTCTGGTTATTGCAGGTTCTATGCCTTGGCGGCTTCGAGCAGCGCATTGACTTTGGCCATCACCGGGAAGGCATCGGCAACGTAAACCACGTCAGCCTTGCCGCGCGTCCAGCCGCAGTTGGGGTCGAGCGAGATGGCGCGCCGGTCCGCAATGAATCGCCAACCTACGACGTGCGGCTCTTCGCCGTGGCAGCAGGTGGAGAGTCCCTTGGCGTGGCGGGGCGTCGAGCCAGTTTGGCCGATCTGATTCAGGTGCGTCAGGAAAGGAAGAACGGAGTTCCCTTCGCCGCCCTGATCGACGAGAGATTTGCTGCTTCCCAGCGATGCGCCGGTCGCGCCGAGGAAGCCGAGAATCAGCTCACCCGCTTCGGCGGCATGGATCTGGCCGTCGGGCTGCTTCTTGGTCCAGCCAGCGCCCGCGACGAGGAGCATCTTTGCATCGGGGCGGATGGTCTGCTGGTCTTGTTGCGGGGCGCGGAAGCCGCTGACCGTGGTGCGCAGCGCTGGAAGTTGAACGGCGACCTCTTCGATTTTGGCAGTGCCGGATGCGCCCGCAAAGGCTGTGTGAGTTCCGGCGTCGAGGAGCAGGAACCAGGGGCGAACGTTGCGGCTGACGACTGCTTCAATGCGCTGGCGATAGAACCAGCGAGAGGCTTCGATTGTGTCTGCTCCGCCCAATGAGGTTATATGAGTGTCGACGAAGCCGCTGAGTCTATGTGCTACGCCCGCAGCAACGCGCGTGAAACGCGAAGAGCCGGGAGCGAGAACAATGGTAGCGTTTGCCGCGCGGCAGAGGGCTTCGACGGCGGCTGCGTCGGTGGCGTAACGCGCCTGTGAGAAGGCTTCGCCTGAGACAGCCAACAAACGCGCTCCGGTTGAAGCCAGGGCTGCGGCTGCGGATGTGGAGTCAGCAGCGACAATGCCGATGGTGAGCGGGGCCGAGAGGCGCGCGGCCAACTCCAGCCCGGCGGTGACTGTTTCGAGCGAAGCGCGTGTGAGTGCGGAGCCGGTTTCGTCAGCGTGAGTAAGTACAAGTAGGTTTTCCATTATTCGGCTCCAATCCATGCGACCAGCTCGGCTGCGATCTCGTCAGGCGTGAGGTCTTTCACCACGCGCGTGGTGCGCTGCTGCTTGGGCAGGCTTACCGAGACGTAGCTCAGGCCGTTGGCATCGAGCTTTGCGGCTCTGGCCTTTTGCAGAGCGGGCATAATCGTTCTCATATTGCTCATGCCGACTTGCGGATTGTTGCGCGGCTCGGCGAGATTGCCCGTGGCCCAGCCGAGAACTGCTGGCGCACCGGCGCAGACCGAAAGCTGATGTTTTCCGCCTTCGACGCGCTCCAGCACTTCAAAGCTGCCGTCGTCGCGCAGATCGATTTGATCGACGCCCTGAAACTGATCTGTGATGCCGAGGCGCTCGCCGACTAACTGAAGCGTCACGCCAGCGCCGCGCGTGGCTGACTCCCAGCCGCCGAAGAGCAAGAGCGTAGTTTTATCGAGTCCGGGCAGAGCGGCGATGGTCTCCGCAAGCACGGCTGCTGTTGAGTGCGCGTCAGGAAAGCCGCCGATGGGGCCGTCGATGGGAACCAGCTCGAGCGGGACCTTCTGCGCGACAGTCATCATCACCTGTTGCAGCTTGGCTTTGGGGCCGAGCGAGACCAGCCAGAGCTTGCTGCCGGGGTTCTTGGCGGCCAGTGCTGCCGCCTCATAGAGCGCGCATGCAGCCCATGGGTCGAGGACTGCGGGTAAGACCATTTCGTTCTTGAGACCGGGGCCGGTAGGGCCGGTGACCGGCTCCAAGGTTTGCAGCGGATCAGGAACGATGCCCGCGCAAACCACGATGTGCAATGCATTTGCCATGTAATTTTCCTTTATGAATAGTTTAATTGATCGAGAAACCTAGTTCTCCACCGAGTGCAGCCCGCCCGCCCCGGTGCGGCGGACGTACTATTCAGAGATCCCGGTGACTGAGGTCTGCCAGACGGTCTTATCGGGCATGAGTATATCGTACCGTTGGAAGAGAGGTGTATCGCTTGTTCTATGTGTGTTTTTTAAGAGGTGAGCCAGATAGTCGCCCGGAAGCATGCGGATTTGGTGGTCATGATGAAACGATCTCAGAACACCGTTCAATTCGATTTTCTGACCGTTTATGACTGTATCTGCAAACACCTCTTGTTCGCATGAACCGTCTCCTGTGCACCATGAGCGGAAATGTATTCCTGAAATATGCACTTTGATGGTGTAGTCGTCTGGATTGGTACTCGGGGTTGGTTGCTGACCATAACGTGTTTTCTGACCATAGATCGAAGATGCACTGCAGAGCAAAAGGAACGATACGACAAAGAATTTTCTCATCGGTATCCTCACTTGTGTTTTGAATTGGTTGATATGCCGGGGTTAAAGCCCCGACCTGCCAACCCATATTCTTCAAGACACGAGCACAGAGATTTAGTTGCTGGCAAAGAAAAGAATGATCAATTTTCCGCCGAATGCAAGCCGCCGGAGCCGGCGCGGAACTCGATGTTACCGTGCTCGCCGTCGGGGGATTGGCCGCAATTCCACAGGCATGCGCCGCAATGGATGCACTTTTCGCGCTCGAAGGCGGGCGCGCCGTCTTCGCCCAGCGTGATGGCCTGGCCCGAACACATGGCGATGCAGGTTTTCTCCTCGCAGGTGACGCAAAACTCCGCATTGCGGAAGGCGATGTGATCGGCGAAGCCGGGCATCGCCTGGACCTTGCCGCCGATGAGGAGCGCGTCCTGTTGCGTGACGAGCAAGCGGCCATCGAATGGAATCTCAGGCCAGCCGCGCGCGGAGAGCAGGACATCGTGGAGCGAGCGCCCGTCAGCGACGGCCAACTTTGTTGCGTCCTTGAGCTTCAGCGCGTCGGAAGAGTTGGCGGGGAATGGGCGAATCTGCTTGTGTGCCGGAGGGGCGCTCGCGCTCAGCGAAAATTTTCCATGCGTGAGGCCAGCAAGGGCCATGCCGATCATGCCTTTGACGATTCCGCTCTGGAATCCGTTGCGTGCGTTTTCAGCTTCACGCGCGCCGCGCGCGACCCAACTTAAAGCGCGGCGGGCTTCATAGGTGGCGGCGAGATTTTCTTGCGTGAAGGGTTTGCCGGCGCGTAGCAGATCGATTACGGCGTCGCCGAGTTGCGTGCCGGTGGCCCAGGCCTCGTCGACGCCCGAGCCGGTCAACATATTCGTTGACCCCGACCCTTCACCGATGCGGGCGAAACCGTCGCCTGAGAGGAATGGCTCGCCGTGGCGGCCCGACTCTTCCAGAGACTTCGCGCCCCAGGAGCGCAGAGTTCCGTCCTTGAGGTACTTCCACAGCGCGGGGTGCTGGATGTAGTGCTGCAAGTAGCGATAGGCGGTGCGCGAGGGGTCGTGCAGCCAGGATGGGACGAAGATGCCGACGGAAACGAGCCGCTCGGGATGGACGTAGAGGAAGCCGAAGATCTCCGGCTCGGGGTAGCCGAAGCTGTGCCAGACGGTGCCCGGCTCCAACGTGCTCCCTTCCGGCAGCTCGATGACGAACTTCATGCCCAGCGCCCACTCGCGGTGT
>Ga0302199_1001687_pt1 | contig 11032 bp, 10 predicted proteins | sample II_Bog_N2_3_FD_194588 | JGI IMG/M metagenome (GOLD analysis project Ga0302199, IMG submission 194588) | Peat permafrost microbial communities from Stordalen Mire near Abisko, Sweden - II_Bog_N2_3 | ecosystem: Environmental > Terrestrial > Soil > Wetlands > Peat | place: Sweden: Abisko, Stordalen... | reverse complement strand
GCGTTTTCATCGTAACGAGTGATCGTCTGTTCACTCGCCCTCGCCTTGACGTATGCGCCCAATTCAAGGGAATTGCGCAATCCTCCTCTTGTCGGTCCGCCATCGGCTCCCTCAGTAAGTATGCCCACGGAAGCCAGGGAAATCCGTTGTTTTAAGGAGGTAAGCTTATCACAAGCCTGCACTATGTTCTCCAAGGCCCGCAAAGTTCGAGGGTTCACCGAGCGTCCCTTCTCGGACTTGCCGCTTCGGATCTTAGATTCAATTTGGCTAGACAATGTAGTCTTATCAGAAGGATTCGTCATTCGGCTGCAATTTAAGGCAATACGGCTCTCTGCGATCTCATGGATCTTAGCTCCGAATGCTTGAAGCGATTCTTGGCGGTTCAAGCGCTTTCACCGGGTCATTCCTAAGCCTCCGCAATTCGTCTCGGTCCGCATTTGCGAGATTCGCTACGACGTTCTCAATTCCCGTTCTGATTGAGCAAGACTCTTCTTCGTTAAGAATCTCGGCAAAACGCCTTTTCCCTTCAAATACATCCTCGATCGACCTGATCGGAACCGTGCGTTCCAACAATTCACCGAGCGCGAGATTAGCCGTTCTTTGAACTTCGAGAGGCAATCCAATTATAAGACCACCGCCATATTCGCCTAGCGCCCGGGCCTGTCGGAGAGCCAATTCGTAGTTAACCTCCTCCGCCAAGGGGCTAGTCTGGGAGGGAAGCAAGTGGTCCATTAAACTCATCTCGCGCAATTTCTCAAAGCTACCTAATTGCTCAAGTGCGGGACGAATTTTTGCACCGCCAGCAAATATCAGCGAAGTCCCTGTTTGTTTCTCAGAACCATTCCGTTTTTCGGCATCCTTGAAAATTTCGATTATCAACTCGAAAAGGCGCTCGGCAGCCAAGCTGCGCACAACATTTACCTGATCTATGCGGTCTGATTCGTTTCTGCATTCAACGACTCGATCTTCACGCCCTTCGGTGTCATAAACTAGCATTTCTTCGTAGAGTGTCTTTTGACGCCGCGTCGCCTTAACTAGCAGCTCGATCATTTCATTAAACCATTTGACCATGCCCGGCAGAAAGACGAAGCCTGTGATCCAAAACTGGCAGAGCGGACAAAACCCCTCAGGGACTAAACTACCAACTGCGCGCGAATGAAGGCCAAGCCCTTTGAGGCCTTCCGAACAATCAGTACCGGGACAGATACCTCGGGTGTCGACCCGAATGGCCACTTTCTGTTGAAGGTGCTTTCGGAGAAGTTCCACATTGCCGACTAGACCCGAAATCGTCTCCTCGTCTTCGGCCACAATCAATTTATACATCCGCCCACACGCGTCGCGCAGCTCCGGACGCGTCTTCAAGAAATCAGACATTCGCTTTCGAATGTACTGCCTTTCTTCCTTGAAATAATAAAGAGTCATTGCAAGTGACCGATGCCCGGCGATGCCCGCTACAAGCGATAAGGGCATTCCGCGGCTTAACCGCTCACTGATTCCCCCCACCCTAAGGCAATGAAGATCGTAAACCGGATCGTTCACTTTCCTAGTGGTTTCTATTTTCTGCTTACTACGCCGCCCCGGTCTCGAGCGAAACCCTCTTGATTTGGTGTAATAGCTCTTCGCTACCAAGCGGGGCCAATTTGGTTTCTCCAAGTATACTGCGTCGTATTGTCCGCAAAAATCTTGCCAGAAATAGGAGATCTGGCGCCCAGCAGGAGGGAACTTCCCTTGGTTTTGTGGCAGCCGAAAGAGCGCAACAATCTCGGTAAGATCGCCGTTCGGATCAATCAGCGTTCGTTCCTGCTCGCTTTCCTTTACCAATACTGGGGCGGAACCATATTTCGTCTGCCAATCGATCACCTGTTGAATGACCCAGATCGTGTCCCCGTCCATGTAGGGGATAGTATAGTCAGAGCGTTCAGTCTTGGGCCGCTTGTTCCTGATTACCTGGAAGTCGACGTGGTGGTCTCTGCCAAATCCGTCGCCTACTTCGACGTCGTCCAGAGCGGCTGTAATAACACCACTATCTCTCCCCTTAATTCCCCTTGGATTTTCCTCAAACTTCCTGGACGCCGCGTTATATCGAAATTCATCGAGCTCACCGCTATCCAGCCACAAGGCTTGGCTACTGCGAAGCGGCCATTCAGCCAAAATCCAAAGTACCGCCGGCATGACGGGACAGAATACAAATCCCATCGTTCCATCCGCTCGCCGCACTTCGGCTTGGCAGTATTTCAACGAATGAACATTCTTCTTCCAGCCAATCGGTATCTGGGTCTTTTCGTCTCGTTCGATGATGAAATCACGAATCGAAGCGAGCAAATGTGATGGAATTCGTGCATGGCCGGCTTTTGTCATTCGTCGATCCACATACCGATCAGATTCCAGCATCGGGTTTCTGAATCCGATATTCGTATCGGCAATGAACTGAAAAAACGCCCGAAGTTCGAACAAGGTTTGGTTCCTCGTAAGATTCGAGAGTTCTTTACCATCTCTGTTTGAAGTCTTTGCAGTAAGATGCTGCCAAAACGTCAAAGGAGCTGTGGATTGCTCTACCATATCATTCCTAAACATCTGCCTAGTGATTTCTGTCGGTCCAGGCAGTGCGCCATCACCAAACCTGTTTCGAAGCCATTCAATGAAGAACCGATAATGGCCGCTTTTCCCAGCTACGTTCTTAACGTTCACGACTTGTTGGCGATATTCTGCGAACGCCTTCATCCACGTACCTGAGTTATCGGCATTGCCTAGGTACGCACGAATCCTGCGAGCCCAGGGATCTTCCACTGTTACTAGTTTGTGCCCGTTCGGATCAAATTCCTTGGCGAGCTCCATTAGATTTCGGCTAAAACGGCCGGATGCCGTATAAGAAATGCCATGCTCCCCGCGAAAAGCAGCCACTGCTTCCCAACTGATCTCATCTTCCCGTTCGAGCGAGGTTCTGAACAATACACCAGCAATGGAGACACCGTTCGAAAAGATCGTGTGGTAGCTCAAACCGCTATCTTCGGTTAGGCGAGGCCATCGCCCCTTCGTTAGCTCCTTGAATTCTGAAACCAACAAGGAGCCTGCCATATTCCCGACGGTCTGTCGGTACCTAAGCACGGTTGAGGCCGGCCAGAGCACCGCGCCGGCACTTCGCAGTCTTAGGGCCACCAATAGTGGGAAAGTGTACCCGTATTTACGATCTTGCTGAGCAATGACTCCTTGAAGGCGGCCTATCCATTCTATGGGATCAGCAATGCCGGTAGCGCTTGGAGAGCATTCGATAAATCTCTGATTGAGTAGTATGGGATTTCCCGCGATCAGCGGCCCCAACTTAGAGAAAGATCCAGGCAAGCATGCCTTCAAGAGACGCCTCTGTTCATCAATTGGCTTGTTCAAGATCGAGTCGAGATGCGCTCGTTCATCGCGGTCCAATCTGGAACCGCCGCTAGCAATTTTAGGGACCGGTTTTCCTCTTAGTGCGGCGACAATTGCTTTCCGAATGAAGCGAATGACATTTTTGTCGTCCGTCTTGAACAATCCTGCAACGACGGGTCCCTTCTCAGCCAACAATCGGTCTATGAAGACCGATAGCAGGTCTCTCTCAGTTTGCGCTACAATCGTTTCGATCTCCGTAATCGAAATCTTGCGACAAAGGTAGGGGTTTTCTTCGGAGGAATTAAAAAGCAATTCGGGCCGATCTGGTTGCGCATTTCTGATGCGTTTAATCGCATTGTCTTCGGCGAGCGGAACCACGGAGGCGTTAGTAAATATTTCGGTGGACCAATTCATTTTAGAAAAGCCTAAACGGAAGATCTTTTTCAAGTCCGAGCATATGCTGGTGTCGTTGCACGAGAGTAGAATCGGCAGCTCTGAACCGCTTTCGTGCCTCCTCGCGCGGCATATTGTAATACACGAGGGTTGATTCGGGACTACCGTGGCGCATTCGAATCTGAGTTTCACCGACCGTGATGCCCAGACGGGCGCATTCCGCACCGTACATGTGTCGCATACTATGCGGACCCCTCTCCCTGATACCTGCTCGTCTGCAAGCGACCGACAGCAGTTGGTTGACGTTCAAACGGGTCAACGGGTTGGCACAATTCCGCCCGACATTCATCAACAGATAAGGGTGCCTGCTACGTGCAATGGAGCTTATGCCACTCTTAATTAGCTCCCGTCGGTATTTCAAAATGGCGATTGCAAACATCCGTCCAAACAACGGGAAAAGCCATTCGATCAGTGCCCATCCTCGCTTAGGCCACAAGTCTAGTTCGGGAATTGACTCGTCGGTAGAGCCACCTAACGCCATACCCTTATATCCCGCAAAGAGCGGGTGATTGATCGCCAAGAGATTTCTTGGTACGAGTCCATATTGATTGCAAAGGAAGTCTCGGCGTTTCACCCACGAGCCGTCGGCTGTTTGCACCAGCCCTTCGACTGGATTTGCAAGTGCAACTAGAGTCTCATCGCTCCCAATGCGATTCCTCGCCTCCGAGCTACAATCAGAGGTAAAGTAAACATCGGTCGCATAAAGATTTAGTGCCTCAGAGACGCGACAACAACCGGCGCCAAGCAACAGCCAAAGGCAAAGATCGCGCCAATTTCCAGCAGCTCTTGTCGCTTCTAATAGCTTAAAATAGTCGTCGAGAGGCATTGCTGCCGGTCTGTATCCCTTTCTAGCCTCGGGATGATCAAAAGATCCGTCGTGGCGACTGCGGCTGATTTGTTTGCCCAAATCCCAACGCGGAGTCTTGAGTTTGGTCGCTCTAACAACTTCGAGCCCTCTTCCCACCTGCGTCGTTCGTAAGAGATGGCCAAGAATGTCACGTTCGATCCGCTTTTGCACCTCGCTCCAATGTCGTTTACCAGCGGGCACCCACGGATCCGGGCCAATCATTTCATTAAACCCCGATTGTTCTGTGAGCCAATCCGCGAATTCAGCTACGTGACCTCCATAAATCCGCGCCGAGTTGATCTGAATTTGAGTCCATTTCAATTTTTCATACCCTTCAGCAAGCCTATTTATGAACCCGGTAAAGTAGCTTCTTAGCGCCAATTGAATAGTTTTCTTGGCTGCATCAGGTGCGAGCGGCGTAGGTGGAAAGACACTCACGTATTCGAACCATCGTTGAAGAGCTCGAGCTCGCTTATCCAGTGTCGCGGCTGAACAATTGGCCTCTGCAGCTCTTATCAACCAAGAGCTGGGGTAACGCAGAAGTTGTCCATCAGCCAGGAGTACAGGGGCCGTGACGGTACGATCGTCTACAGCCTTAAACGTTAGCCAGAGTACTCGCGGAGCGATGGCCCCGACATAGCCCTCAGGTTCAACAACCGCACCTAATAGCGTTGTAGGCATCGAGCCTCCCCGAGAATGGCAGCGCCACATCCATATCGCCCCAGAACTCCAAAATTCTGGCCGGCTCCTGCGGCAAGCTTGATCGCTCCTGTCCTCGGAGCCGGCCAAGACACCACCATGAAAGCGTCTCTCTCTAGACCTCGTGTATTTGACCTCCGAAGCACTCTTCGGATGTACTAAACAGAACTTTACGATCAAGCCAAAAAGGCATCCGGAAATGCACTCTCTTCTGCAGAAATAGCCTATTCGATAGCTTCAATGCACTAGACAGAAGCTCCCAGTCCCTCTCGCGCACGAAGGCGAGCACGCGTTCCTTGAGCAATAAAACCGTTGTCGAGGAGTCGGATAATGCGGCCATTGGGACAGCCTGCCGGACGCGGCGCCCAAGCGCAATTGCGCAGAGGGATATGTCATAACTTTCATTTTCACTTGGCACGGGGCCTGCATTGTGCATCGTGTCACCTCGTTCCGATGGCCCAGATCCACAAACATCATCACAGCCTCGCCGGCACTTCGTTTACGAAGGCCTGCGGATTTGGCTGCGCCATGATGCGTCTGGTCGCCATTTCCAATTGGAACAAAACGGCCAGCGCGGGCTTCGCGGCCTAAACCCTCCCACCCGGAAGACGTTTAGAAACCAAGAAGCCCGGAGGCCAAAAGCCCCCAGGAGGCACCTGCTTTCCCCACCATGAACACGAGATACCACACCACGAGCACACCCAGCCGTCATCGCAGCGCGTACAAGGCATCCAATGCCCTGTTTCGCCAGCCGAGCTACGACTGCCGTGAGCTCCCTGACGCCATCAACATTGTCGTCTATGTACCCGGTGTGGGTGCATCGGGCGTGGAAATCGAGGCCACAGGTCCCGACCTAGTCATCACCGCGAACAAGACCCGTTTTGTGCGCGTGAACTGGCAGGCCCTCAACCTCGAGGGATCGCAGCGCGACTATCGTCTGCGGCTGCGCCTCGGCCACGACTTCGATTACTCGAAGCTCGAGGCCGGGATCGATGACGGCGTGCTCACCCTGACCGTGCCGAAGTTCCAGGAAGCCCTGGTTCCGGCCTTGCGCCTGGGACGGGTCGCCTAAAGCCGACAACCCTCCAGCCCGCGGGCAGCCCCACCGCTCTTTTGCGGCGGTCGCCGCCCGCGGGTGCTCGGAGGATTTCACATTTTTGGAGATTTTTTGGTACATTTTGACTGCCCGCGTGTCGTAAACATCACCATGACACCGTACGCGCCCACCTTCCGCGCGAGACCGCTGACTACCGAGAACGCGACCGCTCGCGTAACTCCTCGTGAAGACGTGATTTGGACCCGACACGTTTTCAGGCCTCCCCCACTCAACGTACAGCCCGCGCGCCCGGACCTCCGTCACTTGGGCACGATCCAGCGCACGGAGCCCTGGGCCTCCTGGCCCCGGCAGAGTGTGGCCGCGAGGTAACTGGCAATCACCCTCGCCTCGTCGTCCATCTTCCATGGGGGATTGACGACGACAACCCCGCACCCCGAGATCCCGGCTGTGCTGGCTAGGAGTTTAAGCTCTGCAGTGAAGCAGGGCCTCCCAACCGTCTTCAGGTAGTCGAGATAGTCGTCGGCTGGCACGCGCTCGGAGAGCGGATACCAAATGGCGTAGGTTCCACCAGGAAACCTGCGCTGGGCCTCGTCCACGGCGGCCTCGATCTGGTGCCACTCGCCCTGCGACTCGAACGAGGGGTCAATGAGGACCAGGGCCCTTCGTTCAACCGGAGGAAGGCATGCCTTCAAGGCGCCGTAGCCATCGGCAAGATGGACGGACACCCGCCGCTCCCCATGGAATTCGTCGCGCAGGGCGTCGCATTCCTCGGGGTGCTTCTCCCATAGCTCGACCCTGTCCTGGGGCCTGGCAAGGGCCTTGGCTATGCGAGGCGAACCCGGATAGAACCGGGGCTCCGCGCCCAGGTTCCCATTGCGCAGGTCATAGTCTCGAACGACGGAGAGGTAGTCGAGCACCTCGGCAGGAAGGTCGGTGCTGCCCCAGAGGGTGCCGATTCCCTCCGGCCACTCCGGGGTCCTCGCCTTTGAATCGCCCATCGACGCCTTATCCAGGTCGTAGCGCCCCCTGCCCGCGTGGGTGTCCACAAAGAGAAACCCCGTCTCTTTTCGCTGCATCGCCCGGACGAGCCGGACCAGCAGGGCGTGCTTAAAGACGTCTGCAAAGTTACCCGCGTGGAATGCGTGCCTGTAATTCAACCTAGTGGGCTTCTTTCATTGCACCGGCCCGCTGCAACCCGATAATCACGCCGCCATGAAATTAATTCCAGCGCTTGCTACCCTTTGCGCGCTCGTTCTGACCTGCGCGCTCTCTGCAGAAACGTTTGAAGGCAAGGTTTCGATGAAGATCACCTCCGCATCCAAGGAGGGCAGCCAGACTCTAGACATGAGCATGAAGGAAGGCTTCATGCGGACCGATATGTCATCCCAAAGAGGTATGGCCGCGGCGATCATCGACTACAAAAACCAGCAGATGATCATCCTGATGGGCCAACAGAAGATGTACATGGTCAGGCCTTTGCCGACGCCGGGCACAGCGCCCCGTCCGCAGGCACCCCAGCCCGCCGCTTCCGATGTGACCGACACCGGGGTCAAGGAAACGATCCTCGGCTACACGTGCACCAAATGGGTCCACACGAGCGCCCAGGGGACTTCCGAGATATGGGTGACCGACCAACTCGGCACCTTTGGGGGCCTTCCTCACGGGGGTGGTCCCGGCAGTTCGCAGCAGACCCCCCAGGCCTGGGAGGCGGCCCTGAAGGGCAAGAACTTCTTTCCCCTGCGCGTCGTGACCAGCAACGGGGGCAAGGAGAAGTTCCGGCTTGAAGTCACCTCCGTGGAGAAGACGAGCCTTCCCGACTCCCTGTTCGCCCCGCCCGATGGCTGGCGCAAGTTTGACTTAGGTGCCATGATGGGTGGCGCGATGCCCGGGGGATTCCCAGGCGCGCGGCCCTCGGACGGAAACAACTGAGTGGGAGCGCACCTTACCCGCGTCATCTCGGACGTTCATTACGCGGACCGTGGAAGCCGCGTGCGCTCGCTCAGCCAGCTTCGGCCGCTGCTGGAGGGGGTGGACGAGCTCGCGATCAACGGTGACACCCTCGACACACGCCCGCAGAGGAACGGTCAGCATTCGACGCAGGCCCGCCGCGAGGTGCTCGAGTACTTCGGGTCGCTCGGGACCCCAGTCACGTTCCTCACGGGCAACCACGACCCGGATATCTCGAGGCTGCACTGCCTCGAATTCGCGAGGGGACGGATCCTCGTCACCCACGGCGACGTGCTCTTCGACAATATGGTGCCTTGGTCAAAGGACGCGGCCGTGATCCGCCAGCGCGTGATTGCAGCCCTAGCGGGGCTTCCGGACGACGGGACCTGCCGGCTCGACAGCCGCCTGGCAGCGTTTCGGTCGGTTGCCGCAACCATACCCCAGCACCACCAGTCCGAGCCCGACCCCCTGCGCTATGCCATCCGCCTAGCCGGCGACACGGTGTGGCCGCCCCAGAGGCTGCTCTCGATCCTGCGGGCATGGAGGGAGGCCCCGGATCGCGCCGCGGCGCTTGCGCGCCGCCATAGGCCCAAGGCGCAGTTCATCCTGATCGGCCACACCCACAAACCCGGGGTCTGGAAGATGGCCTCAGGGATCGTGGTCATCAACACGGGCTCGTTCTGCAGGCCCTTTGGGGCCATGGCAGCCGACATCACTTCGGAGGCGATCACCGTCCGCGAGGTGATCTCCAAGCGCGGGGCTTTCCACGCGGGCAAGAAGGTGGCAGAGTTTCCCATCACATGAGCATGGAATTCGGATGGTGGGTGAAGGATCCCGAGGCGGGAAAATACCAGGTGAAAGCCATTGTGCACGGCGGCAACCTGACATGGTTCCGCAAGCAGGGCCATTTCACGTCATGGGAGGTCCACCGTCCCGGCGAGGAGGACTGGGACAAGCTCATCTCCGAGGCCGAGAGACGCGTGCCACGAAGGCTCCTGTCGCCCAAGCAGTTCACGGAAATAAGAAACCTCCGGGACCAGAGGTAGCCCCGCCGGGTCTCCCCTCCCACACAAGAACCCCCCTTTATGCCTAAAATCGACGTCAACAAGGTCGCCGAAATCCTTAAGAAGAACCAGATCGACCCCGCGGTGCTGCGCCGCGTGGTTGAGGAGATGAACCTGGCGGTCCAACCCGACCCCGGCGAGGGCGACCCCGCCCCCCCGGTGAAGAAGCAGTTCGTCATCCTGCTGAGCGACCCGAACGGGAAGCTCCCCAAGGTGGACTTCACCGGATGGGTCCTCCAGCTGCCCGAGGACGAGAGCCCTGCGTCGGTCCAGGAGCGGCTCCTGAAGGCCACGTACGACTACAACGCCTCGAAGAAGGGCCGCCTCTACCCCGCCAAGACCGTTGGCGACGCCATCGAGGCCGTGCCCGCCAAGTTTTTTAAGGAGGCCGAGCTCTGGATAAAGACCAAGGAGCCGGTGCTGGTGCTCCGCACCGACAACGAGATCCCGAAGGACTAAGCCGGAAGGCCTCGAGAGTTCACGGGAGGCGGTACTTCACCGGGTCAATGCCCCGGGCCTTAAGGGCGTCGGCCACGGCCTTCAGGTCGATTCGGTCGCCGCGTCGGATCCCGTGGGAGGAAAACCAACCTTTCGGCATTTCGAGGGCAAATTGCATTTCGCTGCTGTGGGACGTCACGGGCCTTTCATCAAGGGGAAGGAGAGCGTAGATCTCGGCAATCGAGCCGTCGGAGGTAAGGTAGGCCAGGTCGAGCGGTTCGGGCGTATTGCGCATCCAGATGCTCATCGATTGCGGCTCGGGGTAGACAAAGAGCATCCCGTCGTCCCCTCCAAGGTCGGGCCTCTGCATGAGCCCGCGTTCCTGCTCGGCCTGCGACACGGCCACCTGAAGGCTCGCCGGGTGGCCCCCCACGCCGACCGTGAAATGTTCGAAGACCGTTTTCTGGTCGGAGGCCTGGTCCGTGGACTTGCCCGACCCGCAGCCCACCGCGTAGAGCGACAGGAGCACGGCAGCGGCGGCCCTCAACCCCAGCGAAACCGGATTTGCATTTTTCACGCAGAAAAAGGTTAATTGCCCCATACCCGGTTAGACAATCCCCGTCTCCAACATGGCAACCCTCAAACATCGCGAAATTCTCCTGTATTCCGACACTGCGAGAAGTGCCGACGCCCTCTACTTTGGAAAGGTCGAGGTGCCCGACGCCTTTGTCGCCATGAGCGCCCGCGGCCAGAAGGTCGCCGTCGTGAGCGCCCTTGAATTCGGTCGCGTGAAACGCTCCTCGGACTTTGACCTGGTCCTCCCCCTGGAGGGATATGTCGAGAAGGCGCGCAGGGCCTGGCCCGGCAAGAAGGCCGGGCCCGCCCGAGTAATCGCGCTCGCGGCCAAGGAACTGAAGGTGCGGATGCTCACCGTCCCGGAGGATTTCCCGGCGGGTCTTTACAAGGAGCTTTGCGACCTGGGCCTAAGGATTTCAATCTCGGAGGGGCCCCTCTTCCCCCAGAGGGAGATCAAGACCTCCGCGGAAGCCCTGGCGCTTCGAGAGGGCAACCGCTGCAGTGCGGCGGGGATCGCCGCCGCCGAGCGGCTCCTACGGGAAAGCAAGGTCAAGGGCAGGCGCCTCTTCTACAAGGGAAGCATCCTCA
>Ga0302199_1001646_pt1 | contig 11172 bp, 10 predicted proteins | sample II_Bog_N2_3_FD_194588 | JGI IMG/M metagenome (GOLD analysis project Ga0302199, IMG submission 194588) | Peat permafrost microbial communities from Stordalen Mire near Abisko, Sweden - II_Bog_N2_3 | ecosystem: Environmental > Terrestrial > Soil > Wetlands > Peat | place: Sweden: Abisko, Stordalen... | reverse complement strand
CCTCACCTGATTGTAGCTTTCATCTTGTTAAAAGGAACTCCTCCTCGGTACGCACAGCTATGCGTTGCATATCTGTTTCTTTGGCGATGCGCCGGCCCCCTGCTCGGCCGAAGCACCTCTTAACCCCTCAGAACAAGGGTCCTTCGGAATGCCTTACCTGCCAGATGCCGGATTCCTCAGCGCTGCAGGACTGATGACGAGAAAAAGTGCCCCATCCGCTACTTTTGGATCATTCTTGATTTCTTCTGCTGCTCCATCAAGGGTCTCGTCTGACGGCAATGCCCCCTCAGCAAAGAGGGCGCTCCGGAGTTTATCGATTGATTCCGCCTTGTTCATCTATCCGGATCATGTCCTGGAAATAGCGCTATGTCACGGCAAGCAATAGGTAATGGTGATTCATGATCCTATTGATTATGTAACCTCGCGATTTGGGTAAAACCTTTCAGTACGGCCTGTGAAATTTCCGGATTCAGACGGAAAAACCGGCTCCAGAACGATAATGATTTACCCAAGCCCCTATGGTCACATGCCCGCTAGACCCAGTGTTTATGAGGATGGGTAAAACAATACCGCTCACTACACCATCCCTCTCTGTAGCTCCACTTTTCAATACCAAAAACTCCGCCTTCCAATGCATGAGCTTGTCCGGATTTCACTGCATGCCGACATTAATCCCGGGTCCCCCATCTGCTTCAACATGTTACCCATGGGCAAAATATCTCGCGGATATTCCCCAGGATTATTCTATGTCGCCGAAGTGTTCAGGATCGCGACACAAACGAAGAATGAAGACTGTATCTTAGGCCGTATGCATAACGCATACACACCCATTCCGGGAAACGCTAACTCAACTAAAAAAAACATCATGATCAACTCAGACGCTCCATTCATATTCGCAATCTTACTTATTTTCGGAGGTGTGCTAGCCGGCGTTGTCTACGAGCAAAAACCCCAGCAACCGCCTCAACTGCCGCCCGTCCCGATCGTAGTCCAACTGCAAACAACCATGCCGGTTTCTACCAACGCTCAACAGGTAACCCAAGTGCCTGCTCTAGCAAACCCTCAGGGGCGGTAAGAGAGTAAGCAAACTCGCAGGGAGCAGGCTACCACCAGCCTGCTTTCGCAGCTAAAATAAGCCAACTTCTCTATCCTCAAACTCAACGCCTCGGTAGAAGGAATAACTGGCGCTCCTCCTGTTGCTGGACTCGCTTTAACCTCTTCTATCAAATCAGTAATGAAAGGTACAACAACCCTATAAAAACGATTGGTTCTAAATGCATTAACAAACAACCATATCAAAACCATCACGATCACCAAAAAGTAACCCCCAACGATCCATACACTGGCTTGGCCCTTTCCATTAAAAGAGGCGACCAAGCCAATAGCGGCCAAAACCCATCCCAGAAACGGTAGCCGTGACGGGAAAAAATCGTCGCTTATCCCACCAACTTCACGGGAGAGAAGTGTAATCGCTTTATCAAAGACCTCTGATTCGTTCATGGGTGGCTAGCCTATATACAAATTCTGTTCATACAACTCTGAAGGAGTTCATTTTTTTCAGATCTGCCTCCCAAGCTACTGAAGGCTTGGTAACTGTTTGTGCGAGCATGATTTCCCCCCGCTACTTACCTCACCAGGACTGCCTTGCTTAAATCTCAAAATACGGGCCCATCGGAATGCCGGACCTGCCAGATACCGGATTCCTCAGCGCTGTAGGTCTGATGACGGGAAAAAGTGCCCTTAATGGATTCTCCGTTGATATTTCCCTTCCACTCAACCTGAGACTGAACACCGGGTGAAAAGGATATCTGCTTGGCTTCCGGGGAATAAGTCCCAGTGATGCTGGTGGTGGAGCCATCCGTGATCAACTCCCCGCCGATAGCGATCTGCCCCTCACCTGTTCGGATCAAATGTTCCACTTTCAAGGTAAGGGTGCCGTTGTCACCGGTGGATTGATTGATGAAGGATCCTGTGAAAATGATTGGGTTGGACGAACTGACCTCTTGGTTGGGCGTGGGGGTTGGTAAAGGGAGCACAGGTTGGGCAGCTTGGACCGGCACCGGAGGGGTTGACTGCGCAGCAACTGCCTGAGGCTTGCTCGTTAATATAACCGATGTGGGATTGTTCGCAGATGCCACTCGATAACTCCCGACACGCCAGATGATGACAGAGACAGCACAGAGAAGGATCAACGTCCCGATGATCCCCATCAACAGTGACCTGCGTTTATACTGGGGAAGAAATAACGAAAATGCCTTTTCACTGCTTCAAAGAGATATCGCGCCGCCTACGCTGATCCTTTGTCACAGACGAAACTAACCTGCTGCCAGGGGCAGAACATACCCGTTAACATCCAATTGGATGGAAGGTCCCTTCGGCGTCCCGATCAAAATCTGGGCGCATTGCGCTGCGGTCAATCCTCCAGGGCTCGTGCCGAAGCGCAGACTCTGTGCGCCCAGCGTCCCTTGCAGCACCAGTTGCCCTCCAAGCCAATCCGTAGCAGACGAGTCGGCAAATGCCATCTGGGAGCTTTCATTCAATTCCAACTGAGAGATGCCCTGCACGATGAGAGGGGTTTCATAGCTTTGGGTGACATCCCTGGCATCCACTTTTCCACCCACCAGTTGCAGGGTGCTTGTGCTGTCCAGCGTCTGGTCTGATTCCAGTCTCACGGCACCTTTGCTTGCTACCAGTGTGCCGGTAAACGCGTTTGCACCGGTTAACACCAGTGTACCCACCCCATCTTTCGTGAAGATGCCGGGTCCCAACAATGCTCCAGACAGCAGCGTCACGGTTGCAGGGGTGTTAATGGCCCCACCACCAGTGGTGACGATGATGCTCGTGGCCAGGGAGGGCTTATCCTCTGGAACGAGTGTGCCGTTCTTCAATAAAATGCACCTATCCAGTGTCTCCCTCGGACCAGGTTTGTCCTTCGAATTCACCACGACATAAAGGAGTTCCAGCTTTTGCGGCGTCACCTTGCCTGTCATAAATCCGAACCGGTTCTCCACGCGCACAATACTGCCCGGATCGGGTGGGTCGATGAATGTTGAAAGAGATTCAAATGTCCCGCCCGAACCACAGACGATGTAAGTGCAATCATTGACGTAGAGACGTTCGTAGGCGTGGGCGTGCCCCGAAATCACCGCATCGACACCAAGCTGATCGTAGTCCCATTGCATGTACGCCGCCGGATAATGGCCGTCGTAGGGACTCCCCGGTTGTGAGGAAACAAAGGGCGGGTTGTGCATCATGACGATCTTCCACGGCGATGTGGATGTCTCCAATGCCTCGGTGAGCCACTGGCCTTGAGTCGAGTTTTGAAGATTGTCCTGCCCTGCCGTCACCCCAGAAGTGATCTCCCCTGTGTAGTTGTAAGCGTTGCTCAGTGTGTCAAAGAGTGTTTCGTTAGGATCGCTGCTCAACGCAAACCAGTGGATGTCTCCTTGGAGCAAATCGTAGTAACGGGGGTTCTGCGTCGTGCTCCATAATCCCTGCTCTGAAAAATAATCCATAAACGCGCTGCCCTGGCCGGACTGCTCCAGCAGATAGTGTGTTTGCGTCGCAGGATACTGGGGAAAGGCCAGTGAATCCGGATTATAATTGATGAACCCGCTTACGGAGACGCGGGGCTGGTGCCACCAGTCGTGATCCCCGAGAAGGCAAAAAAACCGCTGTGTTCTGGATCCTTTATTCTTGTACTTGCTTGTACTGTTGGCGGGAAACCTGATGTAGGGGTAAAAGAGTTGCCCGATGGCTGTGTCGTAGCTGGCGACATTCGCCTGAATCGTCTCGCTTTGGGGACTCGCTTCAAAGGGAATGTAGATCTGGTCACCCACCGAGATGATGTAGGCGGAGCCGTGCACCGGCGCATGGCTTTTGATCCCCTCGGCTACTGCCAAACAGTCGGGATTGACACCGTTGTGAGGCAATGGCTGTCCGTCCCGTCCATAATTTCCCGCACCGAAATCCCCGACAATCGCAAAATCCACACTGGTTCCGGGTAACGGAAGCCGCACGCTCCTTTCCAGCGCCAGCTCGTTCCCTCTGGCTGTGCCTCCTCCTAGTGTTCCCAAAATCCCGCTTGCAGCGAATGCTGATCCGGCAAGGGAGGTGATCTTGAGGAATCTTCGGCGGTCCATCGGAACGCCACAATCGTCGGAGGAGGGAGGAGTCATTGGGTTACATCGGTTATCACAGTCCAATTGCGGATCAGGTGTGAAATTGGCTGAGAAACTTCACAAGATACGACAGTTTCAGTTATGTCAAACTGCTCTGGAAAATTTTTCGAGGCCCACAATGCGGTAGTTCCTCCTCTTAGAAGTTAATAGATGAGCGGATACCGACGACGAGGGCGTTCGGTGATCCCACCTGCCCGCTCGGAGTGATGATATACTGGACATCAGGCTGGATATTGCACCACGGGGTGAGATGAATCTGATAGGTAGCTTCAAGGACAGTTTCCTTGGAGTATGCAGATCCTCCCTGCACAACTTGGGCATTGGAGTAGTCGCCGCTGACCGGGGAGTAGGCCAGGGCAATACCAGCGATATCTTGAGGACGGTTCGGTACGAACCCGGTGAAGTTGAATCCCGCATCGAGGTAACCATCGACAAAACTATACTGTGCCGGAGCAAATCCTCCGCGAGCGAAGATGCTGATGCTTCGATCCTCCTTATTATAGACCTGCTGATCGGCAATTCCATAAACCGCACACTGAGTGGAACCGCTGGAGAGTCCGCCGATGCCGAGCGCCTCATTGGCCTGGGATTGCCAGGTCGTGAAGCCATTCTGTAAAAAGGTTCCAATCTTATAGGTGCCTTGTAATCCTCGGTCATTGGGTGACTGATTAACCAAGTATCCCGCCTCGGCCATCCAGAGAGAACCGTTGATCTTGAAGTCAGTGCCATGCAGATCGTTTCCCGAAGGATCCAGATTGGAATCCATGCCGAAGACCGCTGCCCTGACAAAGAATTTTGAGGTGGGCTGGATGAATACCCTCACGCCGGGTCTGGAGAGAGGATAAACCGGAGAGTTTGGATAGTTTTGTCCGATCAGGTTGAAGGCTCCAAAGGTACCGTTAAGAAACAGGGCCGAACTGGTCGAGGTGAAGAACTCTGTGTCGGCTGCGAGCATTCCCATGCGTACCGAGGCGCGTTCACGCCAGAATAGTTGCTGAAACCACAACTCCTGAAGCCTGACGGATTGAGGGCCTGAAATGTTGCTCGTGTTGCTGAAATCTCCGACATAGTTCCCGGAAAGGCCCGGACCATAGATGTAGAGGGCATTTGCCTGAATCGCGGCATCCTGCCAGAACCCGTGAGTAATACGCTCTAAATCGAGGTTTGCAATGAAGTTGAAGGCCCCATCGGAGATGGCACCTTGCTTCATCCCTCCCACGGGGTTTCCAAAGACTTCGGCCTGATAATTTCCAGAGAGACTAAGTCCTGCCTCGGAAATTTTATTCCTCCATCCACCCCAGTTTCCCGTCAGTGTATCTTGAGTCCAGATGCTTCCCGTTGGGGCAGAGGTGAGTCCTTCCGGCAACTGGGTGGATGACTGAGAGCCGGGCGATTGAGGATTTGCGTCGGAGTTAAACTGATAGGGGGTTGCATTGCCCTGTTGGCAGAGGGAGGCGAGAAAGACTCCGAAAAGGAATGCATTGAGGGTGGGATGGTTTTTCATGAATTTTTAATGGAGCTGGGTTGACAGTCCTGAAAGGAGGGCATTTCAGGTTTTTCTTCAGGCAGGGAGAGTGACCGGCGTGTCTGAATGCGCACCCAGAGCCAGGCTCCCCCCACATAGAGGAGCGCAAGCGGTGGGATGAGAAGTCCCTCCCAGGAGGGATAAATTCCGAGCCAGAGTCCCGCCCAGGAAGGGATGTCGAGCGAAGGGATCGGATGGACGGGAAGCCAACCAACCGTCTGGAAAAGCCTCACGGTCGATCCGAGGAAGGTCACCATGATCGAGATGACCAGGATGCCGGTGACCACGAGCAATTTTCGGAAAGGCAACTTGATGCCAAACAGGAAAATTAAGGTGCCGGCCGTGCCGATGAAAAAAAGCCCCGCCGCAACGCCAAGAACCACAGGACCTTTTCCTCCCTCAAGCAGGAGCGACTGCATGAAGACTGTGGTTTCAAAACCTTCGCGATACACGGTGAGAAACCCGACGCCGAGCAGGGCGAGCATTTCCCACTTGGGAGCCCGCACCTGACGGGCGCTTTTAGAGAGGCTACGCAGTCTGGCATTCCACTCCACCCAATAAAATTTGTGGAAAACCCAGTTCGTGACCATGAACAGAATGATCACCGCGAGAATGGAGATTACCGCCTCCAGCTTCTCTCCGTAACGCACCAGCGACTGCACGATCGTCTGGGAGAGCCAGAAGGTCACCAGGCTGAGTACTACGCCGATGATGGCACCACTTGAAACCCAGCGTCGGGTTGTCCGGTTTTCGTTTCCCCGAAGACCCGCAAGTAGTGCTGTGAGAATGATGATGGCTTCCATCCCTTCACGGGCGATGATCGTGAAGGCGGTGAATCCGACGGTGGAGGGTGAAACCTCAACTTTGAGAACGGCGACACACTCATCCATGTTATCCAGTGCTGTCTTGTAGCCCTTGGTGAGTACCTCCATGGAGGTGTGCTGATCCAGGAGTGCCTTGATACCAGGGCTTCCCGCTTTTCCATCCAGAAAGCTCCGCTCGGTGCGCATGGCCAGAGCGGGGTTTCGGGGAAGCACGCGCACTTCGATTTCTGAGTCGAAAGCCGTGTAGGCATCCAAACGAAGGTTCTCAGCCTCCTGCCAATGCCCAGCCTGTGCAGCGGCAAGTGAATTGTTCAGGGATGAGCGGACTTCCAAAGCGGTTTCCTCCACAACCCGGCCCTTCTCTCCCGGCTTTCTGGCCGTCACCTCAAAACGATCCTTGAGCAATGACTGTACTTCCCCGGTGCGGGATTCAATTTCCGAAAGCGGTTTCACCTGATCGAGTGCCTTGGCAAGAGCAGCAAGTTTGAGAACCAGATCCGCGTGATAGCGGACATAGGCTTCATGTCGGTCTCGTGCCCAGACAGGGGCGAGCTCGTTCACCAGACTCTGCGCCTGCTGGGTGAACTGGACCGCCTCCTGATACTCTAAGGGGATGATGATTGCACCATCCTGAATTCCGTTATGATATTCCTTCGGAACCACATCGACAAAACGGGCCAACAGCCGTTGGAGACGATCTACATCTGCCGCAGTAAGGAGATTGGGGAGCGTTGATTCGATCTGTTCACGCCAAACTGCCAACGATTTTATCGCTTCGGGCGTGGTGTAGTTACCAGTGAGTTGGAGAGGAGCAATGTTCCTGGATGAAATGCCGTTCAGCTTTGCCGCCTGGATCAAGGGCTGCGGAAATTGCGCCAGGGTTAAAATTTCATTCTGATTGGCGGCTACAAAGGCGGCATTGGCGTTTCCCGCAGCCAAGGCCCGCTGAAAGCGATCTAGTAATTGCCGGGTGCGGGCAACCTGCCAGCCAATATATTCCTTGGCTAGTGCCTGAGCCACGCCAGGCTGGCGCACCTGATCTGGAGTCTGTTGCAGAAGAAGTCCTCCCTCATCGGCATTGGCAAACTGGGGCAGAGTGATTAGATCCCTCCAAAGACGAGCCTGATCGACATTTTCAGCCTGTTGGGCTTGAAGCATTTGCAAGGCGGCAAGATGCTGGATCAGGCTGCGGCCGCTTCCGATATTCCCGGCCAAGGTTTCAAGATCCTGGGAAGAAGATGTATGGAGAGTGAATTTATTAGTTCCCAGTTGCCTTGCCCCGGGATCAGTTAAATTTCCCGTGAATTCCTGCCAGGTTTGATCAAGTTCTTTGATTGTTTCCGGGGAAACGCTCCCCTCATACACATCCAACAGGCTGCTATTGAGCTGCTGTTGGATCTGATGGAAATCTTCCGCCGTATCACTAGCGCCGGCCTTCTGCGAAAACAAGAGGTAGGCACCAAGAGCGACGAAAATGCCGGTGAATTTCAGGAATGATTTCATGGTGATGAAACTGCCGCCCGAGGCATGGAGCTTCCGGGCATTTGAATACTGAGTCCTTCCGAAGCCCTGTGCGGACTTAGAGATAAGGCTTCGGCGGAATCTTTAGCCCCATGATGGCGGCTGACTGCTTGAGTTGCGGCGCGAGTTGATCGCTCATTGTCTTGGCCTGATCCGCCATTTCCTCGATTTCCAGTTTGCTCAGCTTGCTGTTGGCGACTCGTGTCTTCCTATCCCGCGCATCGGCCTGGTCGATGTGATGCATAATACCCGCGTATTCGCTTTTCAACTGGCTGGCCAGAGCGGGATCCTTCTGTTGAAGCGGCGGCATGATGGCTTCATAAATGAATTGGAGGCTTCCCATAATCCCCCGCATATCCAGCACACGGCTTTCAGAAACATATCTGCCGGTGGGATCGTAAAGAGAATCGCTCAGGTCATTAAAGTAAGTGTTGAAGGTCGGCGTCATCCAGACCAGGGCTCCGAGACAGGCATCAGGGGTTGGCTGCCAGGCTTTCGCATCGACCACGAACTTTTCCGTCTCCTGTTTGCAATTTTTCGCTGCTGCCAAAAGAACATCGGCTCTGGGGAGGACAACTACGCCATGAAGTTTCTGGGAAACCTCTGGGCTCAGTCGCTTAACGAAGTCTTTATTGGCCCCCCAGAGAGCAGGCTCAATGACATAGTGAAAAATATTCCCAGAGCGGTCTGCCACCAGTTCACCGGAAGCCGTCCGGATGACCACCGGTGCCGCTGGGCTATCCGTTGAGCTCTGTGATTTCGGAACACCCGAGTCCAGATAGATGTCGTAATCGACCAGTTCCTTAACTCCTGCTGCGATGCCTTCCACCGTCTCATAACCGTTCTGGTGAAGATTACGGTAATCTCCCTGCATTTTTATCAGTAGTGGAAGGATCTGGCCGCCGTTGTTAATCGCAGCTTTGTTGTAATCACCGCCGTTGGCATCAATGATTTTCTGATACTCTTCGGCGTTTTTCAGAAAATCATCGGCAGCATCATCAATCTTGATTACCTGCTTCACCAGGTAGGCTTTGACGGCAGCCACTCCCGAGCCGGAAGGTTTGTCTGAGCTTGCTCCAGAATCGTAGGAAGTCTCGGCGTAGACGGAGAGGCAGGAGCATGCAGCGACTCCGGCAAGGATCGCGGCAACAAGAGTGATGCCTTTTGGTTTCGTTGATTGGAACATGGGCCGGATCCTGCCCAAACCATCGACCTTTGCCTCTCTCCTGATTGCGCTCTTTTAACTCGGAATTGTGGTGAAAGAGGAGCGAACAACGGGGTTGTAAATATTTGAGACTGAGATTTAATCTCACCCGTGGATTTGCCGACTGCATCAAATAGCCCCCTTGAAAGCAAGGCGTGGCACGGGATTTTCGGGACATGGAAGCCACTTCACGGAAGCTTTACGGAACTGGGATTAAGCATCGAATGGCACGACTTCTCCGTGGATCAGGAAATGGACTGGGGACGCAGCTTTCACCCGGGAAGCCTGGAACTCTGCCTCAATTTCTCGGGATTGGGATCGCTCCAGGACGGTTCAAGGCCCCGTGCGCTTCTTCCCAATCAACTTGCCATTTACACCATCCAAGACAAGGCCCTGCGTGCCGTGCGTCACGCCGCCTCGATGCACCGCTTTCTGACACTGGAGCTCTCGAAACAGTTTCTCCAAACCCACTGTTCGGAGATGATCCAGTGGCTGAAACCCTCGGTGGCGGCCTTTATAACGGGGGATTCCTCCAAACCCTTTCTCGAAATATCACCCCTTCCTGCTTTTCTTCTCTCAGCCCGTGAACAGTTCCTGGCTCCCCCCGTTCCGAAACCCGCACGGGACATGTGGTATTTCGGTCGCGTTCTTGAAATTCTCTCCCTCACCCTCTTCCGGGAGGATAATTCGGAGGAACTCTTTTGCAGCAAATACCACAGAACCAATAGTGAGAGAATCGAGCGCGTCTGTTACCTGCTCGAACGCGACCTGGAAAACCCGCCTTCCCTTCAGATGCTTGCGGACGAGGTGAAGTGCAGCAGTTATTACCTCTCCCGGATGTTCACGCAGACGACCGGAACAAGTATTCCAAAATTTCTCCGTATGAAGCGCATTGAGAAGGCGGCCAAGTACCTCAAATCAGGAAAAATGAATGTCACCGAAGCCGCCATGGCCGTCGGCTATTCAAGCCTAAGCGCATTTACCAAAGCGTTTGTCGAACAGATGGGATGTTGTCCCGGGCTCTATCCCCTCGTTCCCATTGAGGCCCGAAAAAGATCCTAAGACAGTTTACCCTTTCCTCCTTGTTTGTGCTGGATAATAGAACTTTTATCCAATGTCGCTCCATAACAACACCCCCTTCGAAATGCGAATAATCCTACTCATCCAGTTGATCGCAGCAGTAGTCGATACAGGAATCCATAGTGGTGACCGTATTCCACCAGCCAAATAAATCTGCTTATCGGATATCCAGCATTCCTAGCAGAGCTTTGTCCTAAGTTTACTCTTAACCTTTGGAATTCAGGGCAAAAAACTCCTGGGTCCTGTACAAAGGGTTCTACTGAAATCACAGCAAGCCAACACGGTTGATCATTCATGTCGCCTGCCTATATGGCAGGGCAAGAGGTCAGTGGCGGGAGTTGAAAAGTCGCCGTTAAGAGGCAATGATCCTGTCGATGCAGCGCAGCAAATATCTCAGCCAACTTAAGCAAGCGATTCGTACCACGCATGGATGTGACTCCCTTCATATTTCCACAACTCGTGTTGTGCCACAATTTGAAGGGGCTACTGAATGGGATGGGGATGTTGAAATATTTGAGATCATAGGTCACCCCAAGGCCAGTAGATGTCACGCGTGGGGCCATGAAGAAAATGGACAGTTCAAAGCTACTGCATTGCTCGAACTTGCTTCTGCCGATTCTCCATCGACTGCCGGTTGACGGTATGGGTGTGATAAGAGTGCTTTTTGCCTCTCACGCCCCTCATCGGATTCCTTCAACCTCCCCCTGTTGTCGCATCCATCGCTTGAGAAGAAATTCCTCGACGGCACGGACGCCTTTTCTCTCCTGGGCGATCTCTTTGGCAATCCGTTGAGCCTCTGTTTGATCAACCATCACACCAAGATCGTACTGCACGCGC
>Ga0302199_1001629_pt1 | contig 11265 bp, 10 predicted proteins | sample II_Bog_N2_3_FD_194588 | JGI IMG/M metagenome (GOLD analysis project Ga0302199, IMG submission 194588) | Peat permafrost microbial communities from Stordalen Mire near Abisko, Sweden - II_Bog_N2_3 | ecosystem: Environmental > Terrestrial > Soil > Wetlands > Peat | place: Sweden: Abisko, Stordalen... | reverse complement strand
CGTCGTACTCTTCTGTTTTGTAAGCGCGCATCAGGTTGATGCGCGTGAGAAATTCGTTTGCCGAGTAGACGCCGTTCAGGTGCTCGCCGGGCACGCCGAGAAAGACAGGCAATCCCGCGCCAGTGGCTACAAAGACTGCGTCGTAGTTTTCCTCGTGCATCAGTTCGTCGATGGTCACGCTCTTGCCGACCACCACATTGGTTTCAAACTCCACGCCCATGCGGCGCAGGTTGTTCACCTCGCCCTTCACGATGGATTTGGGCAGCCGAAACTCCGGGATGCCATAGATGAGCACGCCGCCCAGCTCATGCAGCGCCTCAAAGACGCGCACGTGATGGCCTTTTTGGATGAGGTCGCCGGCTGCTGAAAGCCCCGCCGGGCCGCTGCCTACGATGGCCACGCTCTTGCCTGTCGATGGCGCGATCGGGGGCAGTCCCAGTTGGCCACTCAGGCGCTCATAGTCGGCCACAAACCGCTCGAGGTTGCCGATAGCCACGGGCGAACCCTTCTTGCCCACGATGCATCCACCCTCGCATTGGTTCTCCTGCGGGCAGACACGGCCGGTGATGGCAGGAAGCGAGTTGTCTTCGCGCAGCTTGGCCGCCGCGCCAAGATAATCTCCGGCGCGAATCAGGGCCACCATCTGCTTGATATCGACGCCCACAGGGCAATCGACAACACAACCCGGCTTGGCACATTCAATGCAGCGTGAGGACTCGGTGAGTGCGTCTTCCGTTTGCAGTCCCTGGTTCACTTCTTCAAAGTTGCGGCTGCGCACTTTGGGATCAAGCTCCGGCATATGCCGGCGCAGGATCTTCATGCGTTCCTTGAGCGGAAGAACATTCATTGCGGAGCGAGGGAGAGTATTTATTTCGGACATAATTCAGTCTCCTTTGCGGCCAGTTCTTTGCGAAGCTCGGCCACTTCCGCATCCATGTTCTGTTGGAATTGCTTGAGCGATGCGCTCTCTTTCTCGCGATACATGGCGTTGCGCTGCATGAGCACCTCGAAGTTCACTTGCGAAGCGTCGAACTCCGGCCCGTCAACACAGGCGAATTTGCTTTTGTCGCCCAGCAGCACGCGGCAACCGCCGCACATTCCCGTTCCGTCCACCATGATGGAGTTCAGGCTGACCATTGTTTTAATCCCGAGTGGCGCTGTGATGCGGGCCACGGCTCTCATCATCGGCACGGGGCCGACGGCGAGAATAAAATCGATCTTGCGCCCGGCGGCAATCAGCTCATCGAGCTTCTTTGTGACCAGGCCCTGCTCGCCGTAGCTGCCGTCGTCGGTCATCATATAGGTCTCATTGCTGGCCGAGCGCACTTCGTCTTCAAAGACGACCATTTCTGTCGAGCGCGCGCCTTCAATGAAGATCACGTGATTGCCGGCGTCTTTGAGCGCGATGGCCGTGGGAAGCGCCATGGCCGTCCCAACGCTGCCGGCGAGAATCACCACGGTGCCGAATTTTTCAATCTCCGAGGGATGGCCAAGCGGCCCGACGATGTCCATGATGGCGTCGCCCGCTTCCAGGCAATTCAACAGAGAGGTGGTCTTGCCGATGGCCTGCACCACGATGGTGACCGTACCGGCTTTCGCGTCAGAGCTCTTGATGGTGAGCGGAATGCGTTCGCCTTTGTCATGAAGGCGGAGAATAATGAACTGCCCCGGCTTGTGCTTGCGTGCAATGCGCGGCGCCTCAATCACAAACTGCTTTATGTTGAGGCCGACCGAGCGGGCTTCCAAAATCTTATACATAAAAAACGTCTCCAATTTAGCCGAGGCGACCTTGCAATTCGATTCCGCGCGGTATTAAAAAACCAGACGCATCAATGAATTGCACGCCAAGGCGCAGGCGAACTTATTGTCTTTTCTAAGGATCGTTCAGTGAGCACAGGAGGGGATGTGATGTGAGTCACCGGGGGATTTCGGCGATTTGTAATGGGTTAAGACGTGTATTCCTCATGCGGCGGCTGCGGCTGCTCTCCGCGGCCTTCCGCCCCTTGCTCCGTTGGCCTTTGCCGCACGGCGTTTGGCTTCGGTTTTGGCGCTGCCGCCTTTCTTGCCCAACTGCGCCATCCAGCGGCGATTTCCGTAGACGCCTTCAATCAGCGCGGGAACATACAGGTCTACGTCCAGGTCCGGGAAACTTATGCCGGTTCCGTTGCCGAGCAATTCGTAGTTCTGGATCTGGCTGAGCGTCGCACCGTCAAGTCCCTGAATGTCCTCGATGGGAAGCACCAGTCTGCGCCCGTTGCTGAGGCCGACAATGAGCAATTTCAGGTCCGGGACGTGCACGACAGACTGCGCGCGCGGCTCGCTGCTGCGTAGCTTTGCCGAGCTCAGGGCCGCTTCAATCTCAGCATCGGTCGTGATAACTCCGTGCTCAGCCATGCTGTTTCTCCCAAAGTAAAACCAGATCGTCGAAGTGCTTTGCGGCTACGGTCAGAACATGGCGCACATCCGATTTGCCGGCGTTACCTGGCCTGACGGCGTCTATTCGATTTGCGAGTGAGACGTTGCCGTCCGCGCGGAGATCGGCGATTACTTCCACGTCCGCGTAGAAACCGTGCACATGCCGTGGCTCGTGGTCCATCGAGTATGCGGCGAACCTTACACCGTTGAACCGGATCGAGCCCATCTGATCCCATTATAACCCAAGCTCATTAGGTTATTCAATCTTCCATTTCCAGGTCCTGCTCGACCTCGGCTTCCATGGCGGGAAGGATGGCGCGCATCCGCTCGAACTCCGGGTTGCCGTGGAGGGGTTTCAGGCGCGGATCGGCCAGCGCCTGGAAGAACCAGGGGCAGCGGGCCTCGTACACGGCGCGCAATTCGGCCAGGGCGGCTTCATTGTCGCCCAGGGCGACATATGCCGCGGGCGTGAACCCGCGAACGATGTAGCGCTCGCGGCCCAGCCATTGCAGCCGTTCAAGAATAGCGCGGGCCTCGTCCGCTCGCCCTGAGCAGGCCAGCGTGTAGGCATGCAGTTCCGTGGCAAGATCGAAGTGGGGCAGGCGCTGCTCCATGCTTCGCGCAACCTCATTTGCCTGCTCCGCTTCTCCGTTGAAGGCAAGGATCGCGGCCCCGTAGACGCTGGTTCCATCGCTATTGGGAAAAAGAGAGATGCACTTTTGAATCTGTTCGAGGCTTTCGGGTGCTTTCTCGTCCAGGTGGAGAGCCCAGGCCAGGCGGCTCTGCAGCCAGGGCGAGAAGGGATCGATGCGAATGGCCGCGCGCAGCAGTTCGACGGCCTCGCCAAAGCGGCTGCGGCTGAGCGCAAAGAGGACGCGCGCGCGCGTGGTCCAGGGATCGTGGGGCAGATGGGCGCTGAAGGAGAAGGCCAGCAGGGCCGCGGGCAGGTTGCGATCGAAGTGGAAGTTGACCCAGCCCAGCGCGGGCAGCAGGGTCTGGGCGCTTTGGTTGAGATCGGGGATTGAATCCGCCATGCGGTGCACCAGCTCCGCTGATGCTTCCGGTGACATGAAGCCGTACAAGGCCTGGGCAACGCACAGGTTTGCCAGATCAATCTTGGCGAAGGTCAGCGTGGGATCAAGCTCGATGGCCTGCAACAGGCGTCGCTGCCCGTCCTGCATACGATGGCGATGCAGCGTTTGCCACTCGTAATGCCCGCGCAGAAAAATATCGTAGGCTTCCTTTTGCCGGGAGCTGTGTTCGTCATCGAGTTCGCCGTCCGCGGCGGCGGAGATTTCGCCGCTCCATGCGAGCTCCCCGGAAGTTTCATCCGCAACCTCAATGCCCAGGCGATAAGCCAGACGATGCATCAGGTCCGACTCCAGCGCGCCTGTCCGGCTGCGCGACGCCAGCACATCTTCCACCCAGATTTGCGTGCCGTCCTCGACGCGGATCATCTCCGCCCGCAGCCGGTAATGGGAGGCGAACGCCTGCAAGGTTCCTGCCAGCACCAGATCGGCCCTCAGCTCCTGGCCAATTTGCAGGGCTGTGAGTCCACGCTGCGCCAGGTTGAAGACCGAATCCCTGGCCAGCACCGCTACTGCAGATTGTTGCGCTCTGGAGAGGCTGGCCGTGGTCTCTTCGGCCATGGCCGGCCCCAGGTGCTCGGGAACAAAGTAGCCTGTGGCAAAGGGCAGAATGGCCAGCCGCAAAACTTTGCCGGCAGACGAGGCGCCGTCGTGCCTGATCTCGGCGGAAAAACGATAGCCGCGCTTGTAAATCGTCTGGATGCACGCATCCGGCTCGAGGCGCGCGCGCAGACTGGACAAGCACTTGGGAACGCTGTCGGCGGTCACATGCACATCACCCCACAGCTCATGCTTTAATTGCGCGGGCGAGATCACCAGGCCCGAGTGCGCCAGCAGCAGCCGCAGCGCAGCCAGTTCCTTGGGAGGCAGGTGAACTATAGCTTCACCGCGCCAGAGCGTGCCATCCGACTCCAGCCGGAAGCCTGCAAAGGAGTAGGCAGATTCTTTGCCCTCGAGAGCGGCGGCTTTTGTGGTGGATTCCGCAATCTTGGCCACGCGCGAAACCGGGAGGATCTCTTTCTTAGCTGCCACGGCGCTTCCTTGTATCCTGGGTGGCACGGTTGCTGATCTCTTGTGAGTCCAACCAAGACGAAAAGCAACTTCTTGCAGCGGTCGCGGGAATCTGCGTGGAGAAAACAATCCAGATGGAAAAAGAGAAAGCAGTGCTCCCGGCGAATCTCTGTGCTTCAGTGATCCCAGTATTTTCTGTGACCTTAGCTTAACTACATTCGGCATTCCGTGGGAGAATTTGCCGAAGTTCTCTGCATTTTTTGAAGCGCGAAGTAATCCGCGCGGGTTACCAAGGATTCGTAAAGTTCTCCCTTCCGCGAGCACAACGGTCCGGTTTCATAGGGTTCAGCTTGCGATTTTCTTCCGGCCGGCGCTGAAAACATCGGCGTACCTCAGGAAAACTTCCAACATTTGTCAGAAAATGCAGCATCTGCGGCTGGCAGACTAATAGAGGAGAGTTTGCCATGCCCAAGACTGTTTCCTACGCCCAGTGGTCACTTGAACCCTACTGCATCGGAATGAAGCTGCGCGCGCTCCGCACTCAGAAACGGATGACGCTTTCGCGCCTGGGGTCCGAGACCGGGCTTTCCACGGCCCTGCTCTCGAAGCTGGAGACGGACCGCATGGTTCCCACGTTGCCCACGCTGGCCACCATCAGCCGGGTCTACGGCGTGGGCATGAGCTACTTCTTCTGCGAGCCCGCCAAGCACACGCTCTCAATTACCCGCAAGGCCCACCTCGCAGGAAACAGCCGCGGACTGGAGTCAGTGAAGGCAACCCCGCTGAATACGGTGTCGGCTGGGACCCGGCTGATGGCGCGGATGATTGAGTTTCCCGCCGCCGGCGCCTCGTCTGCCACGGATATCGGCCGCGAGACCAGCGCCCTGGTGTACGTGCTGGAAGGGAAGCTGCAGTTGGATGCGGGCGGCATGCATGAACTGCTCGAAGCCGGTGATTGCGCCTGCCTGGAGAGCGAAATGGCGCTGGCCTGGAGCGCGGCGGGCAAGCACCGCTGCCGCATTCTGGCAGTGACGCCGGTGGACGAGCGCGTGGGGGGGGTGACCGGATATGTAGGCTCACATCGCCGGCGCGCCATTTGATAGCGCAAAGGTAAATGCAGCAGCCAAAGTGTTGTACCATCTAATTTTTGCACCGGAAAGGCAAGAAACGATGCGACCCAATTCCAAACTGATCGGGACAACTCTGATAGGCGCCCTGGGCGGCCTGTTGTTCGGATTCGATATTGCCGTAGTCTCCGGCATCATCGATCCAGTGGTGCGGCTGTATGGGCTGGGCGATTACAGCAAGGGCTGGACGGTGGCGATTGGGACCATAGGAACCGTGTTGGGTTGCTTTATCGCCGGCGTTGCCGGGCAGCGCCTGGGCGCGCGCGCGGCGCTTCGCCTGGCCGCCGCGCTCTATATCTTCGCGGCCCTCGGCTGCGCTTTCTCGGTGGGCTGGCCCATGCTGCTCTGCGCGCGCTTCCTGGCTGGCATGGCCATTGGCACAGCATCGGTGCTGGGGCCGGTTTACATCACGGAGCTTTCGCCGGCCTTGTGGCGCGGACGCCTTGTGGGCGCTTTCCAGATCAACGTGGTGGTCGGAATTCTGCTGGGTTATTCCTCAAATTATTTGATCGGCCTGGCGCATCTCGGGTCGCTGGAGTGGCGCATGATGGTGGGCGTGGTCGCGATTCCGGCCGCCATCTTCCTTGCGCTTCTCTTCCGCATTCCGCTCTCGCCCCGCTGGTCGGCCTCGCGCCATCAGGTTGACGAAGCCCTTGAAGTGCTTGGCCAGATGGGCGCACCCGACCCGGATGCCGAGTTGGCCGAGATTCAGGCGGCGCTCAACTCCGAGCACGCCGTCGAGCACGAGCCGGTCTTCCGCTGGAAGTATCGCTTCCCGCTCTTTCTGGCCATCACCATCGGCGCCTTCAACCAGTTGGAAGGCATCAACGCCATCCTCTATTACATCAAGAGTATCTTTGCCGCGGCCGGTTTCACCCAGCTTTCCGGCGACCTGCAGGCGGTGGCCATCGGGGCCACGAATCTGATTTTCACCCTGGTGGGCATGTCGGTGATTGACCACTTTGGCCGCAAGAGCCTGCTGATGGTCGGGGCGGCGGGCACCACGCTTTGCCTCTCCGGCGTGGCCTGGGTCTTTATCACTAGCAGCCATCAGGCTGCTCTGCTGGGTCTGCTGGTGGTTTATATCGCCTTCTTCGCGCTCTCGCAGGGCGCGGTCATCTGGGTTTACCTGGGCGAGGTCTTTCCCACCTCGGTTCGCGCAAAGGGGCAAGGCGTAGGCAGCGCCAGCCACTGGATTCTGGTTGCCCTCATCGCGCAGTTCTTCCCGCTGGTGGCGCATCGGTATGGCGCGGGGATGCCCTTCGTCTTCTTCGCAGCCGCCACGGCATTGCAATTTATTGTGGTCACTTTCTTCTATCCGGAAACCAAGGGGCAAACGCTCGAACAGTTGCAACGCAGGCTTGTGAAGGACTAGAGCCACGCCCGCCGCTGTATATAATCTGAGGTGAATACTGGTGCTTGCCATAGCCCGGTCATTCAGCCCAGGCGTGAGGTCTTGCCATGCAACAGACAGCGGTTCCAATTCCGGAAAAGATGAGCGGAGCGGCGCAAGCCGCGGCGGAGCTTCCGCGCGCTACGGAGCCGGAAGAAGAATCGCCTATGGCTGTTGCCAACTCCTTCGAGGCCCAGGCCATGCGCACGGAGATTATTCGCGTGGGTCGCAAGCTTTGGGAGCGGCAATATGTTGACGGCAACGGCGGCAACATCAGCGCCCGGCTCGGCTCGCGTTACGTGCTCTGCACACCGACCATGCTGAGCAAGGGCGACCTCGAGCCGTCTGACATCTGCTTTCTGGACCTGGAAGGCAATCTCCTGGCCGGAGAACGCTCGCGCACCAGCGAACTGCTGCTGCACCTGGAGATTTACAAGGCGAACCCCAAGGCCCGCGCCGTGGTCCATTGTCATCCGCCCTACGCCACGGCTTTTGCCATCACCGGCACCGCGCCGCCCAACGGGCTGATTTCCGAGTACGAGATCTTCATCGGTCCGGCTGCGGTGGCTCCCTATGAGACTCCCGGAACGCAGGCTTTTGCCGAGACGGTGCTGCCCTTCGTCCAGGACCACAACACAATTCTGCTCCAGAATCACGGAGTGGTCTGCTGGTCTGACACGGCCACCCACGCCGAGTGGCTGGTCGAGGTGCTGGACACCTGCTGCAAGACCTACCTGCTGGCCAAGCAGATTGGCAAGCCGCTCAACGTCATTCCCGACAACAAGATTCAGGAGATTCTGACGCTGAAGCGGCGGCTGGGTCTGCCCGATGCGCGCCTCATCGACCACGCCGAGGTCTAACTGGCCGCCGGGAAAGAATGGCACACGCAGTCGAGAAAGTGGCAGCGCCGCTGAAAGAACGGGAAAGAAAGGAACGGATCTAGTGCTTTCGAGGCTGATTTGTGGTGCATTTGCTGTTGCTTTGCTCACAGGAGTTTCAGGGAAGGCGCAGACGCCTCCCAAGCTTAATAACCTCATCATCTATGGCGACGGGTTTGCTTTCGGAGTCAAGGAACCCGACGGATGGCATGGCGATACCGATAAAATCGCATCAAAATATCATGTCAATGTTGTGTTCCTTCCTCAAGAGAAGTCTGTGAAAGATGACGTTACTATTCGTGTGCGAGTCAATCACAAGGTGGATGAGAACACGATTGAAGACCTGAACTACGATATGAAGGGATACACGAGGGATTACCCGGCCTCGCAGTTCAGCGATCTGAATCTTGCTCATGCCGAATACAAGACATTTGCGAGAACGGTGTTCGTCCCGAATCTATTTTACGAATATGTTGCCTATGTGAATCCAGGGTCGGGGAAACCGAATGTTTTTTCCGTGGCCATGTCCAAGAGGACGGAACCCGCCACTGAAGCTGAGCTCAAGGCATACGAGGCCATTCTAAAGTCACTCGTGTGGCTCTCAGCAACCATTACAGATAAGAAGTGAGCAATAGACAGGCGCTCTTGAGCGTGGGCGACTGAACTAAAGAGCTCGCCCGTGAGCCAGCGTGCCTTCCACCAGCGCATCAATCTCCGCGCGGCTGGTGCGGTGATTCACGATTGCTGCGCGAATCGCCGTGAGGCCTTTGAGCCGCGTGGTGGAGGGCGCCACAATTCCCGACTCCTGCAGCCTGATGGCAATCTCCGAGTTGAGTTGGTTGGATTGTTCCGGGCTGGAGTCGCGAGCGCGATAACGGAAGCAGACGATATTCAGCTCGACGGGCGCCATCAGTTCCAACTCCGGCGTTGCGTTGATGCGGCCTTCGAGATAGCGGGCCAGCGCGCAACTGCGCGAGATGGACTCGCCCAATCGCTCTGTGCCCAGAACCTTCAGCGTGAACCAGACCTTCAAGGCGCGAAAGCCGCGCGAGAGATCCGGTCCGAAATCGCAAGGCCATGGCGAGCCCGCGGCCATTCCTCGCGCCGCCCGTTCGAGATACGCGGCAGGCGAAGCGAAGGCCTGTTTGTGCGCCGCGGCGTCGCGCACCAGGATGAATCCCGCATCGTAGGGCGCCTGTCCCCACTTATGAAAGTCGAAGGCCACTGAATCCGCGCGTTCCATTCCATTCACCTTTGGCGCAAGATCCGGAGCCAACTTCGCCAGTGCGCCAAAGGCTCCATCCACATGGAACCAGAGCTTTTCGCGCTGGCACAAATCGGCCAGTCCCGCTAGATTGTCGATGGCTCCGGCATTCACCGTTCCCGCTGTTCCCACCACCAGAAATGGCGTGAAGCCAGCCTCGCGATCTCGCCGAATCGCTTCCGCCAGCGCCGCCAGATCGATATGGCATCCAGCGTCTGTAGGAATCAGCCGCAGCGCATCGCTGCCCAGCCCGGCGATGTCCATCGCCTTGGGAACGCAGCTATGAACCGATGTGGAAGTGTAAGCTGTCAGGCGTTTCGAGGCCGCCGCCACTCCACCTGCGCGCACTTCGGTGCCCAGCGCGGCATCGCGCGCAATGAGGACAGCAATCAGATTCGCCATCGACGTTCCAGTAACAAATAATCCAGACGCCCCTTCCGGAAATCCAAACAGCTCGGCCACCCAGCGCGTAACCTGCCGCTCGACCTCGATCGGAATATGATCGCGGCCTCCGAGATTGGAGTTCAGCCCGGCAGCGAGCATCTCCGCCACCATGCCCACCGGTGTGCCGCCGCCGTTCACCCAGCCCATGAAGCCGGGATGTACGTTGCCCTGAGCGTAGGGCAGCACCTCGCGCATGAACTCGCCATGAACCTGGGCGAGGTCTTCGCCGAGGCGCGGCGCAGGAGAGCAAAAGCGCGCCCGCACGGCATCTGGAATCGGCTGCCACACCGGCCGCTCGCGAATGTTCTGGATGTAGCCGAGCATATCGTCGAGCATGAGGTGCGCCTGGGCGCGAAAACTCGCCCAATCCGTTGGATCGAGGGTTTCGTTTACAGCTGTTTGTGGGCCAATGCCGGGCTTTGCGGCTTGGTCGATGATGGTTGGCAACTCCGACATTCGTTCTCCCTAATAACTATTTTACGGGTTGTGAGCGGCCCAGATTCAGCGTGCTATTTATAGGTGCGATAACGATAGTGGTGCAGCTTCCGAGTCGGCGACCAACCGACCGGAACGAAGAAAGGCCAGGCCTGTTTTAGATGTAGACTGACTTCTATGGCAGGCTCCACTCACCACCGTCGCGCACCGAGCCACCTCCTTAGGGGCTTCGGCTTGCCAATGCAACTCGTCGGCGGATGGATCATGGATGCGCCTGAGAGAGGCTTTACAGCGTCGATCGCTGTTTCCATCGAGGCGACCATGATTTTGACCGTCGCTGGAATTTGGCATGGATTTAGAGCGAACCCAACTAACGAGAGAATGATTTTCACTCTTTTCGCGACGGTCCTGCTCTTGTTTGCTTCCGCGGTTGGATTTGTTCTTCTGTCAATCGAAGGCTACTTCAGCGTGATCGAGAAGCAGCAGGAGTTTGGCGTTCTTAGGGTACTAGGCGCGTCAATGAGGTTTTTCTTGCGCCTTCTCCTTCTTGAAACTTTGACGATCTGCGTTGCGGGAACCGTAGCAGCAATTGGTATGACATTACTGATCAGGTGGGGACTGGATTTCGTTTTTCCGGATTCCTTGCGGCTGGATGTCGTGTACCTATCGTGGCCGACTGCATTCGGAATCACAGCGACTGCATCACTGATCGGAGGAGTCGTCGGCGCTCGAAAGGCGATCAGAGATGGCGTCATCCAGGCTCTGTAATACGAAGCGTAGCGATCACTTTCAGGCGAATATTTTCAAGAGCGCATTACTCGAATCGGCTCTTGGTGTATCACCGGCTAACCGAAGACTGCATCCGTATCGGGCGCGACAACGACCGCATTCTTATTGCTTTCTGTGCTACACTGTACTTGCGCTCAGTGATTTGGTCGTGAGCGGCAGCGAGCCCCACCAAGGCAAGTTTGCCTGACACTGTTTTCCCCAAGCCTCTACAGCGTATCCACATCAGTCTCCCATCCTGGGGGCATCTGCCATGGGTCATACCAGGCCCGGCAGTAGACTATGCGTTCGGCTCCTTCAACCAAAGGATGTCGCGCAAGCAAACCAGGAAACGCTGGAAAGCGTGGGAGCGTGGAGCCGGCCGGCAAGGCGCCGTCTGGCAATGAAGCAGCGTGTGGCAGCTCCGGGCCTCGGGCGTTCTTCC
>Ga0302199_1001621_pt1 | contig 11305 bp, 10 predicted proteins | sample II_Bog_N2_3_FD_194588 | JGI IMG/M metagenome (GOLD analysis project Ga0302199, IMG submission 194588) | Peat permafrost microbial communities from Stordalen Mire near Abisko, Sweden - II_Bog_N2_3 | ecosystem: Environmental > Terrestrial > Soil > Wetlands > Peat | place: Sweden: Abisko, Stordalen... | reverse complement strand
CTTTTCGAGGGCTAAAGAGGGTGGAAACCCCGGTTGTAGGGACAGCCTGCCGCAGAGGCGCCAAAGGGTCGGCCCATGGACCCAAAGGGCCCTATTTGAGCAAATGAAGCCAAAACTGCAGAAAAAGGCCCGTATCGAGTCCTCGGCGGACACGAGTATCGCGCCAGATTGGCCCGGTCAAAGCACCTCCGGTTTCAGACGCCCCCACCCGTTTGCAGGCCGCACGGGAACAAAATTGGCCGATCGGGGTTGTATATCTCCAAGGCACCAAGCGCCGCACAGGGTTTGACCGATGCCGGTCGTGATTCAGCAGCCTAATTATAAAAGGTAGATCCTATTATATAGAAAACCTACTGCCGCACGGGGATTCGACCTATAAAATATTATTAACACCCTTATGGCAGCCTGACCGTAAGGCCCCTTTTCCTTTAAAATAATTGAAGTATTTCTGGCCGCATCGGTGTTATATGCATAGAGCGTAATGCGGCGCCCGCTGCCTTTTCTTGTTGGAGCACCCTTTTATCCCGAACTTGCAGACCTAACCCGAGGGGCTCGGAGCATCGCGCAAACAGCCCCTTTAGAGTCCGACATAACACACCCAAGCACCCCATGAGGCCCATCCCCACGATTGTTGCAAACCGGCTTTCCGCCCTGTCGAGGCTTTGCCTCCACACGGTTGTCGTCCTTCTGATCACAAGTGCTGCGTGGGCGCAGAGTGTCTACACGACGCCCTACGCCATCACGACGCTGGCCGGAGTCCCGATCGGAAGCTCCGATGGCACGGGAAGCGCCGCCCGGTTCTTTTACCCCTACGGCATTGCCGTAGACAGCTCAGGCAATGCCTATGTCGCCGACACCGGCAACGCCACGATCCGCAAGGTGACCCCGGGTGGAGTCGTCACGACCCTTGCAGGCCAGGCGGGGGTCTATGGCACGATCGATGGCACCGGCACCGCAGCCCAATTCATCAACCCGGCGGGTGTCGCTGTCGATGGGTCGGGCAATGTGTTTGTTGCCGATTCATCTAGCAACACGATCCGGAAGATCACCCCTGCAGGCGTAGTGACCACTTTTGCCGGCTCCCCCTTGGTGGCCGGCAGCACGGACGGCACAGGCAGCGCAGCGCTCTTCAATAGCCCCTCGGGCATCGCAGTAGACTCCTCCGGTAACCTGTTCGTGGTCGACACGGACAACTTCACGATCCGAAAGATCACCCCGGCAGGCGTCGTGACCACCTTCGCCGGCACGCCGGGAATACTTGGAAAAGCAAATGGCACGGGGCCGGCCGCTGGATTCAACACACCCGAAGGTGTGGCCGTGGACGGTTCGGGTAACGTTTATGTCGCAGACACCTTAAACCAAATAATCCGCAAGATCACTTCCGCTGGAGTCGTCACCACCCTGGCGGGCAATGCGGGCTCCCAAGGCAGCGCCGATGGGACGGGTGTCGGGGCTCGCTTTTCCTACCCCTACGGCGTCGCGGCGGACAGTTCAGGCAATGTGTATGTCGCGGACACCCTCAATGACACCATCCGAAAGATCACCTCGTCCGGAGTCGTCACGACCCTGGCGGGAACCGTCGGTGTCCAGGGCAGCAGCGACGGCACCGGGACCGCGGCCCAGTTCTACTACCCCTACGCTGTCGCCGTGGACGGCTCAGGGAACCTCTACGTGGCGGACACGGGGAACACGACGATTCGGAAAATAACCTCGGGGGGCGCCGTGACGACCTTGGCGGGCTCGGCCGGGGCCGCGAGCGCGGACGGAACGGGCAGTGCGGCCCGCTTCCGTTACCCGCAGGACGTGACCGTGGGCGGCTCGGGCGTCCTGTATGTCGCCGACACGGGCAATGACACGATTAGAAAAATCACCTCGGGAGGTGTCGTGACCACCTTCGCGGGCTCGCCGGGATTAAGCGCCGCAACCGACGGCACCGGTAGCGCGGCTCGATTTAGCGGTCCGGATGGCGTCGCCGTTGACGGCTCGGGAAACGTCTTTGTCGCTGACACCGGCAACCAGACTATCCGAAAAATCACTCCGGGTGGAGTCGTGACGACTTTTGCCGGTCAGTCAGGCTCTGTTGGAAGCTCGGACGGCACGGGGACCGCAGCCACGTTCAACCACCCCTTCGGCATCGCGATCGACAGCGCCGGCAATATCTACGTGTCCGACAGCATCAACAGCTCGATCCGGAAGATCACCTCCGCCGGCGTGGTGACGACCCTGGCCGGTCTGGCGGGGTCTCCCGGAAATGTCGATGCGACGGGATCTGCGGCGCGGTTCGGCGACCCCGAGGGGATCGCCGTCGACGCCGCGGGCAATATCTATGTCGCGGACGCTAAGAACGAGACGATCCGAAAGGTGACGCCCGCGGGCGTCGTCACGACCCTGGCGGGAGCCCCATGGACCGTTCCAAATGGAACCCTCCTGATCAACGAGAACGCCGACGGCACCGGCAGCGCCGCGCGGTTCTACGACCCAGAGGGCGTCGCCGTGAATAGTTCAGGCAACGTCTTTGTCGCCGATTATGGCAATTCGACGATCAGGATGATCACCCCGTCCGGCGTTGTGAGCACGGTGGCGGGCACGCCTCTTGTTTACGGGGGCGCCGACGGCACCGGCAGCGCAGCCCAGTTCGGCGACCCGGCGGGCATCGCGGTCGACTCAAACGGCACCCTTTACATCGCGGACCTGAACAACAGCACGATCCGTGAGGGCACGGCCACTTCGGGCGGTTCAGGCCCCACCCCGACTCCGACGCCTACGCCTACCCCCACATCCACGACGGCGCCAGGGAGCCAGACGGCCCACCTTGTCAATCTCTCGGTGCGTTCCACGGCCGGCACAGGATCCCAGACTCTGATTGGCGGATTCGTGATCAGCGGCTCCGGATCAAAGAGCGTTCTTGCTCGTGGCGACGGACCCACGCTCGCTTCTTTCAACGTCAGCGGCGTCCTTGCGGACCCGGTCCTCACTCTATTCAACCAGAACGTCACGCCCGCGGCTCAAATCGCCACCAATTCGGCATGGGGTGGCTCCGCAGCTCTAAGCGCAGTATTCACCCAGGTGGGCGCATTTGCCTTCAGCTCGCCCTCGTCAAAGGATACGGCGCTGCTGGAAAACCTTAATCCGGGATCGTACACCGCCAACATCTCGTCGACCGCCGGCGACAGCGGCGTCGTGTTGATCGAGGTCTACGACGCGGACACCGGAACCCCCACGGCCCACTTCATCAATCTGTCCGCCCGCAGCCAGGCGGGCACAGGATCTCAAACCCTGATCGCGGGCTTCGCGGTCACGGGAACCGGGAATGAAACGGTCCTCATCCGCGGCATCGGCCCCGGCCTGACTCAGTTCAGCGTCTCAGGGGTTCTGTCCACTCCCCAGCTCTCGCTCTACGATAGTCTCAATGGCACCAGCAAGGTGATTGCCACGAACACGGGATGGAACTCCGCATCGACGCTCGGCAATTCGACAGTCCAATCAACGATAACGGCGGCTACGGCTGCGACGTTCAGCAATGTCGGAGCGTTTTCAATACCTGCGAACTCTGCAGATTGCGCGCTGATCGCCACATTGCCGCCCGGCACTTACACCGCCCAGGTCACGGGACTCAATAACACGACAGGCGTTGCGTTGGTCGAGATCTACGAAGTCCCCTCGCAATAGGCTACGGCGCTGAGGAGAATTCCCTAAGGTTGCCTTTGAATGGAACGGGCCGACGAACGTCGGCCCGTTCTGTTTCTTGAAACGCCATGCGGAGCAGATGGAAGCAACGCGGCGGTCGTCCGGCACGGACGACCCGGGGGGACACAAATCCGTTTGGGTGAGTTGCACGGGTCGCGCCAATGGGGAAAAGTGAGCCCCATAACGATGAACGACACACTCAAGGGAAAAGTTGCGTTGGTGACCGGTGCCTCGCGCGGGATTGGCCGCGCGATTGCAAAACGCCTGGCTATAGACGGCGCGGCGGTGGCCGTAAATTACAGCACTAATGCCGGAGAGGCAAAGAAAGCCGTGGCGGAAATCGAGTCGGCGGGCGGCAAAGCTTTCGCCTTCCAAGCCAATGTCGGAAGCGTGCCAGAGATCGTGCGCCTGTTCGATGAAACCCTGCGGCATTTTGGCCGGCTTGATATCCTCGTGAACAATGCCGGAGTCATATTCACCAAGCCGGTGAGCGCCACGACGGAGGCGGAATTCGACAGGATTTTTGCAATCAACGTGAAGGGCACGTTCTTTGCCTGCCAGCAGGCGGCGACGCGATTGAACGAGGGCGGACGGATCATCAATTTATCGAGTTCGACCACAGCCCGGCTTATGCCGACCTACGGCGCGTATGTGGCCACAAAGGGCGCCGTCGAGCAACTCACCCGGTCGCTGGCCAAGGAACTGGGCCCGCGAGGGATCACCATAAACGCCGTTTCTCCGGGCCCGACGGAAACCGATCTCTTCAAGGAGGGTAAGACGCCGGAGCAGCTTCTTCAGTTCGGGCAGATGTCGGCATTTGGGCGGCTGGGGCAGCCGAATGAGATTGCCGAGGTGGTTGCGTTTCTGGCGAGTGACGCGGCACGCTGGATCAGCGGACAGAACATACGCGTCAACGGCGGCCTCGCGTAGCGGATTCTAGTGACGAACCATGAGGATCATGCCGCCGCGGATTTCCCCAACCGCGACACTGATTTCAATGCGCAAAAGAGGTGACCCTACCGGAAACACCCCGGGGGACATCGCCCCATTTTGTAACGATAGGCTTCTCGGCTCACAAGCCCACGTCGCTCCGAATCCGACTAGAACCCCAGAAACCCGGTACATTTGACAGAAACCTCCAAAGGCTCGGAACAACCGATTCCGTCCATAACGGAATCCGCGCTTGCCTTGGCCGCGGGCAAGCGCCCAGTCGTCGGTCCACCCACGCCCTTTTTCGCGACCGCCAGATTGTTGACTAGCGTCGTCCCGAAACGTTAACCTTGAACATGACAGACGCGTTGAGAGGCCTGCTCAATAAATACTTCATAAAGCAGCCCAGACTCAGGCGTTTCGTCACAAACCTTCTCGAAGGGGACCGTGATGTGACTGTACGGATCATGGGCGAGCCGATTCGCATCAATACAATCAAGGAACACGGCTATCTGCGTGCTTCTAGGTCCATGTCATCCAATTCATTCTTGGGTGATGAGATTCCCGTCCTGTCGAATATAATTTACCTGCTGAATCACGCCGATGCATTTGTGGACGCGGGCAGCAATGTGGGTGTTTACTGCGCGGTTCTTGGAAAATATCGCCGGATGCACCCGATCTCCATGTATGCTTTTGAGCCCAATCCAGACACTTATCTTCGGCTGGTCGAAACCGTTAAGCCAATTGGAGTGGAGACGTATAATTGTGCCTTGTCCGACCACGAGGGAATCCTCGATTTTGTCTCCGGCACCGTTTCGCATATTTTTGCAACGCTCGACAACGAGTCCGATTACACATTGCGTGGCGCCCCAGTGGAGGTCGCCTGCAAGAGGCTGGATTCACTGCCGATAAAGGGCAACCGTATCATCCTGAAGATCGATGTGGAGGGACATGAATGGCCGGTGCTACGCGGTGCATCCAGCCTCTTTGACGCGGGACGCATATACGCCTGCTACGTCGACGGATTCAAGAATCCGGAGATCCCCGATTATCTCACCTCAAAGGGCTTCACGCTCTTTGACGGCCGCTCTCTAGAGGAACGGCCCAAAGGTGATTGCTATTCGTTGCTTGCGGTCAAATCCGACAAGCAATCGGCGCCGGCCAAGGCATCTAAACTGTAACCGTCTCCCCTGGGTATGTCTTTACACTCCCAATACACGCCATTTTAGAACGGCACATCCTCGTCGACGGTGTCTTTCGAGACCGAAGGCCCCTTGGAGGGGCTTCTGGATGCAGGCGGGGCATCACCCGGCGTGAACTCTGACGGCTCGCCCGGGCTCGCACCCGGGGCCCCCTGAGCGCCGTCGCCCCGGTTTCCGATGAACTGAAAATTCTCGAGGACGACCTTCAGCTTGCTGCGCTTCTGCCCTGAGGTCTTGTCCTCCCACTGATCGAACTTGAGGCGCCCCTCGACGAAGAGAGGCCGACCCTTGGTGCAGTACTTGGAGATGACCTCGCCTTGCTTACCCCAAGCCTCGATGTCGACAAACGCGGTCTCCTCGCGGGTCTGCCCGCTCTCGTCCTTCCAGGATCGGCTGATCGCCAATCCGAACTGGCAGATGGCCGTCCCCTTCGGCGTGACCCTCATCTCGGGATCACGCGTCAGGTTACCCATCAGGTAGACCTTGTTGAAGTTTGCCATGGGAGTTAGACCTCCTGGACAAACGTGCGGTATACGCTGCCGTTGAGCCTTAGGCGCTCGCGCAGCTGAGCGGGGCCCTGGGGGGGGGCGCTGAAGGCGATATGGACGTAGGCGGCTCCCGTGAGCTTCTTGTCCGTCACGCGGGCGAAGTCCTTCTTGCCGATATTGTCTACGGCGGTGACGTCGCCCTGAATCGCGGCGATCTCCTTTTTTACGCCGTCGACGATCTGGTCGACGGTCTCTTGCTTGCCGCGGTTATCAAGAATGAAGGTCGCGCGGTAGTTGCGTTTGGTCGGGTTACTCATGGGATGTCTCTTCGGTTGAGCTGGTTCATCGCTCGGTCGGCGCCGCTCGCGAGAAGCAGTTCCAGGCCTTTGACGTAGGTATCTGTCTTTTGTTGGATTAGGGTGAGTTGTTCTTTTGTGAAGTGCGCGAGTACGAAGTCCTTGAGGTCCATCTCTGGCGGGTTCCTGGGGCCGATCCCGAGTCGGAGCCGGGCAAAGCCGGCACCGAGGTGCTCGAGGAGGCTGGAGACGCCGTTGTGACCGGCATCGCTGCCTGTCACTGACACCTTCATGAGACCCAGGTCGATCGTGAGATCGTCGTAGACCGCCGCCACCTCTTCCGGGGCGATCCTGTGGTAACGGGCGATGGCCGCGACCGCGCGGCCACTCTCGTTCATGTAGGTCTGGGGCTTGACGAGCCAAAGCGTTCGGCCCGACCCCAGGTCTTCTCTCGCCACGACCGAATCGAACTCGGGCGCCTTCTTCCAGGAGAGGCCGTGTTTCGACGCATACGCATCGACGACGACCCACCCCAGATTATGGCGCGAGAGCTCGTAATCGCGGCCCGGGTTACCCAGGCCGGCGGCGAGCAAGATGGACATGACTCAAAGAACGGCCGGCGACCCAAGTCGCCGGCTGGAAAGACTACTTCTTGGCGGGAGCAGCGGGCTTGCCGCCCGCGGCCGGAGCCGTGGCCTTGGCACCCGCGACGGGGGCTGCTGCCTTCTTGTCGCCGGCGGGAGCTGCCTTCGCATCTCCAGCGGGGGCGGCCTTGGCATCGCCCGCGGCGGGGGCGGCCGTGCCGTCTGCAGCGGGGGCTGCGGCTGCGCCCTCTGCGGGAGCGGCTGCCACCGTCTCGACAACGATTTCTGCGACGGGTTCCACGCACGCGACAACGGGCTGTCCCTTTTCATCGAGGAACGTGACACCTGCAACAGGCTTGATCTCGCCGACCTTGATCGTCTCACCGACCTTAAGCGGCGTGACGTCGATCTCAATGGCCTCGGGAAGGTCGCTCGGCAGGCAGCGCACGCGCAGCATGTGGGTCGCGATCTCAAGCACGCCGCTCTGGTTCTTGACGCCAAAGGACTCGCCGCTCACGCGGACGGGCACGCGGATCTCGAAAGTCTCGTCGGGCTTAACCTCGTGGAGGTCAACATGGAGGTAGCGGTCCGTGATCGGATCGCGCTGGATCTCCTGGAGGAAAGAAAGGGCCTTCTCGGGCTTGTCCTCGCGATTGAGCTCGATCAGCAGCGAGCGACCCGCAACGGACTTGAGCAATTTTGTGAATTCGGGCACCTCGATTGAGAGTTTCTCCGGGGCCGAGTGCTTCCCGTAAAGAATGGCGGGAATGCGGTTTACCTTGCGAAGGCGGCGCGAGGCGCTGCGGCCGGTTTGGGCGCGCGTCGCGACTTTGAGTGTGAGCGGTGTTTTCATGGTTTCGTTCCCCCATAACCACCGGGAATCGGAGGTCTGGCGTAGTAGAAAGGGAAGATTAGAAAGGTCGGCCGACCGGAAATCAACCAAAACTTCAGTGCGCCCACTGGACCGTGGGATTTTCGAGCGCGCTGTCCGTAAAGGTCACTATGTCATCGATCTCGCCCTGGGGCGGGACCACCTCCCTGCGTTTCAGGTGCGGCGGATACCCGTCCGTGATGATGTTCCGACCGACATGCCGAACTCCCGACGCGGTGATGCATATAAAATCGCCCGGTCGAAGAATCACGATCTGATCGGTGGGGTTGCTCACGACGACCTCCAGGCAACCCAGCACGCCCTGATAGGGTTTGGTCTGGAAGCTGGTGATGGTGCAGCCCTTATACACCGGGTTAGGGGCCGGCTTGGCCTTGGGCGGAGCCGGCGCCACGGGTTTCGGGGTGGGCTTCTTGGCCTCGGCCGGCGGCAGCGGTTCCGCCGGTGCCGAGTCGGGATTAAACGGCTGCATCACGAGCCCGGGGCCCGAATCGGGCGAGCTAACGGGCTTGTCCGGCATGCTGCCCGGCGGCAGGTCCTCCCGGGGCACCTTTACGAGACCCTCATCGGCCCGGACCACCAGGTTGGACCCCTCGTCGGCCATGATGCTTGCGTGGTGGAGCACGCGGCCGTCCTTTAGTTCGAGCACCGCAATCACCGCGGGATCGCCCGTGCCCCCACAAGGTAACGCCGACAGGCCAAGGACGAACAGGAGTCCTATGAATGCCCGGCACCTCATGATGGGCTACCGTATCCTTGCTCCAAAGCGGGTGGCAAGGTGTTTGGGTTTTGACTCGTAAGGCCGTCTGCTGGGAGCCACGTTTTCGAGACGATGAACCCCACCCTCGCGGCCATCGGATTTGGAGCCATGCTGGGCCTCGCGGCCGCCTCCCGCGCGGACGATCCGTCATGCTGGGTGTACTTTGGTACTTCTGCCACAGGCACGAACCGAGGGCTTTACCTGTCTAAGCTCGACCAGGCTACGGGGGCCCTCGCGCCGGCCGCGCGGGCCACGGACAAGCCAAACTCGGTGTTCGTGGCATTCTCGCCGGATCGGAGGCACCTATACTCGCTGGCAGAGGTCCCGCTCCTTGCCCGCAGTCCCGCGGAGGCGATCGAGACCTACGAGGTCAACAGATCCACCGGCGCCCTGAAAAACATCGGGGAACGCGTCGTTGACGGCTCCGAGGCCTGCCACATCAGCGTGGATCCCTCGGGGATGTGCGTCCTCACGGCCAACTATGGTGGACCCTACGTTGAGGTATTCCCGGTCCTTCCGGATTCCACGGTGGGGCCACGTTCGTGCGTGATTCGTCATTCCGGTTGGGGCCCGGACCGGTCGCGGCAGGAGTCCGCACATCCGCATTCCATCAACGTCGACCCATCCGGTCGCTTTGCGATCGTTGCAGACCTGGGTCTCGACCGCGTATACGTCTATCGGCTGGATGCCTTTAAGGGATCGCTTTCGTCGAACGAGCCGCCCTTTGTCAGCGTCCTTCCCGGAGCCGGCCCTCGGCACTTCGCCTTCCATCCGGACGGAAGACACGCTTTTGTGATCAACGAGATGGGAGGCTCGATCACGGCCTTTAACTGGGACGCTGAAAAGGGCGTCCTCAGTCCCTACCAAACGATCGGCATCCTGCGCGAGGACTACCGAGGACTTAACACCTCCGCGGAAGTCGTCGTTAGCGCAAGCGGTCGGTTCGTGTACGGTTCGAATCGAGGAGACGACAGCATCGTCGTGCTCGCGTTCGACCGTCTATCGGGAAGGCTCTCCTTCGTCCAACGCATGGCGGACGGGGTTAAAGTTCCCCGGAACTATGCGATCGACCCGTCCGGGAAGTGGCTTGTCTGCGCCAATCTGACCGCAAACACCGCTACGGTTTACCGGATAGATGCCGATACAGGACGAATGAAGCTCTCCGGTACCATCGCGGTACCAGAGCCGCTTTGCGTGCGGTTCCTTCAGATCTAGGTTTAGGCCGATACCAAATTATTCTTGCCCGCAAACCTCCTCTGTCCGTACTAGAACCCTTCCAGCGCCCAAAGGGGCGCCCAAAAGATTGCCCGGTAGCTCAGTGGCAGAGCAGGTGACTGTTAATCACTTGGTCGCTGGTTCGATCCCAGCCCGGGCAGCCATTTAGAGACAATGAGTTATGGGATTAACTAAAATCACTAGAAAATCTGCTTGGCCACTTCTTGGCCACTTTTGAAGTCCTCAAAAATCCTCCGGGGGACAGATTAAGGGCCTCCGTCGAGGCCCCATGCGAATGGCTCTTGCGCTCTCGCCGGTGCCATCCGAAGTATCCCTCCGCGTGGTCCATGCCGGCCCTGATCCTCCGGCGCAGATCCATCAGCGGCTCTTCCGCTGGGCAGAGAGGCGGCAGATTGATCGTCTCCGCCTCCCGCCGAGCCGCTGCGGTTCGCGCAACGCCATGCCCAGAGTTGGCGCTGGCGGCTTGGAAGGGCCAGCGTTGCCTAGGGGCGCCTTTGAGGCCTAGATCGCTCTCCTGTGAATGATAGCCGCCCAATTTCGCGCTTCCTGCCGCTTATTGGGCTCTCGTTGCTAACAGGCGTGATTTGCGGCGCCGCTTCCTGTTTCATTCTTGATCCGCATTTTGTCCGCGCTCGAAGTGCCGTATCGGGCAACATGTTTTGGCTCCGCTTTAATCACGATCCCCGAGAATCGGAGATTTTTGACTCTTTACTGGACAACGACCCGGTGTTTTCTCCGTCAGACCGCAGGAAATTGCATGCTAGTCTCACTTCTGGTCAGGCGACTGAGAAAGCCAGGGACGAAATCGTTGCCAGTATGAATGTCGATGTTTCCCCGTTTGAAGCGGATGACGGGCATGCTAGCGTTAATCCCGATGGTACACTTGCCAATAAACCTATGGAGGTCCGTGCAAGATCAGGGCGGGAATATGTTTGTGATTCCGCAAACAAACCCATGGAAGCGGATCTCGTAGAGTTGGAGAGGTTCGATGCAATGCTAGGAGGCAATCCGTCGAACCTATGGCGATTGACTCCGTCCACGCGACTCCTTGCGCAAGCTAGGCCAAACGGAGCCGCCGAAGGGACGCTCGAGGCGCTCGCTGATGACTTGTCAATTAAGGGTTGGTTGGAAAAGAAATACTATTCGGCGCCGCCGGTTTGGTTCACTGAACCGTCAACCCGATACATGTGCCCGCGCTATTTGTCTTGGACAGTCTGCTTTGTTGGGGTGTTC
>Ga0302199_1001615_pt1 | contig 11323 bp, 4 predicted proteins | sample II_Bog_N2_3_FD_194588 | JGI IMG/M metagenome (GOLD analysis project Ga0302199, IMG submission 194588) | Peat permafrost microbial communities from Stordalen Mire near Abisko, Sweden - II_Bog_N2_3 | ecosystem: Environmental > Terrestrial > Soil > Wetlands > Peat | place: Sweden: Abisko, Stordalen... | reverse complement strand
AGCCGTCGCTGCCGGGCGCCTGAGGTTCCCGACTTGGCGCTCATGCAGACAAGGTACAATCATGCCGGCACAAAGATACCGCAATTCTTTCAGAGGGGTATCAACTTTATAACACAGTAGTACTAGAAGCCCATCCAGAGGACTTTTTGACTCTCAGCAAGATCCTCTGGCACAAGTCCATCCGTTACACACTCTTGGTCTACGGCAAAAACTTCGATGAGTCGAATGGAGTTCGCCGAGTCGACGAATGGCTTGGCGCCGCTGCCTAAGGCTGGCAGAGCTTTACCATCCACACCAACCCACTGATTCGAGCCCAGGCCGTGCAACGCGGACCCTGTGTGCGAACCCCCACCGATGTTAAGGAACTTATGCTGACCAACACACAACCAACCCCGCAAGAACTTCCCATTCAAGCCCTGATGCGCCCTCACGCCGTGGCCAAACGCCTCGGCGTCTCCGAGCGCTGGGTGCGAGACCACGCTACCAGGCGATTTCCGAAGTTGCCAGTCGTCAAGCTCGGGCCACTTCTCAGATTTCGATCGGCAGATGTCGATGAGTTTGTCGAACGCCAACGGGACGACCACTCTGGCACCAAACGCTCACATTAAACCCCACCTGATGGGCGCGACAGCATAGCCGTTGCGCCCTCCCATCTACAACTGCAAGGAAGCACGACATGAGTCTCGAATATCAACGCGGAACTGTGTTCGTTCAAGGCAAGCGCCGCAAGATGTGGTACGGAAAGTACCGCGTCTGGCAGAACGATCCTTCTACGGGCGTTTCGTCCGCGAAACAAAAGACGAAGAAGATCGGCCCGAAATCAGAATTCACGAAGTTTGCGGCCGAGGAACGGCTCCACGAAATGATCGCCGCGGACAATGCAAGCGCGCCTTCTCTGCCGGCGGGTATCGCAACCAAAGATCTCACCTTGGAGTGGTTTGTCACTAATCGCCATCTTCAAATGATGACCTGCCGCGCAACGACCAAGAAGCGGACTGAATATGAGATCAAGCGTTATATTCTTCGTCAATTTGGGAATGGGCGCTTGAAGGAGATCGGATTGTTCGACCTGCAAACTCACCTGAACAAGCTCGCCTTGAACTTCTCTGATTCCGTTATACGCCACACATACACAAACATGCGGTCGATTTTCAACAGCGCGGTCGATCTGGACTTCATTGCAAAATCTCCGGCTCGCCGCCTCCAGATGCCTGACACTCGAACGCCCGACAAAACCGTCATTCCAGCTTCCACAATCATGCGGATCCTGGAAGGCCTCCCTGATCATATGGATCGTTGCGCCTTTGCAATCGCAGTATTCTGCGCATTGAGAACATCAGAGGTTTTCGGCCTCACTTGGGGGTGCTGCCAAGAAGACCATCTGGCCATCAAGCACACGGCGTTCGAAGGGCGGTTGCAGCCGAACAAAGTCAAGACAACCGATAGCCGTGCGCTCGTTCCGATTCCCGATCTTGTCAAGCCTTACATTGAGAACTGGCGCGCCGCCAGTGAAGACACCACCCCAGACGCATTGATGTTTCCTACGAATGGCAAACGGTCACGTAAAGGGCAAAAGGTACCGTTCGACTCAACGAACTTCATGGAGCGCCGCATCTATCCAATCGCGGACAAGCTCAGAATCGCACGAAGCCTTTGCAAGTTTCAGGTTCTCCGTAGGACAGTCGGCACAGATCTTCAATTCCACGGAACAATGAAGGACGCGCAAACTGCGCTCCGCCATGAGAGCGTGAAGACGACTGCGAATGTTTATATGCAGCCGGTGCCTCAGAGTGTCACGGCTGCATTGAATGCTCGAACTAAGGCCGTATTCAGTTCGGCAAGGCCCGCAAGAACTGAAGCGGATCTGCCACCCGCAGTCAGCAAGAGAATCTAACAGATCTGGAAGCCCATGCTTCGCAACTCCCAGCCTCTGGGTTCCTGAGAATCCTTCCTACTGAACGGTAACAGAAATTGTTGTCGAAGCCGTGATCTTGGCGTTAGCCGAGTCGGTTGCGGCTACGGTAAATGTATAGTTACTAGCGGTGGTCGCTGGAGTGCTTGAGCCGCCTCCCCCGCAGCCAATTGCCCCGGCAGCGGCAACGAACAGCAAAAGAGCCAGCATCGATGTCCAGCGGCGACGACGAAACGGAATGCCGAACTCGCCATTCCGTTTCTGCACGTAAATTCCTGAGGCGTTTCTACTGGATTGTGATGCTAACTGAACCCGAACTTACCACTTGGTGAGTCTGAGGGGGTGGTGGGGAACTAGACCCTCCACTGCTACCACCGCAACCGGATGTGTATGCAACCGCAGCCAGCAGAACCAGCCCCAGGCAAGCTGTCACCCAAACGCCTCGCGCAGCTAGTTTCCTCCTCAAATACACAAGTGGAAGGAGAAGAATGGGCAGCAGAATCCATGAAGTTGCTGCGCCGGAGACAGTCTCAGTAAAGACGACTGTGATTTGATAGGTTCCCTTGGGCGTTGTCGAGGAGGTTGTAATTGTCAGCGTGTTGGTTGTCGCCGAATAGCTGCAATTCGCTCCGGTGGGAAGATTCAGGCAGGTTACTGAGGCGCTCTCCACGCTTGAAGGCAGAGTGACCGGATAGCTGGCCGAAGATCCAGCTGTTACAGTCGCTGTCGTTGAAGTAAATGTCGGTCCCGTAGTCGATCCAGACGCGGAATTCACCTCAAACTGGAATGAGTTGGAAGTGCCACCGCCGGGAGACGGCGTTTGCACCGTAATTGCGGCGGTCGTTCCCCCGGTGGCAATGTCGGTTGCTGGAACTTGCGCCGTCAGTTGGGTCGCAGTGCCGTACGTTGTGACGAGAGCGGTCGTGCCCCAGTAGACCGTCGAGTTGGAGACGAATCCCGATCCGGTGACGGTGAGCGTGAAGGCTGCGCCTCCCGCGTTTGTGAATGCCGGTGAGATGCCGCTGATGACTGGGGCAGGATTCGGTACTTGGTTCACCACTTGGCTCACAGAGTTCGAGGTACTGCCGGTGAAGCTCGTATCCCCGCCATAGACTGCCGTGATCGTGTCCGTGCCCAGCGGCAAAGCCGTCGATGCCACACTGGCCGTGCCGCCGCTCAGAGAGACACTCCCCAGACTCGTGCTTCCATTACTGAAGGTCACTGAACCGGTGGCAGTGCCGCCGTATTGCCCAGTGATCGTTGCCGTGAAGTTCACGGATTGTCCGATAGCGGAGGGATTCACTGACGAAACCAATGCTGTTGAAGAGCTGGCCTTGTTGACCGTTACGCTGGCCGTGCCGGTCAACGTACTGTAGTCGGTCGTGTCGGTGGGCGTGAAGATCACGCTCTGCGAGGCTATGCCCACGCCCGGAGCGGTTGTCGGCGTGGTGAAGGCGAACGAGCCTGCCGGAGTTGAGGCTCCGCCTGACAGCGTCGAGGATGCCAGCGTCTGCCCGTAAGTGATCGAGCTGGCTGTCGGCCAGGTCGTCACGGACGACGTCGCCTTGTTCACCGTCACGCTGGCCGTGCCTGTCAACGTGCTGTAGTCGGTGGTATCGGTGGGCGTGAAGGTCACGCTCTGTGATGCCGTGCCCACGTTCGGCTTGGTTGTCGGCGTGGTGAAGGCGAACGAGCCTGCGGGAGTCGAGACTCCACCCGATAGTGTCGAGGAGGACAGCGTCTGGCCGTAGGAGATCGAGCTGGCCGTCGGCCATGTCGTCACAGACGACGTCGCCTTATTCACCGTCACGCTTGCCGTGCCTGTCAACGTGCTGTAGTCGGTCGTATCGGTGGGCGTGAAGGTCACGCCCTGCGAGGCCGTACCCGTGCCTGGAGCGGTTGTCGGCGAGGTGAAGGTGAAGCTGCCCGCCGGAGTTGACTGGCCACCTGATAGCGTCGAGGATGCCAGCGTCTGGCCGTAGGTGATCGAACTGGCCGTCGGCCATGTCGTTACTGACGACGTCGCCTTGTTTACGGTGAGTATTGTAGTGGCAGTGGCCGTCGTGTAGTCGGTCGCGTCCGTCGGGGTGAAGGTCGTTGTTAGCGTATATGTCCCCGCTCCGATTACAGTGGCTTGAGTCACAGTCTGGGGTGTGCCGCTACTCATGGTTGCGGTGTAGGCAAAGGTTCCCGCAAGATTGCTGCCACTCTGGTTCGCTGTTGCGTCAAGAACTCCAGTGCCCAAGGGCGTTCCATATGTAATTGCCGCGGTGGACGGGCTCCAAAGCAAAGTGGGTGTGGACTGCACTCCAGTTCCCGTCAAGCTAATCGTTTGCGGACTGCCAGATGCACTGTCAGCTATCGAAAGTATCGCTTGGCGGCTCCCCTTGGCTTTCGGCGTGAAGACAATCGTAACCAGACAGTTGCTGTTCGCTGGAAGAATCACCCCACTGCATCCGTCCGACGAAATTGCGAAGTCCGCCGCATTCGTTCCAGAAATGCTGGCAGAGATATTCGTCAGAGAAGCATTTCCACTGTTCGAGAGGGTTGCGACTGCTGTGGCGCTGCCGGGCATTGCCTGGTTTCCAAAGCTGAGCGGGGTCGGAGACAGTGCTGCCAGAGGCGTTGCGCCATTGCCTGTCAAAGAGATCGACTGTATCGTTGCAGGACTTCCATAGCTGATCTGGACTGCATCCGATGCGGAACCTGATGCGCTTGGGTCGAACGTTACTGAGACGGAGCAACCTCCCCCAGCGGCAATGCTGGAGCCGCAGGTGTTTGAGCTAATCTTGAACACTTGGCCCGTTGCTAATTGCACGGAGTTGATCGCGAGCGGCGCGGTTCCGGAATTGGTCAGCGCAAAGGATTCTATCGCACTGGTGGTGCCCACTGCTTGATAACCGAAATCCCACGTCGAAGGACTTACGGCCAATTCGGGAGCCGACTCCAATGTCAAAACTGCAACACTGGAACCACCGTTATAGGAAGCCATGATCGTCATGGCAGTTTCGGCATCGACCATTGACGTGTTCACACTGAATTGTGCACTTGTGGCACCGGCTGGAACGGTCACTGTGCCGGGGGCTTGTCCTGCAGTATTGTTTGACCAGACTGAGACAACCGCACCGCCAGTGGGAGCAGCGCCCGTGAGGGTGACGGTTCCGGTGACAGCGCTACCACCAGGTATAAACGCAGAACCAAGACTTACTGACTTAACAGAGATGCTTCCAACAAATGGGTTCGAAGCGACAAACGCATCTGCCTGGCCATTAGTATCATTGGACACGAGATTGGCTGCGACAGACGCAAATGCAACCTGAGAACCACCAATGCCTAGATTATAGAAATAGGTGCCATTGTTCCCTGGCTGCCCGTTTTGCGCTAAACTCACAACTTGTGTTTGACTTTCAACGACATCCCGAACCAACACTTGTCCAAAGTCGTAGAAGGCAATGAATCTACCATCCAAGGACATTGCGGGATGGAGCAGGTACCCTGCGCCAGCGCCGATGGGAGTGCCGACGGAATCAACGTCGATCAATGATGTTTGCTGCGCTTGTCGATCATAGATAAAGCCGTGAAACGTGGATCCGTCTAATGGCTGGGTAACAAGGTTCGTCGCATAGGATACAAATGCGACGTAGCGTCCGTCTGCGCTGACGATCGGCGGGCTGGAACCGCCGTCGTCGTAGACGTATTTATTGGCAGGGACTCCGCTGCTCGAAACGCTGACTAGAGAGGTCACACTGTTCTCGGTATCGCGCACAAACGCCTGACTCAACCCGTTCGTGTTTTCCGAAACAAGATTTGTTGCACTTGAAACGAATGCAACATCGCGCCCATCAGCGCTAATTGACACACTGCTGACATTCCCGTTCGCCGGAGAACCGCCGATTGCAACGGATACGAGACTCGTTTGGCTGGCCTTTCGATCACGCAAATAAAGTTGCGTGCCCGAGACCCCGCTGACGAGGTTAGTGGCATTTGAGATGAAGGCAACATACCTACCGTCTGCACTGATGGCTCCGAAATAGCCGGAGCCATTTGCTGGTGTCCCATCCGATGCAACATCCTCTCTTTCTGTCACGCTGTTTGTGAGATCGCGGACGTAGACGCCGCTCGTTGCAGTCACGGAACCGGGATAGAGGTTATCGGCATCTGAGTAGAAGACGACGAACCGCCCATTCGCGCTGATGCTGCCCCCGTAATTGTTAGAGTCTGCTGGTATTCCGCTTGTCGATACGCTGGCCTCCGAAGTGGTTCCACTCACAGGGTCTCGAACATATATCTCTGCGAACCCGGAGGTGTTGCCGGACGCGAGGTTTGTAGAATTCGATGAGAAGACTACATACCTGCCGTCTGCACTGACGGAGTTGTTCGACACAGAACTTGAATTGTTGCCTTGGGTACCTGAGCTGCTTTCACTGATCAGTTGTACCGGGATGGCGGGGGGGGGCAGTAACGGCCATCACAGAAGTAGTCGGATCAACATGTGTCACGCCGGCCTGATTTGTTCCACTGACAGTCAGAACGTAGACACCAGCCGGAGTTGACCCCGACGTTGTCCCGATTGTGAGGGTACCATCGGTTCCCGAATAGACCGGCTGCGGACTAAAGACAGGAGTGGAATCCAGAGGTGCGCCGACAACTGACAATGTAACCGGGCTCGATGCATTATGGGGCACTGCCGCAACTCCGATGGTATAGGTCGCCGTAGAACCCGCTGGAACAACTTGCGCTGTCGATCCGCCACCCACCGGGGTGAGAAAAGAAGGGGGGTAGAAATCATTGGGTGCGCTGAAGTTCAATGTAAATGTTGTGGTTCCTCCGGCTACGACTGACTGCGAGGACGAAGGCGTCACACTGGCAAGAGTGAAATAGCTTGGATTGCTCCCGAAGGTAATCGAATACGTCCCGGCTGTTACGGAGAAAGAATTGTTGTCGTAGCCTGTGACAGCCGTTGGACCGGCAAGAGAATATTGGTAATAATAGAGCGCCGGCAACGTAACGCCATTGAGATTGGCGATAACATTGATCGTTCCTGTCGAAGGCTGCGCAGCTAGGCCGTTACCCGTCAACGAGACGACCTGTGGACTGCCAGGCGCATTATCGTAGATGACAATTTGCCCTGAACGTGTACCCGCTGATGCTGGCTCGAAGTACACAGGGAGGCTGTAGGTGACTCCCTGGTTCAAGATAAGCGGAGAGGAGAACCCTGAAAGATTGAGCGCATAGTCAGTATTTCCTGATGCCAGCCCAATCCCAGTGATAATAAGCTGTCCAGTTCCGCTATTTCTCAGAACGACAGTCTGTGGCGAACTGATCGTGCCGACTGATTGGTCATTGAACCGGAGGATGCTTGGCGTCACCGTCATCACGGGTCCAGTTTGAGCCTGAGCAACCGTGACCGAAATCTGGTATGTGTGTGTTGTGTATGAACTCGAAGCGGCAATCACCAGCGGGTACGTGCCAACCGGGGCGGATGCGCTTGCCGTTATCGTCAGCGTGGACTGTGAACCGGTAGTCAAACTGGTTGGGCTGAATGTGGCGTTCAGTCCAGACGGTAGGTTCGAAGCTCCAAAGCTGACCGTTTGAGCCGTTCCGCTCGTGGTCGTCGTTACAACGTTGTAGCTGACTGAACCTGACTGGAGTACGCTCTGTGAGCTTGGAGAAACAGTTAGCGAGAAATCATTGGTCACAACCGGCGATACTGTCCAGGTAGCAGCCTTGGTTGTCTGCCCCGTGGTTACATCTGTATCTGTCTGGCTGTAAAGCCCAATCATTGAATAGGTTCTGCTGTAACTGTAACTGCCATTCAGATCAGCATTGGTCTGTAGAACACTGACGCTGTTGTCGGGGAAAGTTGCCGTGTGGGTAATAAGTTTATACGGAGTAAAGCCTGTGTCCGTTTTGACAAATGAGGTCACGCCAGGAGTTCCGCTGGTAGGGGAAACGCTCAGTTGCGGGGCAACTGCAACGACAGTAATTGTAACTGCCGATGAAGTAGTTGAAGCGGAGTAGTTGCTATCCCCGCTGTATTGTGCTGTTATCGAATGAGATCCGAGTGCCAAGGAATTCGTATTGTAGGCTGCAATCCCGACATTATTGACGATCCCGGTACCTAGTGTTTTACCGCTGTCATAGAAGGTTACAGTGCCGGTTGGTTGACCTTTGTTTGCTAGGATCGTAGCGCTAATCGTCAAAGTTTGACCAATAGACACTTTTGGCGCAGAAACAGAGACCGTTGTTGTCGTTGATGATGGTGTCGTCTTAGTGAAGGCAACTGTGAATGTGGTGGCCCACTGGCCTGCCTTAATCGTGGGGCTTGGGGTTGCGGTAACCGTCGGAGGGCCATCAGACACAGGGCCACCAGATATGTCATACGCCGGAAGTGAGTAGGTTCCAACAGAAACATCGTTTAAGATCAATGGAACTGTCGTCTCCGTTTTAGACGAGTAATCCTGAAACAAGATGGTGTACGAGAGTGCTCCCGCCCAAGGTTGGCCGTTGTAGGTGGCCTTGACTGATAGGCTTGTAAGTTGGCCAGCCACGATAGGATCGATTTGATCATAAACATTCGTTTGTGTCTGCGATTGGTTGCCGAGGCATTGAATGAGATGAAGCATTCGCAACGGAGGCAGGCCGAGGGGCATAGGAATGAAGCAGTCGGTTGCATTTTGTGCGATATTAGGATCCTGATCATTGAATGGATTTCCCAAGTCCAGCCAATTCGATAATTCAGCACGATGAGTCGGCTCGAGATTTTGGCGGATTGCTTGGTGATTGGAGTTAATTAGATCGTCGCAATAGAAGGTTAGACCCGAATTGTCCGTTGGAGCATCTTGACAGTAGGCTGGACCAGGATTAGGTTCGTTATTGAAGTAGCTTTCGATCGACTGAATGGGTATAGTGGGGGTCGTGGCTGATGGAAGCTGTCCGTTTGGATCTGTATAAAAATTGAGAGTTTGGATGAGTGAACTCCCAGGGATCATTTCAGTTTTGGTCGTTGAAGGTTCAAGAGCGCATACTGTGTTTGATATATTTACATTCGACGCAAGAGTTCCTCCATGCGGCGTATCGATTGTGATCACATCTGCAATATCACTCCCGTATTGTGCCAGCGTCTCTCCTGGCTCACCTCCTGGCTTACATGAGTTAGTTGTGTAGTCTGGTGTGGATGGTGTGCCCGGATCCCAGCAGTAGCCAGAAGATGCAAGATTCTCCATGTATGCGCGAGCAACTAGTCCGCCCATGCTGTGTGCGACGACAATGACATCCTTGATTTGAGTAATCTTAGTGATCTCTTTAATTACCCGAGATAGCTCGTATGCTTTGTTCAGAATGGATATGTTCGCGACAACTGTAGGGTCAAAGCTTGCGTTGGCGGAGTCGTAAAAGGCAATCTCAAAGAACCGTGTGCTTGGGAGTATCCACATCTCGTCGACGGTTCCGCCAGTGTCAGGATCGACGAAGAAGACCTGGTCGGCGACTGAATCGTAATAAACCCTATAGACCTTTTGTTGATTGTTTGTATCAAGATATGGGTAAAGGGCTGCATGGTCTTTTGCTACTGAGACCGATAGTGCTTGAACAAGGTTCGCCCATGAGCCCGCGTCACCGCAAAAGCCATGCACAAAGAGGATCGGCCTGCTCGGCGGCGAAGACTGTGCCCGTACCAAACCTATGTTGAGCATAAGTGCCGAAAGAATGATCGCTAACAAACTCAGCCGTTGAAACAAGCCGTTCCGGTGCGGACTCTGGATAGACATCTTCATACCAACCTCGATCCTTTCAGTACGAACGCGCTAGTGGATGCGCAGGACACACTCACCGAGGTAACGGTGGGTTGAGTGTTTCCACCGCCGCCTCCCTTATTAGAATCACCTCCGCCACACGCAGAAGCGAACAGTAGTGGAACACTCAGAAGAAGTGCACAATACAAACGAAGGTCTTCGTTTGCGGAATTCCGACGCGACTGAAAGGTCATCTTTCATTCCCCCACGAACCTGCGAGACCCGTGATCTCAAGCGGTAACGGGTAGAACAGCCCTCGACGAGCTAAAACGGGGGAGATAACCTGATGATTGAGTGATTCAGTCGGCTTGGAACCGACTACGATGCCGCCTGACGCGCAAGAAATACTTGCGATTGACTCGTGTGCGGCAGTTTGCAACGAGCCAGTTCCCCCACGTCAAATGCCACCCATGATACACAATTCTGCAAGGCATACACGACCGGGCTCAGTGCCTCTCAGCACTTGTCAACCAAGTCGCGCAGCCGAACTCCGAGAGAAGTGGCAATACGATGCAGCTTCAAGATGCTGATATTCCGTATTCCCCTCTCAACTCCGGATATGAACGTCCAATGAAGTCCAGCCTTCTCCGCTAGTTGTTCCTGCGTTAATCCCAACGCATCACGCCGGGCACGGATTGTTTGTCCCAGAGGCTTTCTGGGATCGGTGCTTGGATCGTCCACTCACCGATGTTTGCGGTTTCAGCCCAGCGAGTACATAGTATATAGTCTATGTCGCCGCGGTAGTCAAACTTTTAAGTAGATTTGTGATCCTCAATGAGTCGGGATTGCCACCGAATCGCTTGCGCTCGACGGCGATGAGTGTGTGTTTGAAGCCAGCTTTTGCGAATACGATGGCCCACGGGCGAACGGTTCGCCCCTGGCTTTCTGGACAAGGATTACTCTTCGTCCGCGCCATCGGTTGGACCGGCGGCGGCTTCGACTTTTGAGAGGCGCCATATGCTCGCAGCGCGTCGGCTATTCCTTGCCTGAACACGCGCTTCGAGTCGGGACGATCAAGTCCCGCGAATCAAAGATTTCTATTTCAAATGCGGTGAAATGCGGTGAAGTTCTCTTTGTGGATCGCTCTAAGTTATTGATTTATTGGCTCCTCAGGTAGGACTCGAACCTACAACCCTTCGGTTAACAGCCGAATGCTCTGCCATTGAGCTACTGAGGAGTGATTCGTACTCATTTCTCCAATACAAAGGTAGCAGAGAGAGCGGGGCGCGTCAAAACCCCAAGCGTGCCACAAGCCCCTTGGGGCGATACCATAAGAAAGACCCTGCAGGAGGACGAATGTCCAGAATCTCCCGGCTCGACCGCAGCCACGCGACGCCCCAAATCGCCGCGCTCTACGACAAAGCCTTTGCCCAGCGCGGCAACGTGCCCAACATGTTCCGCGTCATGGCTCACCGGCCTGAAATCTTTGCCACCATGCAGGCCCATTTTGGCGCAGTTCTCAATACGGGCACAGTCTCCACCAAATTGAAGGAGCTGATCATCGTCCGCACCAGCCAGGTGAATGAAACCCCCTATTGCTTGGCCAGCCACACCATTCTCGCCAAGGGCCTGGGCTGGTCCGACGATCAGCTTGCCCACCTCGCCGAATGGCCTCAGC
>Ga0302199_1001608_pt1 | contig 11377 bp, 9 predicted proteins | sample II_Bog_N2_3_FD_194588 | JGI IMG/M metagenome (GOLD analysis project Ga0302199, IMG submission 194588) | Peat permafrost microbial communities from Stordalen Mire near Abisko, Sweden - II_Bog_N2_3 | ecosystem: Environmental > Terrestrial > Soil > Wetlands > Peat | place: Sweden: Abisko, Stordalen... | reverse complement strand
CTCCAGCCACTCCCTGCCAAATGTGATTTGTCTCACTTCCGCCCGGCGCTCCGCTGCCTATAATGGATTTCCGCAAGCGAATCTGAAGCCGACTGTGAAGCAGCCGGAAGCAGTGTTTGCATCGCAGGCCGCTCACCGGGAATCATTTGAAAGGGGGCAAGCATGCAATACCGCGTATTGACTGTCAACCGGGAGTTCGGAAGCGGCGGGGGAAGAATCGCGCAAACCATCGCCGAAAATCTGGGCTGGAAGCTGCTCGACAAGGACATCATCGACGCCATCGCCTACGCCGCTCATGTCGATCCGAGTGCGGTTCGCCGCTACGATGAGCACGTGGAATCATGGCTGCGCCGCCTCAATCAGCAGGCCATGCGTTCGGCAGCCCTCGCCGCCGGACTCGAACTGCGTGACAATGCCGTCTTCGACGCGCAGGAGATGGTCAAAATCTCTCAGAGCGTCATTGAGCAGGCCTATGCCGACGGCAATTGCGTAATCGTCGGGCGCGGCTCTCAATGCGTCCTTCAACACAAGCCCGACGCGTACCACGTCTTTGTCTACGCGCCGCACCGCCAGCGCATCCTTCGCCTCCGCGAGCGCCTTGCCCAAGGCATCGATGTGGAGGAGCGCATCCGCGCCGTCGACGGACAACGTGCCAAGTATTTGCAGCAATACTGGGAAAAATACTGGCTGAATCCCCACCTCTACGACCTGATGATCTCGTCCCACGAAGGCGAGGATTCCGCCGCCCGCATAATCCAATGCGCCATGGCCGAAACGCCGTGAACACAATCTGGGAGCCAGAAATCAGCGGTTAGTGGTGAGTTGTTAGTGGCTAGTGGTTCTTCGCTAGTGGCTAGCGGTATGTGAGCGACTCTGGCAGCCTTCACTTTACCTCCAAGACATCCGAGAAGACGTAGCTACTCTTTGGCATTAGAACAGCTTGCAAAGGGATACGTTTTGCGGTGGCAAGATCACTTTCACCCCCGATTTATTTCGGTTTCAAGCCGAATTTGCCCAGTTTTGGAGCAAATAATCTCGTAATCGTGAAGGATATTCAGGCAAGAAATGAGTCGTGCCGATATCGTTTTCTTACGATTCCGGTATGAGCACGTCTTCAAGCCATCGGCGCAACTCAGGGTCTTGCGGCCATTTGTCGATGCACGGTCTGGCTGCCATGAGGACCTGAAGATTCGCGGTGTGCAGATGGGTGCAGGCCGCAAGATCCACTTGGGTTGTGGGCTTCTTCTGCAAAGCTTCGAGCAATGCCTCAGCCTCTTCCACTTGTACTGCGTCCCGAAAAACCAAGCGGTTCTTCTTGAATTCGATAGGCATCAGACGATCTCCCGGATATTCATAATCATCAGCACGGAACCATCGCCCATCAGCGCCGAACCAGACCAGGTGGACAAGCTGGACAGAAAGCCCGCCATTGGTTTCTGAATCACGCCAAGGGTTCCTCTGAATCCGTCCACCAGCAGGCCCACCACCCCGCCGCCCGCTTGAACAAGCAGTACAGACAGTTCATCGTCCGCATTGGCTGTAGGTTGAGCGACGATTCCCAGCAGACCGTTCAGAGCCTTCAAAGGAACGACGCGTCCACGCAAAACCGCGGTCATGCTTTGCTTGATTCGATGAATGGAATTCCTGGGAACACGCACGGTTTCCAGGACATGGTCCATGGGAACGCCAAAGAGTTGGCCGTCCGACTCAATGACCATGACCTGAGTCACGGCCATCGAGAGCGGCAGCGAGATGCGGATCGATGTGCCCTTGCCCAGTTCGCTTTCAACAATCACCGAACCGTTGAGCTTTTCCACTGCCGTTCGCACCACGTCCATGCCCACGCCGCGGCCCGACAAGTCTGAAACCACCGCCGCCGTGGACAGGCCGGCCGCGAAGATCAGGTTAAGGGCCGAACCGTCGTCCATGCGCTCCAGAGCCGCTTCGTCAATCAGCCCCTTCTCGTATGCCTTGCGCTTGATCACCGCTGGGTCAATGCCCTTGCCGTCGTCGACAATCTCGATGACCACGCGGTCGGCTTGCTGCGCGGCGCGAATCGTGAGTGTGCCGGTCTCCGCCTTAGCGCCGGCTCGTCTCCCTTCAGGAGTTTCCAACCCGTGGTCTAGGCTGTTTCGCACGATGTGAATGAGGGGGTCGGCCAAAGCTTCGATAATGTTCTTATCGGCCTCGGTCTGCTCGCCTTCGAGTACAAGTTGCACTTCCTTGCCGAGTTTGCGGGAGATGTCGCGCACCAGTCGCGGGAAACGCTGAAATATAGTCGAAACAGCCATCATCCGAACCTGCATAATCGCATCCTGCATTTCGTCGGCGATGCGATTGATGACCGAGTATTGGCCCTTGATCTCACGCGAAAGCTCACGCACGCCGTACTGCGCCTCCGCCCTCTGGGCCAGATAAGGCAGCGCGTTCTTCTCCACTACGAGTTCGCCGATCAAGTTCATGAGACGATCGATCTTGGCTTGGTCGACCTTGAGACTGCGCTGACCGGTCTGCTTGTCTTCGGCGCGGCGGCCGAACTTGACTCCATCGTCGGCGGTTGGCTTGGAAGGGTCGGATGCGGCAGGTTCTTCTTCAGCTTTGGCCCGGCTTCCATTCGCCGCGGACTCCGCAACAAGGCTCGACGTGAACTGGCTCCGGTGAGCATTCAGCCATTCCAGCAGCGGCAGACCGCTGGCGGAAGTCAGAGCCGCCGCAAGCGAGGCTTCAATCTGACCTTCGGCCTCGGCATTGCCCTTGGAGCCTGCAAGATTCCTGAGCACCGCCGCAACCGCTTTGAGCCTTCCGGAGAACCAGGCGGGATGATCGTCAAGGGCGAGAATCTGCTGTTGCGCCGTCAGAATCCATGTGAGCGCGCATGCTTCTTCGATGGATACCGGGCTCCTGTTTGATTCGGAAACCCGCGATCCGGAAACAAAATCGTCTTCAATTCCAGCTCTGTTCCCCGGCTCGCGTTCGGAGATCGCCAGCCACAATGGATCGACGGCGACCATCTCAATCTGATCCGGCACAAAGCGAAAATATTCGACCAACTCTTCGCGAAACGCTGCTGTCAGCAAATGAAACCTGAGCGAACACCGATAAGTGTCCAACTCGACAAGAGGCGGGAAGGGTTCGGACGGCAGAACCCGGCCCCACAGCAGACCCGGCGTCTCGCGGGCACGATGAAATGGATCGTCGCCTTGATAAAAGCACTCTGGATCGGGCCGATAGACAATCCAATGAAGCTTCTCCCCTTCGCCGCATCGGCGGAAGGCTTCCATGCGGAGCGCTTCTGGAACCTTGCTGAGCGGCGGTATTCCGGTGAGCGGGACGGCGGTTGATTTCGTCGCGGCGTTAGTCGATCCCGCAGGACCGGGTTTAGCCGAGTCCGGAAAATCCGCTATCAGGGCCCGCAGCGACTCCGCCAGACGAGCGGAATCGGCTGCGCGCCCAGCGTCGATGCACCCTTTGGATTCGATTTCATTCCCGAGCAGGCCGACAAAATCCATTGCGTCGAGCAGGCGATCCGCCAACTCCCGCGAGAACGTCATCTCACCGTTTCTCACTTTTCCAAGCAGGTCCTCGCCGGCATGGAGCACGCGTGTCATCTCAGGGAATGTGAACAGGCCGCTGTTGCCCTTCAGCGTATGCACCGAACGGAACAGGTCGTCGATCGTAAGCCGGTCGTTGGGTGAGTCCTCCAGTTGCATCAGCTTTTGGCCAATGCCTTCCAGAAGCTCGCGGGATTCGGATAGAAACTGCTCCAGCAACGGATTGTTGGGCAAATGGTTCATTGCTCCGCCTCCCCGAGCATCAGACGCGTGTACGCCAACAATTGCGTTGGCTGTACCGGTTTGATGAGATAACCGTTGGCGCCCGCCCGATGCGCCGCCGCTTCATCGCCCGGCGCAGCTTCGGTCGAGACCATGATGGCCGGCTGCTGTGGAATCTCCTGCTGGCGGAGTTCCCTCAAAAAGCCATAGCCGTTCAACTTGGGCATATTGACGTCCACGACATACAGGTCGAAGGGAGCTTCGAGGGTCTTCTCCAGCGCCTCGATTCCGTTCATCGCCTCCTCGACCGCATAACCGGCCGATTCCAATATGCCTCTGTGATACATACGCACGGTGGCTGCATCGTCGACTATCAGAATGCGTTTGGAAATCACGACTTCATTCGCCATGAGGCTTTCCATCATCTGGCCTCCAGACTCTTGCGATAGACAATTGCTTCGGGGAACTTGCGCACCTCGAACAAAGATGAAATGCGGCTCATGGATTCCGAATGGCCCAGGCAAAGATACCCGCCTGGGTTCAGAGCTTCATAGAAGGTGTCCGAGGCCGTCTTGCGCGATGCGTCGTCGAAATAGATGAGAAGATTACGACAGAAGATCACGTCGAAGTTGCGATAACCCAGCGTGTCTGCCGGCTCCGCAAGATTGACACGGGTGAACTCGACCGACTGGCGCAGATTGTCGCAAAGCTGATACTCGTCGCCAACGCTCTTGAAATATTTCTTCAGCCATGGCTCGGGAATATATTGCACCGAGCGCGGCGAGTAGCGTCCGGCGCGCGCGCGGCGCAGAATGCTGGTGTCAATGTCCGAGGAAATGATCTCCACGTCCCACTCCCTGATGCCCGCCCAGGTCTCCAGCAGATACATGGCCACCGAATACGGCTCCTCGCCGCTTGAGGACGGAATGCACCAGATTCGGATCGCATCTTTGCCGACTCTACGATGGACGATCTGCGGAAGGATGGAATCGACCAGGCACTTGAACTGATATTCCTCGCGCAGAAAGTAAGTTTCATTTACAGTCATGGCATTGGTGAGCTGTTGCATCTCTTCGCCCGAAGCCTGAAAGCGCAACAGGGTAAAGTAGCCGCGAAAAGTGCCCATGCCGGTGGCCTCGATGCGCTCAATCAGCCGCTTATCCACAAAGTAGCGTTTGGATGCCTCGAAGCTGATGCCCGTGCGGCGATAGAAGAACTCCTTGAACTTCAGGAAGTCCTCGTCGGAGATCGTTTCGGATTCTGGCTGGGACGCGTATGCGCTCATCGGCGGGTCAAATTTCTCGTATGCGTTTCAGAGCCAGATCGGCGGCAAACTGGATGTAGGGTTCGTGGGCAAAGCGGGCTTTGAGATCGAGCAACGGATCGATGGCCGTCTCGGTTCCCGCTTCGCAAAGCAAATCGACCGCCGCTGCGCAGACATTTAAGTGCTCGTCCCGCTCAATGACCTCGATCAACCAGCGCTCCGCATCCGGGTGACGCTCGGAATCGAGGATATTGACGGCGAAGATCCTGACATCCGGATCGGAATCGGAAAGCAACGATCGCAGGACAGGCGCTACTTCGTCGCCCAGTTGCTTGAATGCCTCGATGACATCGTTGCGCAGTGCCGCATCTTCGCTGCGCAGGCATTCGGCGAGGCCACTGCCTGTTAGCGGGTCGTGAAGACGCAACAGCGTATTCAGGATTGCTTCTCGCACGGCAGTGTTTTCCTCGCGCTTCAAGCGGCTCACCAGCGCCGCGGCGGCATCGAGGCAGGGCGCGATCTTCCGTGCGGCAAGGCGGCGAACCGTTGCATCGGAATCCTCAAGCGCCGCTGCAAGTTCCTCGCAACTTCGCTGCTCTCCCGGCTCGGTTTCGACTTCAGTTCCAACCGGCTTTCCTTTGACGAGTCCCATCGCTCTTTCCTTACCGGCCGGCCCAGGTTGATAACTGCGAGGCCACTTTTTCCACCGCTAGAACCAAACTTGCTCCACCCTTGGCAACCAACTCCGCCGGCATCCCGTAGACCACCGCCGACTCTTCCGATTCGGCGATTGTGCGTCCCCCGCGCTTCTTGATCTCGGCAAACGCATCGGACCCGTCGTAGCCCATCCCCGTCAATAACACCGCTGTCACGCGCTTTGGATCGTAGTGTTCCAATACCGACCGGCCCAGCAACTCGACCGAAGGGTGCCACAGAAATTGCGAGTTCTCCGGCATGGGCAGAACGGTCAGCCTGCCCGCTCGGCTGGCCAGCGCCATATCCGCCCCACCCCTGGCGATGTAGATCTTGCCAGCTTCCACCGGCAGAGCGCTGCTTGCCTCAACCACCTGCAATGCGCAACACTGATTCAACCGCTCGGCAAAGGCCCTGGTGAACGCCGCCGGCATATGCTGCGCCACCAGCACCGGCCAGGGGAAACTTGCCGGCAATCCCGATAACACAATCTCCAGCGCCCGCGGTCCGCCCGTGGATGCGCCTACCACCAGCAGACCATCGCCAGCGCTCCGTGGTGCGCCCAATGCGGAGGAAGCGGCGACAACTTTCTTTCGCTCCTCCTGCATTCGTCTGGCAATAGTCGCGGCGACCGATGCCTTGCCTCTGGGCCGGGAGCGAGCCGCCGCGCGCACCTTCGCCACCAGTTCCTCGGCGATCCGGTCAATCGAAAGCGAGATTGTGCCTCCAGGCTTGGCAATGTAATCCACCGCACCCAGATTCAGCGCCTCGAAGGTTGCCAGCGCCCCCTCGTTGGTGAGCGAGGAGACCATCACCACGGCCACCGGCCGCTCGGCCATGATGAGGGAAAGCGCGGTCAATCCGTCCATCTCCGGCATATTGATGTCCAAAGACACAACATCCGGCTGGAAATCCCGGTTTTCCCTCACCGCTTCTTCACCGTTTCTGACCTGGCGAATATCGAAATCCCCCTCGGCCTGAAACAGAGTCATCAGCTGGCGGCGCATCAGCGCCGAGTCATCGACAATCAGCAGCTTGATCATGACCTTAACCCGTAACCGCGGCCAGCGCCTTCAGTTCTTTCTTCGCCATCAGGTGCGGCGGGTCGATGAGTTGAACCAGCCGCTTCTGCTTTTCCAGATTTGCCATCCGGCTTAACAACAGGCTTTGCTCGGCGGAAAGCTGCGGTGCGGGTTCAATCGCCGATTTGGGAATCTTCAGCACCTCGGCCACCTCATCGACGATGAAGCCGGTACGAACATCGCAGATGAGAAAGACCATGATGCGCTGGCGGTCAGTGCGCTCCACCTGCTTGAGGCCCAGCCGAAGGCGAAGATCGATTACCGGGAGCACGGTTCCGCGAAGGTTGATGACTCCCTCGACAAACGAAGGGGCCTGGGGAACCCGGACCAATTCTTCCGGCACGCGGACAATCTCCTGCACACTGGCGATCGGCGCTCCGAACTCCTCATTGTCCAAACGGAAGACGACCACTTGTTCGTCGTCGTCCAGGTTGTCGTCCACCTCTTTCGCCTCTGTGCCCGTCTCCAGCTCGCTCTCGTTCACGGTGTTCAGCGCCTCCTTGATCGCGGAATGGTCGAAGAGACTGCGCGCGGTCATGATGGAGACCAGGCGCTTTCCATTGTCCAAACGGCAGATTGCCGTGACCTCGGCCAGATTGCCGTCGCGGGCCAGCAGAGCTGGCAGCGCGTCCACGCCGGATTTCGAAACCCGGAGCACCTCGCTGACCGCATCCACCACCACGCCCACCGAGATTCCGTTCAGCGTCAGAACCACTATGCGGCTCTTCTCGTCCAGGTCGCTGTCCGGCAGGCCGAAGATGCGGCGCAGTCTGACAAGCGGCAGCAGGCGGTTGCGCAGCGTCATCACTCCCAGTACGTGCGACTCCGAATGCGGCACATGAATCACTGCCTCCGGTACCTGCACGATCTCTTGCACATCCTCGATGGCGATGGCGTACTCCTGACCCTCGACATTGAAGCTGACCAGTTGCAATTCATCGCTGGATTCCTCTTCCTCGCTCTGCGCCTGAGCCTGCGCGGCGCCGGCTGCGGAAGTATTCTTTGTGATCGCCGCGATCTGCGAGAACTCCCGCTGGATGAGCTTGGCAAAGTCCAGCACCATAATCATCGCGTGACCACCCGCATCCTTGATGAGGCCGGAAAGCACCTCGGTATTCACTGTGGCGCCAATGGACCCCACACCTTCGATGTGGCCGGCATCGACACCCATGACGCTCGAAACCCGGTCCACCACAAAGCCCAGCGGTTGACCAACGTCGATCACCAGGGCGCGTGTGGAATCGTCATGCTCCAACTCGGGAAAGCCGAAGAGCCTGCGCAGGGAGATGATCGGCAAGACCTTGCCACGCAGATTCGCGAGGCCTTCCAGCGCCGCGGGTGCAAGCGGAACCCGCACCACCTGGGGAACGCGGATGATCTCCTTGACCGGAGACATATCGGCCGCGAAGACCTCGTCGCCGGCGAGGAACGTCACAAACTGCTGCGTTCCCTGCTGCGTTGTGGAGGCGCGCCCGCTTTCGCGACGATCTTCGGGGGCCGCCTCGATCGGTTGATGGTCAGGGGCGCGCTCGTCGAGGACGGGCTCCTCGAGAAGCGCCACACCCGCATCCTGCTTCGATGTTCTTTTCGTCATGGCGTCCCTCTAAGCTGCGCTCTGCAGTTCGTCGGCCAGCGAAGATATCTCTTCGATGGCTGCTGCCAGGTCCTCGGCCCCTTTGGATTGTTGCTGAGCCGCGCCGGCCGCTTCGGTGGCTGCCTTGTCGGCTTCCGTTGCCGCGGCGGAGATTTGCTCGATGCCCTTCTTTACCTGGGCGATGGCAGATGCGATCTCGTTGGACGCGGCGAGAATCTCCTGCGTCCCCTTTTCCACCGCAAGAATGTCGGTCTCGATGGACACCAGGTCGGTCGTAGTGCTCTTGGCTTTTTCCACCTCGGAGATTGCCCCCGCCACGATCTCGCTCAGGTCGCGTCCCACCACGCCAATCTGATCCTGTACTGCCTTTACCAGGTCCTTGATCCGGTCGGCGTTTTCGCTCGAATCATGGGCCAGATTGCGAATGTCGGTGGCTACCACAACAAAGCCTTTGCCGAATTCGCCGGCCCGCGCTGCTTCGATGGCGCCATTGACGGCCAGCATGTTGGTCTGAATCGACACTGTGCTGATGGCTTCGACAATCTTGTCGATGCGTCTGGATACAAGTTCCAGGTCGTTCATCTGCTTGATGCTGGCGCGAGAGGCTTCCGCCGAAGTGGAAAGGCCCTTGATCAGCCCATTGACGGCCGTTTTGTTTTCGCCCAGCAGGTTCCTGATGGCTACAACTTTCTCTGCGCTGGCAGTCGCGCGCTTCTGGGCCACATCCAACCCCTTTTCGATCTGGTTAGTCGCCGCGGCGGACTCTTCCGAAGCGGAGGACTGCACCTCAGCGCCCTTGCGAATCTGGCCCAGCGCGGTCATGATCTGTGCGCTCGAGCGGTTGATCTCCTGCACCGCCGAAGACAACTCTTCGGACGAGGACGCCACCTGTTCGGCGCTCTTGGCCACGTCGGTCGAGTTCTTCAAATCCTCTGCCAACTCCGACAGTGCCTGTGCCGCCTGTTCGCACTCGGCCAGTGCCTGGGTCTGCTCGGCCACCGTCTTGGCAGATTCTTCGGCAGCGGATGACTGTTCCTCGGCTGCGGCCGCAATGCTCTGCGAGCCCTTGAGCGCCTGCTGCGAAGCGATGTTGGACTGCGAGGCGTTGGCGCTGATCTCCGTGATGCCCTTCACAATCTCAATGGCATCGAGGCGAATCTGTTCCAGTTGCAAAGTAATCGTCTTACCCTTTTCCACCTCTTCTTCCATTGTCTTTGCGGAGGTATTGATGCCGTCTGCGATCTTTTTTACATCGGTCTGAATCTGCCCGACCAGATCTTGAATCTGCTTGGCGCTCTTTTCCGAGGTCTCGGCGAGTGTCCGCACTTCGTCGGCGACCACCGCGAAGCCTTTGCCGTGCTTGCCTGCGCGAGCTGCCTCAATGGCCGCGTTCAATGCCAGCAGATTAGTCTGGTCCGCAATCCGCGCCACTGCCTTCACTATGTCGCCAATCGTGGCTGCCTGCTTCTCCAGTTCCACCACCAGGGCCACTGAGGCCACCTGGCGCTGCGCGGCCACTCCCACATTGGCGATGAGGCCGGCGACATCCGCGCTGGTTCGCACAATGAGCGTTTGGCAAACCTCGCCCTTGCCGCGGCTGAGTTCCGCATTCTGTAACTGCCGGGTAATCGAGACGCCGACCTGGGTGAATGCCGACAACGATTCCTGTGCCGCGCTCGAAGCTTCCTCGGCGCCGGAAGCGATCTGGTCGCTGGCGCGCTTCAGTTCCTCAGCCGCGCTCGATGCCTCTGCGATGCCGGAGGCTAGCTGCCCCGTGGCCGCCGCAATGCGTTCGGCCGCCTGTTGCTGTTTGGCGAGCGTCCTGGCCTTCTTTCGCTGCGCTTCCGCCTCGCGGGTGGTTACAAGTGAGGGCTTTCCATCCGTTGACGCTGAGAATGCCTGAGTGGCAGCCTTCTTGACGAGGGCCATAGTCCTTTCCTTTCGTGCTGCTATTCCAGAGTCGAGTCCCTTGATTTTCCTAGACTGGAATTTGAGGAGCTGTAAGAGGTGCGTGGAAGTGAGTGTGGACGCGGAACAGATGCGCCCGGGTGGTGACTGGATACAGTTGGAACCATCGGCTGGGCGGGAACAAGTGGAAACTGGCGAATCGTGCTCACATTGTGAAGGGTGTCCTTAAATAGAACGGGGCTCCCAAATCAGGAAGCCCCTCCCATTGCAATGCAATCGCCACCCATCGCGAGCCGGAGACAACGACTTGAGTCCATCCTTCGCCGAACAGTCCCATCCGGAACACGTTGATGCATCCTGCGCAACCACACAGGTTTCAAGTCTGGCGGCTCTATGGATGGTGCGTTTAGAAATCGAATAATTGCGACTCGAGCCGCACTCCTTGAATCGTTGCAAACTTGATCGGCCGGCTAGCCGGGAGTCAGCCGTTTACGCGCTCCGCTTCCAAAAGCATCCGCTTCCGTTCCATCCCCCATCGATATCCGGTAAGCGCGCCGCTCGCCGCAACCACGCGATGGCAAGGCACCACCAGCGCAACCCGATTGGTGGCGCAAGCCCGGGCCACAGCGCGGGTAGCTTTCGGATCGCCCAGCTCCCTGGCCAGTTGGCTGTAACTCCGCGTCTCGCCCCGCGGAATCTGCCGCAGCGCCTGCCACACCCGCAGTTGAAACGCGGTCCCGCGCAAATCCAGCGCCAGGTTCTGCCCAGCATCCGGCACAGCCCGAACCACCTGCCCCACAGCAGCATCCACAATCCCGGCAAGCGCCGGGTCGCGCCGCAGCGCGGCCAAAGGAAACTCCGCGCGCACACTCGCTTCCGCCTCAGCCGACGTACCCGCCAGCGCCAGCCAGCAAAGCCCGCGCCCCGTGGCTCCCACCACCAGCCAGCCAAACGGCGACCGCGCCGTTGTGAAGCCGATCTGCTCACCCCGCCCCCCTGCCGCAAAGCGCGCCGGCGTCATTCCCAGCCCCGCCCCCTCGTAAGCCCGGCTCGAAGAGCCAAA
>Ga0302199_1001604_pt1 | contig 11387 bp, 10 predicted proteins | sample II_Bog_N2_3_FD_194588 | JGI IMG/M metagenome (GOLD analysis project Ga0302199, IMG submission 194588) | Peat permafrost microbial communities from Stordalen Mire near Abisko, Sweden - II_Bog_N2_3 | ecosystem: Environmental > Terrestrial > Soil > Wetlands > Peat | place: Sweden: Abisko, Stordalen... | reverse complement strand
CATCAGACCAAGAAGGGGAACCAGTGGTACTTCGGTCTGAAGGCGCACATCGGCGTGGATAGCAAAGAGGGCGTGGTGCACTCGGTGTGTACATCGGCGGCCAACGTGGCCGACGTGCATATGCTGCCTGACTTACTCCACGGCGAGGAGCGGAAAGTAAGGGGCGATGCCGGGTATCAAGGGCAGGGAGATAGCATCCGCGAGGCAGCGCCGCACGCGCAGGATATGACCTGCCGCCGCACCAGGTTCAAGAACTATGTGGATGAACAAGCCAGGCGCAAGAACACGACCAAGTCCAGAGTGAGAGCGAAGGTGGAGCATCCGTTCCGGATACTGAAGCGTATCTTCGGCTTCGACAATGGGAGGTACCGGGGCTTGAAGAAGAACCACAATCGACTCTGCGCCTGCTTCGCGTTGGTCAACCTCTACCAACACCGCCAACGGCTGGCCCCTCTGGGGGCGTAGTGTGTCTGGGGGCCGGAAAACGGCTTCCGGACACAACAAAACGAGCCACAAAAGCTGCTCTCTTGAGCAAATCCTGCCCGAAAACCACAAAGAATTCGCCGCAATGGTTTGCTGTTACGAAATCAGATGCCTGTGCAGGGGTTTCCTAGCGGGTACGTCCATTTCAAGGTAACCCTGGGGCGCGATACCAAAAGCATCTGCGACTCGATTGAAAAAGGCAAACATGGCCGTGATGTATACAGCTTCGGCGATCTGGGGTTCAGTCCAGCCGTGGTCGCGTAGAACCTGCACATCTTCGGGCGTGGTGCGATAGGCCGCCTCGGTCACCTTGGTGACGTAATCGAGGAGTGCGCGCTCCGCCGAAGTTAACTCGGCTTCATCGAGTATGCCTTCGGCGATTGCCTGGACTGTCGTTTCTTCGGCTCCCTGAACACGCAGGAAGTAAGCATGAGAGTCCAGTCAATAGGGACAGCGGTTGAGCCAGGATACCCAACTGGCGATCGCTTCCTTGGTACGGCGCGTCAGGTGGCCTTCAGAAAAATGGACAGTATCACTGAAGCTGATCACTTCTCGCAGGAAGTCGGGGCGGTGACTAAAACATTTAAGGATGCCCGGCATCTTCTGACGTCCGGACTTCGCACGCCATGCTTCGTAAACCTAGGCAATCTCGCCGGTAGCCTGTGCGTCTTCAATAACGTCGATTTTTTGATCCTTATTCGACATACCGCCTGCCTTCCGATCGCATTTCTATGCTCGTCACACAGCTTAGCATGTTAAAGGACCAGTCGACGATCTCCATCTTTCCGAGTGACCCGTTCGCGATCCAGGTATTCGAGTAGAGGGATGGCGTGTTTCCTTGTAAGCCCCGTCAGCTCTTTGAAGCCGCTCACGTCTATGGTTTTGCCACGCCAATTGGCCAATTGCAAACGTAAAGCCTGCAAGGCATCGCGGTGGATGTACACCTCGTTGTTTCCCATTTTGACGAGCACCCCGTCGCGGAGAAGGAGGGTCATGTGCCTGCGCAGGTCGGCATCCGAGAGATTGAGGCGGGCGGCAACTTCGGCTGCCAGCGGCGTCGCCAGGCCCGCCGACCGGAACGCGTCCGCGATGGCAGAGAGAGTTGTGGCTTGAGCGGCTGGCGGGGTCGCATCCGCTCGCACGCTGTAAAAGCGGTCGCCGGTGACGGTAAGCTTGCCATTCGCTGCAAGCCGAGCAAGTACGAAGTCGAATACCTGCGCTCTCAGGCGCAATTGGCTCCTCACCTCGGAACGCTTGAGCCCGGCATGGAGCGTATCAGCCTTCATACAAGTGATGACGCTCTCGGTGACGGATTGAATATGTTCCGGAGTCATAAGGAGTTCGCTGGAAACCTCAATGAGCGTTCCGCGCTGGATCATCGGTTTTGCGACGCGGTGCAGGGTTTCGCGCTGGAGCCCCATTTCAAGGCTGAGGTCGCGGTAATCAATGCCAGCATTGCCCCGGCGATCAACGCGCAGCAGAAGCTGTCGCTCCACGGGGGCGTTTTGCAACTTCTGAAGCCAGGCGAGACACCCGGATTTGCGCAGGTTCTGGAGCGGATGCACGTCCAGCACACGTCCGCCACCGATTGTTATCGCCGGAGAGGACTGCCGCAGGACGAAGCGGTCGCCGGGAACGAGCACAACAGGTTGGGAGAGTTTGAGCCTGAGTAGCCTGCGCTCTCCGGGCTCAACTGGTGCGTACGTGTAGAGCGAGACGGTGGCCACTGTATCCGAAGTGAAGGCATGAAAATGGACGCTGGCGCGGTGCTTCAAGGCTGCGGCGCCGGGTATCAGGGTCACCTCCACGTCCAACAAGGTTGCTGCGCCAAGGGACTGCTGCTCGACCAATGTCTGGCCACGGGCAATCTCAGAGGCATCGATGCCGGAGAGGTTCAAAGCAACGCGGGAGCCGGCATGGGCGTGATTTTCGGTGTGGTTATGAACCTGAATTCCTCGGACTCGAACCTCGCGTCCTCCGGGCTCAAGGACGAGGGCTTGCCCGGTTTGCAGGACTCCGGAAAGGAGGGTGCCGGTGACGACGGCGCCAAATCCTTTCATGACGAAAGAGCGATCGAGTGGCAAACGCAATAGGGTATCGGGATATCCGATACTTGTCGCTCCGGCGAGGGTAATCAGCTCCCGGCGCAGGTCTTCCAGTCCAACCCCCGTGTGGGCGCTGACCGGAATGATGCGTGCATGGCTCTGGCCCAGGAACGAGCCAGCGAGGAAGGACCGAACTTTGGCTGTGACCTCTTTCAATCGCTCTGGGCTGACGAGATCGACTTTTGTGATGGCGACCAGGCCACGGCGTATTCCGAGCAAACTGCAGATAGCGAGATGCTCTTCTGTTTGTGGCTTGATTCCTTCTTCAGCCGAAACCACGAGCAGGACCGCCGCAACACAACCGGCGCCGGCCAGCATGTTCCGAATAAAGAGCTTGTGCCCAGGCACGTCGACGAAGCTGATTCGCAGGGGCGCATCGTCTTCAGCCTTTGCATTGAGAGACGCAAAGCCCAGATCAATGGTGATGCCGCGCCGCTTCTCTTCCATCAGGCGATCGCAGTCCACGCCGGTGAGCGCCCGAATCAGCGCTGTCTTGCCATGATCGATATGGCCGGCTGTTCCAATTACAACGGATCGGCTGGGCATCACCATGGCGACGAATCGTCCCGACTTCTGACATCGGCTGCGTCTGAGGCTGGGGTATCCGCCTCAACACGAAATTCTGCGAGTTGAGCAAGCAGTCTTTCCAGAGTGGTGTCGAACTCAGGCTCGACGGTGCGCAGGTCGAGCAGGACGCGATCTGCGCTGATGCGGCCGATGACGGGTATCTCCAGTTTGCGCAGAGACGATAGGAGCGCTTTGGGGGATTGACTTCGATGGCGGAGAGCCAAAGCGGAACTATCAAGATGCGCGGCTGGCGCGGTTCCGCCACCGATGAGGCTTTGTACGGCGGCGATTTCAATGGTCAGATCGCTGGGTTTCACGCGAGAAGCGATCCGTTCGCATCGTGCGAGAATCTCGGCGGCATCTGCATGCAGCATTTTCACCACTGGCAGGGATTTGCCGTCGTTCCAAAGGTGGTCCATCAGCGTCGCTTCCAGCGCAGCGTAGGTGAGTTTATCCACGCGAAAGGCGCGGAGAAGCGGGCTTCTGCGAATTCGCTCGATCAAATCGACTCTTCCCACAAGCAGGCCGCACTGGGGCCCTCCGAGGAGTTTGTCTCCGCTGGCCGCGATGAGGTCAGTGCCAAGGCGAAAGCTGTCGACCCACGTCGGTTGCGCCTGAATCCCCAGGTCATGCAAGGGGTCAAGCAAGCCAGTGCCCTGGTCATCGAATAAGGGAATGTTGGCGCGTCGGGCGAGAGCGACCAGCTCCGAAAGAGAAGGCCTTTCGGTAAAGCCCTCGATGCTGAAATTGGATTGATGAACTCTGAGGATAAGGCCGGAATCCTGGGTGATGGCGGTCTCGTAGTCGGCGACCCGGGTCCGGTTTGTGGTGCCCACTTCGCGCAGGCGGGCGTGAGACTTGGCGAGAATCTCCGGGATGCGGAAGCCTCCACCAATCTCGACAAGTTCTCCGCGAGAGACGAGAACTTCAGTGCCCTCAGCGATGGAATTCAACGCCAGAAATGTTGCCGCTGCGCAGTTGTTGACGATGACTACGGCCCGTGGTTGGTCATCTTTGTCTCCGCTGCCGGCGCGAGTCCGCAACAGACGTAAGACGAGCTGTTCGACGTGGACATCGCGACGGCTGCGATCGCCGGTTACGAGATCCAACTCAAGGTTTGTGTAGCCGCTTGCGGTTTCGCGGATGTGATCGAGAGCAGAATCACTCAGCGGCGCGCGCCCCAGGTTGGTGTGGAGAAGTACGCCGGTGGCATTGATGACTCGTTGCAGCGAAAACTGCTTGGCTGCTTTCAGCTCTTCGATGACAGCGGTATCCACTGAGGCAAGAACCATTGCGAGACTGCTGTGGGTGTGTTGGCCGTCGGCGATTTGCTGTTTGATCCGCTGCAGGACAAGGCGCAACGCAGCAAGAACCGCACTACGCGAGTGGACCGCGAGAACCGCTTCCATCTCTGGTGTCAGTAAGACATCATGCGCGGAGGGAAGCTGCCTATACAGGCGATTGGTCTCTGGATCGATTGCTGTTAGCTCGTTGCTCATGGTTGTTGTCTCAGTTGGAAGAGTCATGGTGTCTCTTGAGAAGTCTTTGAACACAGCAGAATCGCCGGGGAACCCACTCCGGGCAGGTACGGTCGCAGGACGGAGCCAATCCGCGCAGCACTTAGCCCCGCGTCGCGCAGGGACTTTAGCAGTTGATCCGCCGTATCCTGCGCTACGGCGATCAATAGCCCTCCTGCGGTTTGAGGATCGTACAGCAAGGTGCGCCAATCCTCGGGGATTTCAGCGTCCGGCGCGTCGGCGGTGAGGCACTCCGCGAATTGCCGATTTGACAGCAGACCGGCCGGAATGGCGCCGAGGTGGACCGCTTCGATTGCCCCTTGGATACGAGGCACCTGATCAACGTGGATTTCGAGGACCATGCCGCTTCCAAGGGCGAGTTCCCTGCCGTGGCCCATCAGGCCAAATCCCGTGATGTCGGTCATGGCGTGAACGCCTGTCGCGGACATCACAATCTGCGATGCTGTTCGATTGAGCGTGGTCATTGATTGAATGGCGTTGGAGACCCATTCCGGCTGAGCCTTGCCCTGCTTGAGAGCAGTGGTGATTACCCCGGTGCCGATGGGTTTGGTCAGGATCAGCACATCGCCTTGAAGGGCTCCGGCGTTGGTGAGTACGCGGTCTGGATGGATGACCCCTGTGACGGCATAGCCAAACTTGATCTCGCTGTCGCGGACGCTGTGACCGCCCACCACAACGCAGCCTGCCTCAGCCATCTTTGACATGCCGCCGAGCATGATCTGTTCAAGGATGTCCAGGTCGCCGTCCTGCGGAAAACACACGATAGACAACGCAGTCACGGGACGGCCTCCCATGGCATACACGTCGCTAAGGGCATTGGTAGCGGCAATTTGCCCGAAGGTATATGGGTCGTCGACCAGGGGGGTGAAGAAGTCGACCGTCTGGACCAGTGCCAGGTCGGGAGAGAGCTGGTAGATGCCCGCATCATCTGAGGTGTCAAAGCCCACCAGCAGGTTTGGGTCGGTTTGTTTCGGCAGTCGCGACAGGACTGCGGCAAGCAATCCCGGAGCGAGTTTGCTGGCGCAACCTCCGGCCTTGACATGCTGTGTCAGTCTTACAGTTGGTGTGTGACTCAACGCATCGCTCCATCGACTATGTGTTTAGATAGCATAGTAGGTTGCGCCCGGTGATCTTCCATCGTGGGGTCACTGCAATCGAGGAAGTGCTTAGGCTCCGGTGGTCCTCCCGGTCTTCAAAACCGGTGGTCGTTCTTAACGGGCGACGGTGTGTTCGACTCACACGCACTTCCGCCAATCTTATTGGTCAGACTTTGCGAACACGGATGCGTTGTTTTTGCCTGTCCGCGAGATTCAAACACTGGCGACAGACCGGTGCGCTGGCAGGTTGATTGCCGCCGTAACCGTGGTTCGCGCATGGACTCTTTGCTTTCTGGACCTGCGAGGCTGAGCGGAGAAGCCACTGGTCGCCCGGTTCTCTGCAAAGAAGGTGCGAAGGCCGTTCGCTACATCTGCGGGCCTCTCGAGCGGGATGAAGTGTCCCGCATCCAAGGTAATCAAACGTGCGTTTGGAATGAGTTGAGCCGCACGGCCGGCGAAAGCTGCGGGCAAAACATCGCGTGTTCCATGGAAGAGCAGGGTGGGCATGGTCAGCTCTGCGAGGATCGCCGGAATGTTGCCCAACATATCTTCAGGCCTTCCCCAGCGAACTAATCGCATCGTACGCCACGCGCCCTTCGGGCCGGAGAAGGGCCGGTAAAAGGCACGAAGCGCTGCGCTGTTGGACGTGCCGGCGACGGCTCGGCGCATTGCAACCCGCCAGAAGATGAAATGCAGGAGCGGAGCCATGACTTCGCCGAAATAAGGGCGGCGCAGTGGATTGAGGAGGTAAAAGGGTTTGAGTTCGGGAAAGATCGCTGGAGACAAGAGAGCCAGACAGGCTACATTCTGTGGAAACCGTGCGGCATATTGAACCGCGATGGCAGAACCCGCGTCATGCCCAACGACATGCCACTTTTCGACTCCATGCTGGATGCGCAGCAGCTCAATCCGTTCTGCGACCCGGTCAAGATAATCGGGGCCGTAGGGGAGGAAGGGCGTATCTCCCATGCCAGGAAGATCTACGGCGAAGCAGCGGTGCTGACCGGCAAGCTGCCGAATCACACCGTTCCACAACACGCGACTGGTCGGCATGCCGTGGATAAAAAGAATGGGTTCACCCCTGCCTTGGTGACTGCAGTGCACGACGGTCCTCCATTCTTTCGTCGATGACCTGACGTGCTTTTCTTGAACGAGAGTGCCACAGCCGGCTCAGGCAAAAGAGTCCCCATGCCGCTGCCCGCACCGCTACAAGCGCGGCGCAAAAAACAATGGTGCCGACAATGCGGCGTGGCCGCACGCGGGAATAGAGAAGGTTTGTAAGCCAAGCGGGAACGGTATAGGTGCGTGCGGTGCTGAAAAGACCCAGTTGATCGCGAAGAGTGGGCTGGTAGAAGAATTTCTCAATCAAACTATTGAAATAGCGACCAAGTCCGCTCACACGCATGTCGTAGGCAGTTCTTGCAAGGGCAGGAATTGTGCCTCGTTTCTGATAGCGGCAAATCAAAGCACTAGCTTCCGCAGCGTGGCGCAATGCCGCCGTCACACCGTTCCCCGTAATGGGATCGGACTGAGAGGCGGCCTCTCCTACGATGAACCAGTTGGGTCCGGAGGCACTGGAGTAAGTCCGGCAGAGAAAAGAGGTGGCAGCAGTTTGCTTGGGTGGAGTGCTTTCCAAGATGGAACTGAGCCGGTCAAACTTGAGCATCTGGCTTGAGAGGAGATCAGTATTGGTCTGTCCGTTAGCCCGCAGAGCCTTTACTCTCGACCCTGGCGCGATGAACCCGATGCTGCTGACGCCGGGGCTGATCGGGATTTCCCACATCCACTCCATGTACTGGCCTGCGGGACTCAGCATGTAGAGCGTTGTTCCTTCAACCCAATCTTCGGTCGGGAAATGAGCCCACAGTGCCACCTTGCGGGGTCCGTAAGCCACCGAGGTCAAGCTGAACTCTCTCCCTAACACGCTGGCCGCAGCCCCCGACGCATCGATAATCCAGGCTGCGCGCAGGCAACGTCCTTGTGAGGTCTCCACGCTGAGAATACGGCGGTCTTGAATCTCGAAGCCGACCGCGCGCTCGTGCAGAACCTTGACTCCATGCGCATCCGCGGTCTGTTGCATCAGCTTGTGGATTTGGCAGCGATCCAGGTGCAGGGTTCGCACTTCGACATTCCAGGGGCGTTCGGCAAGCCATTCCCCAGGGAGATATTCTTTTTGTGATCCGTCAGATGCAGTGACTGTGATGTGCCGCTTCAAAGTTGCAGCTCCGGCATCCACCAGGTCTTGCATGGAAAAGCCGAGTTGAGCAAATAACTGCGGGGCCGACCAGTCGAGAGACTCACCAACAATGCTGTTGAAGGTCTCGCGCGGTTCCAGGCACACAACCCGCAAGCCGCCCCGAGAGAGGTGGATCGCCGCAGCTTGCCCAGCCAGGCCGCCACCAATGACGACTGCATCGGCTTGGAATTCCGCTTTGTCTTCCCACGTCTTATCTGTCATGAGGAACTTGAAATCGTCGGGTGCCGCCGGGGAGGGCAGACCATCCCATGCGCAACCCTACAAGATTGCGGGCGCCGCAGGCATCCACCAAAAGATTGATCTGCGTGCTGAAGTGGCGCTATAGATCCCTTGCCGGGATGGGCCCTTCGACTGGAAGCATTCCGGGGCGATATTTTGTGGCCCGGCTCATCGCCCAATCCACAGAACCGAAGACAATTAAAGTCCCCAGAGAGACCCAAAGCACCGGTTGAGACATCGGCACCAGGAACAGGGTGCTGAAGAATTCAAGCGCGATCAGAAAAAGCAGGAGAAGCACGATGGAGTGCCTCTTCATGTGCGAGCAGATCAAAGCGCCTAAGGGAGCCCCGACAGCGACAACCGGCATCGCGGCCAGCCAATAGCCCATTACGGTAGGTGTAAAATCATGCAGCACAAAGAGATGCAAGAGAAAGCCGGGGATGGTCACCATGGTCATGAGCACAACGGTTGTGGGCGTGACGATCTTCTCGCTTACGCGGAACAGCAGCACCATGACCATGAAGACGACTGAGTTCTCCCCCGTACCGACCAGGGCGCTCAAGACTCCGCCCAGAAACCCGGCGGCAATGAGCACACTCTTCTCCCTTGGTCCCAGAATTGGAATGCTGCCATTGCGCAGTACACCCCGCTCCCGATTGACAAGAAACAAGGCTACGCCCATGCTGCTTACCAGCACGGTGAACGAAGTGCGCACAAAGACCGGCGGAATGTAGGGAGCAACAAAGTAAGATCCCAGGATGACCCCAAGCACGCCTGGTAAGCCAGCGTAGAAAAGCGCACGCCGCTCAATGGGAATGCGCAGATACAGGATGCTCAGCGAGGCGGTTCCCATGCCGATGCTCTGGATGGCGAGGGAGAAGTTACGGGCATCTCGCGGGGCAATATGCAGCAGCTTGGTAAAGATCGGGAAAGCGATTGCTCCCCCTCCTTCACTTGTACCGCCTCCCACCAGGGAACCGAAGACCATGGTGAGCGCGACTCTCCAATCCGCAATCAGGTGTTGCAGCGCAAATCGCCCCCCGAAGATTAGCCACATTGTCCAGACAAAGATGGCGATCATCAGGTTGAAGCGAAGAGCGCTTCTCCTGCGACCTGCCTGACTCTGAACGGATTCATCAAAGGATTCATTTGTCGGTACTGGTTTGCGGAAAGGAGTCGGCATAGGCAACAGTTTCTCCGGGGATCTCGCGAAGCAAAAGCTGGGAAAAGGTCAAGCTAGTTATTCTCTCCCGGAAGGAGTGCTTTTGCATCCATCAAGAGGTGCGGCGCTGAATCAACCCTAAGTATGAACTTGCGCTCCGTTGCGTTTCTCTCTCTGAGAAACTATCAAATCTACTTCGCGCTGGTATACGAATAGTGTATTGTCTCGTCTTAGAACCCCGTCTGCCAGGTGACAATGTCCCTTCTCATTGAGATCGCTATCGTTATCCTCGTCACGCTTGCCTGCGGTTCGCTGGCTCGCCGACTTGGCCAATCACGAGTTATCGGTGAAATAGCCGGAGGAATTTTGCTGGGTCCTTCAGCTTTGGGCCATATTGCGCCCTCTGCTGCTCAAGCCCTGTTTCCTCAGTCTTCCATGGGGTCCCTGGAGACTTTATCGACCGTTGGTCTCATCCTCTTCCTGTTCCTCATCGGGACGGAGGTGAACCTGGAGCATCTCTACCACCAGAGAGCTACGGCCGCGTTATCCAGCATGATGAGTATCTTGCTCCCTTTCGCGTTGGGTGCTCTGTTGGCCCCGGCAGTCCGCGCCCGGTTTGTTCCGCAGGAGGTGGGCAGAGTCCCCTTTCTGCTCTTTCTCGGTATCGCCATGAGCATCACGGCGTTTCCAGTTCTAGCCCGCATCCTGGAAGAACGTGGTCTTCAATCCACCAGGTTAGGAACAACAGCCATTTTGTGTGCCGCAGTCGATGATGTGGTTGCCTGGGCATTGCTTGCCGTCGCGGTAGCATTGGTTGGTGGAAATGGCAGTTATTTGGCCCTGCCTGCAAGGCTCCTTTTCCTGGCCATTTACGTTACTACGATGGTAGGGGTAGTTCGACCGGTTGCTGCCTGGCTTCTTCGATTACGAAAGAACCGGGAAGTCTCCGCTGAGCTTTTAGGGGTTATGGTTGTTTTTGCCTTTGCTTCTGCGGCCGCTACAGATGCCCTCGGGCTCCACCCCCTCTTCGGAGCATTTCTCGCCGGGATATGCTTCCCGCGAGATCGTTCCTGGCAAGAGGCAATCCGTGGCCGATTCGATATGCTCATCTCCGTCCTGCTCCTGCCAATGTTCTTTGCACTGACCGGAATGAGGACTCGCTTTGACTTACTCAACACGCCGACGACGTGGCTTTGGGCAGCAATCATCCTGTTTGCAGCCACTTTTGGGAAGGTCGGTGGAGCCTCGTTGGCGAGCCGATGGACGGGACAATCATGGCGAGACTCGCTAGCCCTTGGAGTTCTCTTGAATACACGAGGTCTCGTCGAGTTAATTGTTCTGAATATTGGCTACAGCTTGGGCGTCTTATCTCCAACGCTCTTCACCATGCTCGTCTTGATGGCTTTGGCTACGACCATGCTGACTACACCCGCGCTCAACTTGCTGAAGATACAGAAGAGCATGCCTCCCCAGGATTGACTCAGTGAGGCTCTCCCCGACTTGTCCCGCAACGAATCGTGTTTTGTTTCTGAGTCTAACCCTGGTTGATTGAACCGTGAATTCTGGACTTCGGTCAATCGCAAGCACGAACGATGCGCGGAAGCGCAGTACGGCTGGACAACTGACCGGGCCCAAAGCGACGACGGATCGCAAGTCCTTGACTTCGCCAGTGGACGCTCGATAGGCGGGGGGCTGGAGGCGCACGATTTCCGCCAACACGCCCGCCCACCGACTGACACTGGCTAGTACACTAACTTCAAGGCAAATTGCACCTGGCGCGGAGGCTCCGCCGCAAGGATATGGTTAAAGGTTGGCGAACTAATATCGCTGTCGGGCAAGCGGAAGTTGGTGCGGTTCAGGACATCAAACAGCTCTGCACGGAACTGGATATGCATAGTTCCCGTCAGCCTGAAGTTCTTTAGCGCTGCGAAATCCCAGTTGGCCATAGCCGGACCGGTG
>Ga0302199_1001592_pt1 | contig 11439 bp, 10 predicted proteins | sample II_Bog_N2_3_FD_194588 | JGI IMG/M metagenome (GOLD analysis project Ga0302199, IMG submission 194588) | Peat permafrost microbial communities from Stordalen Mire near Abisko, Sweden - II_Bog_N2_3 | ecosystem: Environmental > Terrestrial > Soil > Wetlands > Peat | place: Sweden: Abisko, Stordalen... | reverse complement strand
CAGGGGTTTGCGGTGGGACGCCACTCCTGGGAGCCGGGATTTTCCTTGTCACTGACCATGTAGTCATTTTATTATACGATACAGTCAGTTCGATAGGAAAGGCGCAGAGATGGCCAGGACGAAGCAGGAGATGGTGGCGGACTTTCGCCGCGGCGCGATCTTGGACGCGGCGCGGACGGTGTTTGCGCGGCGGGGCTTTGCCGGCGGGATTCTGGACGAGATTGCGCAGGAAGCTGGGATTGCCAAGGGCACGGTGTACCTGTACTTCAAGTCGAAGACGGAGATATACAAGGCCGTGCTGGACCATGACATGCAGATGCTGAAGGGGAGCACGCTGGAGCGTGTACAGGCGGCCACGGGCCTGCGCGAGAAGATTGCTGCGTTTACGCTGGTGCGGCTGCAGAACGGGGATGCGCGGCGAGAGTTTTTCCGGATCATGGACCAGGAGCAAGACGGGCAGGAGCAGCAGGGCGGCGTGGAGCAGCAGAATTTGACGATGACGCGTGCCCAGTACAACGACTGGCTGCGCGAGCCGGTGGAACTGCTTGCGGCGGCCATTGCCGAGTCCGCGGCGCGAGGGGAGATTCGCCCTGTGGAGGCCGGGAAGGTGGCGTGGAGCATTGCCGACATGACCCGTGGATCGATCCAGCGACGTTTGCTGGGGCAGAGCGGGGGCACGGTGGAAGAGGAGGCGGCGTATCTGACGGAGTTTGCCTGGGCGGCGCTGACGTGGGCGCAGCGGGCCGAGTGATGGCCCGCCAGCAGAGCGCTCAGGCGAGCTGGATTTTGCGGACCGCTTCCGCCCAGTCGCCGGTGTTGCCGGCGGTGTAGGCAAAGTAGAGGCTGGCGGGATCCGCGCCGTAGGTTTCGGCAAGGCGGGCGGCGGCCTGGTTCAACTGCTCTGCGGACAGGGCTGCGGAGTCGAAGGACTCTTCGATGAGGCCGTGGGTGTGGGGAATCTTGAGGTCGTCGAGGAAGGCCTCGATCATGGGGAGCTGGTCGTGCAGCAGGTAGAGGCGAATGAGGGTGTCGGCGACCTCATCGGGAATGAGGGTGTTGGCGGAGAGCCAGTTTTCCTGCTGTTCGCGGGAGCCCTTGCGGATGCTGACTTCGCGGGAGTTGCGGACCTTGGCGATGGAGGCGATGACGGCGCTCTTGAGCAGGCTGTTGGTTTTTTCTTCAGGGTTGAAGAAATGTTGTGCAGCCTGGAGGCGGATTTCGCGAGGCATGAGAGCCCAGATTTTTTTGCAGCTGGCGTTGGACGGGTACACGGCACACTCCGGAATTGGGACGACAGTGACAAGTTTACCCTGTTCTCGGGGTTGGCGCTCAACGCGTGTGGTGGGGCCGCGCGAGGCATGATCCTGGGGTCGTTTTTCGGACAAGGGCTGAAGGTTGGGCAAGTTAGTCACAAGATAGTGAGCGAATTTGCACTATTCCTGATTCAACTTATAGATTTTTTCATGATTGGTGCACTAAGAATGGTGAAATCCACAGTTTTGACGAGTTTTGCACTTGCGTGCCTTTGTCGATTCGTCCTACTCTCACAATCAGTTGATGACCTTGTAGCAAGTCGGAAACGCAGTTCGATCCAGGCAGCAGGATACGACATCAGTTGAACCCCGGAAAGGTATGGCCGTCACAAGCGGCGATGCCGGGAAAGGCAGAGATTGAGAATGAATCAGAAGTCTGGTGAAAATGTGCAAGACCCGATTGGAAGCGAAGATTCATCCGCTGCTTGTCAGAGGATGCTCAGTTCGAGTCCAGACGGGGAGTCATCATCGGCCTAGTTGCAGGTGCGGATTTCGAGGTAACTCGGATACTTATCCCGAGGCGAGGCAGGAGGAGCGAAGATACAGGGCGACTTGTAACTTCACCGCCGGTCAAGCTCAAGGAAGTTAGGTTCGTGGTAACTCGGAGCTCATCGCAGGTGTAGCCGGGGGAGCGAGGAAGCGGGGCAACCCGTGGACTTACCGCCAGCGTAGCCAACAGTCGTGAGTTTCGAGGTAAATCGACAATCGGCCTGTCGCGCAAAGCCGGAAGGTGCGGACGGCGGGGCAACCCGAAGCGGCATCGGAGGGCAAGACGGCAGATGCATGGTTCGACGTACCTGTGAGTTCATCGCATTGAGACGCCAGGGGCTGCAGCCTCTGGCGTCTTCGTTTGTGGCGAAGACTTTGGGCGGTGCGAGGGGCTTTGCAGGGGGCATTGGTGGAAGCGTGGCCGCAATCGGTGGCGCTGCGGGTGCCTGGCGGAAAGCGAAGCGGTTATAGTAGAGATTAGGCGTTTCCCGAAAAAGTGTACACGGTCCAGCAGGGCGGAAGTTGGATGATTCCGAGTGAAAAATCCCTTTTCCTCTGTGGTTCCGGACTACACTGATTCGGAACGTGCTTCTGTTGGAAGAGGACGCTCAGCCGCTCAAGAGGCTGTTTTCGGTGTCATGTCCGCAGTGGCGCGCGCTGAGTTGTCGTGGTCGGCGTCAAATACTTGTTGTATGCGGGAAGCCAATTGAATCTGCCCAATTCCATCACGATGAGCCGGATCTTCATGATCCCGCTGCTGCTGTGGATGCTGTCGCCGCACTATCCGTGGCGAGCGCACGGCGAACAGGAGATTGCGGCATCGATTCTGTTTGTGTTGGCCTCGATTACCGACGGGGTGGACGGGTATCTGGCGCGCAAGCGAGGGCAGATCACCACGATGGGCATTCTGCTGGACCCATTGGCGGACAAAATCATGGTGGCGGCGGCCTGCATTGCGCTCGTAGCCTTTATTCCGTCGATTGTGAAGGTATGGATTGCGGTGATCATCATTGGCCGCGAGTTTCTCATCTCCGGGCTTCGCTCGATCGCGGCTGGGGAGGGATTCGCCATTCAGGCCAGCGACCTGGGCAAGCTGAAGACGGTTCTGCAGATTGTGGCCGTGACCAGCGCGATTCTGGCGCATCAGTGGCACGAGTGGGACTTGTGGGGATTCATTTTCCCGGTCTACTGGATTGCGGTGGCCTCCATTTACCTGGCGGTGCTGGTGTCGACGATTTCGGCGGTGGATTACTTCATTGGGTTCTGGAAGAAGATTGATAACTCTGCCAATGTCCGGCGGCAGTCGGCAGTGCTGACGCGGCGGGGGAAGCCGGCGGCTGCGAAGTAGGATCCGCCAACGAGAACAGGACAAGCAAAAGCCCCGGCTGCGGCCGGGGCTTTTGCTTGTCTGCGAGGGGGCCTAGACGGAAGCCAGGGCCGGTTGCAGCTGGGCGGCAACGGCGGGCATGGGAGGCTGCTGGACGGCCGGCGCGTGAACTGGAGCATGTGCGCCGCGGGTTAGGCGATGGACGAAGTGGTAGGGCGGCCAGGGGCCGGAGAGCTGCATCTGACACTCGCGCATCATGGCCGTTGTGGTGGCGTACTTGTTATGGTAGCGCTCCACAGTTTTGCGCTCGATCAGGTGGGCAATATCGAGCACCATTTTGCCGCTTTCGGTGAGTCGGCAGCTGACTTCTTCGTCGAGAGGTGCAAAGAGGCGGTGCATCTGGAAAGCGACGGCGCGGGCGCGGGTCTGTCGTTCGCGCTGGCGGGTTGCGGACTCGCGCAGGTTCGACAGATATTCCTTGCCGACGCCTTCGAGAGGGGCGTGCTTGTCTATATCGCGGCAACATGAGTCGACGACGATCTTGAGATGCATCTCGGTTTTGCCCTTGAGGCGCTCGAGATTGGTTTGGAACTGGCGCTGGTTGGAGCGGATGGATTTTCGCAGCCCTTCATCGTCCTGGAAGACAGTGCCGAAGCGGAAAGGCAACACGGTGGAGTGCTGGAAGCAGTCGGCAATGACGCGGGCATGGTCCACGCCGGCTTTCTGATTCAAGGGTTCCGCAGGGTTGTGTTCGCTGACGACGATGGCTAGATCACTGGCTGGGTAGAGGAAGACCTGGTTTCCGCCGACTCCGTGAACGGACTCAAGCGGGATTGGTTTGCGATGGCGGGCTAGCTCAGGAAATGCTGGCTTTTCTCCAATGCAATAGGCATACCATGCCATACGTATATGCTCCGTTGAGCGGCGAGGGGTAAACGCCGGTCGGTTCGTGAAGTTCCTCAAAAGATTGGAAGCCCTCACATGTGTTTCAAGAGGACTTCGACTCAGCAAAAGACCTGGAACTAGGCGAATAGTAGTCGTTCCAAAATACGACTGGCAATGATACGCATCACCAAATATGGAAAAGGTAGCAGGAAAAGAGAAGTTGATTTTACGGGGTGAATATATCGTATTATGGGATAAACAAGAGGACCGGTATCGCACTTTTTGTCTATTCCGTGATACTCCCCGAGGCAGGAATCGTTGTGCTTTTTAACCCAAGGTAGCGGATCGCAGGGTGGTTTGCAGGAAGCAGACTGGCGTGGTGGCGACCCGGCAAAGGGCCGCCCGGGCCCGCTGAGGCACTAGTGGAGAAGGTGCTGCAACTGTAGGACGAGATAGATGTTAAGGCCCAGCGAGACGGCCAGAAGGACAACTCCGGCGATGGCCAGGGTGCTTACGCGGTTGCCGACGGCGCGGAGGTCTTCGACCATTTCCTGCTGCTCGAGCGTATTGCGATCGGTGGCTTCGCGGACGCGTTCGAGTTGGTCTTCCACGCGCTTCATTGCGGTGACCTGGTCGGCGACCTGGTTGTGGAGTTCGCGCTGTCCGGCCCGTAGTTCGGCCAGACCGCGTTCCATGGGCTCGAGGTCGATCTTGACGGGCGGTGGTGGCGGGGTGTGGCGAACCTGTTGAGTCATCATGGGGGTGAGCAGGGAGGTGACGGCGGTGACGACGTTGCCGTCGAGCAGGGGCAACAGCTTCTGGAAGAAGGGCAGGGCAGCCTTGACGGCGGCCACGGCGCGCTGCAGACCGTTGCGAGGCTCATCGTCGGGGGGCGCGGCGGGCAACGGTTGCGGCTGTTGCGGCAGGCCCGGCGCCTGCTGGGGCAACTGTTGATACTGCGGTTGCTCGTGCATGGGAATCTGCGGCTCCTGCCGCGGCGCGATGTTGCGGGTAGGGGAGTAATTCTCGTAGGAGGGAGCAGGGCGCTGGGTGGGGGCTGGGCTGGCCGGCACAGGCACCGGGCCGGAAGCCCAGGGCTGCTGGCGCTGGTTGGCCTCCTGATTGGCGGCTTGGCTGCGCGCCGGGTCGCTCATGGCCTGCACACGCTGACCCAGTTCGTTCAAACCCATGTCATACGGATCGTTCATGGTTTCCCTTCCATTACCACTATATAGAGTAGTTCAACGTTCCGGAATGGAATCGGCCGGTGGATTGTTTTTCCGTGCGTGTGCTGGGGCTGGTCCGGTCTGCTATTTACTGCGTCCTTGGGCCTGCTGGAGAGCAAACAGGACGACGCGGAGCATTTCGGCCTCAGGCGCGGGCTTTCCGGTCCAGATTTCAAACTGGCGCGCGCCCTGCTGGACAAACATCTCCACGCCCTGGATGACTTCCGCTCCGCGACGGCGGGCCTCGGCTAGCAGAGGTGTTTCCAGCGGGTTGTAGACGAGGTCGAAGACAAGTTTGGCCTTCCACTCGTGGTGTTCGAGAGGCAGGGGATGCTCCTGCCCTGTCATGCCGCACGGGGTGCTGTTGATAAGAACATCGAATTCTGTCTGGGGGATGAGCTTGCGGTCGATGGCTTGGACGCCGGCTTCTTTGGCCAGATCGTGGGCCTTGGTATTGCCGCGACTCCAAACGTGGACCTCGGCGCCCTTGTCGGCGAGGCCGTAGACAGCGGCGCGGGAGGCACCGCCGGCGCCCAGTACCAGAACTTTGGCACCGCGCAGTGTCAGGCGCTTTTCGAGAGGGCGGACAATGCCGGCGACGTCCGTGTTGAATCCGTAGAGCTTGCCGTCGGCGCCGAGGCGGACGGTGTTGCAGGCGCCGAGCCGAGCGGTGAGGGGATCGACCTTTGCGAGTAGAGGAATGATGGCCTGCTTGAGGGGCATGGTGACGCTGAGGCCGCTGAGGGGCAGGTTTTGGGCCAGGGTGAGCAGGTCTTCCACGCACTCGGTGCGCAGGGGCAGGTAGACGGAGTTGAGGCGCTCGCGGCGAAAGGCGGTGTTCTGCATCAGCGGCGAGAGGGAGTGCGAGACGGGGTTGCCGGCTACTCCGTAGATGCGTGTGGCCTGGTCGAGATCGTCAATGTGGTAGAGCTCGCGGAGGGTGCGGGCGGTCATCTGCCCTGGAGCGGTTTCAGCTCCGTCGGGCGCGGCGGCAAAGGTGAAGGCGGAGCCGGCGCGAAGGCTGAGGACGCGGGTGACGATGCCTGGCTCGCCCATGGCAATGGCCACCAGCTGCGCGTCGTCGGCGTGGGCCTTGAGCCAGTTGAGCAGGTTGAGGCTGTCGGTGAGGGTGTGCGCGGTAGAGACGATCTTGAGAAAGTCCGGCTCGAAGGCCTGCACGCGGGCCAGGATCGGGTCTGGGTCGACGGCCTGGGCAAAGTCGTGAAAGCTGATGAGCAGGGCAGCGCCGGCCTGGTTCCAGCGGTCGTGCAGGCCGTCCACGTGGGCCTGGCCGAGCTCTTCGGCTGACTCGATTTCGAGGTCGAGCAGAGAGAACCCGGCATCGGCGGCGGAGGTGAGGATTTCGATTTCTTCGGCGAGGGTTCCGGAGAAGTTGCCGCCATAGGCCTTACGCCGGCAGGTTGCGATGGCCGCCACTTCGCCACGGCGGGTCCGCTGGGCATGGAGAAATTTTGTAATCGGCCCGACAGCTGAGGCCGGTTTGTCGAGGGAATCGAGACGAAACTCCACAAAGGCAGTGTCTGCAAGGGCGGCTTCGGCGCGGGCAAGAATTTCGGGGACGGTGGATCCCTGCAGGGCAACGCAGAGTCGGCCCACGCGGGAGCGCAGGGAAGCGGCGGTCGAGATTGCGGCGCGTTCAATCATTTGGTTAACTGCGGCATCTTAAAGCCCTTGGGTGCGCAATGCAAGTGCAGGGCGTCGGGAGGTCTGGAAATCGGGCGTGTGAGCAGACGGTTAGGGGTGAAAGTCTCTGCGTGGATTTTGAGCACAGACGGGGCCTGGTGTGGCAGTCTATCTCTTTGGAGGCTTCACGGATGAGCACGGTAGCGAATGGTTTTCTGGAGACGACAGACAAGGTGCATGGGTGGCAGGTTGGCATAGGCGAGGAGCTGACTGCGGAGCGGCTAACCGCCTGGATAGGCGAACGTCTGGCCGCGGCCGAGGCGGCCATTGCCGCGCTGGTGGCCTTTGACGGCCCGCGCACGCCGGAGAATTCCCTACGGCTGTACGACGTGGCAATTGAGCAGTTGAACCTGGCTGGAGCTCAGGCTGGAGTTCTGAATTCCGTGGCGGCCGATAAGGAAGTGCGTGACAGGGCGCAGGACGAGGCTCAGCGCGTGGCCCAGGTGGGCACGGCGCTGAGCCTGAACCGGAAGGTATACGAGGCGCTGAGCGGCATTGACCTGAAGGGAGCGTCTGAAGCCACTGTGCATTTTGTGACGCGCACGCTGTTGGGCTATAGGCTGGCCGGCGTGGACAAGGATGACGCGACGCGGGCCCACCTGGAGCAGTTGCACGAACGTGCGACGCGGCTCTCGCTGGAATTCAGCCGGAACATCCAGGAAGGCGCGAAGACGGTAATCGTTGAGGACGCGAGCGAGCTGGAGGGGTTACCGGATGACTACCTGGCGCGTCACACACCGAACTGCGACGGCCATTACACCCTGACCACCGACCAGCCGGATATGCAGCCAGTGATGACGTTTGCCAAGTCGCAGGCATTGCGGGAGCGGATGTTTGTGGCCTACAACAGCAGGGCGTATCCGGTGAACCGGCAGATTCTGCTGGACCTGCTCACCGTGCGGCAGGAGATTGCGACGCTTCTGGGCTTTCGCAGTTGGGCCGACCTGGCAACAGCGGACCAGATGATGGGCTCGGCGGCGAATGTCAGGGCTTTTATCGCCAAGCTGGAGGAGGCCAGCCGCAGCGGGGCGGCGCGCGAGGTGGAGATGGTGCTGGCCTTTGCCAGGCGCGAAGAGCCGGAGCTGAAGGAGATTAATGCCGCAGGGCGCGCCTACTGGTACGAGCAATACAGGCGCTCGGCCTTTGCCTTCGATTCGCAGTCGGTGCGGCCCTATTTCCCCTATCAGCAGGTGGAGCAGGGTGTGCTGGACACGGCGGCCAAGCTGTTTGGCGTGGAGTTTCGGCGGGCGCACGCGGAGGGCTGGCACAAGGCGGTCGCGGTCTTTGATGTGTTGGACGGCGCGGCGCAGGTGGGCCGATTCTACCTGGACATGCATCCGCGCGAGGGCAAGGACAAGTGGTTCTCGGCGGCTCCGGTGGTGACGGGAGTGCGCGGGCGGTACATGCCCGAGGCAGCCCTGATTTGCAACTTCCCGGGCGGCGACCCAGGCGATCCAGGGCTGATGCAGTACTCCGACGTGGTCACGTTTTTCCATGAATTTGGGCACCTGATGCACGCCATTCTGGGCGGGCAGACAGAGTGGGCGGGTCTGTCGGGCTTTGCCACCGAGGGTGATTTTATTGAGGTGCCGTCGCAGATGCTGGAGGAGTTCTTCCGCGATATCCCGCTGCTGCAGAGCTTTGCGCGGCACTACCAGACGGGCGAGGTGCTGCCCGCCGAACTGATCCGGAAGATGAAGCTGGCCGGGGCCTTCGGGCGTGCAGACTGGATGCGCTCGCAGCTGTACTACACGACGCTGTCTCTGGACCTGCACGACCAGGACCCCAAGGGAATCGACCTGGACCGGGTGACCAAGGGACTCTACCAGAGCCTGCAGAGCTGGGGGTGGATTGAGGGCAACCGGATGTATGCGAGCTTTGGCCACCTGACCGGGTACTCGTCGAACTACTACACGTACGCCTTCGACAAGGTGATTGCGCTGGACTTTTTTGCGCAGTTTGACCCGGCTGACCTCCTGGGCTGCACGGCCGGCCAGCGGTACCGAAAGCTGGTGCTGGAGCAGGGCGGCTCGCGGCCGGGCCGGCAGATGGTGCAGGATTTCCTGGGGCGGGACGAAGAGTTCCGGGCGATGAGCGATTGGCTGAACGAGGAGTTTGCGGGGGAGGGCCGGAAGTGACCCTGGCAACCGATTAGACTGGCAGCATGACGACGAGCGATTTTCGCGGGAAATGGGCGCTGGTGACTGGCGCGAGCTCCGGCATTGGTGCGGCCCTGGCTCGGGAGCTTGCGGGTCGCGGGGCAAACCTGGTGCTGACGGCGCGCCGCCGGGAACGGCTGGAGGCTCTGGCCGCAGAGCTGACCGCCATGGGTGCCGAAGTGCGCCTGGTGACGGCTGACCTGACGGACCGCACGGCCCCGGAGGCGATTTTCGCTGCCACCGAGGGGGCTGGCGTGGCGATCGATATTCTGGTGAATAACGCCGGGCTGGGGCAGTACGGCAGCTTCAAGAGCAGCCGCTTGGAGCAGGAACTGGACCAGGTTCGGGTGAACTGCGAGGCGGTGGTGCACCTGACGCGGCTGTTTGTTCCGCCGATGCTGGCTCGGCGGCAGGGGTGGATTCTGGTGGTGGCCTCGACGGCCAGCTTTCAGCCTGTGCCGTTTCTGTCGACCTACGCGGCCACCAAGGGATTTGACCGGTACTTTGCGCTGGGTCTGGCCGAAGAGCTTGCTCCGCACGGGGTAAGGGTGACGGTGTTGTGTCCAGGGCCGACGGAGAGCGAATTTTTTGAGGTAGCCGAGGCGGAGCAGTTCCGCGCTCGCGGAGTGCAGACGGCGGAAGCGGTGGCGACTCAGGGAATCGACGCTCTTGCGCGTAGTCAGCGGACGGTCATTCCATATTTCGGTGGGAGGCTTTCAGCGCTCTTGGTGCGGTTGGTGCCGACTAGGGTGATTACCTGGATCGTGGCCAGGGCGGCGCGTCCCAAAGACGACTAAGCGCTATTGCTGTGTGGCGGCGGGCAGCGCCGTGGGCAACTTGCCATCTGAGGCGAGCGTGAACGAGTTGAAAAAGCGCTGGACCTCCTGCTCGTGCCGTGCCGTGACCGAAGGGGACGCGGCAAGAAGCATGAACAGGCGTGTGCCAGCCAGTACAAAGCGTGTTTCAAGGTAGCCTCCGCCGACATTGCGGGCGACAAACTCACGCCCAGGAAACCCCTGCGGGCTGATGCGGTCTTCGCTGATGAGGGTGGTCTGTGTGCGCGCGGTGGCGCCATCGCGGGCCATATCCAGGGTGCGGTCGGGTACCTGTCCGTTGACGCGCTCGACAGGAGGATTGTCTTCCCAGGCGATGGCGTAGGTGGTAGCTGTGTTGGAGCCGCTGGCAACCAGCATCTGCACCGGCTCAGTTGAGCCGCTCTCGTTGTTGGCCATGGCTACCGATGGGCGGGGCTCAGAGGGCATTTTCACCCGGAAGCCTTCGGCACTTCGATCAATGTCGTGCCAGTCGGAAGGCTTCTCCGCGCTGTTGGCTGACGCGTATAGGCTCTTGATTCGGTTCGAACTGCCTGTAATGCCGTAAGTCGACCAGAGATAGTACACCCCTGCGATGAGCACGGCTGCGATCACAAAGGGAAGTACTTTCTTCATATCATTGAGCTTGCCTTGCGTGAGGAGGGCGATGCAAGGCCTGGCCGGGCAAAAACGTCACTGGAGTGCCAGCATGGGTAACACCGGAGTTGCCTCGTGCACGGTGGAAAAGAATTTTTCTTCGAATGAACAACTATTCGCGGAGTCGTGCATCTTACTTACTAACGAATAGAGGCAACCACTGTACCACTTCCTCCCTAGCAGTACCATCTACGTTGTTGGTCCGGAAACGGATCCCCTTCCCATGATCTTCAGACAACCCACCTAATTGCCTCTCGAGCGGGCTCTCCGGAAGGAGAGCCCAAAACTCGTTTTGGGCCTTCTTGCGGCTACAATCGCTTTGTATGGCAACTTCCCCTGAATCGGAAATGAAGAGCGAGCCAATGGCCGGCGTACGCCTGCTGAAGGCTCCTCTGTGGGCCGATATAGTGGGGCTGTGGCATGGCTTCAGCACGCGGCTGGGCGGCGTGAGCACGGTGTACTCCGCCGGCGGGACGGGCGAGCTGAACCTGGGCCTCAGCGCTGCCGATGAGCCGGACAATGTTTGGCGGAATCGCCGCCTGCTGGCCGAGGCGGCCACGGGCAGCGCGGAGACCCCGCTGCGTACTGTGCGCCAGGTGCATTCGGCAGTGAGCCTGGTGGTGGGTGCGGGCCAGGGAGCCGGGTTGGCCTGGCAGCCTCACGTGGCGGATGGGCTGATGACCGCGGAGCGCGGGATTCTGCTGGCCATCCAGACGGCGGATTGCATTCCGGTGCTGGTGGCCGATCGCAGAGGACGCGCGGTGGCGGCCTTCCACGCCGGATGGCGCGGAACGGTGGCCGGCATCGTGGAGGCTGGCGTGGCGCAGATGGTGGCCGAGTTCGGCTGCGATCCGGGCGAGCTGACCG
>Ga0302199_1001590_pt1 | contig 11453 bp, 10 predicted proteins | sample II_Bog_N2_3_FD_194588 | JGI IMG/M metagenome (GOLD analysis project Ga0302199, IMG submission 194588) | Peat permafrost microbial communities from Stordalen Mire near Abisko, Sweden - II_Bog_N2_3 | ecosystem: Environmental > Terrestrial > Soil > Wetlands > Peat | place: Sweden: Abisko, Stordalen... | reverse complement strand
CGAATTAGGCCTTGTGCCTTGGCAAAGCAAGCACTTTGAGTTGCTGGCCCAATTTGGCGAAATCAGGATCGGCAGTGACAAGCGTTGCGCGCTCACGTATCGCCAGCGACGCAGCAAAGCAATCTGCGTAACCGAGTTTGTATTTGAGTCGAACGGCCGCAGCCGCCTCAACCTGCGCTTCGTCGGCAACGACTGGCTCCAAATATGTACTTAGGGACTTCAAGTCCGCCTTGGCCTGGCTCAGTCCTGTTACTCGTGCCAGCGTGTAAAGCGCTTCTCCCCAGTTAATCACGGAAACGAGAAGCCTTGCCTCGCCCTTGGCCGCGCGATCAATCAGCGCTGCAACCTTCTCTTCACCGATGCCCTTGGACAGGTACCGGATCACCGCATTTGCATCAAGAACGTAGACTTTCATAGAGAGCCTTCATTTTCTTCTCTGCTTTTTTCTCGTCTTGACGACGCGTTTCGGCCAAATCCGCCTCCAAAGGCAACCCTGCGTATTTCCCGCGCAGCGCCAAAACCGCCTCATAGGCACCCGGCTCAATGAGCAAGCTCTTGCCCCGCTTGCTGAAAATCACCCGGACTCCCGGTTTCAATCCCAGTTCGTGGCGCAACTTGGCTGGAATCACCAACTGCCCCTTCGAGCTCAGGGTCGCCATGTGCGCCATAATGTCTTACCTCCAAGTAAGACATAGTGTACCCGATCCAAATCGCGACGTCCAGGCAGATCCAGCCCCGTTGGTTGTTCTACACTGGTGGGTTCATTGCGGAGTGATCTTCTATGTCTGCAACCGCCATTCCTATGCAAACTCATCGCCTTCCCTCGCCTGCCTTGCAGCGTTTTGCGTGGGGCGTGCTGGTGTATTTCATCGCCGTGATTCTGTGGGGCGGGCTGGTGCGCGCCACCGGCTCCGGCGCAGGCTGCGGCGAACACTGGCCGCTGTGTAACGGCACCGTCATGCAGCACTCGCCGCGCGCCGACACCATGATCGAGTTCACGCATCGCATCACCAGCGGCATTTCGTTCTTCTCTGTGGTCGCGCTGCTGGTGTGGACCTTCGCCGCCACCGTGCGCGGCCATCTGGCGCGCGCTGCCGCCGTGGCCGCCGTGGCTTTCACCGTGATTGAAGCCGCGCTGGGAGCCTTTCTGGTCAAACTGGGGCTGACCGCGCAGAGCCGCTCGCCGTTGCGCGCGCCCTATCTTGCGCTGCACCTCACCAACACGCTGCTGCTGCTGGCCGCGCTTACACTCACAGCGCACTTTCTTGGCCGCCGTACTGGTTTTATGCGCAACAAGGTGCGCATGACTGCGCCGTTCGTAGGCATCGCATCGCTCACGATCGTGCTCGTGGTTGGCGTTACCGGATCGCTGGCGGCGCTCGGCGATACCCTGTTCCCGCCGAGTTCGCTGGGCGCCGCATTCGCGCAGGACCTCTCATCGACCAGCGAATGGCTGGTGCGCTGGCGCTGGACGCATCCCACCGTGGCGTTTCTGGCCAGCGTCTTTCTCATCTGGCTGCTGGTGCGTGCCGCGCAGCGCCGCTCACACTGGGACAACCGCGCCCTCTCCGCGCTGGTGCTGATCCTGCTCGCGCTGCAATACGTGCTGGGCATTCTCGACGTGGCGTTTCTCGCGCCGGTCTGGCTCCAGATCCTGCACCTGCTGGGCGCAGACATTCTCTGGGCCGCTATCGTGGTGCTGGCCGCGCGGCTCACCATCGAACCGGCTGAGGGCGAGGCGCGAGCTTAACTTGCCGCAGCCGTTTTGCTGAATCAACGAAAAGGCCCCTCGCGGGGCCTTTTCTGTTGAACGGATTGCCGGTGCGAGGCGCAGCTACTCTTCGAGCGCGGGATGGTAATGGCTCTCCCATCCCAGGTAGCGCGCGGATTCGTGCACGGCCTTGGACACGTCGCTGAAATTCGCGGCCACGTGGTGCTCGAATCCCTCGCGGCAAATGTACTTGAGCAGCTTCTGCAACTGCGGAATCTCGGCCACGCCAGCGCCACCAAACGTTTCAAGAGGATCGTCGGTGAAGCGGCCCGCGCCCGTGTAGCCGCGCACCACGCCGCGCCGGTCGTCAGTGGAGAAGCGCGCGAAGCTCATCGTGCCAGCCTTGACGCGGCCTACGCAGGTGCCGAACGTGTTTTCTCTACCCACCGTACCTGCAATGATCGCCTGATAATCCATGTGCACCTCATTGAAGAAGTGCTTGGGCAGGTTCGAGCAGTGGAAGCAGACGCACTTGTTGGGATCAGTGCCGTAATTATTGTTCCAGTCAAGCAGCGCCGAAGGCGTGCCTGAGGCCAGCGCCATCATATACATGCTGAGCACGCCGGGCACGTCGACCTCGCAGGCCGAGGGAATCAGCTCGTTTGACATCATGCTCATGATGGTGCAAGGCACCACACCGAAGAACTCTTCCATCGAGGTCCAGCACTGCACGGCGCTGATATTGATGTGCGATTGCTTCATCCAGCCGTCGATGACCGCTCCCAGCTTGGCCATTTTGAGCAGCGCGGCATCGGGAATGCCCGTGGTCGTCACGTATTTCTTGATGGCCGCGAGCTTGGCCTGCGCGGCGTCGTCGGTGTCGTTCATGCGATTGATGCGCCCGAAGATTTCCGACAAATCGATGGTCTCGATGGTGATGCCCGAGGTTTCGAAGATGCGCTCGGAGTAGCGCACAGTGTTGAAGGCCGTGGGCCGCGCGCCGATGGCGCCGATGCGGAGATTCTTCAAGCCCTTCACGATGCGACAGACCTGCGAAAACCATTCGAGATCGGCCTTGAACTCGGGCGACGCCAGGGTTTCTGTGTGCAGCGTGGTGAGCGAATAGGGAATGCCGTACTGCATCAGGTTGTTGCAACAGCTCATCTTTCCGCAAAAGCTATCGCGGCGGTTGGCGATGGTCATGGTATCGGCGCGATCGGGCGTAGCCTGCACCAGCACCGGAACTTTCAATCCCGACAGGCGGATAGCGTCGACAATGCCGCGTTCCTCGCCAAAGTTGGGCAGCGTGATGATGATGCCGTCGATCTCTTCGGCATGTTTCTTGAAGAGCGCAGCACAGCGCTCGGCCTCGGTGTAAGTTTCCACCGAGCCATGATGCGACTCCTCAGGGCCGAGCACGATGGGCGTCGCGCCCGCGGCCTCAAGTACTGCGATGATTTCTTCCCGCCCGGTTTTGGCCAGGTGATGCGGAAAAAAGCCGCGATTGCCTACGATAATTCCGAATGTCATCTTGCGTTGCGCTGCCATGTTGTTGCTCCTTTGAATCTTCCTCAGGGGCTAAAGCCCCATCGATTTATCGTTCGTCTCGGCACCACTGGAGTCGTGCCCTGATACAAAGCCGTCCTCACGATGTGCGTCCAGGCGCGGAGCCTACTTGCCCGCGCGGCCGGGGCGAAACCTGATGGCGTAAAAAAGACCCAGCGCCTCCAGCATGGCGCCCCACCAAACAGGAGCGTGCAGATTGGCCAGCACCACATTGGCCAGTTGTCCTGTTGCCAGTTCGAAGATCCCATAGCCCAGGATGAGCGCCCCATAGACGACCAGAAGAACGCCGATGAAAAACCAGATGGAGATGCCCGATGAATGCATCCGCTTTCTCCTCACCAGAAGTAAATGTTGAGCGCAAAAAAGACAACGATGGCGATCACAGTCCAGAACCACTCATTCTTGTAGAGCGGCACGGGCTCTTCTTTGGGCAAAATCGTTGCGCCGTAAACCAGCCCGTTGAGTTCCGCCAACGGCCGCGCTTTGCCAAACAGGCTCACAACGAAAGTCACCAGGATGGAGACGATGACCGACCACAAAGCGCGATACATATTCTCTGCCATGGCCTTGGCATCGGGTGAGAGGGCAACATAACGCAGCGCCGCAGGATTGATGTACACCCAGGCCCAAAGCCCGATGGAGGTTAATGTACCGATCAGCAAACCCCAGAATCCTCCAGCCTTGGTGGCGCGCTTCCAGAACATGCCCATCAGGACTACGCCCAGCAGAGGCGAGATGAAGAAGCTGAAGAGCGCCTGCACGTAATCCATGATGCCCGCAGCATGCATCACCAGGTATGCAGTTCCAATGGAAATGATGACGCCGATGATCGTGGCCCAGCGGCCGACGGCGACGTAGTGTTCGTCGCGTGCTTTCTTGACGATCAGCGGCTGGTAGATGTCGTAGGTCCACACCGCCGAGAAGGCGCTCACGTTGCCGGCCATACCGCTCATAAAGCCCGCAATCAGCGCCGTGATGCCGAGGCCAAGCAAGCCGGGAGCCATATAGCGAACCATCATCAGCGGCAACACTTCGTTGTAGCTGTGCAATCCCGATCCCGGTGTGGCGAGGTTCTGTCCCACAAGATGCATCAGGCTGCCGTCGCCATTCTGCAGCACGACGAGGCCCAGCAGGCCGGGCAGAATCACGATGAAGGGCACGCCCATTTTGAAGAACGAACCGATCACGGGAGCGAGCCGCGCAGAGCGCAGCGAGTTGGCAGCAAGCACGCGCTGGACAACAAGAAAGTCTGTGGTCCAGTAGCCGCAACTGATGGCGAAGCCCAGGCCGAAGACAATGCCGGTCCAGTGAATGCCCATGGGGTTGTCGGCAAAGTGGCCCATGCTGCGCCACAGATGCGTGTAATCTCCCGCAGGAGTTGCGCCGGAGGCGATGTTGGCTGCGAGCCGCGCCTTGAAGCCGGTCCAGCCGTGGCATTCCACAAGGCCGAGAATCGGAACCAGCAGCGCGCCGCCCCATATGAGGATGAACTGTAGAACCTCATTGAAAATTGCGGAGCGAAGACCGCCCAGCGCCACATACGCAGCAACGGCCAGGGACGACACGATGATGGAGAAGTTCAAATCCCAGCCCAGCACAACCTTCATTACCTCAGCCATGGCGAACATGTTCACGCCGCTCATGAGCACGGTCATAAAGGCAAACGAGACTGCGGAGACAATGCGCGCGCCTTCGCCGTAGCGGAGCTTGAGATATCCGGGCACGGAGTGGGTTTTGCAAACGTAATAGAACGGCATCATCACCATGCCCAGAAAAAGCATGGCAGGGATGGCGCCGACCCAATACCAGTGCGCCGCCAGAATTCCGTACTGATAGGCGGATCCAGCCCAGCCCATGAGTTCGAGCGATCCGAGATTGGCGCTCACAAAGCTCAGTCCCGCGATCCATGCGGTCATCTCGCGGCCGGCCATGAAGAACTCTTCGCTGGTGTTGGAGCGGCCCTTCAGATAGAAGCCGATCCAGAGCACCATGGCGAAGTAGAGTGCGATCACCAATATGTCGAGCGTGCCGAGACGCGCCAGCGGCTCCAGGCTGAAGACGAGCAGGGCGGGCAAGGAACCTGGGAAACCGCCAGCGATGGAACCAGTGAGCAAACCGAACATGAGCGTCACCTAAAAGGCCGAGAATACATCCGCGGAAGCTTCGGACGTCCGCACTAAGTAAATTGCTTTACTCAAGCATCTGTCAAGCGGCAATGTGCTGCGCGCGCGGAAAAATCCTGCCGTCGCGAGAGTTGGCTCGCGATCATTACGGAGGCGGCCCGATCCAGGCAGCAGAGCTTGAGAAAGCGTTTACCGAAAGCAGTGTAACATGACGCAGCCGCTTCAGGATGAAGCGGCTTCCCGGTGGTGCACAACGTCATGGTTGGCCATGTGCCGCTTGTCGCGCATAAACCCTTCGCCTTTCGTAAGCCACGCCACGCCGAAGGCGCAGTTCGCCAGCGCTTCGCACCAGAAGAGCCAGGGGCTGGGGTGACGCCGCTCATCGATCGACCGGATGGTGAGCCCGACCATAGCGATCATGCAGGCAACCATGATGAGGCCGCTGGCAACGTAGATCCGATTTCTGTCCCGCTTGCGATGCGTGAAGGGCTTCTTCGCGGAGGACTTGCGAAACAGGAAGATGCAAATGTAGGAAAGCATGAGATACATGAGCGCGGCGAATGCGGTATGGGTGATGCCGAATACGAAATCCAACTGTGTGTAATGGATGCCGCGGGGATTGAACGGGGGACAACACGCCACGCCTAAAGTGACAACTGCGGCCAGGTAGCCGGTGACTTCATCGTGCAGATCGTAGCCGCGCGAGCAGGCGAGAAACGCCGCGATGGCAGAAAGGCTGCCCACGTAATAATCGCGCATGGGGCTGTAGTAATAGTCGCTGATGGAGCGTTCGAGAAGAGGATGCGGCAGGTGACCCGATGTGAAAAGAGCGACCAGGATGGAACCGGCAGCCAGCGCGAATGGCAGCGCGAGGGCGATGAGACCCACCATCCGCCGCATCGTGTAGTACGACAAGACCGCAGGATTGGTTGACGTGCTGCGGGGTAACATGGCCCCTCCGCGGATAATTTCTACGGAAAGAAGAAGCATAGCGCAAAGAGGCGCGGTGCAGGTGCGAACGCCCCGTTGCGGCGCTTGCGTAGATTGCGGTCTGACTTAGTTATTGGTTCGCGGCTACCTCGTGCAGCCAGCCCGGAGCCTTCAGCAGCTCGCGAGGACGCGGGCCGTCGGCGGCGCCCACCAGCCCGTCGCGCTCCATCATGTCGATGAGATGCGCGGCGCGGCCGTAGCCGATACGCAGGCGCCGCTGGAGCAGCGACGTGGAGGCCTTGCCGAACTCGAAGACCAGGCGCACGGCATCGTCGAACAAGGGATCGTCGTCGGAACTCTCGCCGCTCGCGCCTTCCATTGCAGCGCGATCGTCCTTGGGCGCTTGAAGGAAGTCCTCAACATAATCGGCCGTGCCCTGGTTCTTCCAGAATTCGACCACGGCCGCGGTTTCTTTTTCGCTCACATAGGGCGCATGCAGGCGCATCAGTCGGCTGGTGCCCGGCCCCAGGAAGAGCATGTCGCCGCGGCCTAAGAGCGCTTCTGCTCCGTTGGTGTCGAGAATGGTCCGCGAGTCCACCTTGGTAGCCAGGCGGAAGCTGATGCGCGTGGGAATGTTGGCTTTGATGAGGCCGGTGATGACATCCACACTGGGCCGCTGCGTGGCCAAAATGAGATGAATGCCCACGGCGCGCGCCATCTGCGCCAGGCGCGTTACGGACTCTTCCACGTTGGCGCGGTCGAGCATCATCAGGTCGGCCAGCTCGTCGATGATGATGATGATGTAGGGCAGCGGCTCTTCGTTCTCCCCCGACTCCGGTCCAAAAAGTGAAGGAGTGGAACTCCCCTCGAAGAGCTTGTTGTACTGATCGATATTGCGCACGCTGCGCGATGCCAGCAGCTTCAGGCGACGCTCCATTTCTCGCACTGCATTGCGCAGCGCATTCGCGGCGAGCTTGGGCTCCGTAATGATGGGCGTGAAAAGGTGCGGAACGCCTTCGTACATGCCCAGCTCCACGCGCTTGGGATCGACCAGAATCAACCGCACCTGTTGCGGCGTGGTGCGATAGAGCAGGCTCATAATCATGGCATTAATCGCGACTGACTTGCCCGAGCCTGTGGAACCGGCGATCAACACGTGCGGCATCGACGCCAGATCGGCTGTCACGATGCGGCCGTTGATGTCTTTGCCCATGGAGATGGTAAGGCGCGAACGCGAGCGGGCGAAGGTCTCGCTCTCGATCACATCGCGCAGGTGAATGGTTTCTCTCTCGTGGTTCGGCACCTGGATGCCGACCGTGCTTTTTCCGGGCATGCGCTCGATCAAAATGCTTTCTGCGCGCATGGCCAGGCACAGGTCGTCGGCCAGGCCGGTGACGCGCGAGTACTTCACTCCTGCTTCGGGCTTGAACTCAAACGTCGTCACCATCGGCCCGGGATTGATCTGCACCACCTGGCCGCGCACATCGAACTCGGCGCATTTTTCAACCAGCACTTTGGCTTCTTCGCGCAACTCGTCCTCGCGCACCGATTGCGGCCCCTCTCCCTCGCTGAGCAGTGTGCTGGGTGGTAGCTTGTAGCCGCTCACGTGCTTGGGAGCCACGGTCACGGCGTGCGCTTCCGCATCGGCGCGGCTGTGAATCGCGATTTCTCCATCGTGCTCGGCCGGCGCGGCTGCCAGAACGGGCCGCTCGCTGGGCCTCTGTTCATTGGCCCCCCCTTCATTTCCCCATGGGTCGACGGGAGCTGCAACGCCGGCTGGCCGCCGCATGGGTTCGAACATCGCCGGGGCTGCCTGAGGCGCGGCCATCTCCGATGCCGCAGTTCCGGCTTCCCTTTCGATTCCGGTTACCGTTGCGCGACCGGTTACTGGTTCGCGGCTCTCCCAGATGCTCGTCCGGCGTGGCATAACCACGGGACTTGCTGACTCCGCGCGCTCGGACTGCGCGGGCTCTTCAGGCTGCGGCCGCCGATCGGCGCGCTGGTAGGCGGGAATATCGTCGATGGGATCTTGTTTGGGCGCGCGTCTGCGCGTGAAGAAGGCGAGAAAACGATTCGTCTTCTGCGCGGGGATCTCCGGCTGCATCTCCGGGTTGGCCGCGGCATCAAACTGCGAGAACGGAATGGTCCCGTTTCCTTCGCTGTGCAGAGCACTGCTGCGCGCTTCCAGCTCCTCTTCTTCTTCACGCAGATCGCGGCGCAAATCGCGCCGGCGGTCGCGCCACTCTTGAAACCACGCCCAGCGCTCGGCAATGCTTTCGCGAATGACTCCGAAGCTGATGTCCGAGGCAAAGTAGAGGCCGGCTGCGGCCAGCGCGGCCGCCACCACCCACGCGCCTTGAATGTTCAGGTAGACCACAAGCACGCCGGACATGAGCCGTCCCACGACGCCTTCAATAGGAACCACGTGCAGCCAGCGCCAATGCCAGGGCAGCAGGCCAAAGATCGTGGGCAAAAAAGTGAGCGCGAGGAGCGTACCCATCCAACGCAGGATGGGCGAGCCGCCGGGCCGCGAGCGCATCCATGTCCAGCCCACGCCGCCCAGCCACAGGGGAAGCAGAAACGCAGTGATCCCCAGCGCCTGCAACAGCAGGTCGCTCAAGTAGGCGCCGAACAGGCCGATCCAGTTGTGAGGCGTAACCGTGGCAACGGCCGTATTCATCGAAGGGTCGCCCGAGTGATACGTGGCCAGCGCGAGGAAAAGGAGCAACGAGACGAGCAGGATCACCATCCCCAGAAAGATGTTCACGGGGCGGCTGCGCGTGGGCGCGAGAACAATGCGGATGGGCTTCATGATGAGGGCGGTTCCGCTCTCCGGCTGCCGCAAACGCGGAAAAGGCAGGCCGCTCGAGCAGTCAAATCGTCCCAGAGCAGCTTTCATTATCGGCGTTGTCGAGGCCGGATCAGGGCAAAACCAGGCAGGGGGAACCACAGGGATTAACTGCAAAGGTTCGCCGTTTGCGAGAAGTGGCTATGCCTTTGCAGAAGCTAAGGCGGCCTTGCGCCCCCTTCAGCTCCCGAGGTACTTCGCGCCCCAAATCAACAGCGCGACGCCCAGAAGGATGCGGTAAATGGCGAACATTGTGAAGCCGTGCCGGCGCACCCACATCAGGAACCACTCCACCACGCCCAGAGCAACGATGAACGAAACCACGGTGCCGATGAGAAGCACAATCCAGCGCTCGGGATTCATGACCACATGCGCGGTCGCGACGCCTGCGGCTGTGGCGGCTTTGCTGGTATGAACCTCTTTAAACAGATCCCATCCCGTGGCGGCGATCATGGTGGGAATGGAAAGCAGAAAGCTGAACTCAAGCGCCGTGGGGCGATCGAGGCCGGCCACCTGACCGGCAGCGATGGTCGACATGGAGCGCGACGTGCCGGGAAATACCGCCGAGAGCGTTTGGCAAAGACCGATCCAGATCGCCTGGGCCAGCGTGATCTCCTCAACATGGGTGGTGTTGGGATCGACGCGATTGCTCCAGGCATCGATGGCCCACATCACGATGCCGCCCGCGAGCAGGGCGATGGCGATGGCATTCAGGCTGCCCAGGTTTTTTTCGCTCCACTTGTGCAGCAGCAGGGCGGGCACCGAGGTGCAGGCAAACGCGATCAACGTCAGCGAGATGGGATGCGTGAGCCAGTTGCGATCGCCGTTTTCGCCCTTGGGAAAGGTGCGCAGGAAATTGACGATCCGCTCCAGAAACAGGATGCAGAGCGCGAGGATGGCGCCCACCTGGATGACGATGGTGTACATCTTCCAGTAGGGATCGTCGAGCGGGAGTTTCATCAGAGCTTCGGCGATGCGCAGGTGTGCCGTTGAGCTGACCGGCAAAAATTCGGTCAAACCTTCCACAATTCCCAATAGAACGGACAAGAAATACGGGTTCAAGCCAACTCCATCTTACTGTCGATACGAGTCATACGACGTATCTGCCAAGCACGCGCGAAACCGCTTTCTGCTCAATCCCGATCGATGCCGTAAACAGGAACGCCCTCATCCAATTTGTACACCAGCGCACCGGCCCGATAGGAATAGTCGGAATCGGAAAAATGCGCCTTCAACTGCGCCGCCAAAGCCCGCGCCTGGTTGTGGGCATCCGTGCTCTTGCGGTCGTCACCATCGGCGGCATACATGTTGGTGAGCACGGCCAGGCGGTAAACCGCCTCGTAGAGCGCCCGCGCCGTGCGCGGCCCGTCGGGATACTCGTCGGCATATTTGATGTAGATCTCCGACTCCTTCGCCGGGCATTGTTCCGATCCCTGCCAGTCGCCGCAAAGCTTGTTGTCGATCAGGTTGAACGCCGCCAGCGCCGCCCACTTGCTGTGCGGATAATACTTGATCACCTTGCGCAGTTCGTCCTCATCCATAGCTTGGCGGAAATCGGGATCCTTCTCATGCGCCGAGGGCAGGCTTTGGGAGTCGGCACGCTGGATCTGCCATTGGATGTCGGCCGCGCGCCACATGGCATCGGGCACGAGGGGCGAATTGGGGAACATTTCTGCCAATCGCCGATAAAGCAGGCGCGCGCTTTGCGCCGCGTTGGCCGCGCCGCGCGGATTGGCAGCCTCGGCCTCCTCATTGGCGGCCGCGCCCATCAGAATCTGGTCACCGTTAGGGAGGGTCTCCTCCACCACGCCTTTGCTCTCGATCCATCCGGAGATGGGCGGCGTAGCTGCGTCGCCGCCCACCCAGGGCTCGTCCTTGTCGCTGTGCTGCTCTTCGATGTCGGTGTTGATGTAGACGCGCATCCATGCGCCGCTTTTTTCCGCCACTACGATCTCGCGGCCGATCTGCAGCTTGGCCACTTTTTCCGAGGCGGTCGAGGCCGTGATGTAAAGCGTGGTAATGCGCAGGGCCGTGGCGCGCGGCCCGGCCATGGGTTTGACCTGCTGCTGCGGTTTTTTGTCGGCGGCTGCCGAGGCGGCGCAGGCCAGTACCACGCTAAAGGCGAGAATGCGAAATGTGAAGATGCGGCGCTTCATCCCAAGCAAAATCATATTCCAACGACGCTACGATGGGCTTTCGGTGAGCACTTCAGCCAGCATCGCCGGATCCACGTTGCCGCCGCTGACCACGGCCACCGCTTTGCGGAATGCCGGCA
>Ga0302199_1001574_pt1 | contig 11521 bp, 7 predicted proteins | sample II_Bog_N2_3_FD_194588 | JGI IMG/M metagenome (GOLD analysis project Ga0302199, IMG submission 194588) | Peat permafrost microbial communities from Stordalen Mire near Abisko, Sweden - II_Bog_N2_3 | ecosystem: Environmental > Terrestrial > Soil > Wetlands > Peat | place: Sweden: Abisko, Stordalen... | reverse complement strand
AGCAGAATCTCCCCAGATGGACCGACCGACTCGAGTTGTTTCAGGCCGCCGTACCTGCTTCCCATGCCAGCCGCCAGGACAACGAGTGAAAACTGCATCACAAACGAAGCTTAGTTGTTCTTTTTAATCGGCCCTGCGTTGGACGTATCACGATAGAAAATGATGCCATGCTGGCGCAGATTCGCGATGAACACCTTCATGTCCACAACAGCACCGTTGACGGAATCCATCGCCATCGTTCCCTTCTTTAGGAAAATATTGGCCTGATCGGTGACCCCCTTGATCTCTCCGGAAGAGGCCGCAAGCGCGTCGCTTGTGGTACGGAAATTCGCAAGGGTTATCTGGAGATTCTTCACCCCTTGCGCATTAAAGACCTTGTTTCTCAAATCACTGCTCACTCCATTGATGTCGCTCAAGGTCGCGTCAAGTTTCGGCATGCTGACATCATTGAGGTGGGCCAGCGCCTCGTTGAACTTGGGCAGAATCTCGTCATGAAGCTGGCGCTGCAGCTCGGCAATACTCGATTCACTCACCCCGTTGGTGATCACCGAATCAGGAGGAATCGCTTTCTGATCCACAGCATCCGGCCCCATGGTCACCGTGACAAAACGGTCACCCAGCAATCCGGAGCTTCCGATGGAAAAAATACTCCCCTGGGGAATCTCCACCTTATCGTCGATGTTCAGTTTCACCGCCACTCCGCGCATGTTCGGCAATACCTGCGGCGCGTCGCCGATAAAGCCGATCCGGGCACCGGCAAGCAGGACATCGGCACCTTTCAACAGGCCGCTGGCATTTCGATACTCGACGGTCAGCGTGTAGTATTTCTTGATGCTGTCGCCGAAGCGTCCGAATTCCAGGACCAGAGCCCCGATGGAAATGATTCCAAGCAGGACGAAGAAGCCTGCCTTGAATTGAGTGACTTTGCTGGTGGTATCCATGAATGTGAGTAGGAACTTTAGTCGATTTCGTGAGAACGCCCTTCGATGAAATCCCGGATCACGGGATCGGTCGAGCTGTGAAGGGCAGACAGCGTGCCGGTAAAATGAATACGCCCCTCGCGGAGCAATGCAACATGATCAGCCACATAATTCGTGCTGATCATGTCATGAGTCACGACGATCGAAGTAACCTTGAGTTGAGTTTGCAGCCGTCGGATGAGTCGGTTGATCGTATCGGAGACGATCGGATCGAGGCCGGCCGTCGGCTCGTCATAGAGAATGCAGGAGGGTTCCGAGATGATGGCTCGGGCCAGAGCGGCGCGTTTGCGCATACCGCCGCTCAGATTGACCGGCATCTTCTTCTCCTGTCCCTGAAGGGAAACCAATTCCAGGGAGTGGGCGACTTTTTCCCTGATCACCTTCTCACTGCGTTCACCCCTCTCTCGGAGAGGGAAGGCGACATTGTCAAAAACCGTCATGGAGTCAAAGAGCGCCCCGTCCTGAAAGAGCATCCCGATTTTTCGTCTGACCGGTTCCAATTCCCGTTCGCTGAGGCGGCTAATCTCTTCGCCATCGATCTTGATCGAGCCGGAAAGAGGGCGGATCAGGCCGATGAGATGACGCAAAAAGACACTTTTTCCCCCGCCGCTCTGGCCTAGCAGGACAACGGTCTCACCACGTGGAATATCAAGATTGACCCCTCTGAGGATCTCCTGACCGGAAAGGGTCTGCCTCAGATTCCGTACTTCGATGAGATTGTCAACGGACATATCAGTGCGCCCCGGCAGGGAAGACAATATTGAGAGCCATGGTCAGGAAGAAGTTTCCAATCAGGATGCAGAGTGAACTGATCACGACCGCCTCGGTGGTCGAGCGTCCCACGCCGACAGCACCGTTCTTGGTATTGAGTCCCTGCTGACAGGCGATGAAAACGATCAGGATGGCGAACACAACCCCCTTGCTCATCGCCATCACGATATCCTTCCCATGGGTAAAGTTCCACATGTTGTGAATGAAATAGACGCTGCCGACATTGAGCAGTTTCACGGCGACCAGATAGCTCGCGATAATGCCAAAGAAGAGGCACTCCCCCACCAGCAGCGGCATCGAAATCATCATCGCCACCGCGCGTGGCACCACGAGGTAATCCACGGGATTCACTGCCAAGGCACGGAGCGCATCAATCTGTTCGGTGACTTTCATCGTGCCGATCTCGGCGCTCATCGCCGCACCGACCCTTCCCGCAACCATCAGCGCGGTGAGCACCGGGCCGAGTTCGCGGCAGAGGGCCACCGAAACCACGGGACCGACGGCGGAACTCATGTTGAGGGCGGAAAATTGGAAGAAGGTCTGGGCGGTAAAGACTGCACCAGTGAACGCCCCAGTGATGATCACCACAGCCTGCGAACCAAATCCGATTTCATCCACTTGCTGCAGGACCAGTCTCCAGCGAATCCTACCCGCAAATATGGAGGTAAAAGTCTCCCCGGCAAGGAACGCCACCTGACCCAGATAGGTGCAGAAGGCACGCGTCACCGGGAAGGAGTAGGGAAATTTCATGCGCTGAAGTTGAAGTCGAAGTGAGGTCGATGAAAAGAGCCTGACACTATCCTTCGATGGGCGCAGCTTCGAGATCGTATCCTTTCGTGCCGGTGACCTTGACCCGATGGAATGTTCCTGCCTGGACGGGTTTCGTGAAATGGACACGACAGTCAACATCGGGAGCATCCCCTTCGGTACGCCCCAAGAGAGCTGTATCGGCAAGGACGGTGAGCTCCTGCCCTACATGAGATGCGGCAACCTCGGCGGCGATCCGCTGCTGCACGAGCATCGCCTCACGCTGGCGACGCTTCTTGGTTCCTCCGTGGATCTGGCCCGAGAGTTTGGCAGCGCGGGATTCCTCCTCGCGGGAGTAATTGAAAACGCCAAGACGCTCAAAGCGGGTCTGCTCCATGAACTCGAGCAGTGTCTCGAAATGCTCCTCCGTCTCGCCCGGAAAACCGACGATGAAGGTGGTGCGGATTGTCAGCCCCGGAATACCAGCGCGCATTCGCTTGATCAAATTGATGATGTGAGCGCTGTCCGTCTCCCTGCGCATTGAATCGAGCATCGCATCATGGATGTGCTGGAGCGGCATATCGACATACCGGGTGACCTTGGGGTTGCGGGCAATGGAGGCGATCATGTCATCACTCCAGTGGGCAGGATGGGTATAGAGGAGGCGGATCCAGAATTCCCCGGGAATGGCTCCGAGTGCGTCAAGGAGCGCAGGAAGGCCCGGACCACGCGCTTCATCAACCGGCTGTCTTGGCCCGGCCTTTTCCTCCCAGAGATCCATGCCGTAGTAGGTGGTGTCCTGGCTAATCAGATTGATCTCCTTCACTCCGGAAGCAACAAGTCCCTCGACTTCCCTGACGACGGATTCAATCGTGCGACTGCGATGGCGTCCGCGCATTCTCGGTATCACACAGAAGGAACAGGGATGGTTACATCCTTCGGCGATCTTCACATAAGCGGTGTGGGAGGCCGTGAGACGCACCCTTGGCGTGTCGTAATCGGGGATGTAGGCGGCCCGGCGGGAGACCTCCACGAGCGGTCCCTCCCCGTCACGCTCCTCATCGAGAAGACGGTCGAAAAATGATCCGGCATTCTTGATTTCATCGAGTCCCAGAAAGGCGTCAACTTCAGGCAACTGGGTGGCGAGATCGGTCGAATACCGCTGGGAGAGGCATCCCCCGACAACAAGTTTTTGTCCAGCCTTGGCCCCATGCAGACGGCGGCGATGGGCCTCAAGGATGGCACTGATACTCTCTTCCTTGGCAGGGTCGATGAAGCCGCAGGTATTGACGAGAACGACATCGGCATCATCGGTCTCCGTGGTCAGCTCATAACCGTGGCGCGCGGCATCACCGAGGAGAATTTCTGCGTCGACCAGATTTTTTGCGCAGCCAAGGCTGATCAGTCCGATCTTGCGGATTGTGGCTGGAGGTGAAGACTGCTTTACTGAAGTACTCATCGGTTGGAATCTGGCAGAACGTTATAGGTGGAGGAGACCCAGGGCACGGATCGGACGCGCGAAAGCTGGCGAACCATTCCCCAACTGCCAAGGAGGGCCACCAGCAGGACAAGTGCGAGGGCGATTTTGCCCATCGGGGCAAGCATGGCCAGGAGTGATTCGATGGCCTGCCATAGGGGATTCTCCCCACGCACCACAAGCAGATGCCCGGAGGTTCTTAGTTCCGGGAGAGCGGGCAGGGAATCCTTGAACTCGGTTGGGTTCAATCCGAGGAAACGCAGATAGGAAATCGCCTGAATACGGGCATACCTAAAATCAAGGGAGGTGTCGTTCTCCAGCGCTTCAATCTCCTTGAGGGAGAGATGAGAGGATCGGGATGCCTCTTCAAGGGAGAGTTGACGGGCCTCTCTGGCGGTGCGCAGGAGAGGACCGAGAGGCTCGGCGTCAGGTTTGGATTGAAAAAATTTCATGAAAATGGTTCAGCGTTTTGGCGACGAAGGGTTAAGAACTTTAGAATCGGGAGCCAGTGTCATCCAGGCTATCAAGATCAATCAGAATCTCCCGATCCCTGGCACCATCCTTGGGACCTACAATGCCACGTGCTTCCAAAATGTCCACGACGCGTGCAGCACGGGTATAACCAAGCCTAAGTCGGCGCTGAAGCATCGAGGTGGAGGCTTTTCCTTCCTGACGGATGATTTCGAGACATTTTTCGACCAGCACCTCGTCCTCGTCAGTGACATCCTCTTCGGGCATTCCGGCTCCGGAGAGCTTGGCTGAGATACTCGGTTCGAAGACCGGCTTGCTCTGAGCGGCAAGATTTTTCACCACGCGATGGATTTCCTCGTCGGTCACCAGCACGCCCTGTGCCCGCGTGAATTTGGCACTTCCCGGCGGAAGGTAAAGCATGTCCCCCTGTCCCAAGAGACGCTCGGCACCGTTCTCATCAAGAATGACGCGGCTGTCGATCTTGGAGGCGACTTGAAAGGCGATACGGGTTGGAATATTTGCCTTGATGATCCCAGTCACGACATCGGCGCGTGGTGTCTGCGTCGCCACGATCATGTGAATGCCCGCAGCCCGCGCCATCTGGGTGATGCGGGCAATGGCAGCCTCCACATCGGCCGGAGCTGTCTGCATGAGATCAGCCAACTCATCCACGATCACGACGATGAAGGGCATATGATCGGGCACCTGAATCCCGTCATCCGGTGGAAGTGGCAACTTTGGTTTCAAGACTTCCTCGTCGACAGCTGCTTCCTCCAGACCTTCAGGAAGTTCGCCTGCTTCAGTAACGTTGCCAATCACCTCATCCCCTGTTTCCTCCGAATCGATCCCGCTTGGTGCGGCCACTTCGGGCTTGGGACGACCGTTAAAACCGGTGATGTTGCGGACGCCAACCTTGGCAAAAATCCGGTAGCGGAGCTCCATTTCATCGATCACCCACCGCAAAGCCAGAAGCACCTTTTTGGGATCGGTCACCACCGGGGTAACGAGATGAGGCAGTTCGTTGTAGACCTGCATCTCGACCACCTTCGGATCGATCATGATAAAGCGAAGATTCTCCGGGGTGTGCCGAAAAATAAGGCTCGTGATGATGGAATTGATGCAGACGCTCTTGCCGCTTCCGGTTGCTCCCGCCACCAACAGATGGGGCATGGCAGCCAGATCGGCGATGATGGCGTTGCCATAGACATCCTTGCCAAGTGCAATCGGCAGCTTCGCCTTGGTGGTCTCCCACGCCTCACTCTCAAAAAGCTCGCGAATGGCCACCTTCACCTTGTTGTTGTTGGCGATCTCGATACCGACGGTGTCCTTGCCCGGAATCGGAGCCAGAATATTGATTCGCTCCGCACGGGTAGCGCGGGCCAGATTTTTTTCCAGAGCCGAGATGCGTTCCACCCGGACTCCCGTGGCAGGATAGACTTCGTAACGGGTGATGGTCGGCCCCTTGGTGATATCCCCGGGAGAAGCCTCGATCCCGAACTGGGCCAGCGTGTCGATTAACACCTTCTGAACCCCCTGCAACTCGGCTGGATCCACCGGTTGGTGCTCATCGCTCCCGTGCGTCTCCAGCAGATCAAGGCCCGGCAGGGTATAGTCCTCAAGACGCACATCGGAGAGACCAGTCTCCGGTGACACCGTCGGCTTCGACTTGCCCTTTTCTTTCATGACTTCGGCCAGTGTCGGCTTTCGGGAGGGAGCCGGAACGCTCGCGTCGATGATCTTTGGTATAGGGAAGTCAACCGATGGTGCTGGCGAGAAAAGGGCATCGGAGACCTCGATTTCCTCGGAAAGTATCGACCCGCGGCGGCGACGAGGCGGACGGAGTGTTTGAGGGAGATCAACGTCGGCTTGCGACAACTCGTTCTCTTTCGATTTCGAACGGCTCTGAAGAAAATTAACGAATCGGGCGAGCAGGGAGAAGAGTGCAGTGAAAAACCTCCGCATCGCCAGAATGGGATGGAAACCCGTTGCCAAAATCAAACTCACCAGGGCCAGTGTGATAAAAATGAGACTTGAACCGGCGGTTCCCAGCACATTCCTCCCCAGTGCGAGATTGAGTTGATGGCCGAACCATCCTCCGGGACCAGGAATATCGAATTTCACTTTCCAACCCCGGAGGAAAAAATGCTGGAGATCAAGCAGCGTCGACCAACTCAGGAGACAGACAACCAACCAGCCAAAACGAATCCCCAAGCGTTCACATTTACCGGTAAAGGTGGCAATGCCAAGTCCAAGCAATCCGACAGCGGCAAAGAAGGAGGCACCTCCAAAAAGAAGATACATCAATCGCGCCACGATCGCACCAACTCGTCCGACAAAATTTACAGGATGTTCAGAAATCGGAGTGTATTTTCCAAATGCCCAAGCGGGAACATCCCTTAAGTCAAAAGACAACAGGGCGAGTAGCAACAGGATTCCTCCAAAGAAAAGAAGCAATCCTGTCACTTCATCCCAGGATCGGCTGCGTGAAGATACCATTTGAACGATCTTGCAGGAAATCCCCCACCTTTGGCAACTGCCAGACAACTTCCGGGCAACTTTCTGCATCCTTCTTGGCAATTGCCCTCCATTATCGGATAAAAGGGATTCTCCACCAATGACTCTTGCAAAACCGATCCTGTTTGAACCGCTCGCCATGGAACGTGTCTGGGGTGGACATCGCTTCAAAACCCTGCTTGGTAAAGCCATTCCCCATGGCGCACCGATCGGGGAACTCTGGGAAATGGTCGATCGCCCCGAAGCCCAAAGTGTCGTTCATGAAGGGCCATTGAAGGGAAAAACACTCCACGAACTCTGGAGCAGTCATCGTCTGGAAATCTTCGGAGCACGACACAACGATGATCCCTCCCCACGTTTTCCCCTGCTCATCAAGCTGCTTGATGCGCGCGAACGACTTTCTGTTCAGGTACACCCCCCCGTCTCCAAGGCTCTCGAACTGGGCGGGGAAGCAAAGACGGAATGCTGGTATTTTCTTCATGCATCCCCCGGTGCTGTCATTTATGCCGGACTGAAGAAGGGAGTGACGAGAGAGGCCTTTGAAGCTGCCCTCGAAAAGGGTGATGTCGAGGAGACCCTGCACCGCGCCCCTTCCCAAACAGGAGAGAGCATTTTCATTCCGAGCGGCAGGCTCCATGCCATTGGGGAGGGCCTTGTGATCGTCGAGGTTCAGCAGAACAGCGACTCCACCTACCGTGTCTTTGACTGGAACCGTCATGGACTTGACGGCAAACCGCGCGAACTCCACATCAAGGAATCGCTGGCTTCGATTGATTTTGAGGATTTTGAGCCTGCCCTGACTCCGGTCTCCGACTCCCTGGTGGCCGACTGCCCCTACTTCACGGTCAGGAAATTCGATCTCCCCTCCCCTCTGTCCATCACCACGGAGGATGATTTCGCCATCGTGACCTGTCTGACAGGGGTCATCGAATGCCATGGCATCATCCTCAAACCTGGCGGATTCATGCTTCTACCCGCAAGTTTGAACAAAGCCCTGCTCGTCCCGAAGATTGAGGAAACGAGTTATCTTTTGACGAAATTACCCGTCGCTTGACTCCCCCTCCGTCGAGAGGGTTCAATGCAGTCCCATTTTTGATAGTCCAATCGTTCATTTTCTGACCTATGCCCAAAGATACTTCCATTCATAAAATCCTGCTGATCGGTGCGGGACCCATCGTCATCGGACAAGGGTGCGAATTTGATTATTCAGGCGTTCAGGCCTGCAAGGCCCTGGCAGAAGAGGGTTACGAGGTCGTTCTGGTGAATTCCAATCCTGCCACGATCATGACCGATCCGGAATTCGCCAACCGGACCTATATCGAGCCGATCACCCCGGCAATCATCGAGAAGATCATCGAACGCGAGAAGCCGGATGCCCTGCTTCCAACGCTTGGCGGTCAGACAGCCCTCAACGCCGCCATGGACCTCGTTCACAACGGCGTTTTGGAAAAGCATGGGGTCCGCCTTATTGGTGCCAATGCCGAGGCCATCAACCGAGGGGAAGACCGGACATTGTTCAAGCAGATCATGCTCGAGATTGGGCTTGAGGTTGCCAACTCAGGTGCCGCCCACACAATCGATGATGTTTTTGAGATCGCCAAAAAAATCGGCACCTATCCCCTGATCATCCGTCCCGCTTTCACCCTCGGAGGTGCCGGTGGCGGCATCGCCTATAATCGCGAGGAACTCGAAACCATCGCGCGTCGTGGTCTCGATATGTCCCCGACGACCGAAGTCCTCATCGAGGAGTCGCTGCTCGGCTGGAAGGAGTTCGAGATGGAGGTCATCCGCGACAAGGCAGACAACTGCATCGTCATCTGTTCCATTGAGAACTTCGACCCGATGGGTGTCCACACCGGTGACTCGATCACGGTTGCACCGATCCAGACCCTGACAGACAAGGAGTATCAGAAGATGCGCGATGCCTCGTTCGCCGTCATCCGCGCCATCGGCGTCGAGACTGGAGGATCGAACATCCAGTTTGCCGTGAACCCCAAGGATGGCCGCCAGATCGTCATTGAGATGAATCCCCGTGTCTCGCGCTCCTCGGCTCTCGCCTCCAAGGCCACGGGTTACCCGATTGCCAAGATTGCCGCGAAACTCGCCGTGGGCTACACGCTGGACGAACTCAAGAACGACATCACGAAAACGACAACCGCCTGCTTCGAGCCGACTATCGACTATTGTGTGGTCAAGGTTCCGCGGTTCACTTTCGAAAAATTCCCGAAGGCGGATTCCACGCTCACCAGTCAGATGAAGAGCGTCGGGGAAGCCATGTCGATCGGACGCACCTTCAAACAGTCGCTGCAAAAGGCCCTCCGTTCGCTGGAAACTGGAAGGGCCGGACTCGGCTGCGACCCCAAGGATGTAGAACCACGCAAGGAAGATGGAAGCTGGGATCTCGAGAAGATCGAGTTCCTGCTGCGCACGCCCAATGCCGAACGTATCTTTACAGTGCGCCATGCTTTTCTCGCGGGATTCTCCGCCGAGAAAATCCATGCCATCAGCGCCATCGATCCCTGGTTCCTCGACAATATCCAAGAACTCATCGAAGCGGAACTCTCCTACCGTGCGAATCCTTCCTCGATACCCCTTCGCCAAGCTAAGAAACTCGGATTCTCAGACCGCCAACTCGCCCATCTTTCCGGAACGAGCGAGGATGCCATCCGGGCTAATCGCAAGGCCGAGGGGGTCGAACCGACCTATAGACTCGTCGATACCTGTGCGGCGGAATTCGAAGCAGCCACCCCCTACTTCTACTCAACCTACGGTGACGAGGACGAGACCCGCAAGGGAACCAAGAAGAAGGTCATGATCCTCGGCGGCGGCCCCAACCGCATCGGGCAGGGAATCGAATTCGACTACTGTTGCGTCCATGCCGCCTTCGCGCTCAAGGAAGAGGGGTATGAGACCATCATGGTGAACTCGAATCCCGAGACTGTCTCCACTGATTACGACACCAGCGACAAGCTATTCTTCGAACCTCTCACCCTTGAGGATGTCCTCAACATCTACGAGCGCGAAAAATGCGATGCCGCTGTCGTCCAGTTTGGCGGACAGACCCCCCTCAATCTCGCCGGTCCGCTTCAAGCCCGTGGAGTGACCATTATCGGCACCCAGCCGAAAAGCATCGAGATGGCGGAGGATCGCAAGCACTTCTCCGCGATGATCGATAAACTGGGACTTCGCCAGACCTCCGGTGGTACCGCTACAGAGGAAGTCGAAGCCATCGCCGTTGCCAACAAGGTTGGATACCCGGTTCTTGTTCGCCCCTCCTTCGTGCTGGGAGGCCGCGCCATGGAGATTGTCTACACCGAGGAGGATCTGCGCCGCTACATTCGCACCGCCGTGGAAGTTAGCCCTGAACGTCCCGTGCTGGTGGACCGCTTTCTGGAGGACGCCACCGAAGTTGATGTCGATTGCCTCGCGGACGGCCAGCAGTGCGTCATTGGAGGCATCATGGAGCACATCGAGGAAGCCGGAATCCATAGCGGCGACAGTGCCTGTGTTCTCCCCTCCGTCTCGCTCTCAGCGAAAGTGCTCGAGACCATCCGCCACGCCACCAAGGCGATGGCACTCGAACTCGATGTTCGGGGACTCATGAACGTTCAGTTCGCCGTGAAGGATGAAGAGGTCTATGTCCTGGAGGTCAACCCCCGCGCCTCCCGCACGTCGCCCTTCGTCAGCAAGGCCATCGGCGTTCCCCTTGCCAAGCTGGCCGCCAAGATCATGGCTGGACGCACCCTTGCCGAACTCGGATTCACCAAGGAGGTCATACCCACGCACTACAGCGTGAAGGAAGCCGTCTTCCCCTTTATCAAGTTCCCCGGCATCGACATCACGCTTGGCCCGGAAATGCGCTCAACCGGTGAGGTCATGGGCATCGACACCGATTTCCCCCGTGCCTACGCCAAGGCCCAGATGGCCGCCGCTCCTTCCCTTCCCTCGGGAGGCAACCTTTTTGTCAGCGTGAAGGACTCGGACAAGAAAAATGTCATGCCGATTGTGAAGCAGTTTTCCGATCTCGGATTCATCATCCATGCAACTGATGGAACCGCTGCGCTGATCAAGGAAGCGGGCATTCCCGTGAAGCGCCTCAACAAACTGGCGCAGGGACGCCCCAATGTCGTGGACATGATCAAGAACGGCGAAATGCAGTTCATCATCAATACTCCGAGCGGAAAACAACCTCGTCAAGATGAGGTGGTGATCCGCAGCACGGCAGTGGCCAACCGCATCCCGATCATGACCACCCTGCGCGCGGCGGCAGCCAGCGCCTCGGCCATCCAGTCGATCGCCACATCACCCCTGACCGTCAAATCGCTCCAGGAGCATCACGCCACTGGGAAATCCTAATTGGATCTCCGGCAGACTCATTGATGATCTCCCAGAGAGCGGGGTAATCAGTTTCATTTTTCGGCATGCTTTTGGCTCACGGAATCACTGACTTATACCAATTACAGGAAGAAAATGGACTATAGCAGCGCAGGAGTTTTGGAGTGTGGTGAGGCGGAAGACCGAGGGCTACCTTCAGGTAACCTGAGGGATGACAACGCTGCCA
>Ga0302199_1001553_pt1 | contig 11589 bp, 10 predicted proteins | sample II_Bog_N2_3_FD_194588 | JGI IMG/M metagenome (GOLD analysis project Ga0302199, IMG submission 194588) | Peat permafrost microbial communities from Stordalen Mire near Abisko, Sweden - II_Bog_N2_3 | ecosystem: Environmental > Terrestrial > Soil > Wetlands > Peat | place: Sweden: Abisko, Stordalen... | reverse complement strand
GACGGGTTGGCCGGTGGCGCGGGCGGCGGCGAAGCTGGCCTCGGTGTAGGGCGTCCAGGTGAGCTTGTCGGGGTGGGGCTTGCGTAGCGGCAGCGCGATGGCCAGCGCGATCAGCACAGCGGCGGCGATGCCTGAGCCCCAGCGGGCCGGCCAGCGTCCCAGCGCCCATCCGGCGATGGCCAGCACCAGGAACCCGGCCAGTAGCCAGGTCATGCGGTCGATGCCGGCGTCTGCGTAGAGGTGCGCGAAGACCCAGGTGAGCCAGATGGCCGTGCCGAAGAGCGGGACGGCGGTGAGCTGCTTGAGGGTCTCCATCCAGGCGCCGGGTTTGGGCAGGATGCGAGTCCACTGCGGGTTCATGGAGAGCGCGAGGTAGGGCAGAGCGAGCCCCAGCGCCAGCGCGGTGAAGACCACAAACGTGAGCCACGCGGGCTGCGAGAGCGCGAAGCCGACGGCCGCGCCCATCAGCGGGCCGACGCAGGGCGTGGCGACGACGGTGGCGAGGACTCCGGTGAAGAAGCTGCCTGCGAAGCCCTGCTTCTCGGCGAGTTCGCCGCCGGCGCTGGTGAGCGAGAGGCCGAACTCAAACTGCCCGGCCAGCGAGAGTCCGAGAAAGAAGAGCAGCAGCGCCAGCACCGCGACGAAGGCCGGCGACTGAAGCTGGAATCCCCAGCCGAGCTCGCGGCCCGTGGCGCGCAGGATGAGCAGCGCGGCGACGATGACCCAGAAGCTGACCAGGATTCCGAGGGTGTAGACGAGGCCGTGCATGCGCTGGCGTCCGCGGTCCTCATTGGACGTGTGGACGAGTGCCAGGCCCTTGAGGAAGAGCACCGGGAAGACGCAGGGCATCAGGTTGAGCAGCAGGCCGCCGAGCAGGGCGAGCCCGATGGCGCTGAGCGCGGTGATCTCGGCGGTGGTGGAGCTGGTGTCCGAGGCTTTCGTGGCGGTGAGCGGCGGCGGTGGCAGTGTGCCGGGCGTGACCTGCGGGTTGATCTCGTAGACTTCGGTGCTGCTCAGCTCGACGATGCCGTGCAGGTTGGCGGGCAGCGCGGTGGAGTCCGAGGCGCGATCGAGGCGCAGGCGGAGGCCGTCGGGCTGGGGCTCGACCTGCTGGTCGGCGGCGTTGGCGATCACACTGGAGTCGAAGGGATAGAACTCGGCGTCGAGCTGTTTGGAGCCGGTGGTAAGGGTGAGGAGGATCTGCTTGCCGTCGCCGATGGCGGTGGCGAACTTGCCGAGAGGCAGCGGTTTGGGCAGGTTGGTGAGCGCTTCGCCGAGTGCGCCGACGAGCGGCGGCGAGGGCAGGGGGCCGCGCACCACGTCGATGTCCATGCCGAGGTGGGCCTTGCCGGGCAGGCAGACGCTGGAGCAGACCAGCCAGGTGACGCGGGCGTCGAGGTGGACCTTGCCGGGCTTTAACGATGGCGACGCGGTGAGCAGCACGGGGAAGGCGGCCTGGTCTTCATAGCCGAAGTCCATGAGCGGGCCGAGCGGTAGGCGCTGCGGCGGCGGGAACTGCATGGGCCCGGCGGTGATGCCGGGCGGCAGCGTCCAGGTGATGTGGGGGGGCTCGCCGGAGTCGCCGGCGTTGATCCAGTAGACGTGCCAGTGGTCTTCGATGGTGAAGACGAGGCCGGCCTGGAGGGTGCCGCCGATGGAGATCTGCGAGACGGGCTGCGGAGAGAGCGAGGTGAGCTCGACGGTGAGGTGCTCGGCCTTGACGGGGCCGGGGCCGCCGTCGCCGACCTCGACGATCTGTGCGCGGGCTGCGGCGCTCAGCAGGGTGATTGCGGCCAAAGCCAGGGCGAGCGTCGCCGGTCGCCGAGGGGAGAGTGGTGCCTGACTCATCCCGCTATTGTAGAAGCGTTGCGGCCCGCAGCGCTGCCGGCCACCGGCGCGAGCGATTCGTTTACAATGAGGAGTCGAGCGAAGCCGCAGTGTGGCGACCTCACAGAAGCACCAGGGGAGCACTTTTTGTACCGAGCTTTGCACGCAGCAGGGAAGCAGCAGCCAGCCCATACAGGGCAGATGGCGCCGAGAGTTACTATCACCACGCTGGGCGCGGCCACGTTGCTGGCGGCATCGCTAGTTCTGGCGGGCTGCGGCAACACTTACCGGCCCGTGGTCAGCGCGATCAGCCCGGTGGGTCCGGCCTCGCAGCCGACCAAGTATGCGGTTGCGGTCTCCAGCCCCAGCCCCACCGCGAATGGCCTTGCGACCTTCGTGGACTTCTCCGGAGACACGGTGTTGTCCACGCCTTCCATTCTGAGCAATCCCAGTTACTTTGCCGCGAGCAACGCCGGCAACCAGGGCTTTGCCATCAACGCGTCGGGATCGCTGAATGAGTTCAATCTGAACAATCCGGCTGCCTTGTTGACCAGCGACGTCAATCAGACCACGCTGAATGCGAGCACGCATCCGATCACGCTCTCGGCGATCACGCCCTCGGGCTCGCAGCAGACGTTGTTCATTCCGGAGGCCACCGGATCGCAGATCGCGGTGCTGAGCGCCAATGGGGCCCCGGCGCTGCTGCAGAATCTCGCGGTCGCGGCCAATCCGGTCTATGTGGTGGGCGCCGATCAGACTCCCCGGGTCTATGCCATCAGTCAGGGCACGGGCGGCAATGGCGTCGTGTCGGCGATCGAGTCGATCAACGCGACTTCGCTCTCGGTCTCGGCGTCGATTCCTGTGGGTGTGAAGCCGGTGTACGGCGTGATGACCTCTGACACTCGCCGCGCCTTCATCCTGAACCAGGGATCGGGAACGGTCTCGGTGATCAACGTGCCGAGCAATGCTCTGGATACGACGACACCGGTGATTCCGGCCGTGGGTACGCTGGGGCTGAACCCGGTGTGGGCTGATCTTTCGCCCGTGACCTCCGAGCTGGTGGTGCTGAACCAGGGGGACGGCGTTCATGCGGGGTCGCTGAGCATCATCAATATTCCGCTGTGCAGCTCGAATACGCAGGTCACCAATCCGAACTGCAACGCGGCCAACCCCGTGGATGCGACCGGCTTTGGACAGGTGCTGGCGACGGTGAACGTCGGCATCAGCCCGCAGATGGTCTCGGTGCTGCGCGACGGGAGCCGCGCCTACGTGGTGAACCTGCTGGACTCCACCGGTACGTGCAACGCGGGTGAGGGCTCGGTGACGGTGGTGAATTTGGTCACCGGAGTGGCGTCGTCGACGATCTGCGGCATCTCCACTGTGGCGGGAACGGCGGGCGTGAATGCGACTCCCGGCGCAGTGTATGGACATCCCAACACGGTGGCCGCCACTACCGGAACGCCGACCGGTAAGGTGTATGTCACCTCCGCCGACAGCGAGTACATGACGATCATCTACACGGATACCGACACCGTGCAGACGCATATTCCGCTGCAAGGTCTGGGTGTGCGCGTCGTCGTGACTTCGCCCTAAAGGATACGGAAACAGCCAACGGAGAGGCCGCCCGGCTAACTATCTAAGTGGGCGGCCTCTGTGTTTGTGGGATGCGATGGGGGCTACGCGCCGGAGAGCACTACCGCCGATGTCGGGACGGGCGAGCCGCCGTCGGCCTCTACGGTGACGCCGAAGCCGCCCGCAGCCACGCCTTTGGGAATCTGCGGCATCACCACGCTGGCGTTGCCGCGTGCGTCCGGTTTGAAGGTGCCGGCGGCGATGGGTGCGCTCTTGTCGGCGGGCAGCAGCCACAGCTCGTAGACCTTGTGCGGAGCGAGCGGATCGAGGTGGCTGGCGACGAAGACCAACGCACCGGTGTTCGCGGTGTAGACCGCCTGCCCGTAGGGCTGCACCGCGGCGACCGAGCCGGCGGAGGCGGGCAGGTGCAGGGCAACCTGGGTCGCGCCGCTGCTGCTGAGCGCCTGCATAGCGGCCTCGGCCCGGGCGGACTCGGTTTGCGCGGCGGTGATTTTGGTGTTGGCGTCGGCGAGTTGCTGCTGGAGACCCTGGCGCTGCTGGAACTGCAACCCAGCGGCTACGGCGAGCGCAGCGGCGATGGCCCATCCGGCGAAGCCCCAGAAGCCGCTGCGGCGGGGCTCGTCTTCGCGGCCCATGGTGAAGAGGCGCGGTTCGGGAGCAGAGTAATCCGGCTCGGGATCGTGGCGGCGCGTGGGAACCAGCGTGGGTGCGGCGGCGGCGCGGCTACGCGACTGCTGCTGGAGCGGGACCACCTTCTTCTCGCGGGCGACGGCGGCGAGCAGGCGTTCGCGGGCGTGCGCGGGGGCGTCGTGGGCCTCCGCGCTGAGGGCATAGGAGGCGAGATCGCCCTGGATCCAGCCGACCTGGCGGCGGCAGGCCTCGCACTCCTGCACGTGCTGGCGCGCGGCGAGCATCTCGCTCTCCGGCAGGAACTGCAGCGCGAAGAGAGTGAGGTCGTCGGGCTGGATATGCGGTGCGCTGCTCATGACTGGAAGGCCTTTCTCAGCGTGGAAAGTCCGCTGCGGATGCGAGTCTTTACAGTGCCGAGCGGGTCACCGGTCATCTCGGCGATCTCGGAGTGGGTCAGGCCGTCAAAGAAGGCCATCTCCAGGGTCTTGCGCTGCTCGGCGGGCAGAAGAACGACGGCGGCACGGGCCTTTTCCATCAGCAGGTTGCGCTCGGAGTCGTCGGCGAGGTTGAAGGGCGAGGCCAGCGCGATCTCTTCGACCTGCTCGCTGGGGCGCTTGCGGCGCAGGGTGTCGATGGAGCGGTTGCGCGCGACCACGGAGAGCCATCCGCCCAGGCTGCCGCGGGCGGCGGTGAAGCTCTGCGGGCTGCGCCACATCTGCATAAAGATCTCCTGCAACACATCCTCCGCCGCGGCCGGGTCGCGGAGCACGCGCAGCGCTACCGAGTACACAATCCGGGAGTAGCGGTCGTAGAGCGTGGCCATGGCGCGGTCTTCGCCGCGCTCCAGGCCTGCCAGCAACTCGGTATCGTCTCCGGGGATTGCCGGGGAAGCTGTCACGTGCTCGTCCAACCTTCTCTCCATAAGTACGAAACTGCGGCGAAGACGGATTGCCCTATCAACAGAATGAGGCAGGCTTTTTGCTGCGCGAAGCCATCCACTGCGAGGGCAACGTGCGAGGGACCGTATCCGAGAGGCCAGTGTACGTCATCGCGAGTGCCTCTGAGGATGGCGTTGGGAGGCGGCCGGCCCGGCGCTCCGCTATGCTCGGAGCTGCGGTGCTGTTCTGTGGATGAGGTCCACGCGAGGATGAAGATTCGTCTCGACAAGCTGCTGGTGGACCGAGCGCTGGCCGCCTCGCGGGAGCGCGCGCAGGCGCTGATCCTCGCCGGGCGCGTGCTGGTGAACGAGCAGCGCGTGGACAAGCCGGGGACCTCGGTTGCGGACGACGCGACGGTGCGGATGCTCGGCGAGGACATGCGCTATGTCAGCCGCGGCGGCCTGAAGCTGGAGCACGCGCTCACCACTTGGCACATCTCCGTGGAGGGGCTGGCATGCGCGGACATCGGCGCGTCGACGGGCGGCTTTACGGATTGCATGCTGCAAGCCGGAGCCGCGAGCGTGCTGGCTGTGGATACCGGTTACGGGCAGATTGCGCACTCGCTGCGCGTGGACCCGCGCGTGACGCTGCTGGAGCGGACGAATGCGCGGCTGCTTGCGCCAGCGCAACTGGTGGCGCTGGCCCCGCAGCCGATCCGCTTCTTCGCGATGGACGTGAGCTTCATCTCGGCGACGCTGGTGCTGCCGGCGGTGCTCGGCGCGCTTGTGCCGGTGGGGGTGAAGTGGAGGGGCGATGCAGTGATCCTCGTGAAGCCGCAGTTTGAGGCCGGGCGCGAGCACGTCGGCAAGGGCGGCATCGTGCGCGATCCCGCGGCGCAGCAGCTTGCCATTGAGCGCGTGCAGGCTGCGGTCCGCGAACACAGCGGCGAACCGCTCGCGCTGATCGACTCGCCCATTCTGGGCATGGAAGGCAACCGCGAGTTCCTGCTGCATGCGCGGTTCTAGTGCCTGGAACCTATTCTTCCCGTTACACTAAAGCCCATGCCCACGGCAGCCATTATCTCCAAGCCGCAGAAGCCAGAGATGGAGTCGATTCTGACGGAGCTCACGCGCTGGCTCAGCGGCCATGGTTATGAGTTCATCGTCGATCCGGAGAGCGCGGCCTATCTCGGTGCGGGCACCGCATCAGTGGAACGCACGGAGATGCAGGCGTACAAGCCGCAACTGGTGATCTCGCTGGGCGGCGACGGCACGCTGCTCTCCGCGGCACGCGCGTTCGCGCAGGCGGAGACGCCGATCCTCGGTGTGAACCTGGGCTCGTTGGGATTTCTGACCGAGGTGCCGCTCTCCGAGCTGTACACCGCGCTGGAGGCGTGGATCGCGGGCACCGCCATCATCGACACCCGCAGCCTGCTCCACGCTGATTTGCGCCGCGAGGGCAAGCTGGTCAATGAGTGGGACGCGCTGAATGATGTGGTGCTCTCCAAGGGGGCCATCGCGCGCATGGGCGAGTTCGCGGTCGAGTTGGACGGGCAGTTCGTGGCTCGGTTCCGCGCGGACGGCGTGATCGTCTCCACGCCGACGGGGTCCACGGCGTATACGCTCGCGGCCGACGGCCCGATCCTGATGCCCAGCGTGGACGCGATGGTGCTGACGGCGATCTGTCCGCACCTGCTGACGATTCGGCCGATTGTTTTTCCGGGTGGCTCGGAGATCTGTGTGACGGTGGACGTGGTGCCGCATGAGACCTATCTAACGGTCGATGGGCAGGAGGCCGTGGAATTGCTGCTGGGCGACCGCATCCTCTGCCGCAAGTCCGAGCGCAGGGTGAACCTGCTGCGGCTGCATCCCAATGGGTTGTTTAATGTGCTGCGGTCGAAGCTGAGCTGGGGCGAGCGGTAGCGCGAGGGCCCTCCGCTCGGTGCGATTACAAGAGATCCGCGATGGGGGGAAACGTGAGCAGGAAGCTCAGACCCAACAACACAAACGCAATGGCGGTTACGCGCGCCAGCCGGACGTCTCGGCTGCGCCACAGGAGCGCGAGGACGAACCAGCTGGCAAGCCAAATGGCGATGGCTGCAGTTGTGACGCCGGAGAGCGGGCCGGTCGGTTTGTAGATGTTCAATAGCGCCTTGATGTGGGGTGACTTGTCTGCCGCGACTGCGAAGAGGCCGATGCAGAAGGCGCCGATGCCGGCGGAAAGAATCGCCGCGGCACCGGAGCCGTTGGTGGATGCCGCGCTGGCGGTGGAAGCGGTCTGGCTCGATGCGCTCATTTGGCTTCTCCCTGGCTGAGTTGGATGATGTGACCGCCGTCCACCGGCGCGTGCTTGTTGATCATCGCGCCGAAGAATCCGGCGACGCCCGCGGCGAGAAACGATGCCGCTGTGAAAGTGAGTGCCGCCGTGCGCAACGCACGGTGCTGTCGCAGGTCGCGGCCGTACTGCAGGAAGACCGCCGTGACCATCGTGATGGAGATGGGAGCGAGCCATGCGACGTGCTCCTTCCACTCCATCCCCAGCGAGTGCCAGCCGCTGGTGGAGGGGCTGGAGAGCAGCAGCCGCTGCGGGAACATCGCAAGATCAGCCGTGCCCGACGGCGGCACCGCGCGATACCACGGGTAGACGATGTAGGCACCTGTGAGGACTGCGAACCATGCCAGCACCACCATGGTGAGCAGGTAGAGCTTGAGGAAGCGCTCCTGCGCGGGTGTTGCTGTGGGCGTGGCCGAGGAGGTGAGGCGAAATAACTCCACCGCCGCGCCGGAGCACGCCAGCAGGTAGAGCGCGCCGAATCCCATGCCGTGAATCAACGTCCAGAGGCCCCGTACAGTGATCTCCATCGTGTTCTCCGTGTCTTCAACTAAGGTCAGCTACCTTGCCGCAGCATCGAGCGCAGGGCATTGTTCGAGTCTTTCTTGTCGGAGGCGCGGTCTTTGCCCCAGGTCTTGTAGAGGCCGAGGTAGGCGTAGTTCTCCGTCTGCCCGGCGATCGAGTGCCCGTAGGCAAAGAGCAGTTGCAGCCCCGGCGAGCGGAAGTGATAGTATCCCCCGGCGTCGATCATGGTGGAGGACTGCGTCTGCGCCGCGGCGGGGCCCTCGCCCGCGTGGGAGAAGACCTCGGCGGACATCTCGAGCTTCTCGCTGAACGTGCGCTTGACGAGAAATCCGCCATACAAGTAGTTGCGGTAATCCGCTTGCGGGACTACGGCGTAGCCCATGCCGCCGCACAGGCTCCACGGCCCGAACTCTTTTTCCGCCCAGAGCGGCAGCTTGTACCAGACGCGCCCCACGCCGAGTCCTTTCGCATAGCTGCCGGTGGGAATCTCAAACATGGTGAAGGAGCCGACCTGCGGACGGTGTTGGGTCTGGTGCAGGAAGCCGTACTTCACGCCGAGCTCCATGTCGTTCAGGCCGAAGGCGCTGGGGCCGGCTCCGCTGGGGGCATAGACCGCCTTGTTCGAGGGCAGCACTGCGCCGAAGGGAAGGATGGCGTGCAACTGGATGTTGGGAATCGCACCCCAGTTGAACTCGAATGCCGGCCCGGTGGTGTCGAGCTCGACTGGGGTTCCGTCCACGCCGCCGAAGATGTAGGCCTCATAGTGGCCGAGGTCGACCGGAGTGGGGTCGTCGGTCTGGAAGGGAGGCCCGGCTTGCGCCCACAGCCGCCCGGCGCCCAGCATCAGCAGCAGGAAGAGGGCGGCTTTCAGCCATGACTGCATGCTGCGCATACCTGATGGTGCCAGCGGAGACATTGCTAAAGCTTACCCGCTCCGAGGTAAATAGGGTGTGAATCGAGGTCGGGGCGTGCAGCCTGTCTGATTAGAAGAGCCGCGTAATCACCTGGTTGGTCACCAGCGCCGCGACGTACGCCACCACGGTCATGTACGCGAACTGCGCGGCCGGATACTTCCAGCTGTTGGTCTCGCGCCGGACGACGGCCAGCGTGGACGTGCACTGCATCGCGAAGGCGAAGAAGACTACCAGCGCAATCGCACCGCCGAGCGTCATGTCGCCGCGCAATGCGGCCTGCAGGCCCAGCGAGTGCGTCGCCGGGTCCACACCGTAGAGCGTGCCCAGAGTTCCCACAATCACCTCGCGCGCCACGATGGAGCTGAGCAGGCCGATGCCGATCTTCCAGTTGAATCCCAGCGGACGAATCACCGGCTCCATCCAGTGGCCGAGGTGGCCGATCAGGCTGGTGGTCAGCGCCGAGGCTTGCCCCGAGTGAATCGGCAGCACGCTCAGTACCCACACCGCAAAGGTGCAGGCGAGGATGATCGTGCCGGCCTTCTTCACAAACAGCTTGCCGCGGTCGTAGAGCCGCAGCGTCAGCCCTTGCAGCGTGGGCCAGCGATACTGCGGCAGCTCCAGGATGAACGGCGCAGGAGTCGCCTTCATTACGCTGGAGTTCAGCAGCCGCGCCGTGACCAGCGCGGCGAGGAAGCCGAGAGCGTAGAGGCTCAGCATCACCATCGCGCGCATGCCGATGATGCCGCCGAGGAAGAGCCGGTTGGGGATGAACGCCGCGATGATCAGCGTGTAGATCGGCAGCCGCGCCGAGCAGGTCATGAACGGTGCAACCATGATGGTGGCGAAGCGCTCGCGCTTGTTCTCGATGGTGCGCGTGGCCATGATAGCCGGGACCGCGCACGCGTACGCGCTCAGAAGCGGAATGAACGCCTTGCCATTGAGGCCGATGGCGCGCATCACTCGGTCGGCAATCAGCGCCGCGCGCGCCAGGTAGCCGGAGTCTTCGAGGATGCCGATAAACAAAAACAGCAGCAGAATCTGCGGCAGAAAGACCAGCACCGCCTGCACGCCGTTCCAGACGCCGTCGAGCAGCATCAGACGCAGCCAGTTGTTGGGGAGAAGCGAAGCGACCGACGCTCCGCCCTTCGTCAGGATGCTGGTCAGCCAGTCGCTCAGCGGCTGTCCCGCGAGAAAGACCACCTGGAAGACCGCAATCACCACCGCGAGGAAGATCAGCGGGCCGAAGATGCGGTGCAGCAGCACGCTGTCCAGGCGGCGGGTCCACGTTGAGGCCGCAGGGGTTTGATACTTCGTGCGTGCGGTGACCTGCGTGGCCCAGGTGCGGCAGCTCGCGGCGCTCTGCAGCACGGGGAGCTGCACCGGGCGCAGGCCGTCTTCGGGGCGCGAGCCGGCGCGCAGCAGGAACTCAGGGATGACGTCGAGCCCGGTGTTCTCCGACGCGCTAATCAGCGCGACCGGGTGGCCGAGCTCCTTGGCCAGCGCCAGCGTGTCGATCTCGCCGCCGCGCGCGGTCAGCTCGTCGGACATGTTCAGCAGCACCAGCGTCGGCAGCCCGATGGAGAAGACCGGAGCGGCCAGCATCAACTGGCGGTTCAGGTGGGTGGCGTCCAGCACCAGCAGCACGCAGTCGGGCTTGGGCACGCCGCGCATCTTGCCGGTCAGGACCTCGACGGCGACGCGCGCGTCTTCGGAGTACGTGGCCAGCGAGTAGATTCCCGGCAGGTCGATCAGCGTGAGGTCGCCGCGGCCGATGGCCTTCATCTTGCCGGAGTGGTGCTCGACCGTCACGCCGGGGTAGTTCGCCACCTTCTGGCGCAACCCGGTCAGCCGGTTGAAGAGCGTGGACTTGCCGCTGTTCGGCGGGCCGATGAGCGCGACCGTGCGCATCGGCTTGATGGCCCCGGGCGCAGCGGGCAGAACCGGAGGCTCCACCTCGGCCACCACATCCAGCACTGGAGTATGGCAGCTCATGCGGCGGCCTCGTTCAGGCGCAGGAAGATGTGCTTTGCGGTCTCATTGCGCAGGCCCACTTCGACGCCGTCGATGCGATAGACGCGCGGGTCGCCGGCCGGGGCGCGGCGCAGCACTTCGACGGCGGTTCCGGGCAGGAAGCCGAGGTGGGCCAGGTAGTGGCTCACGTTCTCCGGCAGGTCCACGGTCTCCACCACCCCCGCACTGCCCACCTTCGCGTCGCTCAAAGCTGTCAATTCCATCGGGACCCATATCCGACCAAGTTGGTCCTCTTTACTATACGACAGGCAAGGGGGTTCCCGCTGGCGGTCGGCGAACATGGCATTGAGGCTACTGATTCTGGGCCGGATGGCTTGTGACGGCCGTCACGCCAGAGGCGGATCCGGGGTGACAAAGGGGGGAGTATGGTGCGCCCGGAAGGATTCGAACCTCCGACCTACTGGTTCGTAGCCAGGCGCTCTATCCAGCTGAGCTACGGGCGCACATTGCAGGGGATGCAACTACGTAAGGATAACCGATGCACCGCGCCCATCGCAACAACCGAGGTGCGTGTTCAGTAGAATGTTGCGGCAATACAAGGGCCCTTACAACCCGTCCAGGCCGCGAACGCCTGGACCAACCCGCGGGCAGACCGCGGGAGAGATGAGGATCGGAATACGATGAAGGCCTTGAGGACAACAGCCGTTCTGGCGGCATCAATCTTCGGACTGGCTTTGCAGGCGCAGGTTGCCGGGCACCCGGTTCCGAGCCTCGTGCAGAAGGATGGGCGTTACGCCCTGCTCGTGGATGGCGCGCCGTACCTGATGTTGGGTGCGCAGTCGAACAACTCCAGCGACTGGCCGGCCACGCTCCCCCAGGTGTGGTCCGCCATCGAATACCTCCATGCCAACACGCTCGAA
>Ga0302199_1001524_pt1 | contig 11697 bp, 2 predicted proteins | sample II_Bog_N2_3_FD_194588 | JGI IMG/M metagenome (GOLD analysis project Ga0302199, IMG submission 194588) | Peat permafrost microbial communities from Stordalen Mire near Abisko, Sweden - II_Bog_N2_3 | ecosystem: Environmental > Terrestrial > Soil > Wetlands > Peat | place: Sweden: Abisko, Stordalen... | reverse complement strand
TTCCGCAGAATCTTCTCTCGCTTCGAGAAACTCGATGTCCTCTTCCTCGGCTTCCTCACCTTCACCCTCATCATCGAAGCCCTGCGCTAGTGTGAACACGCCCTACTTGAGCTTCTGGCGACCGGTCTGATCGTATTAACCAAGCAGTAATTTCTGAAGATGTGTTCAGCGCCATCGGTCTTGGATAGATCGGTATTACTGCACGGTCAACGTCACACTTGCCGTCTGCGAAAAGCCTGACGGCCCGCTCGCCGTCACCTGCACCGTCGATGTGCCTGCCGGAGATTGCGGCAGTGCGGCCGACGACGCGGCCGGCGAACTGCCACACGCCGTCACCATCCCGCACGCGATGCCCAGCGCAACCGTGAGCAGTGTGAGCCGCATCCACAGCCTGCGGCGGCGTGCGCCGAGGGAAAGCGCGAACAGCCCGGACAGTCCGAAGGCTCCGGCAAGCGTCACCGGCCCGGTTTTCGGTCCGAATGGTGCCGGCGGTGTTGAGCGCGCGGAAACGCCCGTCTGGACAGTCATCGTGACGTTCGCGACGTTGGTGGCGCCGGCAAAGGTGTAGCTTGCGGGAGAGAAGCTGCAGGTCGCCTCCGCGGGCAGCCCTGTACAGGAGAAGGTCAAAGTTGTGACAAATCCCGGCACCACCGTGAGGCTCAGAGCATCGCTAATGGCGCTCGCTCGTCCGACGGTGATCGCGGTCTGCGCGGGCGCAATCGCCAGTTCCACCATCGCCGAGGAGGTCGACTGCGCGAAGTTTGCGTCCCCGCTGTATTGTGCGGTCAGAGCCACATTCCCGGCCGGAAGGGTGGTCGCGGTATAGCTGGCCACTCCATTCGTCAACGCGGCCGTGCCCATCAGCGTCGATCCCTCGTAGAAGGCAACCGTTCCAGTGGGCGTTCCGCTGGTCAGCGACAGTACCGTTGCGGTCAGCGTCAGGTTGGAGTTCGAGAGAGCGAACGTGGTCGCCGTGGTGGTCTGGGTTACGGTCAGCGTGCCGTTGACCTGCGTGACGGCGTAGTCGACAAGGTTCGCACCCGCAACGGCCGGCACAATCGGATAGGTTCCCACGAGGCTGGCAGCGGTCGCAGTGGTCGAGAGGCTCTCCGTAAAGGTATCGCCGTTCAGCGCGCCCACCACCGTCCCGGTAAATGCCGGGTTCGCCACGCCAAACGCCCGAGTCGCATTGTTCGCAGTGATCGTCAGCGGCGCCTTGTTGACCACCAGCGGAACCGTTGCCGTGCCGGGCAAGGAGTAGTCGGTGGTGTCGTTGGGGGTGAACGTGACCACAAGTGTTTGCGAACCCGCGCCGGGCACCGCTCCCGCCGCCGGCGAGTACACGAACGTGCCCGCCACCGACGCGGTTGCGTTCAACTGCGCTGCAGAAAGCGCTGTTCCGTACGGAATCGCGGCGGGCGTTGCCCAGGTCATCGTGGGCGTCACCTTGTTCACGGCGAGGATTACCGTGGCGGTCGAGGTGGCGTAGTTGATGGTGTCGGTGGGCGTAAATGTTGTGGTCAGGGTTTGCGCCCCCGCAGTCAGCTCGGTGCCCAGCGCCGGCGAATAGGCGAAGGTGCCCGCTACCGTGGACCCGGCGTTGAGCTGGGTAGCGCTCAATGCCGTTCCATAGGGAATCGCAGCCGGTGTTGCCCAGGTGATCACCGACGCGGCCTTGTTCACAGTCAGGGGCACGGTGGCGGTTGCGGTCGTGTAGTCGACGGTGTCGGTTGGCGTGAAGGTTGCGGTCAGAGTTTGCGGCCCGGCAGGCAACACCGTGCCCAGCGTCGGCGAATAGGCGAAGGTGCCCGACGCCGTAGAACTGGCGTTCAGTTGGGTCGAGTTCAATGCTGTTCCGTAGAGAATCGCCGCTGGTGTCGCCCAGGTGATCACCGACGTGGCTTTGTTCACAGTCAGGGTTACGCTGGCGGTTGCGGTGGTGTAGTCGACGGTATCCGTTGGCGCGAAGGTTGCGGTGAGAGCTTGCGATCCCGCAGGCAACACCGTGCCCAGCGTCGGCGAATAGGCGAAGGTGCCTGACGTAGTAGAACTGGCGTTCAGTTGGGTGGCGCTCAATGCTGTTCCGTAGAGGATCGCGGTGGGCGTTGCCCAGGTCATCGTGGGCGTCACCTTGTTCACGGTGAGGATTACCGTGGCGGTCGAGGTGGTGTAGTTGATGGTGTCGGTGGGTGTGAAGGTTGCGGTCAGGGTTTGCGGCCCGGCGGTCAGCACGGTGCCCAACGCCGGCGAATAGGCGAAGGTGCCCGCTACCGTGGACCCGGCGTTGAGCTGGGTAGCGCTCAACGCGGTCCCATAGAGGATCGCAGCCGGAGTCCCCCAGGTAATCGCTGGCGTAGCCGGCAGAGTCACCGTCACCGAACTCGACCCTGTCGAGCTGTTATAGGTCGAAGAACTGTTTGAATCGGGCGTATAGCTTACGGTGAGCGTATCCGTGCCCACCGCCAGCAATCCGGCAGCCACGTTGATCGCCGCGCCTCCGTTGCTGAGGGTCACCGGCGCGGAGGTATAGCTCCCGCTCGCCAGCGTCACCGATCCCGTGGGTGTGGGATTGCCGCTTCCGCCGCTCACTGCAACCGTGACTATTAATGGCTGGGTCGTTTTGATGTTCTGCGAGGCGGGCGTGACCGTCACCGTGGGCGCAGCGGGCTGCGCGGCCAGCCCCACTGTCGCGGAGACGCTGGAACCGTAGCTGCTGTCTCCTGGATAGCTCGCATCGACCAGATGCACCCCATGGCCCACGGGCGACACGCCGCTTGCCACCGCGGTTGCCGTCTGCGCCAACTGCGCGGTCAGCACCGTCACCGTATTACTGTAAGAGTTTGCAACGGCCAAGCCCGGGTTTCCGTTCTTGTTGAAGGGGGCTGCCACGATGCCCCAGGGAAAACTGATCGCAGGCAAAGTCGTCGCGGCTGCAAATGTTCCGTCTCCGTTCCCCAGCAGGACCATCACGTTGCCCCCGCTCGATACGGCCAGATCAACCTTGCCGTCCCCGTTGAAATCCCCAACCGCGATGGCCGTTTCAGAACCCGTGTTCGGACTGGCGGCCGCAGTAAACGTCCCATCCCCGTTGCCCAGCAGGATCGTCATCGTGTAGTCATTAAGGTTCGCTACGGCCAGGTCCGGCTTACCGTCCCCGTTGAAGTCCCCGACGGCGATGAAATCTGGATAGTTGCCGGTTTGCGGGCTCACGGGATTGGCGGTAAATGTTCCATCGCCGTTCCCGAGCAAAATCGTAACCGTATTGCTGTATTCATTGACTACCGCCACGTCCGGTATGCCGTCTTCATTGAAATCCCAGACGGCAACAGATGTTGGATAGTTGCCGGTGACTGGGCTGGACGATTGGGTAAATGTTCCGTCCCCATTGCCTAGCAGAATCGTCACGTTGCTGTTGTATTGGTTTGCTACCACGAGATCCGGTATGCCATCCCGATTGAAATCCCCCACCGCGATTGAGATCGGACGCGAGCCGGTTGAGGGGCTCGCCGCTGGGGTAAATGTTCCATCCCCATTCCCCAGCAGGATGGATACTGTATTGCTGTTAAGGTTCCCCACGGCCAAGTCCGGTTTGCCGTCCCCGTTGAAGTCTGCGACCGCGATCGACCCGGGCTCGGAACCCGTTGACGGACTCACGGCGCTCGCGGTGAACGTTCCATCTCCTTTGCCCAGCAATATCGTCACGGTGTTACTGACATAGTTCGTAACGGCGAGATCCGGGATGCCATCGCCATTGAAGTCTCCGGTTGCAATTGCGTAGGGATTGAAGCCAGTCGCCGGAGACGATCGGGTTGGCCAGCTTAGGACGGTCTTCCCCTGGGCCAATGCAGCGGTGCCGACTACTGCGTTCCCACTGGTTGTGTCCTGGAACGATATGGTGCCTGACGGCGGAAGCAGCCCCTGGCCCGTCACCGTTGCAGTCAATGTGTAATTGCCCGCGGCGCCGCTCTGCGCGAGCGTCGTTGTGGAGGCAATCGCGGCGGTCACGGCGAGTGCTGCCGCACTTGAGGAACTGCCCGCATTACTCTGAGTGCCGGCGAAGACTGCCTTGTAGCTGTGGCTCCCCATTCCAGGGATGAAATTCAATACGGCCGTTCCCGCGCTGGTCAACTGCGCTGTGCCGAGAAGATGACCATCCTCGCAGTACGCCGCCGTGGCATCGCAGAATCGCACCTGTCCGATCGTCAAGGGGGTGGACCCGGCGCTGACCTCGGCAGTCAAAGTGACGACGCTGCCCGCCGCGATAGACGTGACCGGAGCGCCAGCCGACATCACCCCCAGCGTTGTGGACGTTGTCGTCTGCGCGGCGCCAACGGTCAACACAAGCGACGTGGTTTGGACTAGTGTGCCGGAGGTACCTGTGATTGTTACCGTCGCCAGTCCCAGGGTCGCTGCGCTGGTGGCCGTAAGCGTCATCATGCTGGAGCCTGTAGAAGCGGGATTCGGGGCAAAGGATGCGGTGACGCCGCTGGGCAGGCCGGATGCGGCAAAGCTTACGGCGCCCGTGAATCCATATTGCGGAACCACGTAGACCGTAGATTTGCCGGAACTTCCTTGGGCGACTGTGATCGCGGCCGGCGCATCCGAGAGCGTAAAGGTCTCTGGGTAGATGGTGAGATTCGTTGTTGTACTTGCGGTGACGTTGCCGGAGGTTCCAGTGATGGTCACGAAGAAGCTGCCCGGAGTGGAAGGATTGGCTGCGGTCAGCGTCATTATGCTGGAGCCGGTTGAAGTTGGATTCGGCGCGAAAGCGGCAGTGACGCCGGTGGGCAGGCCCGATGCGGCCAAGCTCACGCTGCCGGCGAATCCGTATTGCGGGTTCACATTGACGGTCGATGTGCCGGAAGCGCCTTGATTGATGGCCACGCTGAAGTAATCCGTGAGCGTGAAGCCCTGAGCATAAACCCCCACGGTAAGGGGGATGGTGACGATTAGGGAGCCAGAGGTGCCGGTGATGGTGGCGGTATACAGTCCCAGAGTGGCCGTGCTGCTGGCGGTCAGCGTTAGTGTGCTGCTTCCGGTGGTCGGGTTCGGGGAGAAGGACGCAGTGACGCCGCTGGGAAGGCCGCTAATGGCAAGACTCACAGTGCCGGTGAATCCATATTGCGGAGACATGCTGACGTACGACGTCGTAGAACTGCTCTGGCCGAGGGACGCACTGGAATAATCCGAGAGCGTAAAGGTTGGCGCATATACAGTCACATTGACGGTCGTGCTGGTGGTGAGAGTGCCGGATGTGCCTGTGATGGTCACGTTGTACTGGCCCAGAGCGGCGGTGCTGCTCGCGGTCAGCGTCAGTACGCTGGAGCCCGTAGAGATGGGATTGGGCGAGAAGGACGCGGTCACTCCGCTGGGCAAGCCAGCGACGGCAAGACTCACGTTGCCGGTGAATCCGTATTGGGAATTCAGGTAGACATACGTTGTGGCGGAGTTACCCAGGCCAACGGACACGTTGGAATAATCCGAGATGGTGAAGCTCGGAGCGTAGAGGCTCAGCGCGAGGGTGGTGCTGGCGGTGTGAGAACCGGAGGTGCCGGTGATGGTGACGTTATACTGGCCGAGACTGGCGGTGCTGCTCGCCGTGAGTGTCAGCAGACTGGAGCCGGTTGCAATTGGATTGGGCGAGAACGATGCAGTCACTCCGCTGGGCAGGCCAGTTACTGCAAGAGTCACGCTGCCGGTGAATCCATATTGGGGAGACAAGTTGACGTAGGACGTTCCGGAGGTGCCCTGGCCAATGGAGACGCTGGAATAATCCGAGAGCGTGAAGGTTGGCGCATACACAGTCACATTGACGGTTGTGCTGGCGGTGAGAGTGCCGGAGGTGCCGGTGAGGGTGACACTGTACTGGCCGAGAGCAACGGTGCTGCTCGCCGCGAGTGTCAGCAGACTGGAGCCCGTTGAAATTGGATTGGGCGAGAACGATGCAGTCAAACCGCTGGGCAAGCCGGTTACGGTGAGATTGACGGCGCCACTGAATCCATACTGCGGATTCAGGTAGACGTAGGATGTGGCGGAACCGCCCTGGCCAAGGGACACGCTGTAATAATCCGAGAGGGTGAAGCTCGGGGGATTCACGATCAGGCTGAGGGTCGTGCTTGCGGTCAGGCTGCCGTAGGTGCCGGTGATTGTGAGTGGAGTGGTTCCGACGCTGGCAGTGCTGCTGACGGTCAGGGTCAGCACACTGGAACCGCCGGAAGAGGCTGTGGGATTGGGAGCGAAGGAAGCTGTCACGCCGCTGGGCAGGCCAGTCACGGCCAGGTGTATGCTGCCGTTGAATCCATTTTGCCCGTACACGTAGATGTAGGATGTTCCAGTGCTGCCCGGTCCAGCGGAGATATTGTTGCCTGCCGAGAGCGTGAAGCTGGGTACGGCAATTGAAATAGGGAGGGTGGTACTGGCGCTCAACGAGCCGGATGTACCGGTAATGGTCGCGGTGTACTGGCCGACCGGAACTGTACTGCTGGCCGTCAGCGTAAGCGTACTGGAGTACGTAGTCGGGTTCGTGGAGAAGGATGCAGTGACGCCGCTGGGCAGGCCGGTCACGGCCAGGTTCACGTTGCCGGCGAATCCATTTTGAGCAAACACATAAAGGTCGGAGGTGCCGGAGCTTCCCTGGCCAACCGTTACACTGCCCGTTGAGAGGGTGAAGCTGGGCACCGCAACGGTCACGTTGATGACAGTACTGACGGTCAGCGAGCCGGAGGTGCCAGTGACGGTCGCGGTGTATTGTCCGGGTGTGGCTGTACTACTCGCCGTCAGCGTGAGTGTGCTGCTCCCGTTGGTAGGGTTCGGGGAGAAGGATGCAGAGACTCCGCTGGGCAGGCCGGTGGCGGCGAGATTTACACTGCCGGTGAATCCATATTGCGGGTTCACGGAAACGGACCCTGTGGCGGAGCTGCCCTGGCCGACCGATGCAACGCCCGCCGAAAGCGTGAAGCTCGGTGCGTAGACACCGAGAGTGAGGGTAGTGCTTGCGGTCAGCGAGCCTGAGGTGCCAGTAATCGTCAGCGTCGCGGTCCCGGGAGTGGCTGTACTGCTGGCGGTCAACGTCAGCACGCTGGTTTCGGTTGTCGGGTTCGGGGAGAGAGAAGCAGTCACGCCGCTGGGCAGGCCAGTGACTGCAAGATTCACACTGCCGTTGAATCCGTATTGGGAGTACACGCTGACAGACGTTGAGCCGGAGCTGCCCAGGCCAACGTTCAAACCGTAGGCCGAGAGTGTGAAGGTCGGCGCATAGACTCCGACCGTGGTCTTGGTGGTGTGGGTAAGTGTTCCGGAAGTGCCGGTAATGATCAGCGTCTGGGTTCCGAGAGCTGCGGTGCTGCTCGCGGTCAGCGTCATCACGGCGCTGCCGACGGTTGGATTGGGGGTGAAAGACGCGGTCACCCCGCTGGGCAGGCCAGTGACGGCGAGATTCACGCTGCCTGTGAATCCATACTCGGGGTACATGTAGACGTACGAGGTGCCCGAGCTACCCTGGCCGACCGATACACCGCCCGCCGAAAGCGTGAAGCTCGGTGCGTAGACACCGAGAGTGAGAGTCGTGCTTGCAGTCAGAGAGCCGGAGGTGCCAGTCACAGTGAGCGCCGAAGTTCCGAGAGTGGCTGTGCTGCTGGCGGTCAGTGTGAGCGTGGTGTTTCCGGTGGTCGGGTTGGGAGAGAAGGATGCAGTGACGCCGGCAGGCAAACCGCTGACGGCAAGATTGACGCTGCCGTTGAATCCATATTGCGGGGTCACATAGACGAAGGCTGTGCCAGAGGTTCCCTGGCCAATGAATGCTGTACCCGTTGACAGCGCAAAGCTCGGCCCAAACACTCCCAGGGTGAGGGTCGTAGTTTCGGTCAGCGAGCCGGAGGTGCCGGTAACCGTCAGCGTCGAGGTCCCGGTAGCGGCGGTACTGCTCGCCGTCAGCGTGAGTGTGCTGCTCCCGCTGGTCGGGTTCGGGGAGAAGGATGCGGTTACGCCGGCGGGTAGCCCAGTCACGGCAAGATTCACGCTGCCGGTAAAACCATCGACCGGGTAAATGTAGACATACGACGTGCCGGAGGTGCCCAGGCCGATGTTCTGGCTACTCGCTGAGAGGGTGAAAGTCGGCGCGTACACCGTCAGGTTGAGGGTAGTGCTGGCGGTCAGGGAGCCGGAGGTGCCAGTGATGGTGAGGCCAACTTTTGCGGCCGGAGCGGAACTGCTCGCAGTCAGGGTCAGCACGCTGGATCCGCTGGTGGGATTGGTGCTCCACGATGCGGTCACTCCGGTGGGCAGCGCGGACGTGACGGCGAGACTGACGTTGCCGCTGAACCCATACTGGGGCGTCACCGTAACCTTCGTCGTGCCGGACGCGCCCTGGTTGATCGAGAGGACGCCGGGCGCATCCGAAAGCATGAAGCTCGGTGGATGGACGCTGACCGTAACGTTGGTGGATACGGTCATACTGCCTGACGTGCCCGTGATGGTCATTGTGACCGATGCGGCCGGGGCGGAGCCGGTTGCGGTCAAGGTGAGAACGCTTGTACCACTGGTTGGATTGGTTCCCCACGATGCGGTTACGCCAGTCGGCAGCGTGGAGCTCACGGCCAGACTTACGTTGCCCGTGAACCCGCCCGCGTCTGTCACCGTAATGGTGGTGGAACTGGAGGCGCCCTGGGGGACCGACACATTGCTGGAGGAACTGGCGAGCCAGAAGCCCGCCACTTGCGGTCCCGCGAGAGCGTCGATGAGATTCTGCCCGTTTGCGCTTCCCCATCCGGTGACCAGGTCGTAGCCCGTAACCGCGTTGAACCACACTGGCTGACCGGCGGTATCGTTATCTCCAACCGTGATATCGTGCAGGTCGCTGGAGTAGTTGGAGCCCGTTCCAATCGCGTAGATCTGCGGGTTGATCGATCCCACGCCGCCGGCGGGAGCTGTGCCCGCCTCGACCGCCTGCTGATTCACCAGGGCCATGAAACCGGCCCAGCGCGGGGCCGCAAAACTGGTGCCGGCCCAGCCTCCTCCGCATCCATACTCAAGGGAGCAGACGTAGTTATCGAAGTCGCCTTCCATGGCGATGTCAGGCTCGTTGCGCAGGGTAGACGAGCCTCCGTTGGACAGATTCGCCATTCCAAGTTGCCAGCTGGGGATGGAGATTCCGTCGGGGCTGATGCCGCCCCCGCTGCCAGCTCGCTGGGAGTTCCAGGCCGTCTCCGAAACCCATGCGCCACCCGCGCCGGTGGTGGTCAAGTGGGTGGCGCCGACCGCGGTAATATAGGCGTCTTCCGATGGATAGAAATATGGACTGATGGCCGCGTCGAAGGCTCCATCGTCCCCGGAAGCGACGAAGACAGTTTGCCCCTGTGCTGCAAACTCCTGAAAGAAAACATCGTCTACCGAAGGATCGTCCGGAACCCAGCCCCACGACACGCTGATCTGCCTGGCGATATTCTCCGTCGCCATCGAGTTGAATATGCTTGCATCGTCCAGCACGGTTGTGGAACCGATATACACGCGGACCTGGCTCAAACCTGGAGCCATGCCGATTGCCTGCACGATGTCGAGCACCTGTTCGGCATCGTCCCCTGCGGCCGCCCCGGTAGCGCCATCCAGCAGCACGTTGTTGATGGGGACGCTGTAGGTTTGCCCGGTACCGCTGAAGGTTGCATTCACATCGCTGAGGCTGTAGCCGCCGAACTCCAGAATCCCAACTGCCTGTCCGGTGCCGGTTAGAGTGGTGGCGCCGTAGTAGGCTGCGCGCATGTCGCTGCCAAGATACGATCCGCCGGGGCCGGAGCCCAGCACGTTGGCAATGGCTTGTCCGCTGGCCGTCTGTTGCTTCAGCCTTGGCTGGGGGAGCGAGAAGTTGTTCAGTCCGGTAATGTGGGCTACGCGCGTACCCAGATTGAGCGAAGGCTCCCGGTCCGGCGAATAAAACGTGCGGCTTTCCGTAGGGTGCTGATAGACCCTCATGGTCACGTTGAAGGCCTGGTTGATTTGCGCTACGGATCCGGTGACGGGCACGATGAGCCGATTCGCCGGCGTGTCTGTCACCGTAAGACCCTGAGCCTGGGCAAACGCAACGACGGCCTGGTAGTCCTCGACCGTCGGACCAAACTGGTCAGTGAACTGTTGCACGCTGAGAAAATGGCGATAGTTCGGACTGGATGGATCGTAAAGCTGGCTCAACAGGCTGGTCAGTCCGTTTGGATTGCGCAGCGGCAGAACAATGGAGAAGCTCATGCTCTGGTCCGGAGCCATCGAACCCACCGGCACCGCCTGCCCGCTGGCAACCGCAGCCGGCACATGGCTGTGAAGCGCCTGGAGTGATTGCTGCGCGTGGCTTGTAGTCCAGCCACCGAGTATAGCTACAACAAACCCAAGCAGGAAAATGGCAGACCGCTGCCGAAAGCCACAAGAAGAATACATCAAGATGATCGAACACTCCCTCGTGCCGCGAAAGGATCTCTGTGAGGCACGACTTGCTCTACGCCTCTTGTTCGCCAACATGGGGGGGGGGGCGGTTTGGAGCTGTTGGGATCAAGCCAAGACTGATGCAACGATGATCCGATGTCCTATTCGGTTTGTCGAGAAGAATCTCAGTAATAATCGGATGAACTCACCGGTAATCGGACAACAACAATAGGCCCTGTCGCTCAGATTCTCCGGGCTGCTCGCATCCCGTTAGGGGTCGCGTAAGGTCGGCATTTTCTGCGGTGTGATTCTCAGATTCCGCGGTCGTTGAACTGCTTGGGAGAACTGGATCGGTGAAGGCGAAGCGGGAATCTCGCAGTTCGAAGACCTCTTAGGAACCAACGGGGAAACCAACATGCACCAGATCTTATTTGACGCCAGGGCCTCTCGAAGCCGGGAGGCCTATATACTTGTATCTCGATGATTTATTTATATGTTAGATGGTGCCCGGAGGGGGACTTGAACCCCCACGACCGGTTAAGGTCTGCGGATTTTAAGTCCGCTGTGTCTCTTTGCAAGTAGCTAATAAATAAAGAGTTACGCTTGCCGAAATGTGAACTGTGTAAGTTTATGTGTAAATTTTGCCGCTTTCCCATCATCGCACACCTTCTCTTTTGGGCAGTGCTTGGCACTTCAAGAGCCGATAGAGGCGTGAATTGCACCAATGGGCAGGCTCAGAGGCTCAATCCAACGTCCAAGTCCTGGCTCTTCTCCTGCTTGGGTGCCTCTGCAAGCTCACGCTGCGGCGGCTTCCGGTCGGGCATATGAGCGCTTGTGTGCGAGACATCATGGCCGAGCGCCGAGCCGAGCTTCTCACGGCTGTCTGTGAACAGTTGCGCGTCGTAGGCTCCACGCGAGACGGCGACGGCCAATCCAGCAGACCTCCATGTTTCGCCCAGCCGACCGGCCCAGCCTAGCAATTTTCCGTGTTTGGGCTTGGAAGGGAAAACAAGCAGAAAAATGCGAACAGCGGAGCAATGAGTTTCATCGGTCTACTCCAAAACAGTAGAGTTCGGAAACGAATCCGCGCATTGCCAGCGCGTACTCACCAGGCGCGAGCGGTTTGTCCGTGGTGATGCGGTAAGAATTGGCTCCGTATTCCTCGAATCGAATCGCTACCGCTCCCTCCTCTGGGTTTGACGTTGCCGAACCACCGAGAATTGAGCCGTGGGCTTGGGTCATCACGAATTCACGGTGATCCTTTGAACCTTTCAACGCACGCAATTCAAACCT
>Ga0302199_1001523_pt1 | contig 11700 bp, 13 predicted proteins | sample II_Bog_N2_3_FD_194588 | JGI IMG/M metagenome (GOLD analysis project Ga0302199, IMG submission 194588) | Peat permafrost microbial communities from Stordalen Mire near Abisko, Sweden - II_Bog_N2_3 | ecosystem: Environmental > Terrestrial > Soil > Wetlands > Peat | place: Sweden: Abisko, Stordalen... | reverse complement strand
AGCCCCAGCCGTCACCGGTAAATCCAACCCGTGACAACCCGTTCTGGAACGGCATGCCCACTTGTAGTCTCCCAGGGGGATTACGAATTTCCCGCTCTTATCCACGAATCCCCACTTTCCCCCGATTTTGACGGCTGCGAGGCCCTCGGAGAAGTCCGTTGCCTCGTCGAACTGAGGCTGGATCGCCATGTCAGCGTTTAGCGCCATGCATCTACGAAATGGACACAGTCGAGGTGCGCGAAGCCGGTGGAATAGAACCAACAAGATCAAGCTCTATTGCAGTCAAGTCTGTGAACTGAGCATACGGCGATGATTCACCGAAGGGCATCGGCTCATTGCCCCTCATGCGCTTCAGGCAATAAAACCCGTTCATCATCGCACACATCATGAACGCTCCCAGTCGAAGTCGGAAGAACGATCTGACGATTCTCAGAAATGAATACTTAAATGAAAAGGCTTCGCGCCACAACGCTCTATGCGCTTGCAGTAGTTGATCCGACGACATATTCTTCGGGTTATACGACACGTTGTACCCGTTGTAAAACTCCCAGCCGCGGCCAGGAAGAATTCTTCCCTCATTGGCCATCTTCGTGTACGCTGGCGTGCCGCGGTAGGGGGTCAATATGCTCAGGAACGGAACATCAACTCCCGCGTCGTACAGTTGCTTTGCCATTGCGGCAACGCTTTCAGGAGTATCGCCGTCGAAACCAGCGATGAAGCCGGCCATCACACAGATTCCACGGTCATGCAGAGCACGTATTCTCGCCTGATACGTCTGGGCTTTGTTCTGTGGCTTGTGGGCATCTTTCAACGATTCAACACCAAAGGACTCGATCCCAAAGAAAATGCCAATGCAGCCTGACAGCTTCATCAAGTCGAGAAGGGATGGGTCTTCCGCGATGTCCATGCTCGCTTGAGTCAACCACCATTTGCGAACAGGAATCATGGCACCTAGCAGCGTTCGGATGTATTGGCGATTAATCGTAAGGTTGTCGTCCCAGAACCACACCACCTTTCGCTGCCACCAGTGTCGGAAGTTGTCGTATTTAATATCCTCCATGACGTCCGCGACAGGACGTGTGCGGAAGCCTGGATTCAGGGTCGGCACAGTACAGAATGAGCAGGTGAATGGGCATCCACGGGTGGCTTGGACGACACGCTGAACGAAAAACGACCGTGGTACGAGATCATACCGAGGGGTAGGAATTCCACTTAGCGGTAGTGATTTGCCCATATAACGATCTCGGAGTCGCCCACCGGCGGCGTCCGCCAGGAGTTCAGCCCACACTGATTCAGCTTCGCCGATGACGACGCTGTCGCAAAATCGGAGCACCTCATCCGGGGCAAAGGTGGCGTGTGGGCCGCCTGCTACCACTCGCTTGCCGCGCTTTCTGAATTCCTCAGCAAGCCGGTAGGCCTCGGGCGCGAACCCGCTAAAAAATGAGAGTGCGATCAAGTTGGCCGATGTGTCAAAGTCGATCCGTTCCACCTGTTGGTGGATGACTCGGACTTGGTAGTCAGGCGGAGTGATCGCAGCTAGATGAATTCCCGTGATCGGCGGCACGAAATGCGTTTCGTGGCCGAACCGATAACGCTGCACATACACGACAATGATATCGACTCGCAGGGGAGTCTTGTGCAAGCCATGGTCGTGTGAGTCATTGCGGTGGTCGGAACCCAAGGGCAATCCTCTGCATAATAGTGTCATGAATAAGTCTCGCTGCAATCGAACAAAATAAAGTTCTGAGCAGCACAATTATTGGCGACTCGCTAAGGCGTACGGCTCATCGGTTGGCAACTTCCGCAATCAGGCTGCGGGCGCGGAGCCATCGCTCTTCCCCCAAATAGATCCACATGTTTCTGCATTGTTAGAACGGCCAGATTCATTTCAGATTTCGGAATGCATAGAGCCGGGCAGGCTTTCGGCCGGTGATCTCCATCTCTTTCGAAGCAATCAACAGTCCCGTCGAGAGGATCTTCCTGCGAAAGTTTCTCTTGTCCAAAGATCTTCCCAGGATCGCCTCATGAAGCATTTGCAGCTTCGTCAGAGTGAATTTCTTCGGCAATAACTCGAAGCCCACGCTCGTATATTCCAACTTATTTCTGAGCCTGTTCACGGCATAGCCGATGATCTTGGGGTGGTCGAATGCGACTACCGGCAATTCGTCGACCCCAAACCACCCGGCCGCCGCCGCGTCAGTCCCCGCAAGCAGCGGAGAGTTTCCCGCAGGAACCAGGGCATAGTACGCCACAGTCACTACCCGCCCTCGAGGATCACGCTTTGGATCGCCAAACGTGTAAAGCTGCTCCAGGTACACATTTTCCGTTCCCGTCTCTTCACTCAGCTCGCGAAATGCCGCCGCGTCCAGCGTCTCATTGGCAAGCACGAACCCGCCGGGCAATGCAAATTGACCTTTGAACGGCGCAATGCCCCTCTGGATCAAAAGCACCTTCAGCTTCTGGTCGTCGACCGTTAAAACGACAATGTCCACGGTGACCTGAATCTCGTGTTGATGAACGCTCTGCTTCGTCATGAAAGCACCAGTCTGGCCTGCTCTTTGGCTCGATGCACCCGTACCACCGCACCTGAATTGAACTCTATCGAATCCGCCTCGATTCCGTCACTGAACACGCATCCCCCCGATGGCATCGTGGACTCAAGCAGAAGATCCTGGCCGTCTGCAATCCACCCTGTCACTAGCCCGGCGCTGGAGTGCTTGCTGATGAATGGTTCCCGGGCCACGAAGAACAACCGAGGATCTTCCCACTGCATGTGGATTGGCTGTGGCGCCTTTCCGCCCATGGCGTTGGCGATTCCCTGCGTCATGTTGAACACCGAAGAAATCCAGCCTGTGCTGCCCGCCCCCGTCGAGACCAATACGCCACTGGACGATTGGTGCTCGGACTTGCCCTGCAAGGTAATCTTGTAGCGCGCAGAGATATGGCTGCTTGCGCCCAGGAACAAATCGTTGAATGCCAACATGCGTTGGCCATCCTGAAACCACGCCTCGGCCATTGTCACCTCCCGCATCCGCATTTTCCCGCTCAGCAGCGCACCGACGGCTTCAGCCACTTGCCCAGGAAGAAACGGCAACAGGATGCCATCAAACCGCTCGGGGTCAGGATTGACTGCAATGATCGGCTGGCCCTTCACATACTTCGCCGTATTCGCAACCAGCCCGTCCTGCCCCAGCGTAACAATCAGATCGTTCTCAGTAAACAAAACTGTCGGAGCAAGAGAGCGATCTAGAAATTGAACCTTCAGATCGGAAGGAAGCTTCCGGCGCGTCATTTCCATCGCATGCCGGTAGACTGCGTCCTCTTGTTCATACTCCCCGAAATTCCCGCCAGCACTCTCGATATAGAACCGAGCCTGTCCAACCGTGTTGAAGCGTTCGACAAGCTCGGCAAGCCGCGTCTTCCGCGTAATCACAAATACTTTCTCAAACATGATCAGCTCCGCGCTTTTCCAATCAACCCTTGCAGCAGGTCGGGAGAGATGTTCAATTCGCCAATCTTCTGCGCGTTTCCAGCCATCTCCTGGAAAGCCATCGCAATCATCTGGCGGGCATCGAATCCACCAGAGGAAATCAGCATCAACTTCTTCCAGTCCACGGTCTCCAGCGTCTTGATGGTTTTATCGAGCGCATAGGCCCGGCTGTCGGCGTCTTTACGCTCATTGGCCACTCTCTGGTCAACTAGCTGCGCTCGTTGTTCCTCAATTGCTATATCCGCCGACATCTGCGCTTCTCTGATCTGGCGCTTCTTGTCTTCCACCGCGATCTCGGTATTCAACTCGCTTTCCTTGATACGGCGTTCTTGCTCAACAGCGGCATTTCTGCGTGCGTAAATAGCTTCATCCGATTTGCGCTGCAGCGCCTCTCTTGCTTCCGCCTCAAGAGCCTTGGCCATCTCCGGCGTCGGCTTCACTGAGATAACGGCCAGGTCGAGAATCTCCACCCCCAGTCCGGCAATCAGTTCGGAGTTCTTCAAAGCGTCCGCTACTTCGGCGCCGATTGCTGTTGCGCTGGTCAGAACCTCCGGTAACGTCATGCGCTGCGTAACGGCGCGAGCTGCCACCTGTGCACTCTTCACCAGCCGTTCCTGTAGCTTCTCAAGCCCATCCGCAAGGTACTGTCCGTTCCTGCCCAGGCTAAAGTCGAGCTGCCCCGCCACCTTCTTTGGATCGGCTACACGGTAGGTAAGCTGGCCCTGCACCGTCACCGCCTGGAAGTCTGCCGTGCTCTCTTGAAACGCAAACGGTGCATCGGTGCTGCCGAGTGGGACAGAAACAATGGTCGCGCTCGGAGAGTAGTAGAAGAATGACAGTCCTGGCCCTTCATGCCGGATGAGGCCCTGTTGATAGTGCAAAGCGTAGTGAGTTGCTGGGATTTTCACGTAGGAGAGAAGCATCTTGTCACCTCTTTAGTGTCGTACTGACACTATAATAGTGTCATTGTGACACTTTGTCAAGAGAAATCTTTCAATTGTGCCCCGGAGAGCTTCTTGAGGTGACCCGCCAATATCTACAACTGCCTCCTAATGACAGGGAAAACGCACAATTCTTCCCGGCCCCGGTCAGGTGACCAACTTTCTTGAAAGAGCCCTGTTTTGCCCTCGGCGCCGGGTTGGGAACGAATTGCCAACCACGACGAACTCAGCGATCGAGTTGAGTCTACTTCGCGAAAGGCGAATAAATATCCAAGTCTTTCCTGGTTGACAGCAAACTCTCTCGGAAACGTGCGGATTACATGAGACTTGCGCCAAACCCTGGATATAGCCATAATGTATTGAGGAATCAGGCGCTGAATCGCCTTCGATCCCAAGACTCAACGCAGCACCGGAGGAAATTATGTCGCCCATTGCGCATAGCCCGATGACGTTGAGCCCGCTCGCCACGGCATAGTCCAGCCGGTTGGCTGGGCAGGCTCCAACCTTTCAACTCACTAGTTGAAGCCGCATGCACATTTGTGTGCTTGCCAGCTTTGCGCGTGCGCGCAGCAGGGGAGCTTTGTTTTGAAACGGAAGATTCGTCGAAAAAGAGGCGCGGAGTTCGTTGACTCGGACTTCGCAGAGATTCTCTATGGAGAAGGCGGTGGCAGACCATCGGCAAACCGTCAGGCGCAACGGAAGAACCAGCAGTTCTGCCGGCAAGTGCAACGGGCGTTGAATCTGGCGCTCGCGGACGCAACCTGGTTGTCCAGCGAATGCGAATTGTTTGTCGATGATGTCTCTCCGGCGCCGGATTGCGGGCACCTGATGGTCCACATCGTTGTGCAGGCTGGCCATTCCGTGGCAGACGCGATAGACGCACTCCGTCGCGATCAATCGCGGCTGCGTTCGGAGGTTGCGATGGCAATCGCCCGAAAGCGAGCGCCAGAGCTGATGTTCGTGCCAGTCTCGGCGCAAGGGGGCAACGATGACTGATTCGTCGATGGCTCCGCTCCGGAGCTGGCTCGCTGCGCCATTGGACCGGGATGTGTCGGAGGCGCTTGAGCGTCTCCGGCGCGCGCCGGATGTTCAGCAAATTGCGGTCATGCCCGATGTACACCTTGCAGCAGAAGTGTGCATCGGCGTCGTGGTCGCAACTTCCAACCTCATTTACCCGCAGGCCGTAGGAGGCGACATCGGATGCGGCATGTTAGCTGTCGCAGTCGATCTTGAGGCGGCGGTGATGAAGAACCCCAAGATTGCCGCGCAAATGCTCAAAAATCTCGGGCGTGCTATACCTGCCCGCAGGCGCAACCGGGACGCGGTTGTCCCGCAACCGGCGGGATTGGCGAACGCACTGCTCAGTCATGCAAGCTTAGAGGCAATTCGTCGAAAGGAGGGCGAGATTGAGTTTGCAACGCTTGGCAGCGGTAACCACTTTCTTGAGATGCAGGCGGATGAAGAAGATCGGCTCTGGCTGATGGTACATAGCGGATCGCGAGCCCTCGGCCAGGCAATACGCGACCATCATCTTGTGCGTGCGGATCTGGTTGGCTGTCGGTTTCGCGCACTCGATGCGGAATCGGACAGGGGCAAAGAGTACCTGCACGATGCTTTGTGGGCCCGTCAGTTTGCATCGGCGTCCCGTAGGGCAATGGCTGAGGAAGCCGGCAACGTGCTCAACAGGACGCTGAAATCTGGCATCTGCTGGAACACGATGATTGCAACCGATCACAACCACGTGGCGCGCGAACAGCACGGCGGGCGCGAATTGTGGGTACATCGCAAGGGCGCTATGCAAGTTCAGCAAGGACAGCTTGGCGTCCTGCCCGGATCGATGGGAAGCCCTAGCTTCCATGTGGAAGGGCGGGGCTGTGAAGAGGCGCTTTGTTCAAGCGCACACGGTGCCGGTCGAGCGTTGAGCCGGAGTGCGGCGAGGGCAAGGTTCACCGAGCGGGAATTCCAACGGCAGATGGAGGGTGTCTGGTACGACTACAGGCTGGCAGGAAAACTCAGGGACGAGGCTCCATCTGCTTACAAGGACATTCGTGCGGTCCTCAAGGCCCAAAAGGAACTGGTGAAGGTAGTTCGAACGCTACGGCCGGTGCTCAGCTACAAGGGGATCTGAAAGTGTGTTGGCGTGCTCGGCGCTTCTTGCTGGGTCAGCTTTGTAGACGACACAGCAAGAAGGCCGGATTGATCGAGGCAGAGCGATTCGAGATCGAAGGGATTTGTTTGTTGCTCCGAAACCGAAATCGTGCTACTTTGTTCAATGAAAGGAGACGTCCATGCGAATTAATCATCGATTGCGTGACTGTGTAACTGGCACGGCGCAGGACGGCTCTTTCTCTGCCTTCCTCTGCCGCGCATAACGGCAACCCCCAACAATTAGAAGGGAAAGTATGACGACCCAGGAGTATCTGTGTCGGCACTTCGCCCGTATGGGTGCGCGCGTTGTTGTGCGCGGACCTCGCCTCAGGCAGCGGACGAAGATTGCAATCGATGTAGGCAGGGACCGTTCCGGCGAAGTGTTCGTCATCGGGTGTGAAGAACGGGTTGCAATCGAAGTTATCGACGTGCAGCCGCGGTCGCATCACCTGGTGCTGATGGTTCGAGACGGAACTGAAAAGCATAAGTTCCTGCTTGGGCGCGATGAACGCCACTGGTTTGCTGCAGCTGTGCCTGGTGATAGTGTTCGCGATGTACGAACCGCAATTACCAGCCTGCGTCCTACAGAGATAGAGGGACGCGAGGCGATCCGGCAGGGCGAGTGGTTCTTTGTTCCGGAACCCGGCGTGAACGACAAAGACGCCGTGATCCTGCGCAACGAGCCGCTTAGCCGGGGAGGTGGCAGCAAGCCTCACGTATGCGCGCAGATGATGAGGAAAGGTGGCGAAGCGGTGATGGTTTGCAGCCGGTACCCGACGGGCATTGCTATCGGAGAGTACCAGAAGCTCATCGCCCGCAACCTAGAAGCGCGGCAATTCGGCTGGAGTCGCATGGTGCGCGATGCCGAAGTCTATGCCCGTGGAGAAATCCGGCACCGGGATCACAAGACGATTGATCTCTGGTGCTGGCATCGCGTGTTCATGAACCGAGAACGATTTGCGAAGCACGCTCCGCAAATTGCCTTTCTCGATTAACCCGAATACCCCAGGTCTCGACACGCAAGGGACCTGGGGTAAAGGAGTCAACAATGTTCGATGGTGTCGCAAACTTCGCTTCGACGCTGCAAGGGGACTCGTCTGAGTTCATGAGAAAGGTGCGGGCGCTTGTGATTGGTGTTGCTCGCGACTATGAGCCGGCGCGTCTGTACGTTATTCGCATTGACAACTGGTTTGGGCCGAAATGGATGCGCTTCGCGGGGAAGTTCTCCGCCGGAAAACACTTCTACGCCGGAATTCATAAGGTCACACTGCACGTGCCGCCGTTTGTCCCGCACCGAGTGGTTGCAGAGCGAGCCTTTGCCGGTCCGAACTACGACGAGACCGTCGCTAGGCCGCCGTTGCATATCGAGTGCGCGAGCATGCTGGCGCTTACCAGGCGAATCACGGACGTGGATAAGGAAGCGGCGTTCATTTGGTTCAGCAGCGGCTCTGAAGCTCAGCAGCGAGGTTCAATCATGGTGTATCTCCCCGTTGCCACCCTACCGCCGCCAAACCGTCGAGAATGGCGCGAACGATCCGAAGCATTCTACATGGGTTTCTCGCAGCGCCAAGGGAGTTGGGAGCTGGCGATGCTGCGTGGCATTTCGCGCGGGGAAGCAGCGCATCTTGAAGAGAGCGGCAACAGTTCGGTTGATAATCCGCGCTCCAAAGCGGAAAGACGTCGGTTAGTGGACGAGACAAAACTTCTTCTTGAAGATGATGCGATTGAATGGACAACTTTGGAGGCTTTGTGGCGGCCTTACGTCGACCGAAACGATGTGGATGCACAATTTCATTTGGCAGAGTTCTACCTCGATTACTATGACGAGGGACCCCAGAAGGAGATGGAGATGAAGGACCTTCTACGTCGGGCGGCTAATCAGGGCCACGCCGATGCAACCTATCGACTGCGCCAACAATATCCGGAAGGCGCTGAGCGAGACGCCCTTTTGCTCAAAGCGGGTGAGTTGGAAAGCTTGGAGGCACAACGTGATCTCGGCGCTCTCTACGCTACTGGAGACTGGACGGGGCCGCGTGACTCCGTTCGTGCAGTCGAATGGTATCGACGTGCGGCCGAGCGCGGTCACCCTGATGCACAGTACAATCTCGGCTTCATGTGCCTGATCGGCGAAGGCGTGGAGGCTAACCCGAATGAAGGATTGCGATGGCTGAAACGTTCGGCGGATCAAGGAGACGAGTGCGCCATTAGATTACTTGCTGATCTGTATCGCAACGGCAAGTATGGTATTCCGGCTGACGCCGTCGAAGCGAAACTGTGGCAGGAGAGATATAGAAAGACGGATCTTTATCGATTGCGGGAACAAAAGTGGGGCGCAGAAGGGGCTTAGAGCTCCGGTTCCGGCCTCTTCTTGCGGAGGTATAATTCGGTCCTATGATCATTCAGACAAATCCGGAAGTGTTTTCAAACCGCCTTCCAGTGCACACGGTGACCAACATAGACCGATCTATAGGGATCGTCACACTGAGCGGATCGGATGGAACGTCGTTGGATGTTCGTCTAGATTCTTGGGGACCCTCGGAAGTCACTCAGCCCGTCGTTGGTAGCAAGGTCCAGCTGCTGGAGAAATGAGGATGACACTCCTGGAACAGCAGTGAGTTGACGACAATCCAAAACGAAATAGAGTTGGGTGATGAGCGAATCGAGCAACGACCGTCCGATTTTGCGTCTTGTCGTCAGCCCGTTGAACGGTGCGGACAATACTTGTCTGCAAGCGGCGCTCGTTGAGATCGCCGGTCAAAACACCAGCGTCAGCGTAATCGCACGACCACAAGAGGGTCACTACAGTCTTGAAGCAACGACGGAATCAGCACTTGACTCGATCTGTGATCGGCTTCGAGACGAATACCACCTTTTGATCGACGTTGGCCCACCCGCTGCGATCTTGCTTGAGACGGTTCGGAAGCAAGCAGAAGCTGAAGGCAAGTACATCCGTCAGACTGGTGGCTCGGGCAACTACGGGCATTGCAAGCTTCGCATTGAGCCTGCTGAGCCAGGCAAAGGGTATCAATTTATCGACGACATCAGCGCGGGCGCAGTTCCTAGCGAATACATCGATCCTATCGACCAAGGTATTCGGACTGCGATGAAGCAGGGTGTTCTGGCAGGCTTCCCCGTGGTGGACGTGAGAGTAACTCTTTACGACGGCAGCTATCACGAAACCGATTCCAACCCCATGGCGTTCACGTTCGCCAGTTCAATCGCCTTCAAGGAAGCAGCCAAGAAGGCAAGCCCAGTGATCTTGGAACCGATGATGTCGCTTGAAATCGAAGTACCTCAGGAAATCGTTCCGGCAATCCGACGTGAGATCTCGGTGCATCGAGGTCGCATCGACCATGAGCTAACAGGGAGCGGGCTAAACGAGATTAGGGCCACCGTGCCGCTATCAGAACTTTTATCTGTGGCGCCTGGAGGACTCGCGGAGTTCCCGATGAAATTCTCAGGCTACGAACCGGTGCGAGATAGCGGCTTACCCGATGATGGAAAAGCAGGCGTGACTGCGAATAAACCGAACTACCCGCGGAAAGGAAGTCGCTCCGAGGTGACGCCTTGGACTCCAGAAGAGGAGTGAGGGATTACACATGCCTGCTTTTTACGTCACTGTAGAAGAGAGTTGCTGACTCGGTACGCGAGTGTTCTTCCGAAAGATATGATCCAGCCTTCACAGCCAGTACGCGAATACTGCATCCAACGAGGATTCGCAGCGCGTGTTTGCAACGAGGGACTCGATTACCTGTTGGCAACGTGGCAACGGACAGTGTGTGAAATATTGGAGGGCTATCGTGGCTTGTTCGACGAGTATCTTAACGACATGGATGGCCGCCAGATCATAAGCGAGCTAGTGCCCCTCGCGACGGAGGCAGAACGCAAGAGTGTACTCGATGAATTAAGTTTACTGGATCACTCTTTTTTCAAGGTCACGCGATCACTTGAAGCATGCATATGGGGAGCAGATCAAGCTGCAAGGCACGGATACGAGCCGAATGAGAACTGGTGGTATTACCGGATTCCTCAGAATTTGGACTCAGCGGAGGACCGAGATGCGTGGCCGCAATGAGCGGGAGGTACGATTTGAAGGACTGACCGAGGCCGAGGTTCTTGCGTTGCCTCAAGAGGAGGTCAATGGACTAATCCTACTTGGGGAACCTCTGGTGTTTAGAGTAGGGTCAGCTACTCTTTTGGGTTCGTTCCGCGTGACGGACAAACGGCTCATAATCGAACTCGCACAGATTGATGGCGGCGGAGAGGGTGTATTGGTCGCGCTGAGTACCCTCGCCCGTAGGTACGCATTCGGCAATGGTCTTTCGAGCATCGAGTGGATCGTTCACGCAGTGACTTGCGCAAAGCCAAATCCCAAACTCCGAAGAGTGCTTGAGCAGCGCCGCTTTGTCATTGACGACATTTCGGGAATCGGGCCAGCGTACCACCTCATAGACGACCTGATGGACAAATGACATCCGCATTCGGACCGGCTAACCAGACCTGAGGCGACTTTCTGGTGAAAGTGTTGAAGCGCAATGTCCTATTTCCCGGACCTTTCTCCATATTCTTACGGGCATGGTTCCCATCCGGGCGTCGTTCATGTGGGTTGGCTAGACAACGTTCATCCCTATGCCACGGGGAGCGTCGATGTCCGGTTGATTGAAAAGATGAAATGGCTGGCATCCAGACCCGTGGAACTGTACCGAGGCAAACATCGCTGTGAACTGTGCAAAGAACCCTCAGGTCTTGACAGGACTTACCTGCCTAACGGGATTGTCATCGATCCAAAGTGTTCCTGGGCACAGTGGATGGATGGGTGCTCAAGTAACGGCGAAATCAGAGCCTCTCACGAAGGAATCACATTCGCGGCCCCAGTGTTGATCGTCCACTATATCGAAGCACACCGCTTTTTGCCGGCTGATCAATTTCTGAAAGCAATTGAAGGAGCACCTGGACTGTAGATCCGCGCCCAGTTCTAGGTCATTCCTTCCGTTGACCTGTCATCTCAAACAACAGAATACCTGCCGCAACCGCGGCATTGAGCGAATCGCAACTTCCGTGCATAGAAATGCGGACCACAAGATCGGCAGTCTCAAGCAGTTGCTCAGAGAGTCCGTGCTT
>Ga0302199_1001513_pt1 | contig 11743 bp, 12 predicted proteins | sample II_Bog_N2_3_FD_194588 | JGI IMG/M metagenome (GOLD analysis project Ga0302199, IMG submission 194588) | Peat permafrost microbial communities from Stordalen Mire near Abisko, Sweden - II_Bog_N2_3 | ecosystem: Environmental > Terrestrial > Soil > Wetlands > Peat | place: Sweden: Abisko, Stordalen... | reverse complement strand
GCAATCAACCGGTACTACGACCCGACGACCGATGAGTTCTTGTCGATTGACCCGGACGTGGCGCAGACGGATCAGCCGTACGTGTTCACGAACGACGATCCGTTGAATGCGGAGGATCCGCTGGGGCTAAAGGGCGGACCCGGCACCGCATGTTTCGGCCGAGCTAATGCGAACGCCTGCGACAAACGTGAAGTCAATCAGATCAATCACCCGAGCGGCGCCATTTTTCAAGTTTGCGTCGACTTCGCGGTGATCAATGTGTGTGCGGCGGTTGACAGTCACGCAAGTACTTATGTGTCCTACGGCGCAGGAATTGGAATACCAGGAATATCGGCATCGGTAACGGATACGGGAAAGACGAAGCCTTCGAAAGTGGAGACGGGCGTGTCAGCGACGATTGAAGGAAACTTTGTCCTCGGTGGTGGAGTTACGTTCTCGCCCACGGCGAAGGAACCGCTACCTTTGGCGGAGATCGGCACGCCTGGGGCTGGATTCTTCGTAATGCGAGGAGTAAAATTTCATCTCTAATGGGTTACGTAATATTTGCAGCCGCTGCTGCCATTGGAATCGGTCTCATGTTCGTCGCGTCCACGGACTTTAAGGGACTTATGACGAATTTATTTGCTACAAAGAAGCCAGTATCCTTTGGCGTCAAAGCGATCGCAGGAAGCGTTCGCCAATTGCGTGGTTGGTATTTTCTAATGGGAGCCCTGGCAACCTTGATCGGAACTGTCGGTATATTTGCGCTGTTGAATGCGAATCACTGACGCATTTGGAGGTTCGATTATGAAGTCATCGACGTAAGCTTCGCTCCGCTTCCTCCCGTGATCGGATGATGTAGTGAATCAATTTTCGCCTACTGAGTTGAAAGATCTTCGTCGATTTGTAATCGACGACGGCGCCGACGGACTTCACCGTTTTTCTCAATCTTCAGAATTACTGGTGGACAATTTTCTGCCTCGGGATTTTGAAGTTCGTGTTGAAATGCTCTCCCAACATACGGCGAAGAAGTTGACATTGCAGTTACGGCTTGAAGACTTTCCGGATCGTCGACAAGACTCCGATCTAGATTCTTCGAATAGTGGGTTGAGCCACAGAATATTTGAGATGACGGTGGCCCTAAACGAGTTTGGCCATAAGACAGATTTCGACGAATTCGAGGATGGTGTGATTCTTAGGGTATTGAGGTATGGAGATTATTTGGATGTGAGTGGCAACTCCGAGGGCTGACGCAAATTCTGGATACGAACCTACAAGAACAACGAGGCTGAGTATTTCTTCTCCTTCCGAAATTTCAAGCCATCCGTACGTCAATTTCCCTGGTCACTTCCTCCGCATGTCAAGTATTCACGGCGTGCATGGTGACATCCGTAATCAATCGGTACTACGACCCGACAACCGATGAGTTCCTCTCGATCGATCCCGAGGTGGCGCAGACGGATCAGCCGTACGAGTTCACGAATGACGACCCGCTGAATACGGAAGATCCGTTGGGACTACAAGGTTCAGCTGGTATCGCCGCGGAAACGAAGTACCGCGAGCAAGTGGCGGCGAAGTGCGATGGGCACCCGGATGCAAACGGATGTCGGGGTCTTGATATCGGCAAAGATCTGCTCAAGGCCGCGATAATCACAACGGCCATTGTCGGGGGTGCAGCGTGTGTCGTGGCAACCGCTGGAATATGCGGTGCAGCGGCATTTACCGTTGGTGGCATTGAACTTTCTGGAGGAGCGATAGCCGTCGGTGTGACAACTGGAGCGGCGGAGGGCGCAGCAGATTACGCTCTCGATTCCGGCAAGCACTCGGTTAGCGGCTACTTTACGAACGCCGCTGAGGGAGCCGGTATCGACGCACTATTTGTCGGTGCGCCGGAGGAGGCTGTCTTCGGAGGTTTGGGTAATGGAGCCCACGCAGCAGAACTAACTTGGTCGCGTGCTCCCATATACCTCCCGGAATATCTGCGGAGCGCGATCAGGTAGAGCGATTCGTGCCTAGAAAACCAAAGCGAGCGAGTGGAACTCGAACGACAATCGACGTACTTAGGAATATCGGACGCAGGTCGCAATCGGAGTTGGGTTCTGAAGACTTGTTGGCCATGTCGAATGGTGAGCGACGTCAAGTTAGGTGCTACGTCCAACCCAGGTCCGACGAGAAACGTCGGCATTGGAAGCCCGGCTACCTTGAGGTTTCCTCGAGCGAAGTGGTTTGGCACGGCTCATTACGAAAATGGCAAAGTTTTACTCTCGCATCAGGCCAATGGAGTACAAGTGTTCGTGCGGTATCGAGAGACGACCGCGTTTATCGAAGTTTTCGGGTAATTGAATGTCGTCGCGAGGACGAGGTAGTTCGATTGGCCATTCCGAGAGGTGACGTGAATCTTTGTCTGTCGTCGCTAAATGGTCAGTCGCAATAGGGCTTGCCTCTTTCACATTCCCGCATTGAATTCCTTTCATTATCATTGAGTAGCCGGGAACTTCGCTGGTCGACGTTCCTTTGACCGCACCGAAGCGGCGGGAGCGACGACTCCATTACCGTGAAGCTAGTTAAGTCAATACGTACTCCTCGTTTTGCCTCTCGAACTATTGACCAACGTTCATATTTCGTAATACCTGGTCATCACCGCCAACTAAGAGCTGTGCGATGCCTGCGTCGCAACTTCCACGATTAACCGGTACTACGACCCGACAAGTGACGAATTCCTAAGCATCGACCCGGACTTCGCGGAGACGGACCAGCCGTACGTGTTCACGAATGATAATCCGCTCAATGCGGAAGACCCGCTGGGGCTGTCGGACATAAATGTGGGCAGTCCCGAAGGTTCGTTTGACGTGGTCAACGCTGGAAGCTTGATCAACTGGGGAGACTTGGGGGGTGATACCGCTGGAAGTGCGAGTGAAGGGACCGGTACATCCAGCGTTTCGGTGGTGGAGGGCGGACTGGCAACTAGCAGTGCCGAATCCCCCGACGCACTGAGTGGAGACGAAAAGTCTAAGGCACAAATTAACCAGGAAATTGACGTTTCCAAACTTAAGCTTTCTGGTACTAATGAACAGCATGCTACGGAGTACGCGAAGTCCGGGACGCTGGCGAGGCCGTACATGAATTCGCCACTAACGATCCAAAATATCGTCGATGCGGGAGAACCAATTGCTGATCCTGGTGGCGTTCCGGGGGCACTGCGTTGGGATGTGCCGGGCGCGATGAATGGAACTTCCGGGACTTGGGAACTCGTCATAGACGCTACTAATGAGACCGTTCTACACTTCCAGTTCAAAAGTGGGGGGTGATTCGGATCGAGTTGATTCACGAGCGAGGGAATGAACTGGATGGCCATCTCGTTTACGACGAGTCTCAATACTCCTTTCGATTTGATATCTACTCTCCAGTTGACGCGCTTGAACGCAGTGGAGACGCAGGACAGGCCAGTTTGATGGTAGGCACACTTCAAGTAGAAGTTGGTGTTGAAACGGGGGAGCTTCTGTATGCCTGGGGACTCCATCCGCGATCGCGATGGACCGAAGGTCGATTGAAAAGTCCCTTTGCTTCGCCGGGCGTGATTCGTATAATCAAAGCGAGCGAACTCCAACGGGGAGTAGGAATGAGTGTCGCTGGAGTTGGTGAGTGGTGCACCGTCTATGACTCTACAACGGGTTGGCTTTGCATTTCCCCAGATGACCCTCCACCAGATCAGGTGCAGGTGAGAATAGCTACCGACACGGTCTTGGGAATTCAAGATATGCACTTGAACTCGATTTGGTTGCGACCGGAGTTTGATTAGTGTGTGCACTATTCGTCTGCGACGCATTGATCACTAAACCAGCGTTTGTTGCTGCTTGTTCAATGTAAAGAAGAGTTTGACCGATTTGCCTTTTCAACCACCCGGGTGCCCTAGGTACCCGTGCCCTTGGCCGACGGGCGCGTAGCGCCAAGTTGGCCCACTGGGCTGACTGAGTGATCATCTCAATCGCTGAAATCTTCGTGTTCTAAACAGAATTGGAGACGTCGCAAAAAGTTCTTGTTCGGTTTTTCCAAAAATGTGTGGCCCTTACTTAGTAGAGGGCGAAAATTTCGCTCCTCACTAAGGAGCACCATGCGATTACCAATTGACACCCAGACCGTGAAGTTTGCTGCGGCCGGACCGGCAGAGCCCGTTCTCGATTACGAGACTCGAGCACCGAAGTTGGACGAGAACGGGACGGCGCTGTTCAACGTGCCGCGCTTCGCGGCCGGCAGCGGCGTGAATCTCGCTCTAACGAAGCGGCTTCTTGCGCGTGCGAGGGCCATCCCCACCGCGCAAGTTCTGGTGTCGGGCGAGGAAACCTTCCAGCATTATGCGAACGGCCTCTTGTTCGTCGGCGTCCAGGATCGAGGTGGCCTCAAAAGCCAGACGAAGGGATTCGTCGGGTGCGACGCGCTCCTCTCCGCCAAAGACGAGCGCATCTGCGCTTACCGAAAGAGCGATGGATAATTTACGAATCACCCCGAGTGTCGGCTCCGACAGCCCCGACTCGTAGTTACTGAGCATCGGGACCTGCACGCCAGATCGTTCTGCGAGGGCCTTCTGGGTGAGTCCCCGCTCTCGACGTAGTTTGGCCAGTTCTTCAGGGAATCCCACAACGCCACGTTACTTCGTGTGACATCACGGTACTAAGATACTATGATTATAAAACAAAAGAAATTGAGACACCGATCGTGAACCCATCCTCGATTTTCGAATCCTCGGCGTCGTCACTGCTCGACGTTGACTTCGACGAACAGTTGCTTGACGCGGTCAGCGCGCACTGGCATGACTCGTTCGTCCGCGACCCGCGGCGCGACGAGGTCGCACACGCGTTGGGCCTCAGACTTGATCAGGCCGTTGAGTTCGGCGTTGGACTTTCCGACCGCACGCTCGGCCTGCGTATCCCGAGCAGGGAGGTGAAGGCGGGCCGACTGCTTCGCGAACGCCTCGTCGCATGGGGCGTGCTGCGCGCGAGTGGTCACGAGGCCTTTCGTGGGTGCGTCGTCGTCCCCGTGCGACAAGAGGAGCGGATCGTGGCGCTGTTTGCGCGTCGGCTCGATGATCCCACTCAGGTGCACTGGGCGAGTGGACTGCCCGGTGGAGTCTTCACGAAGGCCTTCGCACCTTCACGTAATGAGACAAGTCCTGTTCGGTGTGTCGTCACGACGTCGATCCCCGACGCTCTGGCGGTTATTGGTGCCGCGTCCTCGGACGAGACTGTTGGCCCCTCACTTGGCGCGATCACGCTGCTCGCACCCGCTCGCCCCAAGGGGTACGCCGCGAAGGACGTGAAGCAGATCGCTGCGCGCGGAGATGAAATCGTGGTGCTCGGCCGAGGTAGCGATGATCTCGTCGATCGTCTTCGCGCCCACGGTGCGAGCGTGACGCACTTGGCCAATGATCTCGACCTTGCGCAAACCTTGAACACCGCGTCGGACGCGGGCGTCGCGCTGCTCTCTCTGCTTGGCGAGCTGCGATCAGTAGAAACTTCGTCACCGCCGTCAAGGCAACCTGAGCCGATGTCCGGTGCGTTGGACGTTCGGCCCGAGACTCCGACTCCGAGCGACGTCGTGGAGCCGAGTGAGGGCACGCCGGTCGTTGTCACGTCAAACCCCGACCGCGACGAGACCTATCTCCAGATTGGCACTCGTCGGTGGCGACTGCGCGGGGCCCGGGCGCGCGGCAACGTCGACGGTGACCGGCTCAGCGTCGCGCTCTCGGTGCATGATGAGGCGAGTGGTCGATTTCATCTCGACACGCTCGACCTTTACGGCGCACGAGCGCGCTCGAACTTCCTCGACGCCACGTCGAGTGAACTCCACGTGGAGCGTGAAGCGCTCGTCGCCGAGATGGGGCACGTGCTTCACGAAGCGGAAGTCGCCCGTGACAAACCGCGACGTGACGAGGCACCGCTCTATGAGATGAGCCCCGACGAACGAGATGAAGCGCTGGTGTGGTTGACCACTCCCGACTTACTGGAGCGTCTGGCCGATGACCTCAGTCGTCTCGGCGTCGTGGGGGAACGAACCAATCTGATGGTCTGCTACCTCGCCGCGCTGTCGCGCAAGTGCGAACGTCCCTTTGGGGTACTGGTGCAGTCGTCTTCTGCAGGAGGCAAATCCACCCTCGTCGAAGCGGTGACCGCTCTCGTGCCGCTCGAGGATCTGGTGTCGTTATCGTCGATCACGTCCCAGGCGCTCTACTATCTGGGAGCCACGGGGCTGCGTCACAAGGTGCTCTTTGTGGCCGAAGAACACGGCTCATCGCGCGCCGCGTACGCACTCAAACTGCTCGTGAGCGAAGGCCGTCTCTCGATTGCGTCGACGGGCAACGACGAAGGGGGACTGCCGCGCACGAAGAACTACGAGACCGCCGGTCCGCTGTCGCTCATGATGACCACCACCTCGACCACGCTCGATCCCGAGCTGGAAAACCGTCTCGTGGTGCTCGGCGTTGATGAGGACGCTTCTCAGACGAGCGCCATCATCCGTGCACAGCGGACCGCCGCGTCGCTCGCGGGACTTCACTCGTCGAGTGAGCGGGCCGCCATACGTCGTCGTCATCACAACGTTCAACGACTGCTCGAACCGGTGGTCGTCATCATCCCCGACGGTCCGATCTCGTTTCCGAGTTCGGCGGCGCGCCACCGTCGCGACCACGTGAAGTTCCTCTCGATGATCGCGGCTCTCGCGACGCTCCACCAGTACCAGCGGGAGCGTCGCGCGGTGGTCCTCGACGGTGCTGCGATGTCCTATATAGAAGCGACACCCGAGGAGGTGGCCTACGCGAGCGAACTCTGCGGCGAGGTCCTGGTGCGTGATCTAGAAGGTCTGGCGCCCCAGGCACGCCGTCTACTCGCTGAGGTGCGGGCCTTCGCCGCGGAGCGAGCACTTTCGTTCGAGGGAGACATCTATGAGGCGGAGGTCACGAGACGTCAGTTACGCGAACGACTGGGCTGGTCGATCAGCCAAGTTCGTGACGCCACCAATCGACTGGTGGAGTTGGAATACCTTGTCGTGAGTGGCGGTGGGCGCGGTCGTTGTCGCAGCTACCGGTTAGTCGCCGACCTCGCGTCAACTCTCCACGTTCCCGTATCGGAAGTTGGTGGAGTTGGGCAAGTTGGCGAACCGGTTTCGCCAATTTTTGATGCCTCACCATTAGGTAAAATGGACAAGTTGGCGGGGTTGGTCCCCTCTTTGCAGGTCCAAGGGCCCCCTTATTCGTACCCGGAGCTCCCGTACACCGAGATGGCGGATCGTACGCCCTTCTCGGAGAGTGAATCATGAAGACGACCGACGCGGTCGCGGACTACCTGACGTGGTTCGAGGTCCACGGTTACTCCAAAGGGACGCTTCGCGCCCGGCGTTACTACCTCGCCTCATTCCTCTGCTTCCTCGACGAACGCGAAGTATTCGACGTTGAAAGCATCAGTCCGAGCGTGCTCGACTCCTACCAGCGTCACCTCTACCACCAGAAGAAGGCCAACGGTTTGCCCCTCTCGTTTCGCACCCAGGCGCAGCGTTTGATCCCGGTGAAGGGACTTTTCGCCTGGCTCGCGCGCACCGGCGAACTCCCTTACGACCTGTCGATCTCGGTGGCGCTGCCCAAGGTCGAGCACCGGGTGCCCGAAGCGGTATTGAGTATCGAAGAAGTTGAAGCGATTCTCGCCGGGCCCGACACGACGACGTCGCTGGGTCTTCGCGATCGCGCGATACTGGAGGTCTTCTATTCGACGGCGATTCGTCGCGCGGAGTTGTTGCATCTGCGAGTCGCTGACGTGGACCACGCCCGTCGCACGGTCTTCGTGCGACAGGGTAAGGGCTCGCGTGATCGCTTCGTGCCGATTGGTGAGCGGGCTTGTCACTGGGTGCAGCGCTACCTCGATGAGGTGCGGCCTGAACTCGAACGGGGACGCGCACATCCTGCGCTCTTTCTCAGCGTCACCGGTGGGGGCATCGCCCCGGACGTGATGTCGCGTCTGGTGAGTGCCTATATCCAGGCAGCGGTGCCCGCAAAGAAGGGGAGCTGTCACCTCTTTCGTCACACCGCCGCAACCCTGATGCTCGACGCCGGAGCCGACGTGCGCCACATCGCCGAGATGCTCGGTCACCAGAAGTTGGAGACGACCATGACCTACACCCGAGTCTCGATGGTGAAGCTTCAAGAGGTGCACGCGCGCTGTCACCCGGCCGAGCAACCGAGAGGAACCGGTCGCCGGTGAAGAGTTGGTCTTGACGTTCTCGAATGCAAGCGGACCGTCAGCGCGAACGATACGCTACCCACGCGGCCATGGCCTGGCGCTCGGTGAGTACTTCGACATCGCTTCGTGCGTAGCCCGCGAGGTTGACCAGATCGTCGACCAACCACGTGGGCGCGAGGGCGTCGTCGGTAGGTGACGAGGCCGCGGGACGTCGCTTTTTCGTAAGACTAGCTTCGAGCATGGTCAAGACCTCTTCGAAGGTCTTGGTCTGAGGACCTTCAGGCAGTGCCGCCACCCTTCGGCGCATCTCGTCGTAGACCTCGCTGTCTTTTCGAGCACCCACGGCCCAAATCTCACCAACATCGACGATGAGGTGTTCGGTCTCGTCAAAGGTCACCCGCCACACAATGCGCCAGTCCCGATCGCCCACGGTCAACTTGCGATAACCGTGTAGTCCGCCGCCGAGAGGGGCACCGGCTTCGGGGTTGCGCTCGATGAGTAGAAACTTCTTCATCGCCCACTTGAGGGCCGGGCGATTCTTCTTTTGGAGTGCGAACAGGTCCTCAATAGCGGCGTCAGTGAAGCGAATTTCCGTGTGATGCGCGCGGGGGTGACGACCAGTTCTCCGAGGCGGCGGCCCGTTTCTTTGCGTCCCCTTGGACGGCGTCACTCTCGACCAGCGGCCAAGTCCTCATCGACTTCGCGTTCGAGAGTGGCTCGATCGAAGCCGAACTTAGACAAGACGTCGTCGAGTGACGTTCGTTTGCCGTTGTCGGTAGCGGTGCGGATCAGAACGACCGCAAGATCGCGTAAGTCCCGTTCGGCTTCTTGGTAGCGATGGAGTTCGCTCACTCCGATAATCGCCGCCACTGGACGGTGGTTGCGTTCGACGGTAATCGACGAACCGGTCTCGGCGTCGCGAGCAAGTCCGGCAATACCGCGTTTGGTGGCGTCACTGACCGAGAGGGTGTAGGTGGGTGTGCGGGTCATAGAGAAAGTGTACATGAATCTACACAGATTCTGTCGTCATCTACGCGAGCCGGTCGGTGGGGCCCGGTCAGGCTCCACGGATACCAGAACGTTGAAAACAATGGCCCTGAAGAATTTTTGCGTTCGAGAAAGTTTTGGCCGATCGTACTCCGATCTCCCTGGTCATCGACACCGACTACGAGTGTTCTCGACCCCGTGCGGTGACTTCCGTAATCAACCGGTACTACGACCCGACGACGGATCAGTTCCTTTCGATCGACCCGGTCGTGGCACAAACGGATCAACCGTACGTGTTCACGAATGACGATCCGCTGAATGCGGAGGACCCGCTGGGGCTGTCGTGGCTGGACGAAGGACCAGAGGGTTGGGGGGATATCAATCTTTACGGCGCAGCTGGCCTGGGCGACGCAGGAGCGTCCTCCGCTGACAGCGCATCGGAAGGTACGGGTTCGACAAGTGCTCCTGACTTAAGTGGGGCTAACTCCTCAACGGCATCCGAAGCGGTAAGGATCGAAATAAGTGAAAGCAGGTACCCAGAGGCTTCTGCCCATATTTCCGCCGCTCAGGGCGAGGGGCAACCTAGTGAGTTGACGATAAATCGGTTGGGCGCGAGTCAGAACAGAGTGCAAGCGCTCCGGGGATACAAAACAATTTCAGGTCTCGACAGAGATGAGTATCCGCCAGCGGTGACAAACGAAGGTGGGGAAGGGTCCAGTGTGAGATATATAAACTCGGGTGACAATAGAGGCGCTGGAGCATCCATGGGTAATCAAATAACAGGACTGCCTGACGGTACGCTCATTCATATCGTTGTTGTGAGATAGCAATGAATTCGGGACTCGACCAGTTGCTGGGCATTGCGAGCCCTCCAATTGCACAGATATCGGATGTCAGTGCAATCCCGCCTGAACTAAGTGAGTTGGCAAAGCGCCGCAACGGCTTTTACGCTTTTGAATCGTCTCTCCACGTCTTCCCGTGCGGGTCTGGTCCTGCGGAAGTCATGACGCTAGAGGCTTGGAATGAAGATGATCTTTGGAAGTCAACTTACAAAGGCATGACTGATGGTCTCTACTTTTTTGCCGAGGACATTTTCGGCGGACAATTTGCATTGGGAAAAGACGGAATCATTTCCTTCGAGCCCGAGACTGGCGAATCTCGCGTGATCTCCGCGGACCTCAATTCGTGGGCGAGTGAAATTATGTCGAATTATTCTGTCCTCGTTGGTTGGCCAATCGCTCGAGATTGGCAGAGAGTTAACGGCCCGATCAGGCCGGGACAGCGTCTCGTCCCTAAGAAGCCGTTCGTTCTTGGAGGAGAGTACGCAATCAATAACTTGTATGCCCTGGACGCGACTGCCTCCATGCGGCTCCGAGGCGAAATTGCAGTACAAATTCGTGATCTCCCGGACGGGACTACGGTGACTTTCACGAAGGTCGAATAGTAACTTCGCGGTCGGCAACTCTTGGAATGACGCATTGTTGCACATCATGAGCATGCAGTATCCATTGCCGATTTCGCGGCAGTAACGGTGAGGTTTCTGTCGACTCGAATTGAGGATCGACAGGAATGGTCGTTGACGACCTGCTCGATGGCGTGACTGAGAATTGTAACCCCGAAGTCGTTTGTTCAACGTCATCACTCCATTGTGAATCTGAATTAGTCGTCGCCAGTCGTACATCGTAACTCCTGGTCATCGAAATTTTTTTCGATGATCCGAGACATCGAGCGGTGACCTCCGTAATGAACCGGTACTACGACCCGACGACCGATCAGTTCCTTAGTATTGACCCCGACGTCGCGACGACAGACCAGCCGTACGTCTTCACGAACGATGATCCGTTGAATGCGGAGGACCCCCTTGGCTTGTTTTGCTGGAGCTGGAAATGCCTCGGAAATGACGTACTCGTGAACGCTAAAGCCGCGGGCAGCGCTTTAGCAATCGTCGCTACCACCGTCGGCAGCGGTGCGATTGACGACGAGGGACAAGGAAGCGAAGCAGACGATGCGATTCTCAGGTGGTACGAGGATGACTCCGAGTCGGCGTCGAGATCAGAGGGCGCGAGTTGCGGAGGTCAGAGCTTCACACCCATCACCGACGTGCAACTAGCGAGTGGTGCGGAAGTCCCGATCGACCAGGTGAAGGTTGGGGACCTCGTCCTCGCAACAAACGTGCTGACAGGGAAAGTCCAGGCCGAACCGGTCACGAATTTATGGGTGAATGACGATCATGACCTGATGGATGTTGTTGTTAGAACGTTGTGGGGCGACTCTACGATTCACACGACCCAGCATCATCTCTTTTGGGATCTTACGACGCGCCAATGGACGGAGGCTGACCACTTAGCCGCAGGCGATCAGCTGGAAACCTCGGATGGAGTCATCGCCACAGTGGAAAGCGAACCTGTCATTGCCGGTTCCGCTGAGATGTGGGATCTCACCGTTAGCAATGACCACGACTTCTACGTATTGCTCGAAGGGGTAAATCAAGACGCAGTTCTTGTCCACAATTGCCCAGGAGGTCAAGTTCCCGACGATAGTGATCTCGGACAAGC
>Ga0302199_1001500_pt1 | contig 11807 bp, 8 predicted proteins | sample II_Bog_N2_3_FD_194588 | JGI IMG/M metagenome (GOLD analysis project Ga0302199, IMG submission 194588) | Peat permafrost microbial communities from Stordalen Mire near Abisko, Sweden - II_Bog_N2_3 | ecosystem: Environmental > Terrestrial > Soil > Wetlands > Peat | place: Sweden: Abisko, Stordalen... | reverse complement strand
ATACCAGATGCGTGCCCGCCGGTGACGATTGAAAAATCTGCTGCAACATCCAGCACACCCAAAAATCTTTTTCAACGATCACCGGCTGCACGTCGAGCCGGGCGGACGCCTCGCGCACAAAAGCGGCACGCTCTTTCACGGAAAGTTCGGCAAACGTGCTCATCGCCGAGAGTCCTTCACGCCGATGGTGCGCAGATGCGGGTGCATCCACACCGGGGCGGATGGCAAATCCTTGAGCAACTGCCGCCGGTCTTTTGGTGACAGGAGCTTGTGTAATTGTTTCACGCGGTCTTCCGTGATGTGCGTCTTGCCCAAGTAACGCAATGCCTGAATCACTAGCCCGCTCATGCGGTCATGGGCGCGCAGGCGGCTCGGCGCGGTATTTTTCAAGATGATGGTCTGCTGGCCCACGCGCACCTGGCGCGAAGCGCCGTCAGTGTGATACACGATTTTGGCGGGCACTTGTTCCGACAAATGCAGCAGGTTTGCCGCGTAAGCGCCGGAAGCCTGAACACGCGTTCCATCACGACCGGCCAACGCTTCGGCAATTGATTCCACCGGGGGCGACAACAAGCCGAGCACCGGATGGGTCTTGGGACAATCGTAAAGCCCGCGCGCCAGCCGCCGGATGCTGCCGTTGCGCACCAGCCGCAATAATGTCATGCCCACGGCGTGCGGCGTGCCGAGATCAAGAAAATCCTTGGGCGTGAACACCCACGGCTGCCCGTGTTGCCGGATACGTTTGGTTATGGCTTGTGTCAGATTCACGGCTTCAAATGTGCGCCAAACGTGTTAAAAAAACAACCCTGTTTTTTTAACAGTATCAACGGCATAAAAGTGGGTTTTTAGCTGTCAGCCATTCGCGGCAAAGGTTCTTCCACCAGACATGCAGACTCTGAGCGTGATTCCTAAGTGCCATCCGATGGCGGAGCGAACGCGGTCAAGGTGGAGGCGACGGGCAGCAGGGCGCACAACCTTGACGGCGTGAGCGAGCCATATAATAGAGGCACGAGGCACGCTCGGTGTGCAAATGCAAAATCTAGCACACTTGCAAAATTCCGCGGTTGTTTCAAAACGGCAATCAACGTAACCTCACTGTGTCAGAATAAATTAAAACGACCAGACACACATTGAGCACAACAACCCCATTAGCGCCTACTTCTAAAGCGAGCGCGGAAGTGCGTGGCCCGGTGTTCGTTACGACGCAATGGTCGGTTGTGTTCGACGCTTCGCGCAGCGACACCACGAAGGCGCAGGCCGCATTGGAGAAATTGTGTCGGACGTATTGGTATCCACTTTATGCTTACGTCCGGCGGCGCGGACATCTGGCACAGGACGCAAAGGATTTGACGCAAGCATTTTTTGCGCGTTTGCTTGAACGCAATTGGGTGGGTGACGCGGATCGTGAGCGGGGCCGTTTCCGAACTTTTCTGCTCATGGCCATGAGCCGGTTCCTCGCTGATGAATGGGACAAGGCGTGTGCGCAAAAGCGCGGCGGCGGGGTAGTCCATGTGCCGGTGCAACTGGACACGGCCGAGATGCGCTACGGCCATGAACCGGCGGACGATTGCACGCCGGAACAATGCTACGAACGCCGTTGGGCGTTGACGTTGCTCGACGCCGTGCTGCAACGGCTGCGCGGTGAATACGAACACGAAGGCAAAGGCGAGTTGTTCTCCGGGTTGAATTCCTGTCTGGTCGGTGGTCGCGAATCGCAGCCTTACGCGGATCTGGCTTTGCAATTGGGAATAAATGTAGGCGCGGTGAAAGTGGCCGTGCATCGTCTGCGCAAGCGCTACCGGAAATTGCTGCGGGACGAAATTGCCCAAACGATGGTTGCGACCGAAGACGTGGACGAAGAACTCCGTCATCTCTTCGCAGTGCTGGCCGGGCGTTGACCGGACTGGAATGTTCCCCCGCCATGAAGTTTCTGTTTTAATTAGGCGAGCCTGTAACCTTTCGCCCGCATTTCCTAAGAATGGGTTGAAAGAAACGATATGGATACAAAACGCCTTTGCCCAAGCTGTCAGAAGCCGCTCGCCTCGAATGTGCCGATGGGGCTCTGCCCGGAGTGTCTCATCAAGGCGGGTTTTCCCACTGGCGTAGAAACGGACACTGGTTCGGCAAAGCAACCTGCCTTCGTCCCCCCCACTGTCGAGGAGATTGCCAAACTTTTTCCACAACTCGAAATCCTTGGACTCGTCGGCAGGGGCGGCATGGGCGCGGTTTACAAGGCACGGCAAAAGCAGCTTAACCGGTTCGTCGCGCTGAAGATTTTGCCGCCCGGCATCGGCGGCGAACCGGCATTTGCCGAACGTTTTACCCGCGAAGCCCAGGCACTGGCGCAACTCAATCATCCCGGCATCGTGACGCTTTACGAATTTGGCGAGACGAGCGGCCAGTTTTATTTCCTTATGGAATTCGTGGACGGCGTGAATCTGCGGCAATTGCTCGCGGGCAGCCGCGTGTCCTCGCGCGAGGCGTTGGCCATCGTGCCGCAGATTTGCGACGCGCTGCAATTCGCGCACGATCAAGGCATCGTCCATCGCGACATCAAGCCGGAAAATATTTTGCTCGACCGTCGTGGCCGCGTGAAAGTGGCGGATTTCGGGCTGGCGAAAATTATTGAAAACCGCGACGACGTAACGAAATTTTCGGCGTCCGAAAATATTCCGGGAAATTTGACCGACGCCGGCAAGACGATGGGCACGCCAAATTATATGTCGCCGGAGCAGAAGGAAAATCCCGGCGAGGTGGACAATCGCGCGGACATTTACGCGCTGGGCGTGGTGTTTTACCAGATGCTCACCGGCGAACTGCCCGGCAAAAAAATCGCGCCGCCGTCCACGAAAGTCCAGATTGACGTGCGGCTGGATGAAATTGTTTTGCGCGCGCTGGAAAAAAATCCCGAACATCGCTACCAGCAAGTCAGCGAAGTGAAAACCTGCGTGGAAACAATTGCGGTCACGCCTGATTCGAGCCGCCCGTCTCTTGCAATGTTGAAATCAGAGCGGGCACGTTTGGCTGTGCAAGAAGCTCCCAGAGCGAATGTGAAATATCCGGCCATGGGCGAGGTCGCTTTATATGCGGATCGCCTCGTCATATCCTCCGGTTACGATCAGCGTTCCATTCCATTGACGGATATTCGCGGACTGGGTGAAGCCGTGATGCCTTTTTGGTTTAGTCCTGGGGCGCATCGTTATGCTTCGGTGGCCTTCGACGAGGCGGGCCAGCGCCGCCATCTGGTTTTTCTGGCCGGAAGCTCCGTATTTCGCTCGCCCGGCGATACGCGGTTGCACGCGGCTGAATGGCTGATGGCAATTCAGCAGGTGGTGAAATCCGCCAGCGGACGCGAAGTGCCCATCACGCAGGTGCCGACCGTTGTGCCGGTGAAAACTTGGTGGACTCTACTATGGCTGGCGGTGTCTTTGGTCGCCTTCCTGCCGCTGCTCGCCAAGTTTCTTCTGATGCCACAACGCGGACCCGCCTGGGCTTCGTTGCTGGATGCCGGCTTTTTAAGCGGGGCGTTTCTGCTGGTGCCCGCGCTCGCGCTGTTTGTCGTTTATGTTGTGCGCTCCATTTCACTCCGGCATACCAAGCTGAAACCAATCGGCGGGGATGGGAGCGGCACGGATGTTCCTCCGGTCGAACCGCGCTGCTCACCCACGGACAACGTGGGCACGGCGATGTCAGGACCGGCGTTGGGGCAGGCCATCCGTGCGCGGATGAATCCGGTCGAAAAGGCGAAGTTTGAAAAAATAAAAATCATCTGTCTTCTGGCCACCTTCGTCCCGCCAATGATTTTGGCTTTATCGGCTTTATGGTTCGATGCTTCGTCCGGGCTGGCGGTCTTGATCAAGGATGTGGTTGGGGCGCTGTGGGGACCGGCCATCGTGGTGGCATTATGTCTGAACACAAAATTTTTGGCCTCGACCGAATGGGCGAAGCAGCAAGGCATCCGTCATGCCCAGCTTTGGTTCTTTTCTTTCAAACGAGGCAAACGCGAATCCGAAATGGGAGCCAATGTTCTGCCGCACTTCTCGCGCACGGCCATCGTGGGCGCGTGCGGGGTGGGCGTGACGTTGCTGGCCGTTCTTTTATGGATGGTTGTTTATGGCCAGCCCGCGAAAACTTGGATGGCGATGTCCCAAGTTGAGAAAGTCGGCTTTGTCGTTGCGGACAGCATTGTGCTTGCCGCCTGTTTCGCGCCTTTCATCACCACGATACTCGGCTGGATTGCGGTTTCGCAAATCCGCCGCTCGGCGGGGAAAATTTACGGGCTGTGGCTGGCGGTGTTTGACGGATTATTTTTCCCGCTGCTCGTGCTTGATTTTGTCATTTATCTCGTTGCCAGCCATCTGCAAGGCGTCTGGATCATGGCCATGAGAAATTCGGAGACGAATTCCGCTTCGGAAGAAGATTTGGTCCGGCCGATCCTTGCTATTGTGGTGTTCTTCATCTGCGCATTGGTGGACTGGCTTATCATCCGCCGCGTCTGGCGCGCGGTGAACCAGCCAGTTGAAGGTTCGGCAACTTTAATGGCAACTGCGCCAGCGGAGAAATCCAAATCCGGCCAGACCGCGCTGGCGGTCTGTGCGCTCTGTTTTGCCGGCTTGAGCGGAGTGATGGGCACGATGGCTTTCTGCATCATGCCGGAATCGTCGCGGGTTCTTGACTTGGCAATTCCTTTGGCAGCATTGCTGGGAATTTCTCTGGGAATCCTGACGCGCAAAATCTTGCTCGGTAAAACAGCCATGATCGTCGGGAGCATCAACCTGCTGATTTGCCTTTTTGTTCAGGCCGCGACGGTTCACTCATCAAGCTCTCAACCGGCTTCACCATCGAGTGTTGAGTTTCACTACCGCGTTTTCGAGGCGGATGCGGCGTTGGTGGACAAACTGATTCCCCCTGCCTCGCGTTTCACCGTCAGCGCGCCATCGGATGAATTTACCATATCGTTGGGTGGGGTCGGATATGCTGATGCACAAGCCGCGAAAATCAGCCGCGAAACGCTGGACTCATTGCTGGCGGGTCTCTCGGAAAACCACGGGATGCTTGAGGAACAATCGCGGGGAGTTGGCTCTGACTGGTGGCGTCCGGGTCTGGCTGATAGCTGGAATTACTCCTGTTCTGACTTAAATGGTCTCACAGGCAGCGGTGATGGAAGGGGTTTTCTTGGCTTCGGGCACTTCCATGGAACTGACGAAATCCGCGTTGCTTATTATGTGGATCACTCGTTGGATTTGTCCGGGCACGACTCAGTGAATGTGCATTCAAAATTGTTTTACCAGGGCGACATTCCGGCGTCGCATACGCTGGCGTTCCTCGCGCCGTTTTCCCGGAGCGATCATTCGGCGCACTATCTTGTGGTGGTTTTTGAAATCGGCAATTCAAAAGAACAGACGGAGCCAGCCGCCACCGCGCAAAATATTTCGTTCGGGCGGGTGATGCAATTCACCTTGCCGATGGACAAAGACGGAATGACGCCGCTCTTTGACCTTGATCAAGACCAACCAGTTTTCGATCCGAATCCGAACGATACGGCGGCGGGAATGGCGCAACTTCTCAAGCCCGGCGTGGTCATCCGCCACGATGAGCCGGAGCACAAAATCGTCCTCTTAGGCATGTCCGGCACAGTGGTGTATTGGGCGCACGCGCCTCTCGGCGACCAGTGGGAAAACTTAACCGATATGAATGCTCTCGCGACGGTTCGGCGGAACACGACGAGTCCCGGTGTCATTCAAGGCATTGACTGGCCGGACACGTTGCCGCTAACCGTCTTTTTCAAGACCGGCGCGGGCAGTCTGGGCATTCTGCAAATCACCGGACTCACCGAGAACCCGTCCGGCGTGAAGATTCGCTACAAGCTGGTGCAAAACTCAACCGCATCTCCCGCACCAACGCCCATCCCGGCAGCCGCGCAAAATCTTTCCTTCGGCCCAGTGATGGAGCGGACGATTGAGCGCGGCAGTTCGCCGCACCGCGCCTTGAACCTCGCCACGGGCGAATTCATGTCACCTTCGCGCGAACGGGAATTCGTTTTCCGGCCTGACGGCGCGGACACCTTGCGCGTGGCGGGCGTGGATGTGTATTCCAGCTACGATGCGAGGGCCGCAGACAATCTCAACAGCCTGGACATGCGCTATATCGCAGGGCTTTACCCGCAAAAAGGCGACAAGGCCATCAGCATTGACGACATCAACGCAGAGGAATTTAGCGAGCTGCTTGCCAAGGGGCAGTATTTCCAGACGACGTTGGAGAAAACCGGCATGTTCGGCGGTTATCGTTTTGATTTGAGCAAGGTCGAACCCGTGCTGCGTGGCACGAATGTTTATCTGTTCATCACCCGCGACGGCGCGCAAGGCTTGCTGCAAATCAGCGGCGTGACCGAAAACCCGAGCGGCGTGAAGATTCGCTACAAGCTGGTGCGGCAGACGCCAGCGCCCGGTGGGGTTTATGACAAAATCTGGTTGAATCCGAATTCCTCGATTTATGATGATCTCGACAAGGCACCTCCTACGTTGATTGTCCGCCCCACGCACTTTCCATCCTCTCCCTCTGGAGGCGTAAGCATGAGCAACGGCAAAGCGGTCTATGTTAACGAATCATTGCCGAGTTTGCTTGGCATTGCTGGAGGGAAGGCGACATGGCAGATGGTGCTGCCGGGCGGTTTGCCTGAAGGTCACTTTGATTATATGGCTACTCTGCCAGCCGGGCAAAACGGGCCCGCGTTGCGAGAGGAGATCGAGCGGCAATTTGGCCTAATCGCTGAGAGGGCCGAGCCACACGAGACCGACGTTTATCTTTTGAAAATCAAGGACCCGGTCAAATTGCGGGCGCAACTCACGAAAGGTGGCGAGTCATACCGTGGAGAGTTCGGTGTTGATCCGATGAATACCACTTTTCAAAACGAACCGCTCTCTGATCCCGAAGGCCGGGAATCCCAGGCAAATATCCGGCGCGAACTTGAGACTTACCTGAAAAAACCGGTGCTCGACAAGACGGGAAGCACTGACAAATACGACCTGAAGCTCGTTTTATCCCGGGCGCTCTACTTGGACATCGGTGATCAAAATGCCAAGCTTGCGGCCATCCAAGACCAGCTTGCCGCTTACGGTTTAGAACTGTCCTCGGCTCGGGCGACCATCGAAATGCTGGTAGTGGAGAAAGTGCAAAACGCGATATCGAATCTGCCGCCGGAATCGGTCGCGGCACCCACCGTCGAAGCCGACTTAAAGTTCCTCGAAGTGCCCGCCGGGCTGCCGCTCGACTTGAACAAATTCGACCTCGTCGTCGTGGAAAAACAACCGGGCGTCAATCTCCTCTCCGCGCCGCGCGTCACCACCAGCAGTGGACGGGAATGTGAAATCGAAGTAGTGCGCGGCGCGACGAAGGATGCCTTTACGCCCACGCCCACCGGCGTCACCGCGCGGCTGCGACCCACGCTCGCTGGCGACACCGTCCACTATGAGGTCAAGTTCACCATCTCCACGCACCCGGCTCCCGGCGACGCCGCGCGCACGACCATTCAGGAATTCACCCGCAGCGGTGACGCACCATTGGACAAGCCGGTGGTCTTCGAGGTGGGCACGGCAGAAAACGGGAAACGCTCGCTGGCCTGGATGGTTTTTCGTCGGGTGGAAAATACGCCGCCAGTGCATGCATCGTCGGCCGCACTGACAGGCACTTCCCAGATCGAAATCAGAAGTCCCACCGGTGAATTAAAACCCGGCGCTCCCGTTGACGTGCGCTTGTTGCTGGACAAAGCAAAAATTGACTTTCCGCCGACGCAAGCACCATCGCCATCCAACGCGGTGATTGCATGGGGCAAGCCGGTCAATGGTTTGACTGTCGGTTTCTCTTGCGAGACCACCCACAGCGATTCCCGCAAGCTGCCAAAGATTTACTTCTATGTTGCCAACGCTGGCGACACGGAGATTCCGGGCATTATTCAGAGCTGCTCGGAGTGCATCTTGACGGTCAACGGGCAGCACTACGCTCAACGCTCCTGGGGCGGCAAGAGTTCGGCGATGCCGCCAGGCAGGAAATATGGGCCGATTGCGATTGCCACCGATGAGTTCCGGCAGATCCCTGAATTGAGGGCGTGGCCTGTGCCCGATATTGATCTGACTGCACCACGCCCTGAATTGCGGGAAGGCACGAACACGCTGCGAGTGGATTATATCCGCGACCACATGCTGGTCGCGAGTGGAGAAATTCAGATCGTTGCCAAATGACGCTGATCTCCCACGTTGGGGCATCTCACATTTTATGAAAACATCAGCAGCCATAACATTGATCGTCTGCGGGACGGTTTTGATTCTCGTTCCACACATACTCAACGCCATCGGCACAGCACAGGTCGCGCACTTGATTGAGGCAACTCAAAAGCCGGATGTCAGTCTCAACGGAGGACTGGATCCCGCCTACACGACGTGGACTATTGTCGTCGGAATTTTGATGATTATTTCTGGAGTTGCTGGAGCATTAAAAACAAAGAGTTGATGACCGCAACACCCCAGACCAGCGAACTCAAGCCGCCGCCAAGAGCACGATGACAGCCAACACAAAGGAAACGCCAGCAAATGAGCGTCAGGCCAATTCTCGATTGCCACGGGGTATGGTTGCTCTGGCTCTCGCATTTCTGTTGGCTGATTTTTTATTGCTTCAACTTCCCATTTTTGTGTCGCGGCTTTCCATCTCAGGCACACACTGGAACTGGTCGGGCAAGATTTTCAGCATTGTATTTTCCTGTGCAGTGCTTGCGTGTTCGCCGTGGCTTCGACAAAACGTCGGCCTGCGCTTGAGACAGTCACTGGGTTCATTTTATTTGTCGCTTGGTTGCTTTCTTCTTTGCGCGGGAGTGGGTATCGCATTCGGATTCAACGCATCGCCAGCAGCTTTCCCACGAGAAACCCTCTTGTTTCAGACGCTCATGCCAGGACTCGATGAAGAGTTAGCAGTTCGAGGCATAGCTTTGGCATTGCTGGAACGCGCATTCGCGTGCGACCCTATGGGCTGCCGATTGCGCTACGGACGAGCGGCATTGGTGACGTCGCTGCTGTTTGGTCTCGGCCATTCCGTCACTTCGATTGGCGGTCATTTCACAATTTTGCCGATTCCATTTATCAGCACTTTCGGCTTTGCTTCCATTGCAGCATTGGTGCGCACACGGTCGGGCAGTCTTGTTTGGTCGATGCTCTGTCATTCCGCGTGGGACGGACTGCTATTTTTCCTGCCGATGATTCGATGACCAAGTCGTTTAGTTTCACATTTGTAGTGCGACAAAAGTGATGGAAGTCACCACCGGTAACGTCAGTTCCTTCGCGCCAAACTTTTTCAGTTCAGCCTCGATGTTAGATTTCTTTAGCCCACGACAGTCTGATCAAATATTCGGGCAATGGCCCCTATCGTGAGGGCGCCAATTCACATGCGAAAATAATGGAGTTGGGCCATCAAGGTTCGATTCCTGCGCCGCCAGGCGTCGTCGCCAGAACGATCGTTCAGGCGGTGCAGGCGAAGAGACACAAAACCCGCTATGTAACGGGTGGATTCGCCCGCACCATGCTTTTCCTGCGCCGCGTTCTTTCCGACCGCGCCTTCGATGCGATGTTCTGGATGATAGAACGCCAGATGGCGAAATCCAAGGCGTGAATTTTAGTCATCACAACCCGGCTGTGAATGGAATGAGCTTCCGTGCGCCGGTAGAGCCGCTGGTCGGAATCAGATGAGTTTCAGTGATGCCAAATATAGTGGCCAATCAGCAGGGCGACGACACAAGCCGACAATGTGCCAAAAATATACCAGTGAACGCCGCGAAGATTGATGGCCTCGTCCAATTTACGGCAGACTTCTTCAAATCGCTGCCGTTCCCGTGCCAGAGCGTCTTCGGATTTATTCCATTCGGCCACGGCGGCGTGCAAGTTTTCCTGAATGCTCTTGGCAGCGTCATTCGCGTCCACCAACCGGTTGCTGACGAACAACGCATCGCGTTTCACGGTTTCCGCGTGTTTGAGAACGATGTCTTTTAATTCGCCATGCTTGATGTCCACCATGCCCGCAAAATCATCAGTGAGCGCGGCGGTTTGTTGCCGGTATTCGGCCAGATGTTGTTCCAGCCATTTCCGGCTGTCGGCGATGGAGCGCGGGATACTGGCTGCCGCCCGCAACTGTGCGCGGGTTAGCAATGAGAATTGCGCCGGGAAACTATCCTCCGGGCCGGTGCCCCATTCATGCAGCAGCCGATGAACCCGATCCACTTCCTCTTTCGTCAGGTCGCGGCAAAGTATCGCCAAATCATCTTTGTCCAAATCCATAACTTCATTCGCCCAAGTTGAGCATGGGCTGTTTGGAGCGGGCCGGTTTCGCCGCCGGTTCGGTCTGCGGTTCAACCTCTGGCATCTGTTCCGATGGCACCAGCAAATTGGCAATCAGGTAGTATTGCCGGAACATCTGCTGCATCGCCCATTGCATTTCACCAGCCAGCATCAATTCCAAATGCGGCGCTTCGGGGGTCGCGACCTCGGCAAAACTTAACTTGCGTCCCGCCTTGGCTTCGGCACGTTTGATCGCCAGCAGCGTGATGGAAGTCACCACCGGCAACGTCAGTTCCTTCGCCCCGAACTTTTTCAACTCCGCTTCGATGTTGGATTTTTTGAACAGGTTGGTTCTGACCTTGGCCGGATTGTGGACCACGACATAGTCCACGCGGTCGCCCGCGAAGAAAAACAGGTCGAGCAGATTGTTCATGCTCTCCGTGTCTTCGCTGGGAAACAGGAAAAATGTGAACCGGATGCCCTGTGCGGCGAGTGATTCGAGCAATTGCAACGAGTCCAGCGCCTGCACGATGAGGCCGTCGGCCTGCGCCCGGCAATCAATGACATGAACCGGTGCGTCACTGCGCGTCACGTTGCGGAACAAACTGAGCAAGGTGGATTTGCTGTCGTCGTCATTGCCGAGGGTGTGGGACTGCACCTGTTTGGGATGCCGGTCGGCAAAAGAATGGTGCCGGTCATCGAGGTCGGAGCCATTCCACTGGATGCCGTGATAATCAAGCCAGGCAGTGCGGAATTCAGCCTCGAAACTTTTGCCGAGGCTGCCTTTGGATTGAGGATTGATATGGATGCGCTTGGTGATGTTGTTGTTCATGTGAATTCTTGATCGGTGTTAATGTTATTGATGTTTGGGCGGTTGAAAGGGGCTGGCTTCGCCAATGGCGATGGACGAGATTGCTGCCGGCTGGCCGCGATGATAGGGCGGACGGGATGGGCTTCGGAATCATTTCCCGCATTTTCCCAATTCAGTTTTGCGGCGCGTTTCAATTTGCGCCGGTAAAAAAGATAGGGGGCATAGACGGTAACGCGGATGCCCTTCTCGGTGAACAGCAATTCAGTAATTTGCCGCCACGTCTTGCGCCGCTGGCGCAGCTCGCGGATGAATTCAAAGTGCGGTTCCATGATGCTGCGGAATGGTTTTCCGCCGCCTCTTCGTTGTGTCGTTTCTGTCATCGCTGGACAGGATAACCCGACGGTGAAAAATTTGTGTCGAGAGCAGGTGAAAGTTAAAGTGAGATCTAATTACGCTGACTAAGCGACAAGAAGCGACGATTTCGAGCGACAAAAGGCGACACTTTTTGATGAGCGGAAGCGACAACTGGCGACAAGTTCGTTGTCGCTTTTTGTCGCTTTGCTTCGGACTACTTTTTCACCCAACGATTTCGTTAGGAGATGGTGTCATCCAAAAATCAAGGCTTTCAAGTTTCAGAAAGCCGCCACATATCACGTTCGCCTGAACGTATCAAATTGGGT
>Ga0302199_1001495_pt1 | contig 11820 bp, 8 predicted proteins | sample II_Bog_N2_3_FD_194588 | JGI IMG/M metagenome (GOLD analysis project Ga0302199, IMG submission 194588) | Peat permafrost microbial communities from Stordalen Mire near Abisko, Sweden - II_Bog_N2_3 | ecosystem: Environmental > Terrestrial > Soil > Wetlands > Peat | place: Sweden: Abisko, Stordalen... | reverse complement strand
TCTTCCGCGCCATCGTCGAACAGGGGCTCCTCGAAAAGGGTTATAAAGTCGTCGCCGTCAACGATCTCGTTGGGGCTGATAATCTCGCCTACCTCGTCAAATACGACTCCATCCAGGGCGGGTTCAAAGGGGAAGTCACCAGTGAAAAATCCTCCCCTGAAGCGGCCGAGGACGACACGCTGATCGTCAATGGACACAAGATCAAGTGCCTCGCCGTCAAGGAAGGTCCTGCCGCGCTTCCTTGGAAGGAACTGGGAGTTGATGTCGTGCTTGAATGTACCGGCCTCTTCACCGATGCGGAAAAGGCAAAGGGCCATCTGACCGCAGGTGCCAAGAAGGTGATTATTTCGGCTCCGGCCAAGGGTGAGGACATCACCGTGGTCATGGGTGTCAATGACGACAAACTCGACGTCGCCAATCACCATATCATCTCCAATGCGAGCTGTACCACCAACTGTCTTGCTCCTGTTGTCCATGTCCTTCTCAAGGAAGGTTTCGGCATCGAGGAGGGGCTCATGACCACTATCCACAGCTACACCGCCACACAAAAGACTGTGGACGGTCCCTCCAAGAAGGACTGGAAGGGTGGGCGCTCGGCGGCTATCAACATCATCCCCGCGAGCACCGGCGCTGCCAAAGCGACCGCTCTGGTCTGCCCAGAAGTGAAGGGCAAGCTCACCGGCATGTCGTTCCGCGTGCCGACGCCGACAGTTTCCGTCGTCGACTTGACGGTGAGAACCACAAAGGAGACCAGCTACAAGGAGATCTGCGCCGCGATGAAAAAGGCGAGCGAGACCTATCTCAAGGGCATTCTTGGTTACACCACGGACGAAGTGGTCTCCTCCGATTTCATCCACAACACGCACTCGAGCATCTTCGACGCGGGGTCGGGCATCGAGCTCAACAGTAAATTCTTCAAGCTTGTCTCCTGGTACGACAACGAGTGGGGTTATTCCAACCGTTGCATTGACCTCCTTAAAAAAGTCACCGCCTAATTCACTATCCGTAAAAATTCGAAATGCAGGAAAACAGGAGTTCAACTTCCTGCTTTTCCTGCTTTTCCTTTTTTCGGCCTGAATTCTGCTTCATTCAGTCTTAACAACCACAAAAACCCTTTCTCAGCACACCCATGGCTAAAAAAACAATCAAGGATCTCAATCTTGCCGGTAAACGCGTTTTCATCCGCGTAGATTTCAATGTCCCGCAGGACAAACAAACCGGTGCCATCACCAACACCCAGCGGATCACCGCGGCCCTCCCCACTATCAACTACGCGCTCGATCAGGGAGCTTCCGTCGTCCTTGCAAGTCATCTTGGCCGTCCTAACGGACAGAAAACCCCGAAATATACCCTAAAGCCCGTTGCGGAAAAACTTCAGGAACTTCTTGGGAAACCCGTGACGTTCCTAGACGACTGCGTCGGTCCGGACATTGAGGCGGCCTGCGCCTCCATCAAGCCCGGAGATGTCGTCCTTCTTGAAAATGTCCGCTTCCACATTGAGGAAGAGGGCAAGGCCAAGGATGCAGAAGGCAGCAGCGTAAAAGCCGATCCGGCCAAGGTGACCGGTTTCCGTGAGAGCCTCAGCAAACTCGGAGATGTCTATGTAAACGATGCCTTCGGAACATCCCACCGGGCCCACTCGAGTGTCACCGGAGTCGCGCTTCCGGACAAAGTCGCGGGATTTCTCGTTGAGAAGGAACTCTCCGCATTTGCCGCGGTCATTGAGCACCCCCAGCGCCCCCTGCTTGCCATCTTGGGCGGAGCAAAAATCGCCGACAAGATCCCACTCATCCGCAACCTTCTCGACAAGGCCGACGACATCATCATCGGAGGCGGTATGGCCTATACTTTCCATAAGGTGCTTAGCGGTATGGAAATCGGTGACAGCCTCTTTGATCCAGCAGGCGCGGAGATCATTCCCGAACTCATGGAAAAGGCGAAGGCCAAGGGCGTGAACATTCACCTTCCCATCGACTTCATCACAGCCGACCAATTTTCACCCGATGCAAATACCGACACCGCAACGGTCGAAAGCGGCATTCCTGCAGGATGGCAGGGGCTTGATGTCGGTCCGAAGAGCCGCGAGCTTTTTGCCAAAGTCATTGCCAACTCCAAGACCATCATCTGGAACGGTCCCGCCGGTGTTTTTGAATTTGAAAAATTCGCCGAAGGAACCAAGGTGATGGCCCTCGCCGTAGCCGAGGCCACCGCAGCCGGAGCCACGACTGTCGTAGGCGGCGGAGACACAGCCACTGCTGCCAAAAAATTCGGCGTAATCGACAAGGTCACCCATGCCTCCACAGGCGGCGGTGCCTCCCTCGAACTACTCGAAGGAAAAATCCTTCCCGGAGTTGCAGCACTTGACGAAAAAATCTAACCTATTTTCACTCTCATGGCCCTACCTCGCAAAAAACTCGTCGCCGGCAACTGGAAAATGAACATGACCTCCTCGGAGGTCACCCCCTATCTCGAGACCTTTCGCAAAGAGATCGATGAGATTGATGGTGTCGACATCGCCCTGATCCCACCATTCACCGCTCTTACCAAGGCCTCGGAAATCCTTGGGGGAACACAAAAAATCCGACTCGGCGCACAGAATCTGTCACCCGAAGCAAAAGGTGCCTTCACCGGGGAAATCTCCGCGGCTATGCTCCGCGATCTTTTCGTGCGTTATGTCCTCGTGGGACATAGCGAACGCCGTCGTCTCTTCGGGGAAACCGACGAGATCGTGCGCCGCAAGCTGGTGGCAGCCCTCGCCTCCGAGTTGCGCCCGATCCTCTGCATCGGTGAGACGCTGGAAGAGCGTCAGGCAGGTCAGGAAAAGGTGGTTCTGGAAACACAGCTTCAGGGAGCACTGGCCGGACTTTCCAAGGAAGATCTGGCAGAAGTGATCGTCGCGTATGAGCCCGTCTGGGCAATCGGGACGGGACTGACAGCCACTCCAGCTCAGGCACAGGAGGCCCATCAGTTCATCCGCGAATTTCTCGCCAAACTTGCTGGAGCAGAATTGGCAGCCAAGACCCGCATCCTTTATGGAGGTAGCGTCACGGCGGATACGGCGGCAGAACTCATGTCCCAACCGGACATCGATGGTGCGCTCGTCGGTGGTGCCAGTCTTGACCCGCGCGGTTTTGCAAAGATCGTCGCCGCTGCGGTGACCGAGGAATAAGAAACGAATCAGTTACTTTTAAACGTTTAATGCGCCACTCTCCACAAGGGGGTGGCGCATTGCTTTTTTCAGTCTTCATAATTCATCGTTCATCCTTCATCCTTTCGGCACCATGTTCCGTCGCCTTGCTTCGATGCCGATCGTGCTGTTCTGCGTGGTCAGCATCACATTCTTCCTGATCCGTCTCTCTCCAGGCGGACCTTTTGACTCGGAAAGGAAAATCCCCGTAGCCATCGAGAAGCAACTGCTTTCAAAATATAAACTCGATGGCCCTCTCGTCACCCAATACACGGGTTATCTGAGTGATCTGCTTCATGGCGATCTCCGACTCTCCACCAAGTACCGCAACCGCTCCGTCAACGAGATCCTGGCCCAGACACTCCCCGTCACGCTGACCCTGGGGGCAAGCGCCTTTCTACTCGCTGTGATGATCGGTCTCTGGATTGGCTCCTTTGCGGCAGCCAGACCCGGCACCATGGCCGAAGGGTTTGCCCTGATGCTCACGCTGCTTGCGATCTCACTCCCCTCCTTTGTCCTGGGACCCATGCTCATTCTGATCTTCTCCATCAAACTCGCCTGGCTTCCGGTCGGTGGATGGGGAACCCCCGCTCAACTGCTGCTGCCGGCCATCACGCTTGCGGTTCCCTTCGCCGCCGTCATCGCGCGTCTCCTCCACGACAGCCTTCGTGAAACCCTCTCCGAGGATTTTATCAGAACGGCCCGCGCCAAAGGACTGACGGAAAACCGGATCATCTACGGCCACGCGCTGCGGGTAGCGATTCTTCCCGTCGTCTCCTACCTTGGTCCCCTTGCAGCGAATCTCCTGACCGGCTCCATTGTCGTGGAGACCATTTTTCATATTCCCGGAGCCGGAGGATTCTTTGTGAATTCCATCCTGAACCGTGACGGATTTCTGCTGGGCGGTGTGGTGATTGTCTATTGCCTGCTGCTGATGATTTTTAATCTTCTGGTCGATCTCTCCTACAGTTTTCTCGACAGGAGAATACGGCAATGACCGGCATCGATCTTCCCAGAAATGGCCGTCTGCCCTTCCTAATCTTACTGCTCATGGTAGCTGCCGTCATTTTCGGCCCGCTTTTCTTTCCTCACTCCTATGACCTGCCAGGTGAGTTGACCTATGCACCTCCGAGTTGGAGCCATCTTTGCGGTACGGATCTCGACGGTCGGGATCTCCTGATCCGTATTCTGGAGGGAGGTCGCATTTCCCTGCTCGTGGGCCTCTGTGGCGCCGGCATCAGTCTGCTGATCGGGACAACGTACGGGCTCATTGCGGGTTCAGCCCGCAGCAGTGTTGACAATGGCATGATGCGTTTTGTCGATATCCTTTATTCGGTACCACGGCTGATCTTCATCCTGATTTTCATCAATTCCTTCAATGAACGACTCCAGCTTGCTGCCAGTGCGCATGGTTGGAACTGGCTCGTGGGTTCCTCCCGTCTTGTTATTCTCATCCTGAGCCTCGGTGTGATCGAATGGCTCACCATGGCGCGCATCGTGCGTGGACAGACACTGGCTCTTCGGGAACGTTCCTATGTGGCTGCCGCCCGTGTCCTTGGGCAGGGATATTGGGCTATCCTTTGGAGGCATCTCCTTCCCAATCTTGCTGGTATCGTCCTCGTTTATCTCACTCTTGCAATCCCCTCCGTCATCATCGACGAGGCCTTCCTGAGTTTTCTCGGACTCGGTGTTCAGGCCCCTCAGTCAAGCTGGGGCTCCCTGCTCGCGGAAGGAGCAGCCTCGATCAACCCGCTTCGCGGTGCGTGGTGGTTGCTCCTCTTTCCATCGATCGCCCTGCTGACCACCCTACTTGCCCTCTACAATCTCGGTGATGCCCTGCGGAGGAGACTCTCTGCAAAGAACCACTGAAGATCTCGCGCGGAGACGCTGAGATCGCAGAGAAAGAGGACAATGAAGAAGTCGTTCCCGGGCATTTAACTCCTCTGCGATCTCTGCGTATCCGCGCGAGTCATTCCCTTCCTTCTTGCAGCATAAAACAAACAACAGGCACGATACGACCATGAGTAACTCCGCTGAACAAGCTGCCAGATCTGTGGTGGAACGTTTGCGCTTCCATGGAGTTGAGGCTCTCTATGCCGGAGGATGCGTGCGTGACCGACTGCTTGGCGTGACACCCCATGACTATGATGTGGCGACCAGTGCGCGCCCGGAGCAGGTTGAGGCCCTTTTTCCAAGAACCGTGCCCGTCGGAGCCCAGTTCGGGGTGATCCTTGTCCTGCAGGATGGCGAGGAGATTCAGGTCGCCACCTTTCGTGGTGACGGCGCGTATCAGGATGGACGCCATCCCGAGAGTGTTCATTTTACTGATGCGGAAGGAGATGCGAAACGTCGTGATTTCACCATCAACGGACTCTTCTATGATCCGCTCGCGGATAAGATTCTCGATTTTGTCGGTGGCCGGGATGATCTGGAGAAAAAACTTTTGCGCGCGATCGGAGATCCCTCAGAACGTTTTGCCGAGGACAAACTGCGCCTTCTGCGCACCATCCGCTTCGCCACCACGCTTGGATTCAGCATTGATCCCGAGACCTGGAGCGCGGTGAAAAAATGGGCTCCCGAGATTCATGCGGTCAGCGCGGAGCGCATCCGTGAGGAACTGAGTAAGATCCTCCGTTCACCTCATCGACTCCGGGGATTCGACCTTCTGGATGAGAGCGGCTTGCTGCGAGAGATCCTCCCCGAGGTCGAGGCACTCAAGGGATGCGACCAGCCACCGGAGTTTCATCCCGAAGGGGATGTCTTCGTCCACACACGCCTGATGCTCTCCCTCCTGGCTCCGGAGGCATCCCTCACCCTCATTCTGGCCGTGTTACTTCATGATCTTGGAAAACCTTTGACCCGAGCCATCGATGAAACCGGCAGGATCCGTTTCAAGGGACATGAGGGTGTCAGTACCGAGATGGGGCTGAGGCTTCTTCAGCGCCTTCGCTTCCCAAACGAGGTGATCGATACCGTCCTGCCAGTCGTTCGCCTACACATGAGCTTCAAGGATGTACCACAGATGAAAGTCTCCACCTTGAAGCGCATGATGGCGCGGCCCACCTTCGAGGAGGAACTGGAACTCCACCGGGTGGACTGCCTGGGAAGCCACGGAATGCTCGACAATCACGCCTTGTTGATCGCGAAACGAGAGGAATTCCGCACTGAACCGCTGATCCCCCCCCCGCTTCTCACCGGTCATGATCTGATAACACTTGGCTGGAAACCGGGACCGCACTTTGCCGGGATTCTGGAATCCGTTCAGAATCGACAACTGGAAGGCACTCTTAATTCCCGCGAGGAGGCATTGGAATGGATCGAAAAAAAGCGAATCGGATTGGTACCGTAAAAAAATTACATCTCCTTTTTTTGACACTGTCACATTTCAGTTATAGCTTCATGCAGTGAAATTTTCCCCTCCTGCCCTCCTGCACTCCCTCAGAATTGTGGGATTAGCTTCTTTGGGTGCTATTATCCTTCTGGTCTCCACAGAGAGTGCAGTCACAGCTGCTTCGACCTTGCCTTCCATTCCCGATGCCATTGTTCCTCTCGGGGGAAAAGGTCTCACGGTGAACCTGAACAAATACATCCCCTTCCCCCTGCCCCAAGTCTCCACGAATGCAACTTCCAGCAATACTGTGCTCGTGAGTTCCAGCGAAGGAAGTTTTGTCATCCAACTCTTCCCGACGAATGCGCCTGCCACGGTAGCCAATTTCCTGAACTATGTGACCAACGGTCTCTACAACGACATGTTCATCGACCGTGAAACCAACAACTTTTTTCAAACCGGTGGCTATCTGGCCAACAGTGGGTTTCCTGCGATCACCAACTTCGCCCCAGTCACCAATGAAGCCGGACTTTCCAATGTCAAAGGCACGCTTGCGATGCTGTTGGATGCAACGAATCCCAACAGCGCTACCAGTCAGTGGTTCGTCAACACCACCAACAACAGCGCTCTCTACGATAAAAGCAATACTAATGGAAATCTCCCCTTTACGGTTTTCGGTCAAGTCCTTGGGACCAACGGAATGGCCTTTGTCAACACTATTGCAAAGCTTCCCACCGCAAATCTCAATGCCCTCTATAGTCTTGGTTCTGCATTCGAGGAAGTACCTCTCCAGGGATGGGCTGGAGGCACCAACACTGTTTATTACTCGAATCTGGTTAGGATCTATCAGATGCAGCAGGTAGCTCTTCCTGCGGCAAGTGCCACCTCCTCCGATCCAAACTCATTTTCTGCCTCCATTCAGGGAAATAATCTGATTGTCACACCACTCTCCCCCAGCAGCTCTCCGGTAACCATCACAGTTATTGCGGCTGATACCAACGGTAACGCCTCGACGCTTTCATTCCAAGTCTCCACGGGCAAGTTGCGTCAAGCCATTAACTTTCCTGTAACTGAGATCAACTACAGCCCGAATAGCTATAATTTCTTCAATACCGGCGCTTCAGCATCATCCAGCCTCGGTATCGATTATCTTGCCCTCAAGTCTGGCCCCGCTTCGTTCACCGGAGGGCTTCTCTATTTCAAGAGCCCTGGTGTTGTGACACTGACAGCCACACAGTCCGGAAACTTCTTTTATGATCCGGCCTCAGCAACCAGCTACATCATCGTTGACCGGGCACCCCAAAACATCACTTTCCCAGCAATCCCCAATCAGACGAATTTTACCGTCCCCTATAACATGACAATCACGAACGCCACTTCATCAGTTGGACTTCCTGTCAGTATCTCAGCCGCAGGACCCGCCAGAATCGCAGGCACGAAACTTACTATCTCGGGAGCCGGAACCATTACTCTCACCGCCAAACAACCGGGTAATCCCGACTACTATTCCGCCACGCCGGTGACCAATAGTTTCACCGTAACCCTCAAGCAGTAATACCTCCATCCCCCCTCTCATTCCTCACAACTATGACCACAACCAAATTGACCAAGAAGCTTCCCCTTCAGACAATCGCCTGCCTGCTTCTGGCCACAGGCCTCACTCTCTCTTCCGGATGGGGGATAACTGTCAACAATCCAACTCCCACCCCAACGCCGACACCGCCCCCCACTCCGAAGCCTTCTCCGAACCCGATTGCCACGATTCCCAATGCTTTTGTGCCTTTCAACGGCACCTCTCTGAAACTCAACTTGGGCAAATATCTTCCATCACCGTGGAACACAAACACTGGTTCCGCCAATGCCGTTTTTGTCAATACTTCGTCGGGAAATTTTTTCATCCAACTCTTTCCCACCAACGCCCCACAAACGGTCGCCAACTTCCTACGTTATGTGACAAACGGAATCTATAACGGGATGACCTTTCATCGTTCTGTCCCTGGATTTATAATCCAAACCGGTGGGTACGACATCAATCCTTCTTTGATGTACACATCCCTCACAAATTTCGGCACCATCCCAAGTGAGGCTGGAATTTCAAATCTTACTGGCACGGTGGCCATGGCCCTAGGAACTAATGAACTAGGTGAAACCGACCCAAATAGCGGGAGTAGTGGGTGGTTTGTGAATCTTGTCGATAACAGCTCACAACTCGATACGACCAATAACGGCCCCTTCACGGTTTTCGGCCAAGTGATTGGCACCAATGGTACTTCATCAAACGGGATGGCTGTTGTTGATTCCATCGCGGCGCTGCCGACAACCTCTGCTGGTCCCTTCCCAGATCTGCCTCTGATAAACTGGAATAGCAATTCCTCGATCGCCTACACCAACCTCGAGATTGTTACCAACATGGCGACAGTTCCCTCTGTGACCTGCATTCCGTCCAACAGCTTCTCTGCAAGCTTCCAGGGAACCAATCTAGTCGTTACCCCATTGTCCCAGAGCACTTCCCCCACAACTGTTTACATTACCACCACGGACACCAATGGATTCTTAATCGCGAAAATATTCCAAGTCTCCACGAGGAAATTTTATCAGACGATAAATTTCCCTTATTTTGATTATGTGCAGTATAGTACTAACCTCTACAGCCTGACAAATTCCCCGACTGTCAGCTCGGGTTCGAGCGTTGCTGCTTCTGGTCTGCCCGTTTCCATTTCCGTCTCAGGACCCGCCTCCATGACGAATGTCGTCTCCGGCGGTGTCACCAACAGCATGATTCAATTCAAAGGGGCTGGTTGGGTGCAGGTTATCGCCAAACAGCCGGGCAACTTTTTCTACAATGCCGCACCTCCGGTAAGCGGCTGGATCCAAGTCTTCAAGGCATTTCAGACAATTCATTTCACCGCCCCTCCTGACCAGACAAACTTTGTAGGGCCTACTGCCCTGATTCTGACCAATTACCCCACCGCCACCTCAGGATTACCCGTCACGGTTTCCGTGAAATCCGGTCCCGCAAAAATAATACCCGGAGGACATGGTCAGCTACCCGGACATGCCCTTACCCTGTTAGGGGCGGGCACAGTCACGCTGATCGCCAATCAAGCGGGCAATACCAACTATTACCCCGCCTCGCCAACCACAAATAGTTTCGTGGTAACTCAGGCCCCCTGAGCAGAAATAACACCTGGCTCACTGTTTTATTCCGCTCCCTTCGCCAAAAATTGCAACAATTTATGGTAGCATATTTCCAAAGACTGCTACTCGCATCACTCCTAATCGGTGGACTCCTCTCCCCTGCTCTGAAAGCTGCGCCCAATCCGACACCCACTCCAAAGCCATCTCTGATCAAGACGATCCCTGCCGCTGTTATTGCCACCAACAACACCAACGGACTCATCATTGATCTGACCAAGTGTTTCAAGGCCCCTCCGGCTCCCGATGATGTCGTCCGGGTCACCACGACTTACGGTGGATTCAACCTGCAGCTTTTCCCGAGCAATGCTCCCGTCACCGTGGCCAACTTCCTCGCCTATGTGAATGACGGGGCCTATGAAAACACCCTGATTCACAGGGTACCTACAAGTCCCGCCCATATTATCGAAACCGGTGCATACACCCTTGACTCCTACCTCTCTCCCATTGCTGTCTGGGCTCCCATCACCAATGAAGCCTCACTTTCCAACAACACCGGAACCGTGGCAACCCTCCCTCGCGGAGGCCCGAACAATGCCACCAGCGAATGGATCATCAATCTGACCAACAACACCGCGCTTGATCCGGCAAATACCACCAATCCATGCACTGTTTTTGGCCAAATTCTTGGGGACGGAATACAAGTGGCAAATCAAATCGCCGCCACGCCAGCATGGCCATTGGCATCCTATGAAACGAATCCAATTTTCGCACCCTTCACCTCAATTCCTTTGAGAGGAATTTCCTACTTCTACGCTGGATACCCACTATCTCTCGCCAATTTTCTTTCCATCACCCATGTGATGACACTCCCCTACTTTGCTTTTAGTTCGGATCCAAGCGCCTTTTCAACGGAAATTCAAGGAACCAATCTTGTTGTGAAATTCCAATCATACGGCACTTCCAATGTGACCATTACCGCCTATGCGGCCGACACCAACGGAAATTTCGTCAAGAGTGCCTTTGCCGTCGCACCAAGCCCCAAGGGGTCACAAACCATCACCTTCCCGACCAATCCTCCCCAGCCCTACAGCACCAATCCCTACACATTTAACGATGGCACTAACTACCCGACTTCCACCTCAGGCATGGAAGTCTCTGTGAAGATCAAATCCGGACCGGCGAAAATTGCCAAAGACCAGTTTTACTTCACCGGGGTAGGAACCGTGACAATGATTGCCTCTCAATCCGGCAATAATAACTATAATGCTGCAGCGAATGTGCTCGGCACAGTTGTCGTGCTGAAAGCCAATCAAACCATCACTCCATTCAATCTGCCCGCCTTTACAAATGTCGTAAAATTTCCAACCGCTTTCACACTGACCAATGCACCAAAGGCCTCGTCCGGCCTTGCTGTGAAGCTGGTCGCCTCAGGGCCCGCTAAGCTGTCAGGAACCAAAGTGACACTCACCGGAACCGGAACGATCACCCTCACGGCGGGTCAGGTAGGAAATGCCAAATACAATCCAGCACCCAACCAATCGACCAATTTCGTTGTCGGATCAAAATAGTCTCTTTCGTCCCGAGACTTTCCACATAGCATGGGAGGATGATCCCATGCCTCTCCCCTCTTCTGTTCTTTACTCTCGTTATTTTTTGCGCCCTGACGGTTGCCGCCCTCCTCACCCGCATCGCCTATGCCATCACGGAAAAAGTGGCTCAGGCCCCCATGTTGGATTTCTTTGTCAGTCTCTTCACCTGGATTCCCTGGGTCGTCGGAGGGTATCTTCTGGGATGGCCGGGAGTGGCTGCTGCCATCATCGCCCAGATCGTCGCCATTCACGCCTTCTGCCTGATCGACAGGGCGGTCAGGGGACGCAGGAAAGGAAGCCCGACACTGACCGATGCCCAGGCTCGGCTTCTGGGGCCCATACGCAATCAGTTTGCCCTCTTGATGACCACGCCGGCGGTCGCGGCATTTGCCCTGGTGAGATTCGTCGAGGTGCTGACCTATCCACCCGTCGCCTGGTTGGCAAAACTTCCCCGCTACAAATCCTCGGAATGGGTCAACCTTTCACGCCACAAGTACGATGGCCTCATCGGTTATGACCTACTCTGGTGCTGGTACTGCGACTGGATGACCGGCGTCTGGGCGCTCGGCAGCGAGATG
>Ga0302199_1001459_pt1 | contig 11925 bp, 8 predicted proteins | sample II_Bog_N2_3_FD_194588 | JGI IMG/M metagenome (GOLD analysis project Ga0302199, IMG submission 194588) | Peat permafrost microbial communities from Stordalen Mire near Abisko, Sweden - II_Bog_N2_3 | ecosystem: Environmental > Terrestrial > Soil > Wetlands > Peat | place: Sweden: Abisko, Stordalen... | reverse complement strand
CCTTCGGCAGCTTCTGCGCCCACCGACGACGCCGCCAGCAGCGCGGCAAGCGTCAACAGGATCAGCATCGGCTCCAGAATCGCCAGCCGCGAAAATGCGTAGCAGAAAGGACTGACCGCGAGCAGAAGCACCGCGACCGAAGGAGCCAGCGACCTGCCCGGCGATTCGCCTCCCGCGCCCGACCACCGCTGAACCAGGCAGTAGCAGCACACCAGGATCAGCCCGAAGACCGATACAGTCAGAGCCCGAGCCGCGACCAGACTCACTCCCGTGAAACGAAACACCACCGTCTCGAGCGCTGGCCACACCGGCAGCGCCGCCGCCGGATTGAAGTCGCCGGGCAGGTCCCAGTGCCTCACTTGGGTTTCCCGTATCGCCGCATCGCCGTACCAGCCCTCGTCGGTGTATTTCGACCAGTCAGCCCACAGCGAATGGTTGGGAAAGTCTGCCTTCAGATGGACAAAGTGCAGTGCGAAGAAAACTGCCGCAACCAGCAGAATCACCACTTCCACGGCTCTCGCGATTCTCATTGCGCGCTGGGCCAAGCGCGGATCGTTCGCCTCAGGCGTCCCAATCGTCCTGATCGTCCCCTCGATAAGTGGGTGAGTTGGGTCCATCGGCGGCGCGCACAAACAGCAACGGCCCAGAGAGATTTCAGCCGCTACGCTGAGGGTATACCAGCACACGTCTGCCGCAACTTGTTTTCGTCTTCGCTAAGCCGCACCGGCCGCAAGCTGGGTCTGCAGTGGCGGAACAACCGTCCCATCCTCGCGTACCTCGGTACTCTCAACGTAAAAGTACCTCAGATCCGCGTTGCCGAACGATGTAGTGATCGCAACATCGGCCGCATCCCGTCCCGTCGCCATCAGCACGCGCCCGGGCCGCGCCTCGTTGTGGCGCGCATCCATCGTGTGCCAGCGCCCGTCCAGCCACACTTCGTACCATGCGCTGAAGTCTCCCACGCCCGTGTAGGGCCAGCGAATGTCCCCCAAATATCCGGTCACGTATCGCGCCGGAATGTTCTGGCATCGCGACAACGTCACCGCCAGATGCTGGAAGTCGCGGCAAACGCCCACCCGTTCCGTGAATACGTCCATCGCGGTCTTGGTCGGCCTCGCGGTCTGGTAGTCGAATCGCACCTTCTCATGTACCCAATCCCGAATCGCCGCCGCCCGCTCCCATCCCGGCTTCATCCAGCCGAACAGGTCGTGCGCCACCTGCACAAACCGGTCCACCTCACAGTACCGGCTCGGCAGCAGAAACCGCAGCACCTCCGCAGGCAGCTCTTCCACCGGCGCCTGTTGTGCTTCCGGGTTCGCCAGCTCAGGCATCCCGTCCACCTCGATCGTGCTCGTCCCGCTCAGCCGCAGGAGTCCAGGCGGTGCCACCAAACGCGAACACCGGTTCCCGAAGCTGTCGTGATATTCCACCGTTCCTATCAACTCGCCGTAGCCCGGCGCCACACCCGGCTCCAAATGCTCAATCACCAGCACATTGCCCGTGCGTACATAACGCTCCAGCGACGGGTGCAGGTGCAGCAGCGCCAGCATCGCTGTGCGCTGGGGCAGTTGAAATTGAATGTCAAAGTCAGACTTGATCAGCATGCATTTCCCTCATTTCCTCAGAAGTTCCATCGAGTGAGATGCAATTGTGGCGGGTAGGTATAGTCTATCGCCTCAAGTGCTGCATCCATGTCGGATAGCCGTCTCTATTCGCTGCCCGCAACTGTGGGCTCCAACTCTGCCGTCCGTCCGCCACCGCGCCCGAGCCCCATCCTGCGAAACACCAGCAGCAGCAGCGTCCCGACCGCCAGGCTCGACAGCGCATCCACGGCAAGCATTCCACCAAGCCCATGCTTGCCGTAAAAATGACCATCAATACGCGTCATGTAACTGATTGGCGCATTGGAAGCTGCCGTCAATAGCGCGATCTGGGTCGATGCCAGCGGATTTCCCGGCCCAACAATCTCGTACTCAAACGCGGTAAGCGCCGTGTAATTGATGCCCTGGAAGAAGTTATACCCGAGAACGCCAATCGCAAAATACACCAACGTGTGGGGCATCCAAATCATAGCCAGCGCCGCCGCCGCCCCGCCAAAACCGGCGACAACATAGACCGTTCGTCTCGGGAACCGGCTGCAGATCCAGATGCCAGCCAGACATCCCAGCGAGCAGACGGCCGCCACCAGAGGTCCGTTGAGCGCGGTCACCCACCACTCCGAGGCGTTGAAGTCTTTGCCCAAGGTTGAGAATAAATTCGTCAGAGCGAAGCACGCGGTCGGGGATAGAAAGCAGAGCAGCCCCAGCAAACAACTCTTCTTCTTGCATACCCGGTACAGGTCGCCAAAGAAGTTTCCAAAGACATCCGCAACCTCTCTGGTCGGTTTCGTCGGGAGTGGAATGAAAAACAGCATGATCGTAGGCGCCATCACCATAGCCGCCAGCAGCCAGGCCGCGGCTGCGGCCGACATGGTTCTCACCACAACCACGGCCAGCGCGGCAAACGCTCCCGCAGCCCCAAGATTCGCAATGTTGCTCGTTCCCCCAACTTGCGAGTAGTGCTTATCTCGAATCACATCCGGCATCCACCCGCCGTGAGCGTTGCCAAACATCACCGCAGCGGTGCACCCTGTCGTCAATACAACCGTGAAAGCCGCGATGTTTCCGGTCAACAGGGTACAGGCCCCCAGGCAAATCGCTGCGATTGCCGCAAACACCAACGCATACGTCCGCTTGCTGAATCGCACATCGAGGATCGGACACAAAACAAACGCCCAGAAGCTGGGGGAGAATCCCACAAACGAGACCTGCGAGATTTCGTCGACCGACACACCTTTTGCCGACAATAGAATTGGCATCGCCGTCGAGATGAACCCGAAGTAGAACCCCAGCGGCGCAATCGCCAGTCCCATCGCCCATGGTGGTAGCTGCCGCCGCATCCAGATCCTCCGCTTGTCCTCACCATATCGCAAACCGCGGATACAGCCTGGTTTGACCGGACAGCCCGGGGTTTAGCAGCGGAAAAAATAGAAACGGGCGAGCCTTTTTCGGCCCGCCCGTCAGTCTTATTGCTCCAAAAAGCTTACTTCGCTGCGACGGCCTCCGCGACGCCGGCCTTCAGCGCTGCCGCCTTGTCCGTCGCCTCCCAGGTAAAGTCCTTGCCCTCGCGCCCGAAGTGCCCATAGGCCGCCGTCGCCTTGTAGATCGGCCGCCGCAAATTGAGGCTCTCGATGATGCCCTTCGGCGTCAGCGCGAAGTTCTTCCGCACCAGAGCCTCCAGTTTGTCCTCATCCACCTTGCCTGTGCCGAAAGTGTCCACCAGCACACTTACCGGCTCAGCCACGCCGATTGCATACGCCAGTTGCACCTCGCATCGATCAGCCAGTCCGGCCGCAACGATATTCTTCGCCACGTAGCGCGCCATGTATGCGGCCGAGCGGTCCACCTTGGTCGGGTCTTTGCCGCTGAACGCGCCGCCGCCGTGACGTCCCATGCCACCATAGGTATCCACGATAATCTTGCGTCCGGTCAGCCCGGTGTCTCCCATCGGGCCACCGATAACAAACCGCCCGGTCGGATTGATGTGGTATTTAGTGCCGGCATCCAGCAGCGCTGCAGGAATCACTGCCTGAATGACGTGCTTCAGAATGTCGCCCCGCAACTCATCGTTCCCAACCGTCTCTGAGTGCTGGGTCGAAATGACCACCGCATCCACTCGAACCGGCTTGTTGTTCGAGTCGTACTCGACTGTCACCTGGCTCTTGCCATCTGGCCGCAAATACGACATCAGGCCGGACTTGCGCACCTCGGATAACTTCCGCGCCAGCTTGTGTGCAAGCGAAATCGGAGTCGGCATCAGTTCGGGCGTCTCGTTGGTCGCATACCCGAACATCATGCCCTGATCGCCCGCTCCGCCGGTATCTACGCCCATGGAAATGTCGCCCGACTGCTTGTTGATCGTCGAAATGACAGCACAGGTATTCGAATCGAAGCCGTACAGCGCATTGTCGTAACCGATCGACGCGACGGTTCCACGCACCAGGCTCTGGAAGTCCACGTAGGCCTTGGTTGTAATCTCGCCCGCAATTACCACCAGACCGGTGCACGTCAGCGTCTCGCACGCCACGCGGCTGAACGGGTCCTGTGCCAGGCAGGCATCGAGAATCGCATCGGAAATCTGGTCGGCAATCTTGTCCGGGTGACCCTCGGTCACGGATTCACTGGTAAACAAAAAACGGTCGCGCTTCGCCAAAGAAATACCTCCATTGCATCCTGTCCGGGGAACCCCGTAACTCTATGAGTTTACCTCTCCACCACAGCATCGGCAAAACCTGAAAGCCATCCGGCAAGAACTGGCCCTCGAACCGCGATTTTCTGCATTTGATGGGAAGCATCGTGACCAAGACTAAGAGGTGGAACCTGCCTCCCACGCGCCAAAAGGAAAACGGCGCCAGCCGGTGAGGGCGGGCGCCGTTCTCTTGCATTAGAGGTTAGAAGTTGATCTTACCGGCCACTTGCAGAATGCGCGGGTCACGCGTTGCCGTAACGGTTCCGAAAGTGCTGCTGGTGGAGGTGGTTCCCACCGTGCCCCAGTTGGTGTGGTTCATGATGTTGAATCCCTCACCGCGCAACTGGAAGGTCACACTGCGGTAGATCTTGAAGTTGCGGAACAGCCCGACGTCCATCCGGTTGAAGCCCGGCCCGACCATCGGATTGCGCTTCTCGTTGCCAACCTGGAAGCTGGAGGGCGACGGCGCGATGAAGGCGGTCTGGTTGAACCAGTGCAGTCTCTTCCTCAACTGCACCTGACCGTAACCAGCACTGGGGTTCAGCACCATGTTCGGACGAAGGCTGGCTGCGCTCGGTCCCAGGATTCCCAGACCCGCTGCGTCACTCGCCAAGCCGCCGTTGGTCTGGCCGTTGTAAATGCTGGTCAACCCTCCATAGTTCACCGTGCCGCCGCCAGACATCGTCGCAGTCAGCGGCAGACCGGAGTTCACGATGTAGGCACCCGACATCTCCCAACCGCCGGCGACCTTACCCACGATCCCCTGCTGCTCGCGGTACCAGGGAAGCTCCCAGACACCGTCGATGCTAAGAACGTCGTTGCGCTGGTATACGCTCGGCCCGTACTCGGCCGCCAGGTTGTACGTGTTCTGTGCCGCTGTGGAGTAGTCGTTCTGTGCGTCGGTAAGCCCACGGCTGAAGGTGTAGTTCGCGTCAATCATGCTCTTGCCGCTGAACCTCTTGGTTACCTTCACCTGCAGCGAGTTGTAGTTTGAGTTGAAGATCGTCTGCACATCGTTGATTGCGGTGTAGCCAACATACGGACGGATCTGATTCAGCGGGCCTTCGCAATTCTGGCTGGTGAAGCTGGTGCATCCAGATTGCTGGCCGAAGCCGATGTTCGTCTTGGTGAACGCCCCGGGCTGTAACTCGTTGATGTCGATCACGCCCTGCAAATGGTCCCCGTGATCTCCGAAGTAGCCCACATCCAGCATCATGGTTGGGGTGATCGCCTGTTGCAGATCCAACGAGAACTGCTGCACATAGGGCGTCTTGTAGATCAGCGGCGAACCGTGCAACGCTGGCGGAGTCAGGTTCAGCACCGTCTGTCCGGAGACGTTGTTGAGGGTTGCAGTTCCGTACGTATTCACCTGCACATACGGCGGATTGCCGAAGATCGCCGACTCGTACATGCTCACAGCCGATTCGTCATACGCGATTCCGTAGCCACCGCGCAGCGCCGTCTTGCCGTCCCCAAACACATCGTAGGCAAACCCGACGCGCGGAGCAAAATCATGCTTCTCCGCATGCCCGACTTCCTCACCCCACGGAGAACCGTGGGTGTTGATGGAAGGTGAACCGGATGGCGTTTGGTAAGGGAAAGCTGTTGACCCTTCCGCGCTCTCCTGGGCGATAAGGCCGGGGGTGCCGAGAATGATCCCGTTCAGCGGGTCGGCTACTGTGTTCGGCTGGTAAGCATTCAATCCGTTAGTGTTGGGGCAGTTGTTCAGTGTGTAGGTCGTCACCACACCGGTAGCCGTAAATGTCGTTACCGAGGTCGTTTGACCGGCCATGGTGCAGAGATTTCCGTTGCTGGAAATTGTCTCCTGGTTGTACGGCTTGTAGGTCGGCGGATCAAAGTTGCTCAGCTCGTTATTGATGTCGTACGGCTGGCCAAAATAGCTGTAGCGAACGCCCAGGTTGACCGTCAACCGGCGAGTCGCTCTCCAGTCGTCTTGTGCGTACAGTTCGATCGCGTTCTCATTGATGTTGGCAACCGGGGCTTCCGACGCCTGGGTGAAGCCTCCATTAGCATTGCCAATCAGGAAGCCCGCAAACTCCTGTTCAAACTGACTGGGAGCGTTCGCGCCCAGCGTCGTCAACTCGCCGGAGGACGGCGTGGTTCCGGTCTGATTGAAGCTGAACGTGCCCTGGTTGGCGGTGCCGACTGCATTCTCTACTTTTTGGTAGTGGTCGTAGCTCACGCCGAACTTCAGCGTGTGCTGCCCGCGAATGTAGGTGACATTGCCGAATCCATTATGGTTGCGGTTGAAGTCGTTATAAATTCCATCGCTCGAAATCGACGGTCCGATTCCCGTAAAGGAGAGCGACGGAACCACGCCCAGCGTACCGGCGAACGGTAGCGAAGGCGCAATGTCTTTCGAGTTTGCGCTCGCAACTTGACCGATCGGCGTGCTGATGACCGCGCCGGAACTAAAGGCGTAGCCCATGTCGATAAGAAAATCCGGATGGACTGCAATGGTCGCGTGCCCCATTTGCTGGGTGCCCGGGGACTTGGTCGAGGTCGTTGACACTCCGGGGATGCCGCCACCGATAAACAGCCCTCCGCCTTCCTGCGTCGGCAGGCTGTCATGCAGGTACCGATAGAAGAGATTCACCTTCTTGTTGAGTGCGTAGTCGACGCGCGCAAACTCCTGCGTGTCATTGAAGACGTTGCGGATGTTGTTCTGCACCTGGTGTGGATCCAGGCCGGCCGCGATATCAGCTGCGCTGTTGGGCTGCCCGACCTTGCTGTAGACGTCTTTGATATACGCCAGCGCCGTCGGATCCATTTGAGCGGTAGTTATGCTCGTGGCATAGGATGTCCCGCTCGCGCAGGCCCCGCTCACGGCTGAGGTGCAAACGGCAACCGGGGCGGACGAGATACCGGTCTCGGCAAAATTGCCCGACAACTCGGCAGTAGTCGGCACATACGCCGTAGCGCTGGCATATTGGATCACTCGCCGGAACTCCTGCGAATAGTAGAAGAATGCCTTGTCCTTGCCGTTGTAAAGGTGCGGAATGACGATCGGTCCGCCCACCTTGAAACCAAAATCGTTATAACGCAACAGCGGCGTCGGAGTGACGGGAGGCGTCAGCTTGTTGAAATAGTTGTTCGCGTTGAATACGTTATTGCGGAAGAATTCGTACGCCCCGCCGTGGAAGGCGTTGGTTCCAGAGGCAGTCACGACATTGATCATCGCGCTGGCGCTCCGGCCATACTCCGCCTCGTAGGTGCCGCGCAGCGTCTGCACTTCGGCAATCGCGTCAATACTGGGATACGCCAGCAGCGTCAGGTTCGCTCCGCGGTCGACGTTGTCCGCTCCATCGATCGTCCAGTTGTTCGCCGTCGGGCGATCGCCATTGACCGAGAAGGCCACCTGGGCCGATGTGCCAGAAGGCAGCGACGCTCCAATGTAGAGCTGATCGTTGGTTGCACTGCCGCTGGAAACGCCCGGCTGCAGGGTCAGCAGTTGTTCATAGTTCCGGTTGTTCAGAACCAGTTCCTTGATCTGCGTGCCATTAATGAGCCCCATGCTCTGGCCGTTTTCCTGGTTTACCTGCGCCTGGTCGGCGACGATCGTCACCGTCTCGGTCGGGGCGCCGACCGACAGCTTCTCGTTCACCTTCAGATCGTCGCTGGCGTTCAGCACAAGCCCGGTCTCGGCCGACGTCTTGAATCCCTTCATGGCCACAGTAACGGAATAGGTTCCCAGAGGGAGTGATGTCGCCGCATAGAACCCGGCCTTATTCGTGGTGAGGGTCCGCTCAACGTATGCCCGGTCGGTGTTCGTCACGGTCACGGTGGCACCGCTCACTGCGGCCCCATTTGCATCCACAACGGTCCCGCTGATGTTTCCCGAGACTTGCGCACGGGCCAGAATCGATCCCGTCATCAACAGTACAACCCACACCGCACAGCGAACCCAGCGTCTTGACAGCGTCATCATCATCTCCTGAAGAACTTACCCTACTAGCATCCCGACGGGCTTTGCCGGCTTTTGTTACCTGCGTTATGCTTCAGCTCGCCGGCCCCGGGTACACACAAATCCCGAAGAGCGGTCATGCCGTGAATGTAGCGCGCGATGGCGATTAAACTTCTCAGCGCGCGCTTACAAACAATTTCAATCGAGGAAACAGTAAATTACCTGGACGGGCCATTGTCAACCCAAGAATTCAGGATCACCCAAACCAGGGGTGCCGGAAGTATCCTGCGGTGGGTCGCCAGCCTCCAGCCACACCATCCCGCCAGCGCGAGCGCGACCACCAGAAGCCCTATCCCCAGTCTTCGCAGACCAGTCCGCCGGCGTTGCACACCCCGGTTATTCTTCACATTTTCTGCAAACGTGGCCCACTCCATCTCGGCCGGGTCACGCACCCCGCTTTCCCGGCAACTCTCTTCAAAACGCCGCATCCACGCGCCTTCTTCGAGCCCCAGCACCCCCAGGTAGCTGCGCACAAACCCCCGCCGGAACACGCCTCCCGGCAGCTCCCCCAGCGCTCCCGCCTCCAGCGCGCGAATATGCTTGGCCGGCACCTTGGTGGCTGCGCAGATGGTTTCCACAGCCACCCCGCGCTCTTCGCGTGCCCGCCGCAACTGCTCGCCGAATGTTTCCACTCCGCCCTCTCGCGCCATGGTCCGCAGGTCGCTACCCGCTCCATACCATAAGCGATCCCGAGTGCCAAATCAAAGGAATTTGCCTGATTCTGCCCCCCCCGGAACCAGCCTAGACCCCTCCCAGGAGAGCCCCTCGGCCCGTCGGGCAGAACCCTGTCAGTAGAGCCAGCTCAGGTTCGCCCCCTGCTAGACTAGGGCCACCCTGGTGCGAATCCCTTTCCCAGAACGCGTCCCAATCAACCGCGTCGCCCTCTTTGCCATAGCCCTCTTCATGGTTCAGTGGATCGAGGGAACAGATCTCTACTTCCGATTCGGCTGTGCCGTCTTCATCCTGGTAGCAACGTTCGCGTTCAATACCGCAGGTGGCCTCACCCGCGCCTCCGGAGTGTATGTCTTCTTCTATTCGACTCTGGTTGTCATCATCGGCGTCTGCTACAAGGCCTTTATCGGAGAGCCGGCGCAATCCAATCTCCGCGATCCGCATACGACCATCGCAGTATATGTGGGCGGCATCACCGCGATGCTCGCCACTGTTATCGTCAGCAGCCGCTTTCGGCGCAAGACCGGCCTGCTCGAGAATCTTCTCAAGGATTCCCGGATGTATCGCGCTTCCGTCGGTTGCATGGCCTTCGGTGTCTTTGGCGGATCCATCGCTGCGCTGTTGGGTCCCCGGGTGGCAAGCGCCTTCACCCAGCTCAACGACCTCGTCCCGCTGGGCATCATGATCGGGGTCATGTATGAGATCCGCCGCAGCGGAGGCACCCGCAGCATCAATTTTCCCATCCTTCTCGCCGGAATCTACTATTTTTTGTTTTTCGGCGTGCTCGGCTTCTCTAAGGAGGGAATGCTATTGCCCCTTGTTAGCTGGTTTTTCCCCGTTTGTGCGCTGCGATTTCGCCTCTCCGCTTTGCAGGCAGGCGGTGTTCTCGTGGCTGGCTTCATCATCTTTTACTATCTGGTCCCTTATTCACAGTATGGGCGCAGTCAAATCCAAGAAGGTCAAAGCCAAGCCCAGAGAAGCGCAATTGCACTCAAGCTATTCGAACACCTCGACCAAACCCGCCAAATCTACGAAGAGACCGGTAGTTTAGGAGGCCTTAATGAGTACTACAACACGCCGCAGGGCTTCTGGGACCGTCTGCAGTTCATCTCGGTCGACGACCGGCTGATTGACCTCACCGATCAAGGCCATGTCTTCGGCACGCTACCCCTGAAAGCCGAACTCCTCAACGCGATTCCGCATGTATTTTGGCCGGACAAGCCCCTCAACAATTTTGGCAACATCTATGCTCATGAACTCGGAGCATTGTCGTCCGACGATTTTTCCACTGGCATCTCCTTCAGCCCCACGGCGGAGGCCTACCACATGGACACCTGGGTTGGAGTCCTGGTCATCGCTCCCCTGATATGGTTCCTCTTTTTTGTCGTGTACGACTCCCTCTTCGGAGACCTGCGCGCCTCTCCATGGGGCCTTTTGGTCATCGCCATGCTAAGCCACACTGCTTCTGAAGCCGCCCTCACTGGCGTAATCCATCTACTGACCTTCGGAGCGGAGGTATTGATATTCTGTGCGATATTTGCCGCCTGGGTCGCCCCCATCCTCGCAATCCCGATTCTCGGTCCGGAGCGCCGAATGACCGGGCGTCAGACTCCTCTCCAACCTCGCGCCCAGTCGAATGCGCAGAGATCATCGATGACGATAGATCCGCACCCACCACCTCCGGCACCCTTTACCTAGGTCCTTGTAACTCTCACCTCGCTCCACTCCGGGACCTCTCGATTCTCGTAACGCAACAGCCCGTAGGTCAGAGCGAGCACCATCATCACCAAAACGAAATCCACATAGTAGAACCAGTGCAACTCGGCCAAGTAGCGCCCGAAAATCCGCTCCACATACCACAGAAATCCCACGGAGCCCACCACCCCCTGCGCCAACGAGCTGCGCCAAAGGCGAAGCGCGTAGCAAAGAGGCAGCAGCAGCACCACCGAGTCGTAATCATGATGCTTGAACAGCGCATAGCTCGCCGTAGCCATCACCGCGACCTGCCATTGCACGGACGCGTTTGCCGTCCGACGCATCACAAAATACATCAACACCAGGCAGCTCAACATCGCCGCCGGATACGTCACCCGGTCAATCTCCGGATGGTTCAGCCAACCAGGAGTACTGGTGAACGGAAGCATCATTCCTTGGATCGCATCCATCAAGTTCGGCTCGCCGCCGGACGGAAAATACCCTGTCCTTGACACGATCAGCGGCTCGAAGATTAGCCGGCCGACTTCGCCAAGGTCCCGCCCTCCCGTCAACCAAATCCACACCGCCAGCGTCGCCGCAACATTCGGCAATGCACTCATCAAAACGGAGCGCACGCCACCTCGAAATAGCAGATAGAAGAACAATGCCGGCGCAAAACTAAACTTTAGATACGACACTCCGGCAACCGCAGAGCGGCCATCCGTCAGTCGCACACTCAACAGAGAGACAGACCACAAGAACAGCACCGCCAGTCCCATTTGCCCGTTGCCAATTGTCATTCGTGTCGGAGTCGCCGCCAGCATCAGGCAGGCCACCGCGAATGTGCCCCACTTGCCCAGTCCATAGAAGCGCGCCGCTAGAACGCCGCTCGCCACCGCAAATACGACATTACAGATCAGCCATGTGATCTTGGCGCCCGTCAGCCCCATCCATCCAATCGGCACCAACAATACATACAAAATGGGAAGGTAGTTCGGGAATTGCGACATGTTGAACGCCGCATGTCCATTCGGCCCTAGATACACCGCCCAGGGATCCTCATGCGCCAGCAGAAGCCTGACGCCGCTCCACTGCAGGTCTTGGCTCCGCGCCATAGCATTCGCCGCCGCCTGCACGGTCGATCCTACCGCAAGAATCAACAGGCCAGTCAAAATGGCGGTCCGACCCTTGACCCTCCCCGCACGATCCACAGCATCCAAAAGACGCATTCTCCAGATCGTACCATTCGGACCGGCGCTCTGCCTGTCACTGGCGCCCGCCTATCA